>OFEI01000017.1_pt1 | contig 75176 bp, 69 predicted proteins | sample 1521041 | NCBI WGS metagenome assembly OFEI01 (sample SAMN05335687, study PRJEB24111) | insect metagenome | biome: ENVO:00009004; isolation source: gut from larvae fed green and black olives | host: Bactrocera oleae | place: Israel | collected 2011-11
GATGCCCGGTCGCCTGTTCTGCCCTCACGGCGAGGAACTCAGAGAAACATCACTTAAACCTGAACGGGAGAAACAACATGTCACAGCAGAACGTCAACACCACGGCTTCAGAATCTAAAGAATCATCATCTCCAAAACCCAGGACCCCGCGTCGGCCCGCGAAGGCGAAGGCTGACAAAGCCGCAGTGGCGGCGGTAGAACAGGCGCTTGAAAAAATCGACATCGAGATGATCCCGCTTTCGCGCCTGGCGGTTTCACCCCTCAACGTGCGCAGCAAAGTCTACGTGCAGTCGCGCATTGAGTCGCTTGCTGCCACTATCAAAAATGTCGGCCTGCTGCACAACCTGATCGCACACGACATGGCTGACGGGATGCTGGGCGTGGCCTGCGGCGGTCGCCGTCTCACCGCGCTGCAACTGCTGCTTTCGCAGGGCGTATATCAGCCCGATCAGCTTATTCCGGTCAAACGCGTGACGGAGGAGCTGGCACGCGCGGCCTCAATGGTCGAAAACGGCGAGCGGGAGGATATGCACCCCGCCGAGCAGATTGCCGGTTTCCGGGCGCTGGCCGACGAGGGCAAAACCCCTGCGCAGATCGGTGACCTGATGGGCTACAGCTCGCGCCACGTTCAGCGCTGCCTGAAGCTGACTGACCTTGCTCCTGCCATCCTTGACGAACTGGCCGCCGATAAAATCACGCTTGAGCAGTGTCAGGCGCTGGCGCTGGCCGACACGCATGAACGCCAGCTGGAAGTGTGGGAGCAGGCCTCCGGGTATTACAACGCCTCCGCAGAAACCATCCGTAAGCTGATCACCTCCTCTGAGACGGCGATCAGCCACTCTCCAAAGTTCGCCTTCATTGGCAAAGATGTTTACCTCGCGGCGGGCGGCTCTATTCGCGCCGACCTGTTCAGCAATGAGGACGAGGGCTATATCGACACGGCGCTGGTTGAGCAGCTGACGCTGGATAAGCTGCAGAAAATTGCCGACGCCGTGCAGAAAGAGGAAGGATTTGCCTGGGCAGAGGTCAGGATGGACAGCCGCCTGCAGAGCTGGAGTAGTGAGGTGAAAAAAACGTATCAGCTGCTGCCGGAGCGCTGCCCGGAGCTGACGCCGGAAGAAGACGCAGAGCTGAGCGATCTGCGGGCGCAGTTGAGGCTTTCAGAAGATGATTCTCTGAACGAGCAACTGAGAAAGCAGATCGCCGCGCTGGAAGAAACCGGGCTGAAGCGCAGCTGGTCAGGTGCAGATAAAGACAAAACGGGTGTTGTTATCTGCTTTGAGCGCGGCAACTGCTTCATCCAGCGTGGTGTGCAGCGGCAGGCTGACCTGCCGAAGAAGATGAAACCTGAGAATAAAAACGATCTGCAAAACCTTTCAGAAGACTACTCCGCCTCGCTCGTGCGCTCAATGTCATGCGATCGCTCTCTGGCAGTACAGGCGGCGCTCAGCACAAAACCAGATATAGCAGTAGCAATGCTGACCTGGACACTGTGCCGGGCCACTTTTAGTCATCGTAGTTATGAAGGGACTCCGATGAAAATCAGCCTGACCGATAACAGCAGCGCCCTGATCTCCGACTCATCAGCGAAGGAAGACGGTAAGGCATGGCAGTTTCTGCAGCAGCAGAAAGCGGAATGGCAGGCGTTACTGCCGAAAGGCTGGGAACAGGATTTTCGCTGGCTGCTCGACTGGAGTACTGACGACGTACTCGGGTTGCAGGGGTTTTGCAGTGCCACGGCGGTGTGCTGCTTTCAGGATCGAATGTACGGGAAAAGTCAGACCAGCAATCTTGATGCTCTGGAGCTGGCAATGGGCTTCGACCTGGCAGACTGGTGGCAACCAACCGCAGAAGGCTTTTTTAAACGTATCAGCAAAGAGCAGATCGCAGGTGTACTGACGGAGGTGGGTAAAACAGGTAACGCAAGCGATGCAGAGAAGATGAAGAAGGGAGATGCGGCTGACTTTGCGGAATCGTCAATGAAGAATTCCCGCTGGGTGCCTTCCTGGATGAAGCCACTGCAGTCTGCAGCTACTGGCACTTCACACGATTCAGACAGCGAAGCCTGACCGCAGCAGACCGCCCTGACGGGCGGTCTTTACCTGAAGGAATATAATAATGAACACTATCCCCCGTCACCTCTCGCTGGTTCCAGCCTGTCCGTACACCTTAGCCATCAGCCAAGCCTTCGCCGATGTGGAAAAACGCCTGAAGGGCAGGGCGGCATGTAGCCCGCATCCCTATGCCAGCGCTTTCATGCGGCATTACTGCGGGACGCGCACCATTAAGTCTGACCAGCTGCGCCGGGTCATGCCCGAATACTCGCCTGGTGATCGCAACGCACCACCTGCGCGAGACTATCTGGCCGCGCTCGATACGCTAATCGCCACAAGGGGCGAGTGCTGTCCTGCGCCGCTGTCGCAGGATACCGGCACACGGCTGTTTCCCCTGACCGCCGCCCGCTTCACGGAGCGACGGGAAAAGCGCCTCTCACTGCGCCAGAACAGGGAGCACAACCGGGAATCGCGCGAGCGCGAGCAGAAGCGCAGGCGCTATCAGAACCGGCTGGCACAGGCGGCGCTTGAACTGGCGTTTCATACGCCGCTCACGGCAGGGCGCTGGTACGCGCGCTGGCAGTTGCAGGAAATCTATGAAAGCGATCTGCACTCACTGGTACTAGCCTGGCTTAAGCGGTTTGTATCATGCAGACATATCGATCCGTGGGAGTGGCACAATGAACCTCTGTGGCGCGTGATGCTCGACATCAGCATTATGGCCGGTGAAATGAACGCCTTCAGCAGAATGACTGACCGGTTCGCTCTGCCCGTGATGCTGACGAGCCAGGCCTGATCCTGTTAAGCCGGGCGCATAGTGTCCGGCTTGCTGCAAGCATTTGGCACGGCTGAAAAGCGGGCGGCCCTGCGGGCCGGGGAAAGCCGGTGCTGACGCACCGGCCATCTCCCTTCGCCTGCGCTTTCTCTCTCCGGGATGCTGTCTCTCCGTCTTCTCTCTCTGCTTCCTGCAGCTGTCTGTTCTGCCGCCGTGCAGCTGCTGCTTCTCCGGTTTCCTTTCCATGAAGGTCAACGTCATGAACATCATGATGGCCACCTCCGGCTCCCCGGCGCTGCCGGGTCGTCAGCCCTACTGCGCTAACCGGCAGAGCCGGTAAGCTCCGCCGAATCCCTCCGGGCTTCGGACCTGCCGGCTGGGGTCTGATGGCAACGGCCGGGTTAGACTCATCAGTTTGCTCACAGTCCGCTATGAGCGAGAAGCGGACTGATTGCTATTGACTGAACCACAATCTGATGAGGCGTGCTGTGCAACTTAAAATAACTGCTAATGAAAGTGTTTTTTTTGCCGATATAACATACATATTTATACGTGTGGAAAGTGAGTATTCGCTTGGCTAGTCATTTGCAACTTCGTTGACTACTGCCAGATAAATCTAAGCCATAAATTCAACTGCCCAGTGTAGCGCGGGCAAAAAAATCTTGATAAGGAGCGATTAAGTGGCAGATGTACAAATTAAATGGGATTGGCTTCATTGGAACTGCAGTCAGACCTGAAAAAAGATATCTTTCCAGTATTGCAAAGCAGAGGCGTTAGCCAAGAGGATCTTAAACGGTGCGTTTATGTCATAAAGCTCAATGGCCTATTCGCAATTGAATATCCACGCGGCATTTCTCCTACTGTCTACATCGGCGAAGGAAACTTTGAACAACGTATTACTCAGCATAAGAACTGGCTGATGGATCTGGTGGATCTGCAAGGCGAGAATGAGTTCCTCATCGGCTATTGTTTTCCTCGGGCGAGAAATGCCTCAAAGGTCTACTCTGAATTCGAAGCGATGCTCATTAATGAGTTTCGAGATATTTATGGCGCGGGCCCATTGCGCAACAAGCAAATGGAATTTCAGAAGTCGAACCACGAGTTTCACCCTATTAGTGAAATTCGTAGCGCTATCATGATTGGAAAAGGGGTGCGTTTTCATTGGGCGGTTAAACCGATGAAAAGTTCATCCATGTATGATGTTTACCAGCTCACTAAGGAACCGACTATCGTTTGATGGGATAATCTGGATGAAGATATTTTTTAGTTACGTTCGCTTTTGGTACAAAGTGGACGTTGTGAAGGCCAATGTATGCTATGAGCGAAGGCGGACGTTGACATCATATTTTAGAAGTATTTAAATATAAGAAAATGTGTCTTCTCCTGAAATACGATGTCTGTACATGACATCCGCTCCTATAAAAATAGAGAATTTTTTACTTTATTCAATCATGAAGATCTTAAATTATAAGTTGAGTGGAGAATATGAAAGAAAGTATTTTATATCCATCTATAGCAAACCATAGAATTAGCGAGTTACTCTCAGAAAACGCATCTAACGAAACAAAGGCTCATATATCAAGATGGTATGCAGAAATGATGATAAAAGAGTTTCTAAACGACGAGTTTTCAAACATAGATTACAAAAAAAAACCACTTTCAGAATTAATAGAAATCTTAAAAGAGTCGGTAGATAGTAAAATTATCAATTCATTATATTTGATTAAGGATTTTGGTGACAAGGCATCTCATTATAATGATGATGTCATTATTACAACTGAGCAAGCATTAAAAGCAGTGAATGAAGCAATCAATTTATACTTGCTAATTATACTCGACGAGCTAAAGAAAAGAGACTTCTTTTATCACCCTGATCGTGCAACGTTGATTAGTGTGCTTCTACCAAGCATGAGAGTGAGAATATATTCGGAGTTCATAGACTTCTCTTCAAAAATAATAAATTTGGACTTGTTGTGGAAATGGAGTTTGGCATGTTTAAAGGACGGTAATATTAACAAGGCAAGAAGAAAGCTGCAGCTTTTAAAAAAGAACAAGACGATAACGGAAGAAATATTCAATGAGTATGAAGAAGATTTAAAAAGAATAAAAACTGCGAAAGAGAATGATGAACTCCCAATTCCAGTTAATAGAGAGGACTTCGCTAGAAACTTGCAAAATTTATTGAATAGCAGAATAATTAGCCCAGAAAGTCACCAAATAAACAATAGGCTTATAAATATATTGCAATCCATGGCTAAAAACATTGAGCCGAGCAGCATGAGGCATTATAAAGGGATGAGTATATATTAGTTTATTTTCCTTATAGGTGAATCTTCATTTTAATGAGCAGTTTACTTCAGGCGACCAAGTGGAATATACGGAATTGCTTGATGATGTAAAATACACTAATTTTACTTAGTCCCTACCTGATAATAATACTATATATCCTAACATTAGGTCCGCTTTAAGCAGTAAGCGGACATTAAGATCTACATCCTGATGGCCCCCTCCGGCTCCCCGGCGTTGCCGGGTCGTCAGCCCTACTGCGCTAACCGGCAGAGCCGGTAAGCTCCGCCGAATCCCTCCGGGTTTCGGGCCTGACGGCTGGGGTCTGATGGCTGACGGCCAGGCCAACCCCTGCAGCGGGCTTTCGCCCGCGCGTTCACTGGCCACGAATGGCCGTGGCCGCTGAGGACCGGACCGGCACCGTGTTGTGCCGTCCGGGGCTGTGCCCTGTTCATCACCCGCACTCTGTTTTGTTCCCTGAATCCCTTCGCCGTGCAGAAACCTGGCACCCGGGCGCCTTCACGCAAGGGTCGCACGCTAAACGGCTGCACCCGGTCCCTCCGGGCTGCGGCTTTGCCGTTTCCCCCTGCGTTCAGCCTGATGCCCGGACGCCCGTTCTGCCCTCACGGCGAGGAACTCAGAGAAACATCACTTAAACCTGAACGGGAGAAACAACATGTCACAGCAGAACGTCAACACCACGGCTTCAGAATCTAAAGAATCATCTTCTTTTACTGCAAAACCATCAGAAGGCATCAACTATGACGCTATCCGGCGCGCCTTCCGTCGCAATCTTTTTTACTTTGGCTATCCGCAGTTCAATGTAAATACTGCAGCACTGCGGAGTGATTTTTCTATGAATCTGGAATATCTGACCGCGGCAACATTTACGCGTGATCAAGCGGAGTTTGATACGGGTAAGTACCGCTCGGGAATCGAGATACTGCTGATTAACGCGCACGAAAAACTGCTCATCACTGTATCTGTGTATGCTCCAAAGGCAGGCGCTGCACCGGAAACCTATGAAACCCGGATCGTGCATTCAGCTAATCCGATTGGCGAAGAAGAGTACGCAGAAAATATCGAATACCAGACAACCAACGTTTATAAAGCCACAGGTGATCTGAATGTCGCGGCACTTGAGTTGTTCTGGTCGGAGCATGAAGGCCTGAGTAAATATGCGCAGCAAAACCTGCCTCTGGCTGACGAATGCAGTCCATTTTGTCACTGGCAGTTTTCCCGCCTGAAAGCCTGACTATTCAATCCCTGCGGCATGCCGCAGGGAACCAGGAGACCCAATCATGAACACACAGGAACGTCTGGCGGCAGCGCTTAAAAACCCGCTTAAGGCAGGCTATGTAACTTACTCAGGACACATTATGACTCTGGCGGAATGTGAATCTTACAATCGCTATACAGAAGACGCGGCACGGCCATACATAAGCGAAAAAGCGCGAGAATATCTGCTGGATCAGCGACACCGATATTTTGTCTTAATAAGTGAACCTGCGCGTTTGAGTTAAGAAATGATGCAAGCCGGGCGCAGCAGGTCCGGTCTGCCTCTGGACGTCAGTCGCGTTATAACGACGGGCGGCCCTGCGGGCCGGGAAAAGACGGTGCTGACGCACCGTCTCTCTCCCTTCGCCTGCGCTTTCTCTCTCCGGGACGCTGTCTCTCCGTCTTCTCTCTCTGCTTCCTGCTGCTGCTAATTCTGCTGTGCTGCAGCTACTTCTCCGGTTTCCTTTCCATGAAGGTCAACGTCATGAACATCATGATGGCCACCTCCGGCTCCCCGGCGTTGCCGGGTCGTCAGCCCTACTGCGCTAACCGGCAGAGCCGGTAAGCTCCGCCGAATCCCTCCGGGTTTCGGGCCTGACGGCTGGGGTCTGATGGCAACGGCCAGGTCAACCCCTGCAGCGGGCGTGCGCCCGCGCATTCACTGGCCACAAAAAGCCGTGGCCGCTGAGGACGCCCGCGTTGCGGTCGGGTGTGTGCATGCTCATTTCCGGCACGGTGGTTATGTTCCGGCCGGTTCCACGCGACGGGCGAATCAAAGCACCGTCATTCATCAGATACAAGGGTGAAATGCACGCCTGCGGCGCCCTTGTATCTGCTGCCTGCCGTTGCTTCTCAGCCCTTTGCCGCGAGGAACTAACCGAAACATGACTTAACCACCCGAGAGGAGAACCAGCATGCACACACAAAACGTCAACACCGCCGCTTCAGAATCTTCCAAAACATGGGTTAAAACCCCTGAATCCATTTACTTCACACGTAAAACAGCTGCGCTTGCTGAGCTAGCCCAGATTGAAGGCGACATGATGGCGTATTGTGCGCTGCAACGCCTCGGCATTGAGAATGAAGATCTGCACGAATCCGCATATATCCCGCTGATAGCGCATGACAGGATCGATGTCCTGGCAGCAATGGGCGGCATAGATTCATCGGCTGTATATGAAATGGTGAGTGCAGTCGATGCACTGATCAACGAGATGGACCCGACCTTGTCACCTGATGCGCTGCCATCATTAAACGCATTGCGTACGGCGGCGAGAGAGCAAAAAGCGCGGTGTCTGGCAGATATTCAGGAAAGCCTTAAGCCTTTCAGCGTAGATGTGCGGGGACAAATGGAGTACCGGGAAGAATACAGCTCATACGGAGAAACGTACTGGACAGAAAGCAGTATGCATCTGGGGCGCACCTGGACAATCACTGAGGCACTGGAGCTGGCAAAAGCGACCTGGGTTAAAGGCGAATGGAACCCCCGCGAAGATGGTGAGTGTTACTATGACGAGGAATCCGGGCGTGACTTAGGTCCTGTCAGCTTCAGCCCTTCACTTATCGTCATCTGCGATGAACAAGGCAAAACTGTTCTGACTGGTAATGCTGCTGACCTGAGCTGGAATGAACATGTGATCGATCCCGCTGAGATTGAACGCATTAAAGCGGCTCAGGAGGAACTGCTGGATAAAGCGCGGTTTGAAAGCGGCTGGGATAACTACGAAACGGCGCGCCAGCTTCGCACTGAAGCGGAAAATTCGGGTAAAGGCATCGTCGATAGCGCCTGGCAGGGACATGCAGATGTAACTGCTGCACTGGCAAGTTTTGTCCACCCGGACCTTGAACACCCAGATGAAGAACGTGACGCCGTGGATTATGAGGCACTGCTCACTAATTCAGTATAAAAGCCTTATCAGAAAGAAGCCCCGGCAGGGGCTTTTTTTATGTCAGCGATCAGGAAAAGAGATATGTGTCTGCATCGGGCATCGCCGGAAAAGCGGGCGGCCCTGCGGGCCGGGGAAATCCGGTGCTGACGCACCGGCCATCTCCCTTCGCCTGCGCTTTCTCTCTCCGGGATGCTGTCTCACCGTCTTCTCTCGCGGCTTCCTGCTGCTGTCTGTTCTGCTGCTGTGCTGCAGCTGCTTCTCCTGTTTCCTTTCCATAAAGGTCAACGTCATGAACATCATGATGGCCACCTCCGGCTCGCCGGCGTTGCCGGGTCGTCAGCCCTACTGCGCTAACCGGCAGAGCCGGTAAGCTCCGCCGAATCCCTCCGGGTTTCGGGCCTGACGGCTGGGGTCTGATGGCAACGGCCAGGTCAACCCCTGCAGCGGGCGTGCGCCCGCGCATTCACTGGCCACAAAAAGCCGTGGCCGCTGAGGACGCCCGCGTTGCGGTCGGGTGTGTGCATGCTCATTTCCGGCACGGTGGTTATGTTCCGGCCGGTTCCACGCGACGGGCGAATCAAAGCACCGTCATTCATCAGATACAAGGGTGAAATGCACGCCTGCGGCGCCCTTGTATCTGCTGCCTGCCGTTGCTTCTCAGCCCTTTGCCGCGAGGAACTAACCGAAACATGACTTAACCACCCGAGAGGAGAACCAGCATGCACACACAAAACGTCAACACCGCCGCTTCAGAATCTTCCAAAACATGGGTTAACGGCCCAAAAGTCTGCGTCAGCGCGAACGATCTGCGCACGCGCTGGCATGCCACAGGCGAAGAAGGCGGAAAAATTATTCCAGCTGCAGGAAAGCACTTTCCGGCGAAAAACGGCAGCTATGGCACGGACGTGCTGCTACTTAATGAAACGGATGTCGTAGCGCTGCTGGCTGCCGGACATACCATGTTGCCGCGTCTGGCGAGTTCAGGCCGGGGCATGACAGCGCTGTACGACCTGGGAGAAAACGCAACCGGGCGTTACATCATTGCCAGCCGGGGACAGATTTTTTACCGCTCAGCCTCGTGGCAGGAAGCCCGCAGGGAATATATTCGTCGTGCCTCATCGGTGATGGCAGAAGAGGCAAAAAAATTTTTTGACCGTTTTCATGCAGCGTGTGATGCGGGACTGGATTACTACCTGGCAAGCGACGTTGCGCGTGGCGTGATCTCGCTGGAAAACGCCCTGAACCTGGCGACTGAAAATCAGGTAACTACCGTTGCCGCTGATACCACCTTAAACGATATCCCGTTCTGAAAACGTTGCGCGGCCTGCCAGGGCGGGCCGTTTCTTCCTTTCTACAAATTCAGGGAAAACTGAAATGAAAATGCAGAATGAGCAGGCTGTGGTCGTGGGTCAGGTGGTCAGTACCGTTCTTTACAATCGTGGGCGGGGTGTAGTTTTCGCCGTTCACGGGGAACAGAGTCCGGGGTCAGTAGGGTCACTTTCGGGGTGTGTGTCGTACGGCGGGAATGCGACTTTTGATATTGCGTTTGAGAGCGGCGGAATATCACGTGGGCTGCCTGAAAGTATCCTGCATGGGAAACAGTGGAGTATATTTCAGGAAATAAAAAGCGGAGAAGATACGGCGCGCATTGTGAAACATGCGGAGTCTGAAGAACGCCGTAAGCAGCAGGAAAAAGAAGAGGCCGAACGCCATTATGCAGCTGAATGCCAGCGTTTAAAAACGGCAACGGAATATGCCGCGCTCTCGCAGCATAAAAACGGAGCCGTGCAGGTAACATCTAATATTCGTAAGGAGCTGAAGGAGAAATTTCCGGGCGTTAAATTCTCCGTGCGCAAGCGCAGCTATGACAGCGTAAGCGTTAACTGGACTGATGGGCCTACAGAGGAAGAAGTAAAAACCGTAACAGACAAGTACAAAGACAGTTATTTTGATGGCATGCAAGATATGTCCGTTTCCTGTGCCTCTCCATTCAACCGGATTTATGGAGGTGTGGGCTACGTTTTTACCGACCGGGATTATTCGGACGGGATGAAGCAAAAAGCGGTGGATCTCATCGCTAAAAAATATGGCAGTTGTCTGGAAGGTGAGGAAATAACGCTGGCGCGTTTTAATGCCGGTGAGCTTTACCGGGTCGGGCGGGATTACTTCTGGCACAGTCAGGGTATACAGGGTGAAATAAACAGAACGCTTTCGGAACTAAAACCGTAATTAAAGGGGAGCCTGAAGGCTCCTTTCTTTTTGCCTGTTATCCACCGCCGGTATTGAACCGGAGACGGATAAATATAAACCGGTACGATGTCTGGAACAGACGGAACGCAAGAAAAAAGAGGATTGCTTAGGTTACCCGTTCCCGGAATTGATACGGGTTCAGGTAATTCTGTGCGCAAGTTTCATTGCTGGCAGTAAGATTATCTGGTACAGAAAAATTAAAACGAGGTTCGGGCCTTAACGGTACTAAAACCTGATTAGCCGTTGAATGACTTGCGCGGGATCGTACCTGCTTTAATTGCCTTGTAATGTTTGTCAATCAGCATCGCATAGTTATAACGGTTCGTTACGGTCACAGGCTTGTTTTTCATACCCGCGTTGTACATTCCCACCGCCAGCCACGTTGTGCCGTACTGATTGAAATTACGTCGAAGTAGCATAGCACCGATATAGATGTTCAGGCACGGATCGCTGAGCAACTTTTCCTTACTAAGGCCAGGGTACTCTTTCTTCAGCCGCCGCATCGTTTCCGAATTAATCTGCATGAGACCGTAATCACTGCTACCGGGTTTGCCGTCTTTCGTCCGGTTGGTATTTATAGCCGCCGGATTATAGCGGGACTCCTGCCAGGCGATAGCGCGCAGATAGTCCGGGTCGATCTGGAATACCATTTACCGGCTTTAATAAAACAGTCCGCATTCACGCTGGCGGAGAAAATGCCTGTCGCCAGCAGGGCTGCAGTGTGGATTAATAAACGCATTGCGGCACCTGATTTGAAAAGTTCGGAGGAGATGTCAGGCTCAATAATATCATAAGAGTTAGGATTTCACACACCTCTGACGCGCCGCAGCGCGACTACTACGGCGACCCGACGCAGACGTCAACAAACATCGACGTAAAGGGGCAGGCAGAGCTGAGCCAGTCGGAACTCGGACAGACGGCCCGGGAATCCTATGTGAACAACCCGGCGGACAAGCTCAGCTACGACTCGGACATGATGAAACACAGCGATGAGATCCGGGAAAATGCGAATGCGATTACCGGGGTGAACGGCAATCAGTGCGTGGCACAGGAGCTGAACAAAACCACCTACACGACGCACAGTTGTGAGATGGCATCCCCACTCTCACAGTCATGTACGCGTAAGGCCACAATTGTGACGACCGGGTCACGTGAAACCTTTAACACTCAGCTGGTACTGAATGCGGGTGATGTCAGCGGAAGGCGCATCGATAACTACTGGATTCAGTACGACATCACAGTGCCGCAGGATGGCACCATCAGCAGCGGAACGTGGGAGTTTCTCTATCCGTCCGCCCCCGGTTATCACGGTGGTCGCCTGGATTACTCCATTCAGGTGCTCGGGCAAAATTTCAGGACCAAAATAAACTACTCCGGCGCATTCAGCATAGCCACGCAGGAAGTAAAGCAGGGGCAGATCATCAGCCTTCTGGTACGCAATAACAGCGATGGCCACAACGATCAGGCCGCTGATAATTTCATGAAGCAGTTAGCCAGCGGACAAATGATTGTCCGCATCACCCTTCCGATGGAGGCGGTCCGGGATACGGTCAGTGCCGGGATTCAGTGGACGGACAGCTGCCCGGCAGACATGGGCGACGCGGTGAAGATGAGTGAGGTCTGCAGCGATCCGGGCGGCACACGTTCTGTCACGGTGGGCGGCAAGGCCTACAGCCTTTACAGCGACTGCTGGGGTTACACCACACAGTGGAATATTTTCGAAGACGACACCAATACCTGCCAGGCCTATATCGACAATCCAAACTGCAGTGAAGGCACCCGTACCTGCACCCAGAAAATCGGCAACCTCTGCGTCTACAGCAAGCTGACCTACCAGTGTGCGCACACCGTTAAGAGCACCGGCTATATCTGCGGCTCAGAGTTTTACTGCTCAGACGGCAGCTGCTCGGCGATGCAGGCGGGACAGAATCAGAACTTTGAGGCTGCGGTATCACAGCTGGCGGCACTCGCCGCTGCGGGAAAAGATTTCGCGGGCATGGACCCGGACTCGGTCACGGCGTTTACCGGCAAGGCGATGGCGTGTCGCAAGAGTGCGGCCGGCTTCAGCAACTGCTGTAAAAGCAGCGGCTGGGGTCAGGATGCCGGACTTGCGCAGTGCAACACCGAGGAAAAGGAAATCGGCACCGGCAAGGAGAAGAAGCTTGTCGTGAAGGTCGGCTCTTACTGCTCGAAGAAAGTGCTCGGTGTCTGCCTGCAGCAGAAAGAGGGCTACTGCGTCTTCGACAGCAAGCTCGCCCGCATCGTGCAGGAGCAGGGACGCCGGGATCAGCTGGGCATCAGCTTCGGCTCGGGCAGCAACCCGGACTGCCGGGGAATAAGGGTGGCTGAGCTGCAGGGCATTAAGTTCGATCATATCGACTTCAGCGACTTTTACGACGACCTGAACAGCAACATTAAGCTGCCCGATCAGGACGCGCTTAACCAGCGCATCACATCCGACATCCAGAACAGCCTTAAATCAGGAGACTGACGTGAGAAAACTCATCAGCCTCACGCTGCTGCTTGCAGTATCGCCGTTGCACGCGTCAGAGGAAACAAAGCCCGATGGCTACAACTACGATCCGGCGGTCGGCTGGTACTGGTACAACGAACCGGTAAAAAAGGTTGAGGAAGAGCAGCCTGCACCACCACCTGCCGCGCCGCAGGAGACGCCCACGCAGAAGATGAAACGCCTGCAGGCGTTTCGCGACAACCTGATGAATGAGGCGATGCTGCACCCCTCTACCGAAAACATCCGGCGCTACAAAATCGTGCAGGACTGGATGGTCAATCAGGCGAGCATGTTTGCATCGCGCTGGGAGAAAGTGCTGCTGGATAACCCGGAGCTGGACTACAGCCTGAAACATCCATTTTACAACGGCACCGCCAACATCCAGTACACCGAGCAGCGGCAGAAGCAGCAGGCCGCCATCCGCTACGTTAACCAGCGCTACGGCGTTTTCTTCTTTTATCGCGGTAACGAGCCGCTGGATAACCGTCTCGGCGGGGTAGTGAAGGAGTTCAGCGAGCAGTACGGCCTGACCGTTATCCCTGTAACGGTGGACGGACGCGCCAGTCCGGACCTGCCAGACACCCGGCAGAACGCCGGGCAGGCAGAGAAAATGAAAATCGAACACTTCCCGGCCATTTACCTGGTTGAGCCTCGCACGAAGAAATATCAGCCGCTGGCCTACGGCTTTATCACACAGGACGACCTGGCGCGCCGCATGCTCAACATCGTTACCGACTTCCAGCCCGAGGATTAATCCATGATGTCAAAACTCTTTGCCGTATTGCTGATGCTTACGCCGGTGCTGGCCACGGCCAGCACGATTGATGACATTGCCCGCCTGGAGCAGGCGAAAGAAGGTGCAGACGCACCCGCGCAGCCGGAAAACCGGTCAGCGAAAAGCGCGCCTGCTGCTGACGCGCAACCTGCGCCTGCAAAGCCGGTCTGGTATCACCTGAGCGACGGCCGCCGCGTGGACGTGGGCCACTGGCAGATCGTGCACTTTGTTCGCTCTGACTGCCCGTACTGCCACCGCTTCAATCCGACTCTTAAGTCGGTGTCCGAGCAGACCGGCATCGGTGTGTTCGTTTACAGCTTTGACGGCAAGGGCGATGCGGTGTTTCCGAAGGTCATGCCGGTGAATGACGGCATCCTGAAAGACTTCTTCGCGGAGCTGCCGCAGGCGACGCCCACCGACTTCATTATCAACACGCAGTCGCTGGTAACCATCCCGCTGTCGCAGGGGGAAATGAGTGAGGAGGCGCTGAGGCAGCGTTTGGATGAATCGTTCGCGCTGGCCGTGCGTCTGGGGGTGCTGTGATGACTAAATTTGTGTTAAGTGCAGGCGTGGCCGCTGGCCTGCTGTTCTCCGCTGCGGCGATCGCGGACGTGCAGAACGACATCAACAAATTCTTTAACGACATGGGCGGTGGCGGCGGAAATTACACGCAGGCGGCCGCCTGGCAGGGCCAGTCAGCGGGCTACCTCACAGGCGGAAACCTGTTTATCCGCACGCCGGTGCGCAACATCCAGCTGATCTCGGTCACGCTCCCGGACATTAAGTCGGGCTGCGGCGGCATCGACGCTTATCTCGGCTCGTTCAGCTTCATTAACAGCGACAGCATCAAAATCATGGGTAAGCAGATCCTGAGCAACGCCGCCGGCTACGCCTTTGACCTCGGGCTGGAAACCATCTGCCCGCAGTGTAAGGCGGTTAAGGACTACCTGCAGAAGCTCGCGGCGGATACCAACAACATGAATATTTCCACCTGTCAGGCGGCGCAGTCCATCGTCGGCGGACTGTGGCCAAAAACACAGGCAGCGAGTTCCCAGATTTGCCAGGACCTTGGCACCAAGCACGATGTGTTCTCAGACTGGGCTGCCTCCCGCCAGGGCTGCGGCGTCGGCGGAGAAACTAACAGCGTGTTCGATAAGGCGACCGACGAAGAGAAAAAGCGCATCCCGCGTAACCGCAACCTGACCTGGGACACGTTCACGAAGCTCAACCAGTTTTTCAGCAACGATCGCGCGCTGAAGGAGTTCATTATGTCGATGGTCGGTACGGTGATTTATGACGCAAATGGAAACCCGACGTTCCTGCAGCCGCGCGGGGGCAGCGAGTCGATGTTCAATACGCTACTGAACGGAGGCACCGAGAAAATCTACCGCTGCAACGACAACACAACCTGCCTGTCGCCCACGATCGCGGAGCTCACGCTCTCAGAAGATGAGGGCATGACCGGCCGGGTACGCGACATGCTCAACGATATCTTCGACAAAAGCCGTACCGACACAGCGCTTAACGATAACGAAAAGGCGCTTATCAGCAGCACCCGCGTGCGCATCCTGCGCTACACCATCGACTCCGCGTCGGTGGGCATGGATCAGAGTGTGGTCAGCAGCCTGGCAGAGTACATCGCAGCCGATATGGTGATGTCCTACATCAACGGCCTGATCGACGTAGCCGCGAGCGGGGCAGCAGGCACGCTCGATACCGAAGAAGAGAACAAGCACTTTCGCGAGAACCTGCGTCAGGTGCGCAATGAGCTGAGCCAGCGCGTCGCGCGCATCCAGGTTCAGCAGAACGGGCTGGCAGAGTATGACCGCAGCCTGTCAGAAACGCGCCAGCAGCTCTCGTCATCCGTTTCCGACAGCGTGCTGTCGAACTATCAGTTCGGGGGGTAAGCATGGCGCTTGATATATGGGTGGTCAGCTCCGGTGGCATGATCACAATGGGCCTCAACGCGGTCGCCACGGTGATGGAAAACGGCGGCTGGAAAAGCACAATCTGGGTGGCAGAGATGCTGGGCATTGCCTTCTGCGTGATGACCTACCTGCGCACGCACAGTCTGGGCGCGATGTTTGGCTGGGGAATGACGTTCGTGCTGGTCACCGCGCTGCTGCTGACACCAAAGGTCACGGTGGTGGTCAACGACCTGACCGCCCCGGACACTATCGGGCGCGTCGATAACGTGCCGGCGGGACTTGCTCTGCCGCTCTATCTGGCTACCGGTGTGGGCTACACGCTCACGACCACCTATGAAGACATCTTTCACTTCCCGGACGAGCGCTCCTACACAAAAACCGGCATGCTCTTCGCGAGTAAGCTGATGCAGGACAGCTTCACCATCGACAGCCGCAACCCGGTGCTGGCTTATAACATGGGTGAGTATGCGAAAAATTGCGTGGTCCCGGACATCATGCTGAACCACAAGTACAGCATGCAGGACGTGATGGAGTCCGAGGACGTGCAGGCGCAGATCTTCGGCAACCCGAGCCCGCTGCGCGCCATCTACTGGCGCGACGCTAACGGCACTACGTTTATGGTCTGCCGGGACGCGGCACCACGCCTGAAAACTCTGCTGACGGCGGAGAGTAATAACACCGGCAGCACGTTCATGGCCCACGCGGCCCGCATGCTGCCGGGGAATAACGCACCGCAGACGGTATACGCCGAACAGCTGGCGGGGTCCTATGAATACTTTCTCGGCAGCAGTAAGTCAGCGCAGGCGATTATGATGCAGAACATTGCCGTTGCGGGCCTGCGTCGCGGACTGAACAGCTACGTAAAGGGCATGAACGACACCGCCTCGATGGTGGACATAGCTTCCGAGCAGTCGCTGATGAAGCTGCGTCTTTCGCACGCGGTAAGCTACACCATCGCGACCGAGGTGCTGCCACAGCTACACACGGTGCTGCTGCTGTTCTGCATCTGCATTTTCCCGGTGATGGTGCTGGCGCTTTACGTACGGGAAATCGCATGGTCCGTCATCAAAAGCTACCTGAACTTTATGGGAAGTCTGATGCTGTGGCCGGTGATGTTCGCCATCTTTAACTTTGCGGTGAACTACAGCACGCAGAGCAGCTTTCACGCAACGGGCCCGACGCTCTCCAACATGAACCGCCTGATGGAAACCAGCACCACCACGGCAGGCATCGCCGGATGGCTGATGCTGTCTATTCCGTTCCTTGCGTTCCGCCTGTTCACCGGGCTGGGCCAGAGTTTTGCAAGCCTGAGCTCCAGCCTGGGCAGCGCGCTCAGCAGCGCGTCGGCGGCAGACTCCGGTGCGGTGGCATCGGGGAATGTGAGCGTGGGTAACGTGCAGATGGATAATATCAACGGGCACAAAACGGACCTGAACCGTGCCTACCGCGAGGGGATGACTACGATGCAGCTCGGCAATGGTGCCATGCGAACCATGACGCAGGACGGTCAGACGGTGTATGACGCGTCCGGCGCAACCAGCCGCCTGCCGGTTGATCTGCATCTTGACCGCAATCTGGCGAGCGCAGCGCAGCGCTCAGTTCGCGACAGTATGGCGCAGACCGAGGTGGCGGCGCAGGGCTACAACCACTCGGTGCAGGAAACGGGCTCGCAGCTTAAGCAGTTCCATGAGCAGTTTGGCAATAGCGACTCGAAAACGCTGTCGGCTTCAACCGGCATGAGCATCACTGATGCGGAGCGCGTAAACAAAATGCAGAACGTGGCGCAGGATTATGCGACCCGCAACCACATCAGCCTGAATGAGGCGTACTCGGAGCTTGAAGATAAATCCCGGAGCGCATCAGTGAATACTGGAGCACGAACACAGGCGGGTATTGATTCAAGTAAATCACTCTGGGGCAAAGCAGGAGAGTGGGTTACAGGTGCTTCGGTCAAAGGGGATGTTCATGGCGGTACAGAATTGACAGGGAGAACTGGTTCAACATCTCAAACTTCTGAGGGAGGACAAAGTGGAAATGATAATTCGCAAACTATCTCCGCTCGCGAGTCGCAGGACTTCAGCCAGGGTATGGATGTGCTGCGTAATTACAGCACGACCTACAATGGACAGCACGTTGATAACAATGCGACCGGCCTGATGAACCAGATCTCTTCTGGCATCACCACCTCTGATAGCAAATATGCGCAGTACACGGCCAGTCAGTCGCATACGCATGAATTGCAGAAAATGGCCTCTGAGACTGAAACGCTCAGCGCAGGCGCACGTGACAACTACACGCAGCAGTTTGTGGAGTGGGCTCAGAAGCGTTCTCCGGGGAATGCCGAAACTATCCTTACTAACACGTCCGATGAAGGCGTTCAGAAGCAGCGCGACGGTCTGGTGCAGGAGTTCTTTGCAGAGAAGCTGCAGGGCCGTATTGACGGAGACTATGCGCGCAACTCAGGAAGCACGGGTGAAGGTATGGGCGCACCGGCGAATACAGCAGGCGCTCAGTTCGGAGGAGCATACGATAGTGCAAATCAGAACATTGATGCAGGTGTAGCCAGAAATAACATACGCACTGGCGTTATCAATGATGTTGAGGAACAGCAGGCTGTAGTTAACAATAAAGCCAGCGACGCAAATGCTACTATTGAAAAAGCTAAAGGTGAAACAGATAGCGGTATAGCGTCACGTATGGGAGAGTATACGTCGAGCGCGAATAACTTTGCGGATGATAAGCGGGCTGCTGATAAGCAACAAGACGACTTATTAGTGAACCCTTTTAAGAATCACACCCATAAAGATTACAAAGGGGATGGTAAGGAGTAGTTAATATGATGACATATGCACAAATTGAAAAGGACTCCAAAGAAATAATAGACTCAATAGGTTCGTCTGATAGAGAGGTGCCTAGTTTTTTTGGGATGTTCAGTAAGGTTAAATATCACTTCATTGCATATTGTGTTCTCGGTGTATTAAGTTATTTTTCGCTACCTCAACCAAAGAATGTTGGATTATGGCTGTTTTTTGTAGCTTTCGGTATCTTCCACTGGCTTGTGATTTTTTCATTTACTGCATCATATGCAAGCCTGTTCAACATGATTAGATCTGACAAGTTAAAAAGTTTAGAGCTAACAAAATTAATATCAGGAAAAGTCAGAGCGTATGGGGTGGTTTGGTTCGTAGCCTTGGTTACATGCGGGCTTGCAGGAGTCCTTACTGAGTGGAGCATACTACCTCTTGTAATCGGTAACTTTGTTGCTACGTTCCTGATCTTCATTGTCTTCAATATGGATATATCACGCTATCAGGTTTCTTCCATTATTGGAGCTGTGAAAGCTGTAAGAAATAAAGCGTAAAACAACTTATCTAATAAAGTGTTCTCGCCTGATTAAAATCAGGCGAGAGCTTTTGCATCTCTCTCTTAATCAGAATATTTAGAGGAAAAAATGCTAATACACTTAACACCTTCTTTCTTTTTAAATTATTCCAATATCTCTGTTAACTTAATTGATGTCGAAATCCCTGAATTAGGTCTGCACCTTCATGCTGAAAGAGATATTACCGTCCGATTCCCGTCACCTAATAAACGCCTGCATTACGTCTGCCGTAAAAAAGGACGCAAAGCTATTCACGGTATTCTGCTGAATACGGACACTGACGTGACGGACATAACCGTGATAACCCGCTGGGCCGTTCAGGGTGAGGTGTCCGTGCACCGCGTGCATATGCACATCGTCGGCGATGACGATGCAGTAACGGACGTTATTCACTTGTGGAGCGGCGTTTTCAACACCCCCTTCCGGCATAAAACCCCGGCTGAGGCCAGAAACTGGATACCGGCATCCTGTCAGCCCCGCCTGACCGTGAACGCTGGCGACAGGCCGTCCGCACGCGAACCGGCTATCTGGCGTCGTGCCGATCCGGCCGGGATTATCCGACAGCAGACCGAATACTATACCGCCGCTACCGTAGAGCCTGAACGCCTGCTTTCTCCTGTGCGTAGCAATAACCGGTTACCGGCACTGGAAGACGCGTTTGACTGCAAAGTACGGGAATGTTCGGACACGCTGCGCGTCCTGTATCCCTTCCCGGGCGTAACCGTCTGCCCACTGACGGAGCATGAGGAGCTTATTGAAAACGACCTGAAAGAGATCGGAAAGCTCGATGCGTTTACTTCGATCATTCAGCCCGTTCTGCAGGAAGTTCGCACGGTGTGTCCGGTGTTTTTCACCAACACGACCAACCTGATGAACTACATCCGAAGATTTTCCACGCGTTTTAGCGCGCTGAGTGACGCCGATCAGCGGTTTGTTGAAGACCAGATTAATCAGCCATTGTTTCAGGTTTCAGTCAGCTGAGACCGCCCGCCGCACAGCCTGACGCGCCCTGCGTCTGGCGGAGGAGGCGGAACATCACGTCAGCCCATCCGGGCACGTTCGCACCGTAAGTAAACCCCGCGCAGCTTTCTGCCTGGCTTTCGCCTGCCCGCAGCCCTGCGCGCCTGTCTCTGTTTCCACATAAAGGACTTTCAATGAGCCTCAACGCCCGCGACTTTACCCAGGGCGGCCAGGTGATGAAATACATGATCGGCATGTTTGTGCAGATCATGAATATCGCCTCCTACTGGGTCGTGCTGTTTTCTGCACTGGTATTTTTCAGTTGGATGCTGCTGCGCCTTACGATGCAGGAGTTCATTCACGGCAGCGCCTACTGGCTGGTTAAGTGGTTTGTCATGCCACTGTCGAAATTCTCTGGCGGTAATTCTAAAAGCGGCTGGACCTTTCATTTCCAGTGGCCGGACGGTGAAGTGGTAGCGTTCAAACACACTGCTCAGCAGGTGATGAATGATCCGTACTTTGTGCAGATGGGTGAGAGCGTTAAAGACGCCGCGTTTTACGGGTGGGGGATTGCAACGTTCTGCTTTGTTGCATCCATCCTCGCTATTACCTGGTTCCTTGGCAACAAAGGTGCGAAACAGCGTGAGAGCGAGCTTACTGGCGGTCGCATTCTTGCGACAAGCCCTGCTGTCGTAAACCGCCTTCTCAAAAAGGCTGGCGTGATGTCGCCGCTCAGCATCTGCGGTTTGCATATCGTCAAAGACTCAGAGATGCAGAACTTTGGCTTTCACGGCACCGTCGGGTCAGGTAAGAGTACAGCACTGAACGATCTGCTGCGCGAGCGCGGTGATCGCGTCATTCTCTATGACAAAGGTAACAACTTTATCCCGACCTTTTTCCGTCAGGATAAAGACAAGATCCTCAATCCATTTGACGTGCGCTGTCCGTTCTGGGACCTGTGGGAAGAGTGCCGGACGGTGGGTGACTTTGAAAACTTCGCCACCTCGCTGTTGCCCGACAGCAGCGGCAGCAGCGATCCGTTCTGGGTCCTCTCAGCCCGTTCGCTGTTTGTGGCCACCGCGCGGCGCATGGCCCGCGAAAAGAACCGCAGCATCGGTGAGCTGCTGAAAAAACTAATGTCCATCAGCCTGGCGGACCTTCGCCAGTTTCTTGAGGGTACGGACGCGGCTAACCTGGTTGACGGCAGTATCGAGAAAACCGCGATGACCATCCGCACCATTCTCACCACCTACGTTCGCTCACTGCGCTACCTGCAGGGACTGGATGAACAGGGCCGACGCCCGTTCAACATTCGCGACTGGCTGCATACCGAGGATGCGAGCGGTGATAACCCGTGGATTTTTATTTCCAGCGACGGCCAGAACCACAATGCGCTGAAGCCGCTTCTGAGCGCGTGGCTCTACATGACCATGTCCGGGATTCTCGGCCTGAAGGCCGACCGCAACCGTCGCATCTGGATCTTCCTGGACGAGCTGCCGTCCCTGCACAAGCTGCCCATTCTGCCGGAGTTCTGCGCCGAGGGCCGTAAGTTCGGTGGCTGTACCGTTGCCGGCCTGCAGAACTTCCCGCAGCTGGAAGAAACATACGGAACCAACTCGGCTAAATCCATCTGGGACCTGCTGAACACCCGCGTCTTCTACCGCGCGCCCAGCGGCTCAATTGCGGACTGGGTACAGAAGGAAATCGGCGAACAGCGCCATAAGAAGTTCAAGGACCAGTACAGCTACGGCATCGACATCATCCGCGACGGCGTGCAGTTCTCCAAAGATGAGATTAACGAGTTCCTGGTCAGCTATTCCGACGTTCAAAGCCTCAATGACCTGGAGTGCTACATCACCCTGCCAGGTGAATGGCCGGTTGTTCGTATGAAGCTGCCCTGGAAGCCCTACAGGGAAATCGCGGAAGGCCGCATCCCCCGGGACGTCGAAGACGTGTTTGATCCGGACATCGAGGCGACGCTGGCGGGCGAAGCCAGCGACAACCAGGCAGGCCAGATTGTCGGGCGGCTGTTTGGTGATGCGACTGAAGCGGAAACGCCTGCAGATGAGCAGAATGCCGGCAACGCCGGGGATACTGCGGGTGCGGAAAACACAGCGGCATCGGCAGCAGGTGCGACGGCACCCGTCGAAACGGCATCAGGTTCGTCAGCACAGTCAGCGCCGGATGAGGCCGGCGGGCGCGTAACAGCACTACCGCCACCCGCAAATCCAGCCGTTCCTGCAGCACCAGCACCAGCGCCAGCCGCCGCGCCTCCTCCCACACAGCCCGCAGCGGAGAATTCTCTGCAGCAGGTGGACATTGTTAAACATCGCGACTTCGACCCTGACGATCGTTTCTGAGGTACATCATGCTGTCAGTCTCTTCAGTCAAAAACGCCGGCAAAGCCGGCGCTTACTACACCAATGAAGATAACTATTACTTCCTCGGGGAGCAGTCCACGGAGTGGTACGGCACGGGCGCAGAAAATCTGGGCCTTGAGGGCCCGGTTAACCGCGATACCTTCGTGGCAGTGCTGGAAGGCCAGCTGCCGGACGGTACCGACATGCGTCGCATGGAAGGTGGTGTCAACAAACACCGCCCGGGCTATGACCTGACCTTCTCCGCCCCTAAAAGCGCGTCTGTGCTCGCACTCGTGACTGGCGACACCTTCCTGGTGGATGCCCATAAAGAGGCGGTACGACGCACGCTGGACGAGGTGGAAAAGCTGGCGACCACGCGCACCATGACCGACGGCATCACTGAAATGGAGAAAACCGGCAACCTGGTGATCGCAACCTTCATGCACGATACCAGCCGCAATCTTGAACCTCAGATGCACACACACGCCGTTGTCGCCAACGCTACGCTGTCAGAAAACGGCTGGAAAACCCTTTCCACTGACATCAACGGCAAACAGGGTTTTACGGACGTGGTGTGGAACGAGCAGGTCAGCATCGGTGCTCTCTATCGCGGCCATTACCGCTCCATCATTGAACCGGCGGGCTACCAGACGGAAGACACCGGGCCGCGCGGGGAGTGGGATATCACCGGTGTGCCGGTGAAGCCTTTTTCCTCGCGTCGCCAGGACATACTCGATCGGGTCGGCGAAAACGCGACGGCGAAGCAGAAGAGCATTGCCGCGCTGGATTCCCGACAGGCCAAGCACTTTGAAGACCCCGAAACCCTGCGTGAGCACTGGCAGTCGGTGCTGAAGGATACCGGGTTTGATGCGCAGACGTTCAGGGAAGAGCTGGCGGAGCGGCGTCAGCAGCGTGAAGCCGAAAGCGGCGGTCAGGAAAAAAAAGCCGCCACGCCGCCGGTGCTGGAGGGCGCAGTGCGCGAGGCTATCGAGCGGCTGTCGTCTAAAAGCGTACGCGTCACTTACGACGACGTGATGACCAGCGTGCTCAACCACATCCCGGTCGCCCCGGGTGTTTACGGGCAGGCCCGCAGCGCCGTCGATAATGCCATCGGGCGTGGCCAGCTGATTGCCGTGGACAAGAACCAGACGCTGTTCACCACCGCTGCCCACGTCCGGGATGAAGCGCGGCTGGCGCAGCTGGCTGCCGGGCTCGCGGAGAAGCGCGGAGGGCTTGTGGTGCCAGCCGGTGAAAAGGGCGTGCTGGCCCAGGTGGCCGACGCGGACCGGGCAGTGTCGCTCATCGATGTACGCGGGGGCACGCAGTTCGTCAGCGACCTCAACAGCAGCATCATGGCGATGGCCAAAGAGAGCGGGAGGCCGCTTGTTGTTGTGGCGGCCGACGGAGCCGCGCGCAAGCGCCAGCTGGCCACCTTCGGGGACCGGCCCGGGGTAACGCTCATGACTGCCGAAGAGATGACTGCGGCCGAATTGCCGGCGCGACCGCTGGTCCTGGTTGCTGAGTCCGAGCGCTTTAACACCTCCGGTCTGCACGACGTGCTGAAGACGGCGGCGCAGCACGATGGCACCACGCTGGTTACTGACACGCATGCGCGGCGTACGGCGGGCTTTGCCTCCGAGGTGCTGAGCAGTGCGGGGGTGAAGCAGTTCACCGCCACGCCTAAGACCGAGAACGTGCGCGTGACGATGGTGCAGAAGGACACCGTTGAAGACCGGCTCAGTGTGGCGGCGCGCTACTTCGCACATGAAAAGGCGCAGGGACGGGTTGTGTCGCTGCAGGCGGGCAACGCGCGCACACGCGACCAGCTCACGTCCCGGGCCCGTGAGGTCCTGACCGAAGAGGGACAGCTCGGGCGGGTGCTGGGCGAGGCCACGGTGCGGGTGCCGGTGTGGCTGGACGCCAGCAACCGCAACGACCGCAGCGTGTACCGCGCAGGCATGGTGCTGGAGCAGCACGAGGGGCAGGGTCAGAAGTCAGTGTTCACCATCACGGGGGTCAGCGAGCGTCACAACCTGCTGACCCTGAAAGATGAAAAGGGCCAGACGCAGGGGGTGAGCATCAGCAGCATCGACAGCCATTACCGGCTTTACCGGGAGAAAAAGCTGGAGCTGCGCGAGGGCGAGCAGCTGCGCGCCACGGCCGATATCGGCAGCCGCGCCAGCAGTGGCGAGCGGCTGACCGTCACCGGCGTGAAGGAAGGGCTCTGGCTTTTTAAAGACACCATCACGATGGAAAACTCAAAGGGCGATCGCGTGAAGCTCGACCGTAACGCGCCGCTCTACGCGGACTACGCCTACGCCGAATCTTTTGGCTCCACCCGACGCACAGAGGGAAGCGTGGTGGCGGTGCTGGCAGGCAAGGAGGTAAATGACGCGACCGTGAACATGCTGCGCCGCAGCGGCTCAGACGTGATCGCATTCACCCCGCTGGATGAGGCGACTATCGGCCGCCGGCTTGAGGAAAATCGGCCGGTTGTCAGCGTAACGAAGGGCATTAAGTCGCTATCGGGCGAAAGTGACCTGACCGACGCGCTGCGCGAGCTTGAGTCCCGGAAGATGTCCCAGCCGGAGCGCGCGATGAGGCTGGCCATCGAGAAAGCGACCGGCACCGACGTGACGTTCACGGGCGTCCGGGCGCTGGCCGGGGTGATAAACGCCGACCGCAGCATCACGCCGGCGCGCGCGGAGGAGGAGCTGTCACGGCTGGTGCAGCGCGGCGAGATTCTCGAACTCAGCGCGGAGCAGGGCGCGGCCGGGAAGTACATCTCCCGCGAGAACTTTGAGAACGAAGTGTCTATCCTGCGCCACGTCGCCGAAGGGAAAAACAGCGTTAAGCCGCTACTGGCTGGCGGCCTGAGCGAGGAGAAGGCCGCGGGACTGACGGAGGGCCAGCGCGAAGCGGGCAACCTCATCCTGACCACCCGCGACCGCTTTACCGCCATCCAGGGTTACGCCGGGGTGGGGAAAACCACGCAGTTTCGCACCGTGGCGGCGGCGCTCGCCGCCGCAGAGGACGCGCCGGACATTCGCGGCCTTGCACCCACGCACCGTGCGGTCAGTGAGCTGTCCGGCGCGGGTATTCCGGCGCAGACCATTGCCAGCTTTCTCAGCGAGAGCAGCCAGTGGCAGGCAGCCGGGCAGGCGCGCGACTTTCGCAACACCGTGTTCGTTATCGACGAATCCTCCATGAACGGCAACGCCCAGATGGCCTCCCTGATGAACGTGATCGCCGAAGGCGGGGGCCGCGCGGTGCTGAGCGGTGACCAGGACCAGCTCAAGTCGCTGGAGTCCGGCGCACCGTTCGCGCTGGCGCTGGAGCGCAGCGCCGCCGACGTGGCGGTGATGAAGGAAATCGTCCGGCAGATCCCGGCGCTGAAGCCTGCCGTAGAGGCTGTCATCGCCGGTAACGTACGGGAGGCGGTGCGCATCTCGGCGGAAACCAGCCCGCAGAGCGTGCCGCGCCAGCCGGGCGCATACGTTCCGGAGAGCAGCGCAATGGACGGCAAGAGCCTGGCGCAGGCAGGGCCTGCAGGCGCAGGCGGGGAGGCCGAAAAACCTGATCTGACCGGCATGATTGCCGACGACTACGCCGGCCGGACGCCGGAGGCGCGTGACAACACTCTTATCGTGGCGGAGCTGAACGCCGACCGCGAGGCTATAAACGACGCGGTTCACGCGCGACTTCAGGATCAGGGTGCGCTGGGTGACGGTGTCACGGTGCCGCTGCTGGTGCGCGTGAATAACAGTAATGCCGATCTGGGCCGTCAGACGTTCTGGGAAGAGCAGGCAGGCAACGTGGTACGCCGGGGCGAGCAGTATTACCGGGTCGGCGAAACCGACGCGGAGAGCGGCGTGGTGCGTATGGCCGGGCTGGACGGTACAGCAGACCGCTGGATCCGACCCGCCGAGTTGCGCAAGGAGGAGGTAGCCGTATTTAAGGAAGTGCAGCGGGAAATCAGCCCTGGCGAAAAAATCCGCCTGACGGCAACGGACCGTGACCGCAACCTGCGCGCCAGCGACATGGGAGTGGTCACCGGCGTAACGGAAGACGGAAAAATCACGCTCGATACCGGTGATCGCCAGCTCTCTTTCGATCCAGCCGGGCAGTACGCCGACCGCCACATGGACTATGGCTATGCCGTCACGACCTACAGCTCACAGGGCGCGTCGGTGAAGTACCTGATTGGCCTGTTTGGTGAGGAGGGTGCACGGAAGATGATGGCCGCACTGGACAGCACCTACGTGCAGCTTTCCAGGGCAAAAGAGCACGTTCAGACCTACTTCGACAACATGTCCGGGTGGGCCAGTCGGGTGGAGAGTAAAAGCGGCCGGCGACAGACGGTGCACGACGTGCTTATGCGTGCGGAGGACGTACGGGCAGGTCGGGAAATACAGGCGTGGGATAAGAGCCTGCCGGTGTCCGGTACACGTCTGGCAGACCGGGTCGATCAGGACCTGACGGCGGACGCACGGTTTATGGCGGGGAAAACGCCGGAGATGCTCTGGCCGGTCATTAACGAGCACGGCCGGCAGCGCGGAAACTGGCACGTTCCGGTGTCGCCCTCAAGCGGGGAGGTGAATTTTTCAGCCGCCCACTATGAAGGGGCCGCGGACGGCAGCCGTATTGTTCTGCAGCGCGGAGAAAAGCACGGAAAGGTGCTGGAAGCCGCGGACGTAGCGGAGGCGCTCCAGCTGATGAAGGACAACCCGGACAGTCCGGTAGTCCTCTCTGCTGACCATAGTGAACGTTCAGGCGATAAAGGCGCTCCTGCAGAAGCAGCAACGGCCGCATCGGGCGGTGAGGAGCTGGACCGCCGTGAAGCCGAGGCGCTGGAGAAAGCTGTCAGGGCCGCACATGGAGAGGAGGAGAAAGAGCAGGAACCTGTCGTGCAGGATGACGCGCGAAGCGCCCCGGATGACAGGGAAAGTGAACGCGAGGCGGCGCTGGCGGCGGCGCTTGAAGAGCTGCAGGAAGAGGAGGCATTTGATTACCGCGACTACGATCTGTCGCCGGAGCGGGAGGAGCGCTCCGCAATGATGAACGATGAAGTCAATGTAATGCGCCACGAGCGCAGTGAACCTGAGCCGGAGTTTGGCCATAAACCTCAAAAAACCCTGGAGTAGCCCTATGACATTACTTCTGATTGCGACCACCGTGGCCGTTTCCCTGATGATGCTGGCGGCCTGGATGCCTGAGTTCAGATCAAAAGGCGCACTGCTTCGCCGCTGGAGTAAAGGGGGCGGAGAGCCTCGCTGCAGTGAAGCTGTGCAGAGCATAGTAGACGCGTTCATTCAGGATTTTTCTGACACACATATTCTGAGCAATGCCGAAACAGCGCGCATCCGGGATATGAAAACCCGCCCGGGCATGATGCCGGTGACCCTGTTGCTGCATCCGCAGCTGGTGACACGGGAAAAAGGACGCTTTGCTCGCGGGCGAAACCTTACCGCCGTGTTTGTGGCTACAGGCATAAGCGCGCTTATCATGCCGCCGCTGGCGGGTATGGCCATGCACAATATGAGCCTGTGGCTGCTGCCCTTTCTGAATACGGCGGTATTTTTTGCCGGCCTTCAGCTGCTGCGTTACGCGTATTCCGACCTGGTCCTGCTGAACGTGCTGGTTACCGGCAAGGCAGACTGAACAAACGGCCTGCCGCCCTGCGGTTGGCCGGTCCCTCGCGTCCAGGATTGAAAATCCCGCACGCTCACGACCCCCGGAGAACCCTCATGAAAGTCATTCTTCTGCCACTGCTCCTGAGCAGTCTGACGCTACTGTCGCCTGCCGGGCACGCCAGCGGCGCGCCCGGCGTCAGCGTCGGTTTTTCCCCGGAAGGCAGCGCTGAAGCACTGGTGCTCGGCGTCATTGACCGCGCCCAGGCCGAAATCCGGCTTGCCGGCTACAGCTTCACGTCCCCTGATGTGGCGACTGCTCTGGTCAGGGCAAAAGCGCGCGGCGTTGACGTTCGCGTGGTGCTTGATGAAAAGGCGAACCAGAATCGCAAAAGCCAGGTGGCCATAAACGTGCTTGCGGCGCGTGACATTCCTGTCCGACTGAATGGCCGGTATGCAGCCTTGCACGACAAATTTATCATTGCCGACGGGCGCACGGTCGAAACCGGCAGCGTCAACTACACCCGCGCGGGCGCCCGGTACAACAGCGAAAACGCGCTGGTCATCGAAGGTATGCCGGAACTTGCCGATCGTTATCTTCAGCACTGGCAATCCCGCTGGGACGCCGGAACCGACTACCGACTGCCGTACTGACAGCCGCAGCTTATCGTCCGTAACGCCGGAGCAGTCAGTTCGCCAGCTGCTGCTCAGGTATCACAAAGAAAGGGTATTACTGATTTGGCTTATGGTATTCTGCGGAAAGTCTTATTTTGCAGCAGGGTACGAGCATGAGCCCCCGTGATTCAGTAACATCAGCTCCCGAAAAAAAACGCACCCGCAACAGAGATCAGCCAATTCCTGATAAAGAACGCGTACGCGCTTATCAGGCTCGCAAGCGTGAGACACATAAAGAAATCAAAGTGTTCATTAGTGCTGAGCATAAGCAGGCTCTAATCAGGTTATGCGATGAAGCAGGTAAAACTCAGGCAGAAATGCTTGAGTATCTGATTGAAACAGAAACAAAGCGGAAAGGTTTTTCGTAAGGGGATTACGTTATTGCCCAGCGCAGTGCGTGGTGATAGATTACGGACAGTTAAGAATTTATGGCTGGCCACGCCGTAAGGTGGCAGGGAGCTGAGGCGGTAAGACCAAATCAGAAAAGAAAAAACCCCGCTAATCTCTTCAGTTTGGCGACCGGATGAAGATTAGCGGGGTTCCACTACAAAACTGCACGGGAATAACCATCCCATGCGGGGAGTATAGTTTCATGTCCGGAAAAAGACAACGCGATCTATGCTTACTCCGCCTGCGTATTACAGGTGGTGGCAGGCATGTATAAGCAGATACCCTTCACTACATCATCACGACCTGACAAACGCCACCGTGGCGATCATTCCACTGCCTGCAAATGCTCTAATCCGGAGTGGTTTGCACCGAAAAATTACAGACGTCTTCCCGGTCAGATGGGGCACGCCATGAGCCGGCTTGTAGCCAAAGACAAGCGCACAGGCAAAATGACGCTGCGCCAGCGCATGTCCCGGCATCCCTATTTTGTCCACCTTCGTGATGCTGCAGGCCGGAAACGTGATTTCCGGCCGGAAAAGCAGGCGCTGTATGACGCAATGTGGCCGCTCTGCGTGCAGCGCGCAGATTTGGCCACGTCAGTAGTCACCTTTAACGGCAGCAAACTGGCTGATGAGCTGAGCCCGAAAGATGAAAATGGCGACGTCATTCCGGAAACTCGCGTTGAACCCAGCCGGATATCCCGCCTGTTTGAAGAATGGGAGCGCTACGGCCTGATAGAGCGTCCAGATCTGGAAATGGACCCGGTGACGGGTTACTGCATGCCGCGACATATCGTGCTGACCGATCAGTTCTGGCAGCTGTGCGGCATCGATATGAATAAGTTTCTCGCGGAGCGCAATGAGCGTCTCGCTGCTGAGGCTGATGGCATCATTGATCCAGGCACGCACGCCTCAGTACGCGCCGCCCGCCGCCGCTGGTATGAAAATATGCGCATGGCCACGCTGATAAGCCGTCGCGAAAAAGCTTCAAAGCAGAAGCGCCGCAAGCGCCTGAGTAAACTGCCGCTCGATGACAGGCGTAACGCGATGGCCAAGCTGCTGCGCACGCGTCCGGCTCACGTCTGGCGCAATCTTCCGACTGAAGACTTTGACCGCCTGGTCTGGAAGTGTCTGCGACAGCTGGAGCTGGGGCTCGACTATGAGCCCGTACTCCCTGAAATACCCGATATAGTCCACTGACACGACCTACCTTTTTAACCGCCTTGACTGGCGGTAAAGTCGTTTGTGCCGGGCACTGAACGCCCTTTTCTGCGCCGGCATTTCCTCGGAAATTCACGAATCGTGGCTGCAAAACAGCGTGCCGCTTTTTTTAACCATAGTTACCCGCAATTAATATCAGCAGGTTACAGGCAATCATAATCAGCGCTACGCGCAAAATAGTCCTGACTTACGTCAGAAAGAAATAATCAAAATAACTAATAAGGTTTTCATAACGGCATTTTGCGTGGATAAGTTTAATGCCTTCGCTTGCAGCGGCCGCACGCGACCGCGCCGCTCAGAATTAAAAGACTGAGGTAGCTCCCGCCGGTAAGCGGCGGGCAAAGTGCATTAGTTACAACACCCACTAGTAACACTATTAACCCCGTTCCGAGCAGGGCAGTAGGACCCGTGCCCCTCTCCGGCCAGACCTGAGCCGGTCCTGAAACCCGGTTGCCCCCACTGACCAGCCGCCGCCGCCCGGCCCGAAGGGCCGGAACTGCAGTGGCTGATTAATGGGTGTTGTAACTAGTGAGTTCTTCATTGCTATAAGTGGTGCCGCTGATTCTTCCTTTCGTCTCCGACCGTCCGGCTGATAAGCTGCTGCCATGCCGCTGCTTAAACGGCGTCTGGCAGGAAAGGGTTGGATTTTTGCCACCATCAGCCCTGTAACCGGCTCTGCCGGGCTAACGGCGCCCGATGGCATCTGAGCAGTCCTTAACAGTTTCTGGCGCCTCCATGCCGCTAACGCGGCATCTAAATGAAAGGCTACGCGTTGCTCCCCTGCCTTAAATGCCCATATAGACGTCTGCTCGGAAACGGAAATTATCCTACGTTAAGCTTTTGAGTTTTGGATGAATTCGTTCCAATAAGCGCGTAACCCAAAGTCCAGAGTGGTGCCAATTGCTCTTTTTTGAGTAATTCTCTTTGACGTCTCCGTCAAAGAGAGTAGTATTTAAATCAATGACGCCTGCAACAACCCTTCGGGGAAGTTAGTGGGCCTTTTTTTTGCCTATTCAGTGATGATGCCGCAATGCCAACAACCCTTTATAGCAAACCCTACCGCACACCTGCCGATCTAGTTAACGACCTAAAGAGCAAACAGCTTGAGTTTCTGGACGAAGCTGAGGCTGAGATTACGCTGAGTCAAATAAGCTATTATCATTTCAAAATTTACCTTCATCCTCTGTTAGACCCAACCAGTGCTGGCGGAAAACATTACAGGAAGAATGAATACTTTGAATATGGGGTTGAGCTGTATCGCTTTGACGAAAAACTTCGCGCGCTGTTGTTTGGAGTAATAGCGCGGCTTGAAGTCAAACTCAGAAGCAGGCTTGATCACGCGCTTTCTGCCTATTCGAATAATCCCTTCTGGTATCTGGATGACACATATTTCTTCACGAGTAGAGGCACTGGTTACATAGACGGTACACGTAGAAAAATTCAGAGCGACTTTAGCCAGGAAGAGGAGCTGTACGCCAGAAACTATCGTAGTAAGTACCATAACAACCTTCATGCCCTGTTCTCGGATCTTCCTCCTTTCTGGATAGCCAGTGAATTGCTCACCATCGGTAGCCTGTTCAGGATATTTGACGCTATAGATCACGGCTATTTTCGGCGACTAGCGGCTCCGGCCAATGCTTTGCTCGATAACCTTGCGAAAGAGTTTGGCGCGAGTGATTTTAAAACCCTCACCAACTGGGTTCGTCGCCTCCGTGACATACGGAATCGATGTGCGCATCATAGCCGACTGTGGAACGCTAAACTTGCTACACCGAGCCAGATAGCCGGTGAGTTAAGTATTTCTGAGACTCATCCGAAACGCCCCTACCTGTCGATATGTGTAATACAAAAAATGATTAAGTCGCTTGGCTTGACCGGTATTGACTTAAAGGGTGACCTTCTGCGTCTTTTTGCAGGTAGCCATGCAGCTAAACTTTATATGGCTGATACCGGCTTCCCACCAGGTTGGGAAACCGATCCGTTCTGGACTTGATGTACCCTATCTGCAAACAATTAAAAGACCACTGATGTGGTCTTTTAAGTATCAATTCACCGTTTGGTTGCCACGCCGCTGCCGTGTACCCGATGATACCCTACTGTTTTGCTTTTGATACTGGCGCACAGCAGCATCAACCTTTGTAACATATCGCTCAAATTCACTGACTGCATAATCAAGAAAGCCATCGTCCATGAGCACATTATTAAAGTCAGTTACTGATATACGGGCATTAGCTTTTATCAAACGATGCAGAGCTTTGATCTGCCTCTTTTGGAGTTCGTTTTTTTTAACGTTTGGCTTAATAAGACCATGATAATTCTCCGCTACTCCATCGCTATGGGCCATGATATTCCTTATTACAGTAAGGTGATCAATATCCATGATGTCATTAGCACCAATGGTCCCGGTAAGTCGTTTATGACAGTCCTCTACAGTTTTAAACGTTTTTTTCGTCTCTACACCGGAGAGTTTATCCATTACCTCAAGACAACCAACCATACGGTGTTCGAACAGGCTAAACATCGTCAGAAAGGCCGAGCGCCGAGTAAGCTGTGAAACCAGATGCTGGTATTGCAACTTTACCTTTTCAGCTTCATAGCCGGAGCAAGAGCCGCAGGTAAAGTAGGGTATTGGATACGTGTGCCAATTTCCCTCCTCGTCCTCAACGTCCTCTTCTATCTCACCTTCTGTAACTGCACCAGGCAAATCTGAATCACTGACGGCGCGGGAAACATTCATTTTGGCCTGCTCTGCCAGCATCTTCATGACCCGTATTGATGACGTAGCTTCCCAGAGCTTAAAGCTGAAAAACAGTCTCGACATGTTGAGCACCCCGCATTATGTTTCTTAGTTAGTCAGGACTGTTATCTCCACGGGCTATTGCATATCATTGGAGTAGCATCTAAAAACCAGTAGTGTCCGCGCATCAGCCGGCCAAGATGAATTTGTTCAGCTCGTTACCCTGACCTTCACGAAAATCGAAAGCATAAGTGCATCCTTTGACCGACAACACGCGGTACAACTCATAGATCAGATCACGGTTCGGCCCCTCGCCCACTTCAGCCTTTTCCAGCGCCAGTCGTGACGAAGTAACGAGCACAACGTGACAAGGTTCCTCTAGCTGCAGGGCGCCATCGATTAGTCCCTGCATCAAACTGCGTTTTGAAGTTGTGTCGTGATAATGAAACATCATTGGCCTCTTCTCGTTACCGCGCTCTATCAGTACACGCGCGAATCCTTCACGAGTCTGGCCATTACAGCTGCCAGTCGAATAGATATGAACTGTTTTCGTCATGATTTGGATATTCCGTTGCCAGCAAGGCTTCAGCACATCTTTATGGAGCAATTTAGCTACAGCCGTTAGCATGTAAGGTCATTGTGAGCGAGCCTTTAGCGAGAAGGCGGTCACTTTCATAATTCGAGTCATTGTGGACCATTCGTGTAGTTTTTTCATACCTGCAAAGCGGTTACTTTCATAAGATCTCTGGCGAAGAACCTGATTATGGCGGTTACTTTCATAAAATGGACTTTAAATGCGGTTACTTTCATAACTATTGATCCGCTCGAGAGCTTTCTCGCCCCCTTTTTTATGAAAGCACCCTACCTTACAGAGCTCGCTTTATGAAAGCGCCCTACCTTATGTAGCCTGCATTATGAAAGTAACCGCTAATTCTTAACTGCTCGTCCGATCGCCTGAAGTTTTGGGGAGCGGCTATTGATTACAAACATGATTTCCCGGCCTTTTTTATACTCGGTAAAATCGAGATAGCCAATCCTTACCAGGTCACGTAGTGCACGCCTGATTATGGCGTTCTGATCTTTAATCTGCGATTCAAGCGCTAGGCGCTCACGAAAGCGTTTCATTGATATGTACAAGGGGCCTGCTGGCATGCTTTCCAGATAAACATAGAGTGACTGCGCCGCTTCTTTACGGGCCAGTTCAGAAAGCGCTTTTAAACCGAGTAATACCTTATGATCGTAACGATAAAGTTCCCATAGACTACTGTCGCCGACAATTTCAACCTGGTCGGTTTCATAGTCAAGTACAGCTCGTTGAACAAGATGGGTTACAAGAGATTTTTTTGAATTTTTACTACGAAAAGAGAGCGTTACACTGGAAAGATTAAAGAGAGAATCATGCAAGCGTGCACGGGCTCTTCCGTTGATATCAGTGGGTTTGAGGCCGCACATTCGGGCGAATTCAGAGAAAGGCAACGTGATTTTTTCGCTGCTATAGCCATACTTTGAAAAGGCAGAAATGACCCCAATCCATGTTTTAAAATCAGTGGACATGCTTAACTTTGCCCCCTGTATTTTTATATCTGTGTAACCTTCCTGCCTTGCAACTTCCAGACTGGATAGTTCTTCAGAAGCATCAATCAGAAAGTCTCGCTTACCCTTCTCTCTTGGAGCTACAGGAGTGAATACGCTGAGACGAAGCAAAGCTACAGGCTGAACCGACTTATTACTGTTAGGTGTCAGTTCATAACTTGTGTTTGTATCTTTTTTAACTATGCAAAAAGGACTCTCTATCTCATTGTTTTCCTGATTGTTATCCATTTATCCACACCAGATGAGCAAATATTAGTCAGTCTTATGAAAGTGACCGCCTTGAGGTTATGAAAGTAACCGCCTAAATTATGAAAGTAAACGCCTTTATTATGAAAGTGACCGCAATCCTTATGAAAGTGACCGCCAAGAATGGTGTTTTTTCTATATTTAACAGATGCTTATAGCGCCGGTGATCTCTATTGATCTTTACTTGATCTCTATATGATCTAAAAGAATTGATCTATCGAATGGATATGTGGATAAAAAAACTTATATCCCTTTGAATATCTGCACCTTGGAGCTGCAATGGCATTTCAAAATCCTGCACAAAATTTTGCAGAACAGCGGCTCAGTCTGGGCGACTTAGTCTCGTTATCACCTCATTCAACGTTCCTTGTTAGAAGCGACAGCAATTACCCTGAAGCTGGCATTATGCAGGGGTCAGTTCTCGCAATTGATCGTGCACTTACACCTCAGCACAGGCACATCATAGTGGCTGAAGTTGATGGAGAACTTGTGCTTCGCAGACTGCTTATAAATCCTGTTCCGGCTCTTCAGGAGCTCAGAGGCGATGAGACCATTACCCTGCTGGACGAAAGCCAGGAGCTGCCGGTATGGGGTGTTGTGGCCTATGCGCTGAACGATATCGCCGGGCTCGGTTTCACTCATCCACTCAGTGAATGAATAACTTCCTCAGATACACTATGGTGCGTATAAGCTCTGATAAGCCGGAGACAAAGCATGTTTGCACTTGCTGACGCCAATAATTTCTATGCGTCCTGCGAAACCGTGTTCAGACCCGATCTACGCGGGAAGCCTATCTGTGTCGTTTCTAATAATGATGGCTGCGTCATTGCACGCTCAGCTGAGGCAAAGCTGCTGGGCATAAAAATGGGAGCTCCGCTTTTCAAAAACGAACGTTATTTCCGGGATAATGGCGTTCATATTTTCAGCTCGAATTACGCGCTTTAGTAAGTTAAGTGGAATGCAACATTGACGGAGTAAACCCTGTCAGGTCTGGCCTGCAGAGAGCGCTTCTGAACAATATACCTCAGTGCGCAGTCACTGTACTGAGGTCTCCCTCGGGTTAACCACACAGCGTCATCATATAAAATCCGGCCGCCGTCATGGCCAGCGAACCCAGCACGTGTATCAGCACCGAGGCTGCTGCCCAGGCATAGCTGCCGGACTGCAGTAGGGCAAAAACCTCAGCCGAGAACGTGGAGAAGGTCGTCATTCCGCCACACAGCCCGGTGGTAATGAGCAGCCGCCAGGCCGGATCGAGGCCGGGATGGCGCAGAAAATACGCCAGCGCCGCTCCGATGATAAACCCTCCCAGCAGGTTGACCAGCAGCGTCCCCGGCGGCAGGTCCGGAAAAAGCGCGTTCAGGCGCGCGCCCAGCTGCCAGCGGATAACACACCCTAAAGCACCGCCGGTGATGACAGCAAAAAGCTGATTCACGTTCACTCCTTTTATTTTTTTATATTCAGAACATAACGGGACACGACCTGTGCGGCCGCATCCATCTGGTATACGGCCGGCACGCCGGTCGGGATATGCAACTGTGCCAAGCTGTCGTGTGGCATACCGTCCAGGAAGGCGGTCAGGGCGCGCAGCGTGTTGCCGTGCGCCACGACCAGAACGGTACTTCCGCAGAGTATCTGCGGCATCACGGCGTGCTGCCAGTAGGGCATGACGCGACGCAGCGTCATTTCCAGGCTTTCCGTCGCAGGCAGGTCGGCCACCGCAATGCGGCTGTAGCGCGGGTCCCGACGCAGCTGCGCCGGAGCCCCTGCGTCCGCGGGGGGAATGCCGCTGAAGCTTTTGCGCCAGAGCCGGACGGTCTCTGCACCCATCATCCGGGCAGCCGCTTCCTTGTTCAGCCCCTGCAGCGCACCGTAGTGCCGCTCGTTCAGCCGCCAGTGTTTGTCCACGGGCGTCCAGCTGCGGTCAAGACGGTCCAGCACCCGCCAGACCGTGTGAACACAGCGCGTCAACACCGAGGTGAAGACCCGATAGGGCAGAAGGCCCGCGTCCCGCAGCACGTCACCGGCCCGGTCAGCCTCCTGCCGCCCCCGGTCCGTCAGCGGCACGTCTGTCCATCCGGTAAAACGGTTTTCCCGGTTCCACTGGCTTTCGCCATGGCGCAGGAGAATCAGCGTTGAAGGTGCCAAAGACTGTGCTCCTGTGCCGGCCGCTGGCCGTCCGGTGGATCTGTTACGTGCGGCGCACAAACGCATGAAGCCCCGCATAGTGCGCGTCCTCACCCAGCGCCTGCTCGATGCGCATCAGCTGGTTGTACTTTTCCACGCGTTCGCCGCGGCACGGAGCACCGGTTTTCAGGTGTCCCGCGCGCAGGGCTACCGTGAGGTCGGCAAGAAATGTGTCCGTCGTTTCCCCGCTGCGGTGGGACATGAACGCGCCCCACCCGTGCCGCTGGCAGAGCGCCACGGCGTCCAGCGTTTCGCTAAGCGAGCCTATCTGATTGAGTTTAATCAATGCGGCGCTGGCGAGGTTTTCGTCAATGCCGCGCTGGATGTACTTCACGTTGGTGACAAACAGATCGTCACCAACCAGCTCGGCCCTGCCCGCAAGCTGCTGGTGCAGATGCTTCCAGCCCGCCCAGTCATCTTCTGCCAGGCCGTCTTCCAGCAGAATGACGGGAAACTGGTCCATCAGCTCGCCGTAGTACGCCGTCATTTCCGCCGCGCTCAGCGCACTGCCCTCCGTGCGCAGATGATATTTTCCGTCTGCGAAAAACTCACTTGAGGCGGGGTCCATACAGATGCTTATGTCTTCTCCGGGCCTGTACCCCGCCTTCTCAATGGCCTGCACGATAAACGCCAGCGGGTCGCGGTTCGACGATACGGCGGGCGCAAAACCGCCTTCGTCGCCGACTGCCGCGGACAGGTTCTTGTCCAGCAGGATCTGGCGCAGCGCCTGGTAGACCTCGCTGCCCTGACGCACGGCCTCGCGCAGCGTGGGTGCCCCGTGTGGCGCTATCATGAACTCCTGAAAGTCCGCGCCCTGACCGCGGGCGTGCACGCCGCCGTTGATGATGTTCATGCACGGTACGGGCAGCAGGTTCGCCTGCAGGCCCCCCAGGTAGCGCCAGAGCGGCTCGTGCGAGGCCTGTGCCGCCAGTCGGGCAACCGCCAGCGACACGCCCAGAATGGCATTGGCACCCAGTCGACTCTTGCTCTGCGTACCGTCCAGCGCCAGCATGATGTTATCAAGCTGACGCTGCTCGCGCACGTCCCTGCCGCGCAAGGCTTCGCAGATTTCCGTATTAACCGTTCTGACAGCATCCAGTACGCCTTTACCGCCAAAACGGTGTACGTCGCCGTCGCGGCGCTCAGCGGCCTCGCGCGAGCCGGTGCTGGCCCCGGAAGGCACCGAGGCCCGCGCCATCATTCCGTCCACGGTCCGGGCTTCGACTTCAACGGTGGGGTTGCCGCGAGAGTCAAGAATTTCACGGGCGGTCACGTTATCCAGTGTAAAGCGCATAGAGTTTCTCCCGGTTCAATCATTCAGGTGAGTGATAAGCACATCCACCGTGAGGTGGTTAATGTATTCCGCCGAGCGGGACGTCAGCATTCCCATAAAGCGGTTTCGGTGCCCGGTAAGCACGAGGTCCACGCCCAGCTCAGCGATGCACTTCTCCACGTCCTCAAAGCGGCGCATGGTCACCAGCTCCCGCATGTCTACCGTCTCAGGCACGGAGGCCGCCAGCTCGCTCATAAACGCTTTGGATTTCAGCACCTCTTCCGACACGACGTCGTCCATCAGGCTGTCGGACACGTAGTTCATTTCCCGGTAGTCGTCGCTGATGTGGGCCAGGGTGATTTTCATGCCGAGCGGCTGCGCCAGCGCGACCGCCCGCTTCAGCAGGAGGGTGCCGTCGTCTTTATCGTTCACAAGTATCAATGCATGGGTGTAGCAGGTCATAATGAACTCCCGTTCTGGTTGAGGCGGGACTCAAGCCACGGCAGAAGCTGTTTTTTGCGGCTGAGCATACCCGGTACGGAGCAGGAGGCCGCGTTAACGCTCTCCCGCCCGGCGAAATAAAGCGTTGAAAACCCGGCTCGGATGTCGGTCAGCATCAGCACCGCCAAACCAGCACCCGACTGGTCTGCCAGATACGCCAGGGCAGCGAGCAGGTCGTCCATCACGGTGGCAACCTGTGACGGGGAGCTGACCTCAATCTGGGCGATGCGCACGTCAGTGCCGGCAATGACGAAGGCCTTGAGGTCCCTGTCCAGCAGCAGCTGTGCGCTGAGGCCGCTGACGTCAGTTTTTGCCGTAAGGAGGTCACGGGCGAAGGCTCTGCGGTTTACGCCGGACAGTACGCCCAGATCGGTAGCCGAACGGATATCGTCTTCGGTCGTGGTGGGCGAGCGAAGATTCACGGTGTCGCTCAGGAGTGCACCCAGCAGAAGAATGGCAAGCGCCGGGGGTAGCGTGCGTCGCGCTTCAGCGTTCATAAGCAGCCACAGCAGCGTGGCGCTGCTGCCAAGCGGGCGTATGTGTACCTCCGGCGGCAGTTGCGTTATCAGTCCGCCCAGCCGGTGGTGGTCAGTGATCCCCACGATGTTGCTCCGGAGCAGGTCGTCAGGTCCCTGCGCCGGCTCGGTGAAATCGACCAGCCAGACCCGTTCATCCTGTAGCGGAATATTAAGCCGTGGCGGCAGCGTGAGTCCGGCGGCGTCAAAGATAAAATGGGTTTCGCGGTTAGCTTCGCCGAGACGCCATGCGCGGGCGTCCATGCCGCGCCCGGTCAACCAGTGCGCGGTGACGAAGGCCGTGCAGATGGCGTCGCTGTCAGGATTAATGTGGCCAAAAACGTGTATCACAGGTCTCTCCCCGAAGAGGGAAGTACGCAGGCCAGGAAGAAAGTAAGGACGGCCTGACGCACCTCGTGAAAATCAAGAGTCGCATCAGGCGTCATCAGCTCCGGAACGGAGCGGTTGGGAAAGGTGGAACGCCATCACCTTGTCATATGAGTATAGAGCTGGTTGCAAAACCTGTCAGTATTATTCTGCTGGCGCCCTCAGCCTGCCAGCGCAGCCCGTGCCTCGCAGAGTACCCGGCGAATGTTTTTCGTCACCGCCGGACTCGTGCAGAGCGAAAGCGGACTGGGGTGCGGCATCGTCAACACGGGGACGCCGGGGTACAGATGATTGACCGTCCCGCGGGCCTGAGCCGCTACGGCACCGGCCAGCACCACCACGCGCAGCGCGGGCAGATACGCCAGCACGTCCTCAAGCAAGGCGCAGCCTCTGCGGATGTCCGCCGCTGACGGCCGTTTCTGCAGCCCGTGACTGACCCAGGGCACCGTATTCCACAGCACGCTGTCCTGACGCGAAATACCGGCTTCCGCCAGAAACCGCCCAAGGTTCTGCTGGGCCGGCCCCGGGTTATCACGCGACACAAACCGCGGTGACGGGCTGCTGCGCGCCGGCGACTGCAGCAGGACGAGCAGTCCGGCCCTAACCCCGCCGTCAGCCGGATCAAACCACGGCAGTTCTGCACCGGCCTGACGCTGCCCGCTGACCCAGCGATTCAGCGCGGCCACGTGCGGCGCGGTGACTGCCGCGAGGCGTTCCTCGCGTAAAAACGAGTCCTGCATCGATGTGCTGGTTTCACTCACGGCTTCCGATCCAGACCTGCCAGACAGGGAGAAACAAACAGTTTACCGCTCCATGCCCCACGCACTGTTTTCACCGCGACAAGCAGCCACATGGCCGCCAGTATGACGACAAGAAGCGCACCGAAGCCTTTAAAGAATGCGAGGTCAATCAGGGTAGACAGCTTGAGCGTGGCCACGGTGTACACGCCCAGCGGGAAGGTAAAGCCCCACCATCCAAGGTTGAATGGGATGCCTTCACGGAAGTAACGCACGGTTATCAGCGTGGCCAGCAGCATCCACCACAGGCCGCAGCCCCAGAAGAGAATGCCGGCAACGAACCCCACGCCCTGCGCGATGTGACCGATTTCCGGCATGCCCGCCGCGGCAAACACCCCGGGCGCATCTCCGCCGATGACCAGCATGCCGAGCGAGCCGGTGCCAATCGGCCCCAGCGCCAGCCAGCTTGAGGCCGCCATGCTTTCGTGCGGTAGCTTGTGCAGCGCCATACGCAGCAGCAGAATGACGAGGATGCTCAGCGCCACCGGCACGGAGTACGCCCACAGCACGTAGCTGGTAATAATGATGCCGAGCTGCGCGTGTGGGGCAGCAATGTGCGGCGCCAGCAGGCCGCCGCTGACCGCCGCGACCTCGGCTGCCACGACCGGCAGTAACCAGACGGCAGTCATCTGGTCAATACTGTGCTGCTGCCGGGTAAACATCATGTAGGGAATGCACACGCCGCACAGCAGCGACATCGCCACGTCCAGCCACCACAGGGCGTGTGCCACCTGAATAACGTCTGCGCCCCAGCGCGGGAGACCGAACGCCAGCAGGCCATTGATGATGGTCGCCATGCCCATCGGGATGGTGCCGAAGAACATGGATACGGTTGAATGGCCGAAGATGCGCTTTGCCTCTCCGAAGTACATCACCCAGCGGGCCAGATACATCACGGCAAAGACGCTGAACAGGAGGATGTTAAACATCCAGAGCCCCTCGGCGACAAGGCGCAATCCCGGAACCTGCCAGGGGAACTGCGCCAGAGACAGCGACAGGATGCCGGTCCCCATGGTCGCGGCGAACCAGTTAGGCGTGAACTGTCGTATGGCCTCTTTCGGGCTGCTCAGCGCACTCAGCGGACGCGCACCGTTATGCAGGGTGAATATTTTATCGTTCATGCCGGAATCTCCTGAGTAGACAGAAAGATTATAGGCATGTCAGAGCAAATCTTTAAAACAGGTTATTCAGCTAAAATAAATCTATAAAAGTGATTAACCACCCCACTTTGCGAAGGATCGTCACTGCGCTGGAGTGAGGGAGGTTTCGCGTCAGGTCTGCGGCGGGCTTTTAATCGTGTCAATGACACGGTTCTTTTTCAGGTCAACCACCGCAATGCTGAGGTCTTTATTCAGCACCCACGCGCGGGTACCGTCCTTGTTGAAGACAATCGCCTGACGGGGCGCATCCAGTCCGGTGACGGTGGACACCACCTTACCGGCGGCGGTATCAATAACGGAGAGGCTGTTGTCGCCAAGGTTGCCGCTGTAAACATAGCGGTTATCCGGCGTCAGCGCGGCACCGTAAGGGTCCTGACCCACGGGAATGGTTGCCGTAATGACGTGCTTTTGCGTGTCAACCACGGCGATTGTGTTGCTGCCGCTGTTAGCCGCGTACAGTGTGCGGCCGTCTGCGCTGACAGAAATGGCGCGCAGCTTGCTGAAGCCGGTTATCTCGCCGCGAATGTCGCCCGTCACGGCATCAACCAGGGTAATTTTATCGCCCTTAAAGTTGGTGACGTAGACGGTTTTGCCGTCCGGGCTGATTTTAATGCCCTGACGGGGCTGGGCAAAACCCGTCACAACTGCAATGGGCCGGTCATGTGTAAGGTCATACACCGAGAGCGTGCTGGCGGCCTCGTTATTCACATACAGTCGCTGACCGTCACGACTTATGGCCGTGCCGAATGCCCCGGGCCCCAGCGGCAGCGTGGCCGCCACGTCAAGCGTCCCGGTGCTGATTTTTTTGACTACGCCGAGACTGCTGTCAGAAAGAAATATGGCCTTACCGTCCGGAGAGAAAAGTGCATTACGGGGGGTGACGTAGCCCTTCATTACCTTTCTGACTTTCCCGGCAGCCAGATCATAGACCACCACGTCTGAGCGCTCACTGTAGGACGCCACCGCCGTTTTTTCATCGGGACTGACAGCAAGGGAATTGTTGTGGATATCGCCGTCAAACGTCCAGCGCGTTTCTTCAGCACCTGCAATGGTACTTATGAGGAGAAATGCCACCGCGGTCAGTCCAGGGATTCTGTAATTTTTTATCATTATTTCTTCCTGCATAAAGTGAAAGATAAAAGCGCATTGCCCGATTGAGGGCTTCAGAATAAGCGTGGCAGATTAAATCCCGGCGGGGAAATCGATTTTCCGGCTATGTCTTACCACCCGTCAACTTTCCTCCCTGCCAGTAAGCATACCGAAGTGGTTCAAGGCTGAATAATTCCTGTTCAGAAAATAAACTTCAGAGGAATGGTAACTGATTTTTTTGTTTAAATTGCATTCCACATAAATGGCGACATGTCTGCAAGGATGATGGCTATCCTGGGCGACATAGCACCCGGACAGGAAATCTATTCGATTGATGAATCTTTTCTGGATGTCAGCGGCATAGCCGCTTATATGCCGCTGGAAGAATACGGGCATCAGATGCGTGACAGGGTAAGGAAGGAGATAGGGCTAACTATAGGCGTGGGGTTCGGCCCTTCCAAAACACTTGCCAAACTGGCCAATTTTGCCGCTAAAAAATGGACCCAGACAAATGGTATAGTCGATCTCTCAAGCCCCGAACGACAACGTAAGCTTATGGCGCTGGTAAACGTGGATGATGTCTGGGGTATAGGTGGCAGGCTCAGCAAACGCCTCCATACAATGGGTATCTCTACGGCTCTGCAGCTGGCTGACAGTAACATCAGCATGATCCGTAAGAGTTTTGATGTGATAGTTGAGCGGACAGTTCGCGAACTCAATGGAGAATCCTGCCTGGCACTGGAAGACGCACCTCCGCCGAAACAACAGATTGTAGTGAGCCGCAGTTTCGGGCAGCGAGTGACCAGCATTGACGAGCTACAGCAGGCCATTGTCACGTATGCCACCCGCGCTGCAGAGAAACTGCGTGAGCAGGGTTCTAAGTGCCGTCACATCAGTGTTTCTGTCGCCACAGGCCGATATGGAACTGAGCCTCAGTACGCTAATACGGCTGCGATGACATGTGAATATCCCACCAGTGACACTCGCGATATTATCGGCTTTGCCCTGCGAGCTCTTGAAACTGTATGGCGGGACGGATACCGGTACGCAAAAGCTGGCATCACGCTGGGGGATTTTTATCAGTCAGGAGTAGCACAGCTTGATATGTTCAGTCAGCAGCTGCCGCGCGCAAATGCTGATGCGCTGATGTCTGCTGTAGACCAGATAAACCGGTCCGGGCTGGGTAAAGTCTGGTTCGCCGGTCAGGGGACTGATAATGCCTGGCAGATGAAACGTGAGATGCTATCGCCACGGTATACCACCTGTCTTACAGAAATACTGACAGTGAAATAGCGCGATTACGTGGCAAAGAGGATAAACGTATGACAGAACATCGTGAAAATAATATTGCTGGACGCTCTACAGAAGAACGGGAACGGGTGAATATTGATCTCGCAGCATCCGGCGTGGCTTATAAAGAGCGCATGAATATGCCGGTCCTGGCCGCTGAGGTAGAGCGTCAGCAGCCAGAGCATTATCGGGATTATTTCCGTGAGCGACTGACTTTCTACAGGGAGCTCTCCAGACAGTACCCTTCAGGAAATGATGCGGTTTATGCAAAAACTGAAAATGATAAATAGTTGAATCAGCCTTTTTTCGGGAAAGCAGGAATGTTATCTGATGCGCCTGCTAAATGGGCATCCCAGCTCCACCAGTTGCCCTCGCCATACTCTTCACGGTAGTGCGCAAGCTTAACTGCCTTACGTGCGAGATAATCAGGTGTGTTCATACCGAACACCTCCAGCGGCACAATGTCCCGACCCGGAACGTCTTTCAGCAAAAAGTCAGGGAATACGTCCGCCTCACCGTCATAGCGCAGGGGCTTAACGAACTGACGTTTCTCCTGCCAGAGCTTTTCTTCGATCACGCCTTCCCATGACGAGTCGAGAGGAATAAATCTGGGGCTGACGGTCATCAGGGCCGCGTCAATGACATTGCAGGTGCTGTAAGGCACAGGCTTACCGTCCCGCTGCCTGAATTTTTTAACCGGTGGATCGGTCTCGGCTATCAGCATAACTTTCTGCCCGCGCCGCCAGTCGCTAAGTTCACGGGCAAAACTCCGGTTAAGGCGGCTGATTAAGTCAGCCGGTACGTCGAGGGATGGAAAGCCTGCAGCCTGACCCAGCGGCAGCATGCCATTCAGTTGACCTTCCTCCTCACTCGTACAGATCTTCAGATAAGTAATCATCACCAGGCGTTTGCCTGACGCAGCTGCTGAATCAACCGTAACCCAGTTGTTTTTGATTTCCTGTGTACCCGGGCGCGCCATAACTACCAGGACAGACTTGAGGGGAGTTTTCCCCACGCTGATTTTTTCGGCAACCTGCTTCAGGCGCCATGCTGCCCATGCATCGTCACGGTTACGTTTGTCAAAATTTGGATGCCAGTGGTTAATTTCAGCCTGTTCCCACATGAAGTGAAGCAGGCCCAGAAGACGCATTACAGGCTGGCGGCGGCGCTTACTTCCGGTTTCCGAAGTTGCCGAATGCGGCGGCGCAACGCGCTCTGTAGCTTCTTTTTTTTGCAGACCGGTAGGCAGCTTTATACGGAAATAGCCAGGAGAGACAGCTTTAACTACATCTGAGGTGTAAATTTCGCTCTGCTTTTCATCCGCCCATACAGAATAGAAACGGCAGTCTGGTGCATGTTCTGAACCACTGTAGGACCAGCGAGCCAGCCAGTACTTGTCATGTGTGGAGGAATAGCAGGCTTTCAGTTTACGGCGATTTTCACTTTCTCCCCCCTTTCATGCACTGGCAGGTGATAAGTGTGGTTGCCTTGTTCTGTCGGGCAAAACGGATATAACGCCGGAAGGTGTCAGCATGATCCTTCTGAAAAGCCGCGTCGCACTCAACAGTCTTTAGCTGACCGGTGAACGCGACAGGATAGGTTTTAATGTCTGACATAAATTCGTCCTTTCTGAATCATGGCGCGGCGACATAAAACAAACCAGGGAAGACCTGCTCACCTGCCATCTTAATTATTTACGATGTCCCTACGGGGTATCCCCTGTCGGCCGGGATGCCCTGACCCTGAGTATGGTCTGTCGGGTCGTATCAAAATCACGGGCTATAGAACTGATGCTGGCCCCGGCGTCAATACGTTCAAGCACAGCCTGCTTCTGCTCATCGCTCAAAGCCGGGGGACGGCCAAAACGTTTCCCTGCAGCTCTCGCACGTGCAAGACCTGAATGTGTTCGCTCAATCAGCAGGTCCTTTTCGAATTCAGCAACAGCCGAAATAACTTGCATGGTCATCTTCCCGGCCGGACTGGTGAGGTCAACGCCTCCCAGCGCGAGACAGTGAACACGGATATCTGACATGGCCAGCTGCTCCACAGTCTTCCTTACATCCATTGCATCACGACCCAGCCGATCCAGTTTGGTTACTATCAGCACATCGCCGTTTTCCATGCGATCAAGCAGCCTGGCAAAACCTGGACGTTCACTGGCTGCCACCGAACCGCTGATTTGCTCCTCAATCAGTCTCTGGGGTTTCACGGCAAAACCTGCGGCTTCAATTTCCCTGCGCTGGTTCTCCGTATTCTGTTCGAGTGTTGAAACCCTGCAGTAAGCAAAAACTCGTGACATAAGGTTACTGTCCGTACTAAATGGGTGTACTAATTATATGCCATGTACTTAACTAAAAACACTTACTTTCGTACATGGTAAGCTTGATATGTACTAAACCGACCGTTTTAGTACGCACTGAAAATATGTATAAAGCCATTTATCCTTAAGAAAAAGTTGACTTTGGGTAAGATCTAAGGCTTTTTTGATTGTAGGAATATTCTTATACCTTAGGATAGAATTGAGATGGCCTTGCCAAATGAGATTGATTTCGTAATACGAGTTGAGTCTGGTAAAGAATTAGTAGATATGAATTATGCTTTAGATACGATGAAAGGTTTTTCTGCAACTATAAGCGCGGTTGCAGAGGGTGCTCTTTCCCCTAGTTTTAAAACAAGAAGCAGTACAGCTGATGACATCAGAACTGAGTTACTGGAAGGGGTATTGGGATCATACGAGCAAAAATTCCGCTTAAAAGTAAATGATCCTCTTAATGAGCATAGATTAAAACAAATGAGCAACTCTGTTCTCTCTGAAATGATTACTTATTATGTGAATGAGGTTCTGCATGCAAACCAACCTCAGATGTCAAAAAAAGCAGAGAAATTAATAAAAAATTTAGAGCCTATAGAAAGCAAAGTCATAAAAAGAATTTCTTCATGGGTAGAAGATATGCACACGTTGTCAGTGCGAAAAAATTATGTAGTTAAGTTATATAGGCTAACGCCTCAGAAGAGATATAATGTTTTTGAGGTTAATAAAACTACCTACGGAAACGTCTTTGAGTTGACAGAAGACGCTAATATGTCTGTTATTGAAGTTGTCATTTCGAGATTCAACATTTTTACTGGAAATGGCAGGCTTTTATGCGAAGGTGAAAACTCGACTGTTCCATTTGGTTTTTCCGGTGCTTATAGTAAAGTAAAAGAGTCATTTAAAAAAAGCATATCTCATAACTTATCAGCTAACACTGCAGTTCCAGATGATAAGCGTGTCACCGTTAGGCTTGAAGTCAAAGCAAAGAAAAACAAAGCAGGTGAAACTATTAAATATATGATTTATTCGGTAGAAGTATAATGAAAAGAGGTTTTTGGCTAAACATATCTATAGCTACTGCATTATGTATATTATCAATAGCATCAAGCTATGTATGGTGGTTTTACATCCATTTAGGCCGCGATTTATCCCCAAGTGGGGAGCAGTGGGGGCAGTTTGGAGATTTTTTTGGTGGAATCCTAAATCCATTGCTCAGTTTTATGACTATATGTATTCTTATTCGAACGTCCATCCATCAAGAAAAGCAAGAAATAAGAAACAGATTTGATAATAGATTTTACAATATGATTGACCAGTTAAGAAAAAGTGCTGATAATTTAAATTTTAAATTTGGCTCTAATGTTAATTGGGACTTCGATGCTTTTTTCAGGTATATTGAGGATAGTTTTTTTGATAGCGATGATGTTTCAGGTTTAGACTCCCTAAGATTTAAGGAGACAGTATTTCCTATCTTGAGGCAGTTTTATTTAATACTTAAGGTGATTAACACAGAATATGAGAAGGGGCGTATTAATGACGAAGAGCTACAAGAGTATTTCTTGCTGTTGATAAATAGCACAGAATACAGAACATTAAGATTTGTGGTGTTTAATTCGCTATATTATGAATCTATCAGCGCCTCACAATACATCATTAACTGCAATGGTTTTATTTCGGAGTTAAAAAGCATTGGTTTTGAGAAGTATATCAATCGTGTAAATGCTAAGAAAATTGAGATTAAGCGCTTAGGAAATGCACCATAACAAATGATTCAATAGTTAATGCTACTAAACAACCTTAGTGTTAATTATGGATGATGCTTTAATTTTTGTTTTCTGAACGAAATCTAGATAGGCGTGAAAGTGTTTTTTTTGTAGTTTTAATTTTTTTATAAAGCCGCATTTGCGGCTTTATGTATGGGGTTGATTACTGTTCTTTGAGATAGCTTACAGCGTAAACAACAGCTAATATAACCGATGACCAAATTATTACCCACGGAAGATTTGCAAGTGGTTTCATTAAAGTAGATAGCGTAAATATAACAGCTACCCAATCACCTAGACTTCTCATGAAATTTGTAAGGCCGTTTTTTGTTTTTACGAATGCTCGAGTTATTAGAGAAGCAGTCAACGCTATAGCTGTAATTATTGCTGCTAAACTTTCAAGATGAAGGGAGTCAACGAAAAGATATGAACATATTGCTATGTATAATTGAAGAGCTACGATGAAAAGAGATGAGTAAAAGACTCTTACCCACCTTTTCTCGCTCTCAGAGGCCTCATCGTCCTTTTCAGGATTAATAGCTAACTTATCATCTCGCTGCATTTTATTCCTTTTAAATTTCGCTGATAGTTCATTGTGAGGATCTGAGAATATCCTATTAAAATAAAATAATGAAGTTTTCCTTATGTAACCTCGATGTAAGATTTAATCATCTTAAACCGAAAGTCTGCCTTTTTCAGAGCGCCCCCGCCCTTAAAGAAATCCTTTTAACTGCCGATTAAAATTCTGTAGTAATCAGATTTAAACATTAGGGCTATAAATATGTTATCACAGATGCAACTACAGGATATTTCGGGCGAACAGCTTGACCTCTATATGGAATGGTTACTACAGGAAATCAGCCGCTGCGAAGCGGAAGCTGATAACTGTTCTCGTGAGGTCAGGAACGAGATATTTCACAGGATAAAGCAACGTATGCTGCATCAGGAATTGAAGCGGCACCGCAGGGAGCTACGGCGCGTACTTGATGAAAAAAGAGACGGCTTCCCTGGTGGTGTCACTGACATCAGGCGGCTTTTGCACTCAGGTAATCGCTTATGGCCTTAATATCAGCGTCAGAATAGCTTGCAGTTAGTTCTATAAACGCTATTCCTGCGCTGGCGCATGCCTCACGTTTGACCGCATCGCGTACGACAGCATCGCCCTGGAAATGGCCGCTGCCATGATACTCAACAACGGCTATCGGCTATCGGCTGCCCTGACCAGTCTATGATCACGAAATCTGCCCGCTTGCTGTTAATTGCCAGATAAGCCTGTTTGTCATCTGAGCCCAGAATCTCACTGAGTGAAACCTGAGAGAATACGCGATAGCCACGGTGTGAAGTTGAGAGCTGCTTTTCAAGCTTGCAGAATACGCTGTACTCACTTTTATTCATCAGAGGACGCTTGCGAAATTCGCTGCTTCTGACGGCGTTCAGTTGTCGTTCGGTCGTAGTTCCTTCCCGCGTATATTCAGGAGTTGGTCTGTTATCCCGCCACTCCTGTTTCTGAGCCGGTGATGGCCGGTAATGCCCTTTCTTACGTTTCTGCTTACCTCGGACTACAAGAAAAATCACGACCGCAACGGCAATCAGAAACCAGTTAAATATATCCATGAGCGATGTTGCCTCCTTAAACGTAGTGCCGGTTATCATGACAAGACCTGCTATTGTTACAAACAGATCCTTTCTCTCCCCTGCCCTTCTCTTCTGAAGCCACTAGAGTCACGCCCCATTACTGATCAATTAAGATCAGTTAATACAGCAAGTTAAAGTATTATTAGTATATGCATATGTATATACATAATCGATATTCTGGGAATTATCGTGTTGTACCGGGCGATGACTTATAAGCAGGAGTGTATATGCTTATGTATATACATTGACATGGCGCAGGATGTATGTAATATGCATATACCTTTGTATATACATGGCGGTGTGAAATGAAGAAGCCCTACATTATTTCTTTTGCGAACAGCAAAGGCGGTGTTGCCAAAACGACAAGCTGTATTGCGGTTGGATGCGCGCTGGCTTCAGCTGGTTATAAAACCTTATTGGTTGATCTGGACCACCAGGGAAACCTGAGTGACGACGTGGGACGTGGTGACGAAGATTATACAATCACCGATCTTTTTGAAGACCCTAAGTTCGATACAAATAAACTCGTTTATACCGCCCTCGATGAGGAAACCGTCATTCCTAACCTGGATGTTATCCCCGCCGATATAACCCTTGCTGTTGAGGCGCGCAGCGCCGAACGTTTCCGTCACCGGCTTAATATTCTGGATGAAGGTCTGGCAAGGCTCAAAACCGTTTACGATTTTATCCTGATTGACCTGCGGCCAGCCATCGATCTCAGTATCGAAAACGCGCTGCTGATAACAGATAAAATTGTTGTGCCGGTAGACATGGATCGCAGGGCGGTAAAAGGAATTGATGACCTTTTTCAGGTTGTCCGTGAAGTAAGGCGTAATGACGATTTTGTATATACACTTGTAAAGACAAAAGTTAACGAGTCTCACTCTAAAATGAAAAAAGCCATTGATGGGTACATCAGTGAAGCGGGCTATAAGGTTGCTAATACTGAAATACGCCAGAGTGAGCTATTCAAACAGGCTACAGAGGTGCATCGTCCCGTTATGATGTTCGCCAGAAACGAACGTCCTTACCGGGATTACAAAGCCTTCACGCAGGAGTTGCTGCAGCAGATTGAGGAGGCCGAAGGTGGCAAGAAGTGACCGTATAGCGAAAGGGGTTACGCGCGTTACTGAACGCAGAAATATCACCACCGGTAAGCAGATGAACCTTCGCCTTACTGGTCTGGATGACGATGCGCTATCCATTCTTGTTGAAAGAATACAGGAAAGGCTGCCTAACAAAAACATCACGCGGTCGCGTGTAGTCCGGGCCGCCTGCTATATAGAAGATGATAAGTTGATCGATAAGCTGGCTCAGCTTCTCGTTGAAAATACCTGATTTGTATATACATAATATAACCTTTATGCATATACGCTTGAATATGCTTTTGTATATACATAATTAAAGATTAAAGCCTATACATTTGTATAGGCATTATTGTTTTGATGGGTTATGGAGAAGCTAATAATTATTAGGGTTTTGTATATATATTTGTATATACACTAACGCGTTGTGAGCAGGCCTGCAGCTGAATGTCAGATTAATTTTGCGACCGGTAATTCTTTCCAGTTCGTAGTCCATGCTTTACTAAGCATCTCCCGCTTCATCTTCCAATCCGGATCGATACCTTTACCTGCAAAGCCTATGCTGTAGCGCCCGGAGCGGTTCATCGAATCCATCAGGTTCATCAGTGCGTCGCTGCCGGCACGCGGCGCTTCGTCGTCAAACAGGTTCAGCTGTGCTACACCGTTCGGCCGCAGCTCGCTCAGCATGATGCCGGCCTTCGCATAGCGATAGCCCGGGCGCCAGATCGTATCCAGAGATTTCACCGCTGCCTCGATGATATTGCGAGTATCTTGCGTACCCACACGCAGTTTTACGAAGGCCGTGTTGCCGTAACCAGGCTGCCCGGTATCGAAAGGGGAGGTGCGGATAAAAACGGAGATGTGGTGGCAGTACTGCCCATCCTCGCGAAGCTTTTCCGCTACGCGTTCGGCATACGCGCAGACGGACTGTCGCATAGCATCATATTCCGTAATGCGCTCCCCGAAGCTGCGGCTCACGACAATCTGCTGTTTAGGCGGGGGCGCATCCTCCATCGGGATGCAGGACTCGCCGTTTAGCTCACGTACCGTGCGCTCCAGCACTACGCCAAAATTCTTACGGATGAAGGAAGGGGAGGTGCGTGCCAGATCGAGCGCCATTGTCACGCCGAGCAGTTGCAGGCGTTTTTCAAGCCGGGAACCCACACCCCAGAGTTCGCCAACAGGCTGACGCGACAGCAGCGTTTCTGTCCGCCTCGGATTTCCAGGCGTGAGCGCCAGTACCCCACCAAATTGTGGCCACTCCTTGCCGGCCCACTGAGCCGACTTCGCCAGGGTCTTCGTCGGCCCAAGCCCGACGCCGACCGTCAGGCCTGTGCAGGCCCTGACGTGCGCCCGGATCATGTGTCCGAAATCTTCATACGGCATAGTCATTTCCATACCCGTGCAGTCACAGAACCCTTCGTCAACCGAATACACCTCCAGACGCGGCACCATCTCCTCAATGCAGGCCATAACACGAGTGCTCATAGAGTGATATAAGGCGTAATTGCTTGAAAATATGTGTATTTTTTCAGGGAAGTGCTGGTTTTTTATCTTAAACCACGGGTCGCCCATTTTAACGTACTTTTTGGCTTCCTTGCTGCGCGCGATGACGCAGCCGTCGTTATTCGACAGGATGGCCACCGGCGCATTTTTAAGGTCAGGCCGGAACACCTTCTCCGCGCTCGCATAAAAGCTGTTCACGTCAATTAAGCCAAACATGTCAGTTCCTTTTGCGAGGGCTGTGCACGAAGTGCACCACCACGCCGAAGATCTCAAGCGTGTCCGGGTCCGGGATAATAACGGGGTAGGCAGGGTTCATAGGCTGCAGAACAGGTCCCTTCGGGGTAAGCAAAAGACGTTTTACCGTGAACTCGCCGTAAAGCTCGGCGATAACCACGTCGTTGTGCTCCGGCGTGAGGGAGCGATCCACGATAAGCAGGTCGCCGTCATTGAGGCCGACGTCCTGCATGCTGTTGCCCTGCGCACGCAGGAAAAAGGTGCTTGCCCGGTGGGCTATCAGATGTTCATTAAGATCGAGCTCCTGCTCCGCGTAGTCCTGACAGGGTGAGGGAAACCCGCATGGCACGCGTTCCAGGAAAAGGGGCCTGAAGCTGGGCGGCGGATTATCCGCCGGGTGCAGCAACTCAAAGGCGTTGAACATAGCAAAATCCCTGTTAAAGCGCTGTATGTATTTACAGTAGTATTAACTGGCTTGACGGGCAGTGCAAGACAGTGAAAAACGTCTGAGCGCAGGATTAAAAGAAAGTCATTGATTTATATAGGTTTATAGCAAAATGCCTGCTCAAAAATTAATCACTCGGGTGCAGGCTTAGGCTGGCAGGGCCTGCAGCTGATTATCCACAGCTTTATGCGTCTCCTGTGCAGGAAAGATGTGGATAAGGGTCCCCTTCGGCTCCCCGGCGTTGCCGGGTCGTCAGGCCTCACTGCGTTAACCGGCAGAGCCGGTAAGCTCCGCCGGATCGCGAAGCGTTCCGGGCCTGACGGCTGGAGTCTGATGACTTAAGGCAAACCGGGCTGGCGCTCCTCTGAAAAGGCCGCTGAGGGTTTTTCAAACGAAACCGCAGGTGTAGGATTATGCCCGTTTTCAGGGAGCTTTCGCATAAGGACTATGTTTTGAAATCTGCACATCCTCCGTATTTATTTCATTTCTTCCTCCGGTATCGCCCTCACGTGCTGAGGACAGACTCCTGACGGCCAAATCTGGCCACCCCACAGCTTAAAAACAACGGCAGGACCACAGCCTGACATGCAGCCAGCCCGCGGGCTGGCGCGAACCGCGCCGGCATAAGCCCGCCGCCGCTCTGAGGCGCAACGCCGTTTCGCTGCCGCTCAGCCGCCGTTGCCGGTGCATCGTGCTGTACTTTTCCGCCGGGCTTCACCGGTTTAAGTCCTTTCGCCGGGGCTGAGACAAGCACAGGTGCCGTGGTCGTCCAGGGTGAAGTGAACGCCGTGAAAATTTATTTCCGGCCACTGCGTTAGACCAGAAATAAATTTCCCCGTCGCCCCGGACGCCTGCCGTCACCCACGCTGGTTTACGCCCTCGCGGCGAAGGATCTCAAACGGGTGAAGTGAATACCGGAGGTAAAAACCAGCCGATTTCCACAAAACGTCAACACCGCGGCTCCCGAAACTCAACGGGTGACGTGGGTTAAAAACCAACTGCATGAGGAGAACGAACATGGCTTCACGGGGCGTCAACAAAGTCATCCTGGTCGGCAATCTGGGACAGGACCCGGAGGTGCGCTACATGCCGAACGGCGGCGCGGTCGCAAACATCACGCTGGCCACCTCAGAAGCCTGGCGTGATAAGCAGACCGGCGAGAACAAAGAGGTCACGGAGTGGCACCGCGTGGTGCTGTTCGGAAAACTCGCGGAGGTGGCGGGGGAGTATCTCCGCAAGGGCTCACAGGTCTACATCGAGGGCCAGCTGCGCACGCGTAAATGGCAGGGGGCGGACGGACAGGACAGGTACACCACCGAAGTCGTCGTGAACGTTGGCGGCACCATGCAGATGCTGGGCGGACGCGGCGGCAGCGCTGCAGGACAGACCGGACAACAGTTCAGCGGCCAGCAAAACGCTCAGCCGTCACAGCCAGTTGCAGGTAACGGCGGCAAAGGCGGTAAGGGCGGACGCGGTGCTGCTCAGCCGCAGCCTGACCCACAGGCACCGCCGCAGGGCAACTACCCGCCGGAAGATTTTGACGACGACATTCCGTTCTGAATGACGTGGCTTCGCTCTTGCGAGCGCTGCGACCGTGATGAAAACAGCAGGTAAGCGAAGCAGAAAGGCGGCCGGACGGCCGGGATGGTTGCCCTGGCGGAGCGGTAACTCCGCGCAGGGCATGACACTCAGATAATAAGGAACCCAATATGTCAGCGAATCAGTCTAGACAAAAAATCCGTAACGGCAAGACCTCCGCGTATTATGGCTGCCGGCGCGGCGGCTACCGCAGCTGCTGCGGCAGCGAACTGACACGTGATGAGAGCGTGACACTGCAACGTCTTAAGACGTTTACACCGGGCGACTTTGAAGCCTACAGCGCGCGCGGAGAAGAGTTTTGCCGGCGGCTGTGCGGGACCGTGCTGAACGCCCTGCAGCTCAGCAAAGCCTGGCTTACCGACTGCGAGTGTCGGGGAGAGTGGGGCGGGGTCTTCCCGGTTCATCTCCGCCTGACGCACCGCAAAAATCCGCTCGTCACGCTCGACATCCTGAGCCCGGGCAGCGAGTCACCGTTCTGGCACGGGCTTCTCTGGATAAACCCCGATCACACCGGCCTGTATGTTCTGAACACCGAACAGTTTGAGCCGCAAACCATCGGGCAGCTGCTGAAGCGCGTTGAGGAAATGGTCTCAGCGGGTGTAACGCCGGCGGAAATCGTGGCGGTGCTGGGCAGAAAAGGGGGGCTCGCATGAATACTGTCATGATGATCCCTGTAGTGGCGCCACGCCTTTATCGGCAGCTGCACAGAGTCTGCAGGCTACACGATGTCGCTTCACGCCCTGCGCAGGCATCAGCGCTGGCGGGGACGGCAGAAAAAAAGGATAAGGCATGCCCTCCGGTGCTCACGTTACTGAGCATGCCTTGCAGTATAGGGTGGCCCGCTTCTGTGGCGTCAGAACGAACCTCACTGGCGATGATGCACCAGGCTGAAGCGCAGGAAAGACTTATCTGCGAGGCTGAAACGGCGTTGGCCAGCCAGACTGTTCGCACATACCGGCAATGGTACTCGCACTGGCGTCATCGTGGTGTACGGGTAAACGACCTGCTGGATATGACGTGGGTGTGGCACCAGCGTGCCCGAACAGACTGAGCGGAGAGAGTATTCTGGAAATTAATTGTATGTGCCTGACCGGTCATGCAAAACCACTATTTCTGTTGTGCCTCTCAGCTGAGAGAGTCACAACAGATAGTATTCAGCGCCGCAGCAGGCAATGCTGCAAAACAGGTGTTTTACCGAATCTTGCAGGAAAACAAAGAAGCTACGCGTGTCGGCTGGACTAAGGCTTGTTCATAGCGTATTAGGTTGACGTATTCGTCAAATTTGACTAATCTGGGTGTAGAGCGAGAAGCCAACTGCATCAGGGTGCAATAGTTGGTGGAAGGACCCCATAGAATCCCTGAATTCTGTGCCAGGGTGAAACCTCTCACCTCCCGCCTGAAGGTGTAAAACAAACAGGCCCTGATTCCATATAGGCCGCCATTGAAAAATGGCGGCTTTTTTAATGCCTTTTATAGAGCAAAGTACCCTGGCGATGTTTATTGAGGCTTTTCGCGTCAGTGTGCATAAAATTCCAGAGCACTTTTCCTTCCCAGGGTGCGACCACAACAAGCATCTGCTGTTTCTGCCGGTATGCGCCGATAAAAAGAAAGCGTACCTGCTCATCGTCATACATGGTTTCCCACACTTCATATGGATTCGCCAGCGTATCCAGCGCGAGCAGTACGTAGCGTTCGCGTGCATCAAGCCGCTTTTCAACGATATGTTCCAGCTTGTCTCTGAGAATATTTAGCGTACCAATGATTGTCTCTTTAGGGACAATTAGCATTTCCGGTTCAGTGAAACCCATGTGCATTTCAAGAAGGGTGACTGCGGCTCCAAGACTGTCCCCAGCTTCAATTTCCGGAGTCGGATCTAACCTGAATTCACTTTCCAGTTCACGCAGATCAGGAAGCCCTAAATCCCTGAAAGTAACCAACCCTTTTATTGCACGCGCCACGTTGCTTTTATCCTTATCAGCTTACATGAAGTTGCCATTTTACCATGTTATGCGATATTCGGTTTTATAGGCGGCTTAAAGAGCCTGCTATCCCTGCTTTATGTTGCTGCTTCTCCGGTTTCCTTTTCATGAAGGTCAAAGGCATGAACAGCCTGATGGCCTCCTCCGACTCCCCGGCATTGCCGGGTCGTCATCCCTACTGCGCTAATCGGCGGGGCCGGTAAGCTCCGCCGAATCCCTCCGGGTTTAGGGCCTGACGGCTGGGGTCTGATGGCAACGGCCGGGTTAGACTCATCAGTTTGCTCACAGTCCGCTATGAGCGAATTACGGACGTTGGACTTCGTGACCTTACGAGGTAGAGTGGCTTGCAAGAAAGCCGACCTTGCAAGCTCGGTATAGTAAGTTGTTAGACCCATTGCATCCTCATTTGCTCGAATGAAAATACACATTGGATAGGAAGAAAAGGAATGCAATTTATCATCAACGGCCCTGACATTCCGGATGCACTTTTACAGGCGCACGAGGAAGGCCGCGTGGTGTTCTTCTGCGGAGCAGGAATTTCCTACCCTGCGGGTTTGCCGGGTTTTAAGGGGTTGGTGGATCAGATCTACCGGCTGACCGGAACAACACTTTCGGAAATCGAGCGGGAGGTTTTCGAGCGAGGGCAGTTCGATGCCACACTAGATTTGCTAGAACGGCGCTTACCGGGTCAGCGTACGGCCGTTCGCCGCGCGCTGGAAAAAGCCCTGAAGCCAAAGCTCCGTCGCAGAGGTGCTATTGATACACAAGCGGCGCTGTTGCGCCTAGCGCATAATCGCGAAGGGGCAGTTCGGTTGGTCACTACCAACTTTGATCGCACCTTTCATGTGGCAGCAAAACGTACAGGCCTAGCGTTCAGAGGCTATGCAGCGCCGATGCTGCCAATTCCGAAAAACAGCCGCTGGAACGGGTTGGTCTATCTGCATGGTCTGCTTCCTGAAAAGTCTGATGATACCGCCCTGAATCGCCTTGTGGTCACTAGCGGCGACTTTGGCTTGGCCTATCTCACTGAGCGCTGGGCAGCCCGCTTCGTGAGCGAATTGTTCCGTAACTATATAGTCTGCTTCGTGGGCTACAGCATAAACGACCCGGTACTGCGCTATATGATGGATGCGCTGGCAGCCGATCGGATGCTCGGTGAAGTCACGCCGCAAGCATGGTCACTAGGTGATTGTGAGCCCGGGCAGGAGCACCGGAAAACCATTGAGTGGGAGGCTAAGGGCGTCACACCCATCCTTTACACCGTACCGGCTGGCACAAACGATCATTCAGCGCTACACCAAACATTGCACGCTTGGGCAGATACTTATCGCGATGGTGTGCAGGGCAAAGAAGCCATCGTTGTCAAACATGCACTGGCCCATCCACAGGATAGCACTCGGCAGGACGATTTCGTTGGCAGGATGCTGTGGGCTTTGTCAGATGAATCAGGTTTACCGGCAAAACGTTTTGCGGACCATAATCCTGCCCCGCCGCTGGACTGGCTGCTGGAAGCTTTCTCGGACGAACGCTTTCAGTACAGCGATTTGCCACGCTTCCATGTGCCTCCGCACATAGAGGTCGACACCAAACTTCGATTCAGCCTGATTCGGCGGCCTGCATCCTATGACCGTGCGCCGCAGATTCTGCTTGCTTCTGGAGGCGCAAGTAATAGTCAGTGGGATGACGTGATGTTTCATATAGCCCGTTGGCTGGTTCGTTATCTGGACGATCCAAGACTGATCATCTGGATTGCAGAACGTGGCGGGCAAATGCACGACCGTTGGCCGTTTTTAATCGAGCACGAGCTGGATCGCTTCGCAGCGCTGGAGCAGAATCGCAAGACCTCCGAGCGGGATGAAATTCTTTTACATGCCCCCAAGGCTATTCCCGGCTCCCTGATGTCCACCTTATGGCGGCTTCTGCTCAGTGGTCGTGTGAAATCGTCATGGCGTGACCACGACCTGTATCGCTGGCAACGTCGCCTGAAGCGCGAGGGCTTGACCACCACATTGCGCCTAGAGTTACGCGAGTTACTTTCTCCTATGGTGGCGTTGAAAAAGCCGTTTCGCTTGAGCGGGGACGACCAGAACGGCCTCAATGACCCCATGCGAATTAGGCAATTGGTGGACTGGGAGCTAGTGCTAGCCGCCGATCACGTGCATTCAATCCTGATTGACCTTGCCGACGAGTCGTGGAAATTGGCTTTGCCGTACCTGGTTGAAGATTTCCAACTGTTGTTGCGTGATGCACTGGACCTGCTGCGGGAGTTGGGCGATGCCGACGATCGTAGCGACCGCTCGCATTGGGATCTGCCATCCATCACTGAGCACTGGCAGAATCGAGGTTTCCGAGACTGGGTGAGCCTGATTGAATTGCTGCGCGATGCATGGCTGGTAGTTCGCTCCAATGACATCGCTATCGCTACGCGCATCGCTCTGAATTGGTTTGAATTACCATATCCCACCTTCAAACGTCTGGCTCTGTTTGCCGCGAGCCAAGATAACTCAATACCACCCGAGCGGTGGAGTAATTGGTTGCTGGCGGAAGGCGCGTGGTGGCTATGGTCCACAGAAACCAAACGGGAGGTATTCAGGCTGTTTGTTTTACAGGCTCAGCATTTGACAGGAACTGTACAAGACAATCTAGAAGCAGCCATCTTGGCAGGACCTCCGCGCGAAATGTACCGGGATGACCTGGATGCAGAACGTTGGCAAGACATGGTGACACATTCCGTTTGGTTGCATCTGGCCAAGCTAAGCACATCGGGCCTTGGTTTGGGTGCATCTGCCGCGGCACGCTTGGCGGAAATATCCACCGCCTACCCACAATGGCAGATGGCAACCAATGAGCGTGACGAGTTCTCTCACTGGATGAGCGGAACCGGTGACCCAGACTTCGAGGACAGCAAAGATGTCGACATTGCGCCCCGTAAGCGGCAGGAACTGGTGCAATGGCTCGCAAAACCGATGCCAGAACGTCATCCTTTTTACGAAGACACATGGTGTGACGTTTGCCGCACGCGCTTTTTTCACAGTATTTCCGCGTTATATCAGTTATCACAAGATAGTGTGTGGCCTACGGGCAGATGGCGTGTAGCTTTGCAGACTTGGGCCGAAGAAAGGATGGTGTTACGTTCTTGGCGGTATGCCGCACCGTTGGTACAGTCGATGCCCGATGAAGTACTTCAGGAGATTGAGCACGCTGTTACTTGGTGGATGAAGGCGGCCTCCAATTCCATCAGTCGCCACGAGGAGATTCTGCTGAGTCTTTGTCGCCGCGTTCTGGCGCTGGAAACAGGATCTGGATCTCACGAAATCGAGACTTATGACCCAGTCGGGTCGGCGATCAACCATCCCATTGGGCATGTAACGCAAGCATTGTTCACCCTGTGGTTTAAGCAGAACCTGAATGACAATGATCTGCTTCCTATTGAATTGAAGACCATATTCACAAAGCTGTGCGATTCACAGATAGATCAATTCCGCCATGCCCGGGTGCTGTTGGGTTCACGGCTTATCGCATTTTTCCGCGTGGATCGCCCGTGGACCGAACAGCACCTGTTGCCCTTGTTTAGCTGGAGCAATCCCGTCGAAGCAAAAGCCGTGTGGGAAGGTTTCCTCTGGTCACCGCGCCTGTATCAGCCTTTGTTGACAGCCTTCAAGTCGCAGTTCATTGAAAGCGCAAACCATTATGATGATCTTGGCGAGCACCGTCAGCAATTCGCAACCTTACTAACTTACGCTGCACTGGGCCCGACCGAGGGTTACACCGTAGAAGAGTTCCGAGCAGCGATTGGCGCGCTTCCACAAGAAGGTCTGGAGGTATGCGCGCAAGCGCTCTACCAAGCGCTTGAAGGTACTGCCGATCAGAGTGAGGACTATTGGAAAAATCGTACCCAGCCATTCTGGCAACAGATCTGGCCAAAATCCCGTGACTTGGCTACCCCACGCATCTCCGAGTCTTTAACTCGTATGGTCATTTCAGCCCGCGGTGAATTCCCTGCGGCTTTGAAGGCGGTGCAGGACTGGCTGCATCCGATCGCACACTCGCATTACGTCGTTCACCTTTTGCATGAGTCGGGGATATGCAGCCGGTATCCAGCCGACGCACTGGGCCTGCTGAATACAGTGATTGCCGACCAACAGTGGAGTCCCCTGGAGTTGGGGCAATGCTTAGATCAAATCGTGCAAGCTGCTACCCAGCTTGGGCAAGATGCCCGTTACCATAGATTAAGGGAATACCTTCGAAGGCGCGGCGGGTGAAAGTGACACGCGTCGAGCAGCTTGTTCCTCGCTATACAACTTTTATCTGCTGGTGATTTTCGCCATTAAAAGTCCGCTTCTGGCACAAAGCGGACATCTGCGCATCGTAAGGTATGCTATTAGCTAAAAGCGGAGAGTGGCCTTAACTCTGACACAGAGTTGATTTGCTTTTAATGAGTGACAGCCCCTCATACAGGCCAGTGTGCTATCAGGCTCTCACTGCCTTCAAAATTCAAGAAATTAATGAATATTATTCATAGCTCTAATCCCTCTGCATACCATTATCCGGCAGGATAAACACGTTAGCATACGTCTGATTATTCATATCAAAGCGGACTGCCATGCTTAACCCTCAGGCTCCAACACAGCCAGCGACAACCAGTAAAACCGGTTTTTCTTTTTTGCTAATTCTCAGTGCCTTAATGGCCGTTACTTCCTTATCAACCGACATTTATCTTCCTGCCATGCCTGTCATGGCCACTGATTTACAGAGCGATGCAGAACTGACGATCACGGGTTTTCTGATTGGGTTTTGCCTTGCCCAGCTCATTTGGGGGCCTCTTAGCGATCGCTTCGGACGACGCCGGCCGATGTTTTTCGGGATGGGATTATTCGTTATAGGCTCGGTAGGTTGTGCGTTATCAACGGATATTACACAGATTGTCTTCTGGCGCGTTTTTCAGGCATTGGGGGCCTGTACCGGTCCGATGCTGGCGCGAGCAATGATTCGCGACCTGTTCAGTCGTACCCGTGCAGCACACATGCTGTCTACGCTGATGATAATCATGGCAATAGCGCCGATCGCCGGGCCACTGGTTGGCGGGCAAATGATTAAAGTCACCTCGTGGCACACCATTTTCTGGCTGCTGGCGATTATCTGGACATTATTGCTGATATCGTTATTCTGGCTACCGGAAACGCTTCCCACGGAAAAACGTATACAAGCTTCCGTACCCGGCGCTTTTCGGAACTACAAATCATTACTTACCAACACCAGTTATATGCGTTTTACGTTATGCCTGACGTTCTATTATGTCGCGGCCTATGCATTTATCACCAGCTCGCCGTTTGTGTACATCACCTGGTTCGGTGTTGATCCACAACATTACGGCTGGTTATTTGCCGTAAACGTTGTTGGATTGATGGCAGTGAGCATGGTTAACCGACGCCTGGTTCACCGCTATCCGCTGGAAACGTTGCTCCGGATTGCTGTATTCATCGCTGCTATTGCAGCATTAGCGCTGGCAGTTACAACTGGCTTGGGAGTTGGCGGTATCAGCGTGATTGTGGCAACTGTCTTCGTGTTCTTCTCTATGAATGGCATTATCGCCGCAACGTCTACGGCCTGTGCACTGGACGCTGTACCTGAAGTTGCAGGTTCGGCATCAGCCTTAATGGGCGCGCTGCAATACGGTAGCGGTATCGTCTCATCGCTGCTTCTGGCACTGTTTAGCGATGGCACACCATGGACAATGGGCTGGATTATCGCGTTGTTCACGGCAGCCAGCGCCCTGATGGCACTGACAGTGAAGGTAAAAAATCACGCTTAGTTATCGATGCCAGGTAACACTTTCCTGAACAGGAATTCGTCCTTCCCTGTAATGCAGGGAAGGATGAGTTTTATCTGGCGTACCAAACGAAATACCGTAAAGCAGCCTGAAATTCTCAGGGACATGTAAGATCCGGCGCACCGTTTGCGCGAAGTAACTCAGTACTGCCTGCGGGACTCCCGCATAACCGCGAGCCGTGAGCGATAGCAGGAACGTCTGAGCGTACATGCCGGCGTCTGAGGCAACGCGAACGTTATCACCTACAACAGGAATGAACAAAAATGCCACATGGGGTGCCCCGAAAAATCTGACATTGCGTTCGACCACTTCTGAACGACTCAGCGTATCGCCGCGCGCAACGCCTAGAGCCTGGTAATAGGAGCGTCCCTGTTCTGAAGCCCTTTCCCTGAATGGCTCAGGATAGGCTTCTTTATCAAAGGTGAAATCGGAACTGTCGTTTCCGGCCCTGAGATCCGCAGTCAATGCCTGGCTTAACTCTTCAAGCTTATCTCCCATGACGATGTGCAGGGACCAGGGTTGGGTGTTGCAGTTGGATGGCGAGCATTGTGCTTCATACAGAATGTCTTCGAGGACATCATCGGGAATAGGAGATGGAAGAAAGGCTCTTGCTGAATGCCTGCTTTTAACAACGTCACTGAATGTTGGCTCTTGCGAACTCATTTGCTCCTCCGCCTGAAAGTGATCTTAAGAGAATGTATCGCTCTCTCCGGGCCCATCCTTTCACAACCGGCTTTTAATGATCATTCCTTGTTTCTGATTAAGCCTATGAATTTTATTCATAGCACCTATTTTCGTAGCGCAATTATCTTTAGCCACAACTTCGTTAGTCTGGATATATCACTTAAATGAAAAGAGTGAAGTGAAGCGGGAAGTAACGGCAGGCAGGCGATATCCCCCAGCCGGACAGACCGGGGTGTCCTCGGAGGCTGACTAAATATTCTTATCGAAGAATACGTCTAGTTTTTGCATTGCCTGATCAACATATCCGGGAACCCAGTAAGTCTCTATATGGGTTGCACCGTCGATAAGGAACAGCTCTTTGTTCTTCGTACCGGTCGCTTTAGCAAATGCAGCTTCGGTCATATACAAGGTATCTGCCTTTGTACCGGCAATCATTAACAGCGGTTTATTGATGAGGTTGATATGGTCTGTCACGTCAAAGTTCATCAAATCCAGCAGGCTACTTGTCGTGTATTTAAAGGTAGAGTTCGGGTGCGCGTGGGTTTTCCAGTAGTACTCATAGCCTTGTCGGTATAAGGCAAAAGGTAATTTAGCGATCTGTTCATCAGTCAGATTTGCATCGCCGGAATAAAGAACCTTCCCTCCGGCAGCTTCCTGAGCCCGCGCGTCAGAAGCCTGCTGCAGCCGCTGCTGGACAGTATCCAGCTGTGAATCCTGTAAACCATTACGGCGTACAAGCCCTGAATTAAACATGCTGACTGTTGCGATCGATTTGAACCGTTTGTCCGTTTCGGCTGCAACAAGTGAATACCCACCGCCGCCACAGATGCCAAGCAGGCCGAGGCGGGACGTATCCACCCCCGGATACTGGCTGATGTAGTCAGCCATACCGTGAACATCCTCAATGCGGTTTGCAGGCTTATCCACACTGCGAGGTCTGCCACCGCTGCCGCCCTGCCAGGCTGCATCGGCAGTAATAGTAATGTAACCATGCTCAGCGAGGCGTTGCGCATACAACCCGGCGACCTGTTCTTTCACACCACCATTGGGGTGTGCGACTACCACTGCAGGGTATTTTTTTGCAGGGTCGTAATTGGCCGGGGTGTAAACATTCGCGGCAATCTGGATGCCATGCAGATCGTATTTTACCGGATGGATGTTGACCTTGCCTTTGACGTTCTCAGTGATGGCACCGTCATAAGCGAGCGTAAAGGGGTTTTTTTTGTAGTCAGCCGCATTGACTGAAGTCGCTCCGGCTATTGCCGTGAGCAGTATTGCGCTTATAAGCGTGAATTTCATGGTCTCTCCCGATGCGTGTCAGCCCGGCTCTGCAGGCTGCGGTATCAAATATGCAGTCCCAGATTAGGAGCGGGGGGCTGTCAGCATCGTGACAGAGACATAACATTTTTGTCAGGAAGGGCAGGCAACCTTTTCTGACAGGGCTGTCAGCCAGCCGTCAGCATTATGTTGGCAATCAGGGAGCAGAATGTTCTCTGGTTAAATGGGATTCATATTCAATTTGCTTCGAAAAGGAATGGTCCATGAAAAGTCAAAATAACCCTGCAATGCCCACACGACGTAAGCTGTTATTCGCCGGGGCCGGTATTGCCGCCGCATCAATTGTTCCCCAGGCAACGGCGGCGGGGAAATCCTTTCAGGTCGATTCAACGGGACACAGTAGCCAGCGCGTTGCGGCAATGAGCAGACGCAAACTCGGTAATCTCGACGTTTCTGCCCTTGGCCTGGGCGTGCAGAACATGAGCCGTAAATATGATACCTCTGTCCCGTGGCGTCCTGAGATGGTGAAGGTTATCCGCCGGGCATTTGATGAGGGTGTAACGTTCTTTGACGCAGCAGAAGCGTACGGACCCTTTGAAGTAGAGAAAATCCTCGGGGAAGGCGTTGGCCCTTTCCGGGATAAAATCGTTATCGCCACCAAGTTTGGCTGGAACATTGATCAGCAGACAGGTAAACGCCTGCCTGGCCTCAATAGCCGACCGGAGCATATCAGGCTGGTAGTAGAAAACATGCTTAAGCGCCTGCGTACCGATCGCATCGATTTACTCTATCAGCACCGGGTCGATCCTCAGGTTCCGATCGAAGACGTCGCCGGTGTTATAAAGGATTTAATGGAGCAGGGGAAAGTCCTGCACTGGGGTCTGTCCGAAATGGGCATCAATACGCTGAAGCGGGCGCATGCGGCATTACCTGTCACTGCCGTACAAAGTGAATATTCCATGCTCTGGCGAGGACCAGAAAAACATGTGCTTCCGCTCTGTGAGGAGCTGGGGATTGGATTTGTGCCTTGGAGCCCACTAGGCGTACTGTTTTTAACAGGCTGGATTGATGAAAAAACCCGATTTGCTGCAGGTGATATACGCGCCATAGAAACCCGCTTCTCCCCCGACAACCTCCCGCATAACTTACAGCTGGTTGAGTTACTGAAAACCTGGGCGATAAGAAAAGACGCCGCACCGGGTCAGATTGCGCTGGCATGGCTGATGGCACGTAAACCCTGGATAGTCCCGATCCCGGGAACCACAAATAAAGACCATATGCTGCAGAACACGGCTTCTGCTGCCGTCTCGCTGACACATGCTGAGATGACCGAGCTGACCGGTTCACTGGACGCTATCACCGTCCGGGGGCAACGGCTGCCGGATGCCGTTCAGGTTTATTCAGATGTTGAAGCTCCGCTGAAAAGTTAAGAGGAAGTCCCCGTCATGCGCCTGTTGTTAGTCGAAGATGAAGAAAAAACGTCAACCTATCTCAGTCGTGCGCTGGGTGAATCGGGTTTTACGGTGGATGTTTCTGCAGAGGGTGCAGAAGGTCTTCATTACGCGCTGGAGTTCGACTACGACGCGATAATTCTTGATGTGATGCTGCCGGGGATGGATGGCTACCGGGTACTTGAAGGCATACGCGCCAGTAAACAGACCCCCGTACTGATGTTATCTGCACGGGGATCGGTCGATGAGCGCGTCAAAGGACTCAGGCTTGGCGCAGATGACTATCTCCCCAAACCGTTCTCGCTTATCGAACTGGTAGCTCGTATTCAGGCTCTGGTACGTCGCCGGTCAACAGATGGTGCCGACATCACGCAATTACAGATTCACGATCTGCAACTCGACCTGCTGGCTCGCAGGGTGTTTCGTGCCGGAACGCGACTTGAACTGACCGCGAAGGAATTTGCTCTGCTGAGCTTTCTGGCCCGTCATCAGGGCGAGATTCTGTCAAAGATGATGATCGCTGAACAGATATGGGACATGAATTTTGACAGTGATGCCAACGTAGTTGAGGTTGCCATTAAACGTCTGCGGGCAAAAATTGATGCCCCGTTCGACATTAAGTTACTCCATACCGTACGCGGGATGGGGTACGTTCTGGAAGTCAGGCCAGTATAAATGAAGGGGGTAAGCATGATAAAGCGCTCCATCTCAGTCCATCTGGCATTGATGTTTGCATTATCGGCACTTCTGATTGTTTCTGTTATCGGCATCCTGCTAAGAAGCTCATTACATGAATCCCTGCAAAAGCAAATGCACAACGAGCTGCTGTTTCGGGAATCATTAATGAGCCCGTGGATCACCGCCCGAACCTCAGCTGACGGCTGGTCAGTGCTTGCCAGTAAGTTCACCGTTCTGACCAATTCCGAAGGTGAGCGCGTTCGCTACTGGATTGTCAGTGATGATCCACGGTTCAGTATCGGTGGTACACCGCCAGTGGGAGTCGGGTGGTCTTCTTTACAGGAAGGCTTCAATAAAATGCCCGGCGCATCCGACGGAGCTTGTTCACTTTTCCTGTTAGTGAAAACTATCCCCAAAAATGGTGAAAGACCTGAGTTGCGCTATGTCGTTGCCATCGACTCCACACCGTATATGGGCACACTCAATGCGTTCACCCGCACTCTGCTGATTATTACCGCACTGGGTGTCTTTGTTGTCGCTTTACTGGGTTATATGGTCTCAAAAATCGGCCTGCGTCCGGTAGGCGCCCTTAGCAAACAGGCGCAACAACTCGCCCCTGGAGACCACGGCCAACGCCTTGATACCACGAGATTACCCGAAGAGTTGCAGCAACTCGCCTCGTCATTTAACGGCGTGCTGGAGCGTCAGGAGATAGCGTGGAAACAACTCGAAAGTTTTAATGCGGATGTGGCCCATGAACTCCGAACGCCGCTGACAAATCTTATTGGCCAGACGCAACTGGGGCTGGCACGCCGGCGGTCGCATGATGAACTGGAAGAGTTACTCGGTTCTAATCTCGAGGAGCTTGAACGTATGACATCGATCGTTAACGACATGCTTTTTCTGTCACATGCTCACGCAGGTGAACATGCTTCTCAGCTTGCCCGGGTCTCCCTGCGGGAAGAAACCCTCAAAACAGCGGAATATGTCGAACCCTCGTTTGCTGAAAAACAGCTTTCACTGGACGTTGAGGGCGATGTCATTGCGCATATTGACCGGCGGTTATTTCACCGCTCCCTGGCTAATTTACTGGAAAACAGTGCAAGGCATTCACCTCCGGCAAGCACGGTGACCGTCAGGCTGAGCGAAAAAAAGAATTACGCCTGTGTTGAGGTTTCAAATCCGGGAGAGCCTATTGCAGCAGAGCATTTACGTCGACTTTTCGAACGGTTCTATCGGGTCGACATCTCCAGAGCCAACAGTGATACCCATCATGGGTTGGGCCTTTCTATCGTACGAGCCGTCGCCATTATGCACCGGGGAGATGTCTTTGCGCGCAGTGAAAGTGGCGTCAACACGTTTGGACTGAACTTTGCAATGCAATCCGGAAAAGCGTTCTGTGATGTTCTTCCTGAGGTGGAATCCGGAATACATTTAACTGACACAATTGTCAGGAGATCGTCAGCCTGACGACATGCCACTCTCGCTAGAATCATCGCAGGCTTTCCACCTCATGACTGATAAGGACGCTTTGCATGATCAGACATTTACGCTACATCGGGCTGTTACTGCCTCTTTTTACTGTCCCATCCTGGGCTGCGGAGCAAAATACCTCAGCTCAGATTGCTCCAGCTGGAAGTCAGGCCGCAGTATATGGACCTGCGGAGAATTTTACCGGGCGCGTCCGGGTTGATCCTCTCTTCAGACCTGATAACAACATGAGAGTATCAGGCGCTTACGTCACCTTCGAGCCAGGTGCCCGCTCCGCCTGGCATACGCATCCGGCAGGTCAGCGACTCATTGTCACTGCCGGCGTCGGGCTCACGCAGCAGGAAGGTCAGCCTGTGCAGGTAATCCGCCTTGGTGATGTCGTCTCCTGCCCTCCTGGCGTCAGGCACTGGCATGGTGCTTCGCCTGACAGCGCCATGACGCATCTGGCGATTACGGGGATCGTCGATGGCAAAAGCGCTAACTGGATGGAGAAGGTGACAGATGAACAATACCATGCCCATTAAAGCATTGATGGCAGCGGTACTTCTCACCGCTGGTTTTGGTCTCCTGACAAACGTTGCGTCAGCGGCGAAAGGAACCTCAGAAATGAACCAGGAAAAAACCGTTTCAGAAGCGCTGACGACCCGTCAGCAGGCTATCCCTTTGATTGCAGCATCAATGGCCAGCAGTCAGATGGATAAGCTGGACCGTGCACTGAATCAGGGACTGGATGCAGGACTCACAATAAACGAGGCCAAAGAAATTCTCGTGCAGCTCTATGCTTATACGGGTTTTCCTCGCAGCCTTAATGCCCTCAGTGCACTGATGAAGGTTGTTGAAGCGCGAAAGCAACGCGGTATTAAAGATGTTGAGGGTGCAGAACCTGCTTCTCCCATCCATGTCGGTGATGAACTTCGTCAGATCGGCACCGCTAATCAGACCAGAATCTCAGGGGCACCCGTCCAGGGGCCACTTTTTGATTTTGCCCCGGCCATTAATCAGTTCCTGCAAACCCACCTGTTCGGCGACATTTTTGCCCGCGATAACCTCGACTGGCAAAGCCGCGAGCTGGCAACGGTCGGCGCACTGGCGGCCACACCAGGCGTTGAAGCCCAGCTGTTATCGCATACGCGAGCCAGCATGCGGGTCGGCCTGACGGCAGCGCAGCTGCGCCAGCTGGTACAGGTTCTGCGTGAACATGACGAAAATGATGCCGCCATGCGTGCTGAAAAGGCGCTGCAACAGGCGCTCGCAAACAATTAGGAGTGGGTTATGGAGCATGATCCTAACCGCAGAATGTTAATCACCGCACTTGCCGCGCTCACGCTGGCGAACGTCTCCCTGGCATCAGCAGCCACCGGAAAGGCAAACGTGCAGGGCAACAGCCGTATTCTGGTGGCGTATTTTTCCCGTAGCGGCAATACACGGGTCATTGCGGGTGTCATTCACCGAAGCCTGAAAACCGATCTGTTTGAAATCGAACCGGCTGCACCTTATCCGGAAGACTATTTTAAGACCGTTGAGCAGGCGAAAAATGAGCGAGCCCGGGGAATAAAACCGGCTTTAAAAAATAGCGTGCCCGATATCGGACGCTACGAAACTGTCTATTTAGGTTTCCCCGTCTGGGGAACCAGCGTGCCGCCCGCAGTGCAGACCTTTCTGAGCGGACATAACCTGGCGGAGAAGTTGCTTATACCTTTCATTACCCATGGCGGTTACGGCAAAGGTGACAGCGACGATATTCTTGCAAGCCTTGCCAAGGACGCGCATCGGGAAAAACCTCTGGTCATTGAATGTGATCAGGAACGAAGAACCACGGAAACGGTAACGAGCTGGTTAGAGACGATACGCAGCTGATTATGCGTACTCATAAAACTCTCAGATAAGGGTAATCACAGGGGGCCAAATAATCCTCTCTGACAACTCAGATATGATTGAACGCCAAACGTAACAGAGGACGTAATCTTGAAAACAATCTTAAAAACGCTGGTCATTTGCGTGATGGCAGGTGGTCTGGTGACTCAGTCCATTTATGCCGCGCCTCTGGTCATTAAGGACCAGGGAAGCTTTTCTGCCGGTGGTACTGTCATCACCGCTCCCGGGAAGTTTGACGCAACGAAGCCGCTGGATTCCGCCGGTCAGACTTATCATGGCGATCATGCATCAGTGTTCTACCAGATCCCGGAGAATCCTCATAAATATCCCCTGGTTATGTTGCATGGCGCAGGCCAGTTTTCGCGTACCTGGGAAAGTACGCCGGACGGTCGTGAAGGATTCCAGAACATATTCCTGCGTCGTGGATTCTCAACGTATCTGGTTGACCAACCGCGTCGGGGCAGTGCGGGACGCACAACTGCAGAAGGCACTGTAACGCCGAAGCCGGATGAGCAGATGTGGTTCAATCAGTTCCGTGTAGGTATCTGGCCAGACTATTTTAAAGGCGTCCAGTTCTCTCACGATAAAGAAGCTCTGAATCAGTATTTCCGCCAGATGACCCCGAATACCGGGCCATTTGATATCAATGTAATATCTGATGCCATGTCCGCCGTAGTGGATAAATCTGGTCCGGCTATTCTCTTCACTCACTCTCAGGGCGGTGGTCCCGGCTGGTACACCGCAATGAAAAACAGCAAAGTCAGAGCCATTGTCGCCTTCGAACCGGGTAGCAGTTTTGTTTTCCCGGAGAAAGAATTACCTGCACCAATGCCAAGCGCATTTGACACGCTGAAAGGTGAACCTGTTCCGATGGAACAGTTTATGGCGCTGACTAAAATCCCGATCCTGATTATTTATGGCGATAACATACCGGATAAGCCTGTAGCTATGCCGGCTCAGGACAGCTGGCGAGTACGTCTGGCTATGGCCCGCGAGTGGCGCGATGTGGTGAACAAACATGGCGGAGATGTGACAGTGACGCATCTGCCTGAAGCGGGAATCAAAGGTAATACCCACTTCCCGTTCTCTGACCTGAATAATGTGCAAATCGCTGATTTAGTCAGCAAGTTTCTGAAAGAAAAAAATTTGCAGTAGGCAGTGAGCGAGCGAAGGCTGAGTTCAGTCACGATTAATGAATTAAATTAATTAACCCTAGCTCATTGCCCTATCTAATCGGATAAATCACTTTGCGTTATGCTTTTCTCATACAACAGCTGAAGGATAACGTCATGCAAACTGTAAAACTGAACAACGGTATGGAAATGCCCCTGCTGGGTTTTGGCGTGTTTCAGATGTCAGATGCCGCTGAATGCGAGAGAGCTGTCATTAATGCTATCGATACGGGGTATCGACTGATAGATACTGCGGCCTCCTACCAGAACGAAACTCAGGTAGGGAACGCACTGAAACAGATCGGCATCGCACGTGAAGAACTCTTTGTGACAACCAAGCTCTGGTTGCAGGATACCAGCTACGAAGGTGCGAAAGCGCAGTTTGAACGTTCACTGAATCGGCTGCAGCTGGACTACGTTGACCTGTATCTGATTCACCAGCCTTACGGCGATGTCCATGGCGCATGGCGTGCCATGGAAGAAATGCAACAGGCCGGCAAAATTCGCGCCATTGGCGTAAGCAACTTTCATCCTGACAGGCTTGCCGACCTTATGGCCTTCAATAAGGTTGCCCCTGCGGTAAACCAGATTGAAGTTAACCCCTTCAATCAGCAACTGCATGCTGTGCCATGGATGCAAAGTCGTGGTGTTCAGCCTGAAGCATGGGCCCCTTTTGCAGAAGGGAGAAATGGCCTGTTTCAGAATCCTGTCCTGACTGTAATTGGTGAAAAGTACGGCAAAAGCGTGGGTCAGGTTGTCCTGCGCTGGATCTTCCAGCGTGGCATTGTTTCACTGGCAAAATCTGTACGAAAAGAACGTATGGAAGAAAATATCAATATCCTTGATTTTGAACTCAGTTCAGAAGATATGCTGCAGATTGCCGCCCTTGATACCGCCACCAGTGCCTTCTTCTCGCATCGTGACCCTGCGATGGTTGAATGGCTGACTGGCCGCAAACTTGACGTTTAAATCACGAAAAAGAGGGATTAATTCAATGCAGAAACGTTACCTGGGTAAATCCGGGCTGGAAGTGTCAGCTCTGGGACTCGGTTGCATGGGGCTCAGCCACGCCTATGGTCCGGCAACAGATACCCGTCAGGCTATCGAACTCATTCGTGCTGCGGTCGAACATGGCGTTACCTTCTTCGATACGGCTGAATTGTATGGCCCGTTTGTAAATGAAGAAGTTGTCGGCGAAGCCTTAAAGCCCTTCCGCGATCGCGTCGTTATTGCGACCAAATTTGGCTTTACCTTCGGCGATGACAATAAGCAGCAAATCTTAAACAGCCGTCCTGAGCATATCCGCGAAGCTGTTGAAGGGTCTTTACGTCGTCTCAAAACAGATGTTATTGATCTGCTGTATCAACACCGTGTCGATCCGGATGTGCCTATTGAAGATGTCGCGGGAACGGTGAAAGACCTGATTGCTGAAGGTAAGGTCAAACATTTCGGCCTTTCCGAAGCTGGCGCTCAAACTATTCGTCGAGCGCATGCGGTACAACCTGTTACTGCCCTGCAAAGTGAATATTCAATGTGGTGGCGTGAGCCTGAACAGGAGATCCTGCCATTGCTTGAGGAGCTGGGCATTGGTTTTGTACCATTCAGCCCACTGGGCAAAGGCTTCCTTACGGGAGCAATTAAGCCTGGTGCGACATTTGGTAAGGATGATTACCGCAGCACCGTGCCGCGTTTCGCCGCACAGGCGCTTGAAGCCAATGAAAAGCTGGTCGCTTTACTGGGTGAACTGGCTGCAGAAAAAGGGGCAACATCGGCGCAAATCGCGCTGGCATGGTTGCTGGCACAAAAACCCTGGATAGTGCCTATCCCAGGCACTACCAAACTGCACCGTCTGGAGGAGAACCTGGGAGCAGCAGAGATTATCCTTTCAAAGGATGATTCGCTTCAGATCACACAGGCGCTTGAAACGATACAAATCGTCGGTGAGCGTTACTCGCCTGAGCATCTGGCTCGTGTAGGTCGTTAAGACTCAAGCGGGTCTGCATCAAACTGCGGACCCGCTACTCTGAGTAACGAAGCGCGTCTATCATCAGCGCAAAAGCGGGCGGATGCTGTCTTCGGCTTGGGTAATAAAGGTAATATCCGGGGAAGGTGGGGCACCACTCCTGCAGAATCTGAATAAGTTTCCCTGACTTTACGTGATCCTGAATCATATTCTCAGGCACGCAGGCCAGACCAAAGCCAGATAAAACAGCGTCGATCCTTTCTGCCAGCAGGTTAAACGTGACTTGTCCTTCAACCCTCACACGCAGCGGCTTTCCATCCTTCTCGAACTCCCAGTGATAAAGACCACCGGTCGTCGGTAAGCGCATATTGATGCATCGATGATTCTGGAGTTGATGCGGGGTTTCAGGCACAGGGTTAGCTGCAAAATAGGAGGGTGCACCAACAACTGCCATTCTCATATCCGGGCCAATCCTTACGGCAATCATATCTTTAGCAACGCTTTCACCAAGGCGAACCCCGGCATCAAAACGCCCATCGACAATATCGACAAAACCATTATCAACAACCAGATCGACATGGATTTCGGGATATTTCTGGAGGAAAGGTTTTAACTTTGGCCATACAAGACTGCGTGCAGCATGCTCTCCTGCAGATAAACGGATATTGCCTGAAGCCGTGCCATTCAGCTGAATAAGCGACTCCAGCTCCTGCTCAAGATCGGCAATACGGGGTTCAAGGCAGGCGATAATTCTCTCACCAGCTTCTGTAGGGGCAACGCTTCTGGTTGTTCGGGTCAAAAGACGGATGTTTAAGCGCTCTTCCAGTGATTTTATCGCGTGGCTAAGTGCTGACTGGGACACGCCGAGTTTGCCGGCAGCTTTAGTAAAACTTCGCTCCCTTGCCACAACAAGAAAGATCTGGAGTTCATTGAAGTTTTCTTTGAGCATTGGCGATTTCCTTAATCAGGTATTCCCTCCACAGAGCACTCATGAAAGGTGGTCATAGACACAATCATTTTAACCCCATTACTGAAAAATATGATAATTGATATTCTGAACATGTCGAAATAAGCCTTTAATATATTGAGGTTTATTATGAAAATACTCGTTACTGGAGCGACAGGAAGTATGGGTCTTCATGTCATAAAACAGCCATTGAATTGGGACATCAACCTGTGGCTTTAGTCAGGAAACGGCGCAAAGTGAAATAGCTTCCTTATGGCGCTGATATTTTTTATGGTGATTTTTCTCTGCCTGAAACGTTAACTGATGTGACGAAAAACATTTATGTCGTTATTTACACTTGGTTCCGATGGTCAGGAGCGGATTGGCGCCAGAGCGTATTGTTTGAGGTTTCTCACCTGGCTCTCAGCGGGACAGCCATATTTGTGGGCTGCAGTGTTCAGGTCTGGCTCACTGGAAAATGTGCAGAAACAGTAAATTCAGGCGGCAACTGAGCACAGTCGTTACCCTTTAGGAGCTACTTTTAATTCAACCAATGTCTGCTTCTGGCACAGAGCGGACATGAAGATCTACACCCTGATGGCCCCCTCCGGCTCCCCGGCGCTGCCGGGTCCTCAGCCCTACTGCGCTAACCGGCGGGGCCGGTAAGCTCCGCCGAATCCCTCCGGGGTTCGGGCCTGACGGCTGGGGTCTGATGGCAACGGTCGGGTCAACCCCTGCAGCGGGCGTGCGCCCGCGCGTTCACTGACCACGAATGGCCGTGGCCGCTGAGGACCGGACCGGCACCGTGTTGTGCCGTCCGGGGCCGTGCCCTGTTCATCTCCCGCGTTCTGTTTTGTTCCCTGAGTCCCTTCGCCGTGCAGAAACCTGGCACCCGGGCGCCTTCACGCAAGGGTCGCACGCTAAACGGCTGCACCCGGTCCCTTCGGGCTGCGGCTTTGCCGTTTCCCCCTGCGTTCAGCCTGATGCCCGGTCGCCTGTTCTGCCCTCACGGCGAGGAACTCAGAGAAACATCACTTAAACCTGAACGGGAGAAACAACATGTCACAGCAGAACGTCAACACCACGGCTTCAGAATCTAAAGAATCATC
>OFEI01000018.1_pt1 | contig 73890 bp, 74 predicted proteins | sample 1521041 | NCBI WGS metagenome assembly OFEI01 (sample SAMN05335687, study PRJEB24111) | insect metagenome | biome: ENVO:00009004; isolation source: gut from larvae fed green and black olives | host: Bactrocera oleae | place: Israel | collected 2011-11
CATAGTCAGGGTTAGAAAAGTCTATCCTAAGTCACAGATTATATTATCTACATGGTCGATAGATAATATAACCGACAAAATTATTTTAAACGCGCTAAATGAAATAGATGTAATAGTAATATTCAATCCAGATCCAGGTTCGTTAATCTATAGAGATGGGAAGCATCAATGGAAGACTAATATAAATAGAATGTTATTATCTTCATTGACCGGGATTCGGCGAGCAGACCGATATTATGTGGTCAAGCTAAGAACAGATAGCTTTTTATATAATAACAATCTGAAAAAATTTTATCAAAGAAATACCTAATTGATAAAAGATTTGAAAGGGATAATGAATTTTCTATTTTTGATGAGAGAATAATAAACTGTAACCTTTTTGCGAGGAATAGCCGATCATACAAGCCTTATCTCTTCCATCCTGGGGATATCATGTTACTAGGAAAGAAAGAGGATCTATCAAAGCTGTTTAGTGCGCCTCTAGCAGAAGGAAATATATTTAATCCTATATTTGATTTTTCTATTTTTAGTCTTATGAAGTATGTTCCAGAACAGTATTTTTGGGTCTATTGTATAAATAAAAAAAACCAAGGTAATGTTTTTCTTGGAAATGGATATAGTAATAAATACTCTAGGGTTTTATCAGAAAAATATTATATAAATAATTTCATACCATTCGATTGTAATCAACTTGGCTTTACGTGGGATAAATATAATTCTAAGTATAATAATAAAGGGAAAGGAACTATTTATTATTTTTACGATTGGTTAAAGTTAAATCGTATTTACAATTATAAAAAAAATCCGAATGAATATACCTGTTTTTTTGGGTTTAAAGTTTTAATGATGAAGTTATTTTATTTCAGATGTTATCTACCCTTAAGGTTTCGCTTCCTTAGAAGAGTAGTAATGGATCTTAAAAGTAGGGAGTAATGATAAATGGAGTTATCGATATGATCTTAATATCACATAGAGGGTACTGGTTAAATCCGAGTGAAAAAAATTCTATGGTTGCTTTCAAAAGATCTTTTTCTCAGGGATATGGAACTGAAACAGATATTAGAGATTTTAACGGTGAATTAGTAATAAGTCATGATATTCCTAATGAGCGCTGTATGAGTTTCGAGGATTTTATGAAGTTGTTCATTCTCTATGATGATAATTTACCTTTAGCACTTAATATAAAATCAGACGGGTTATCTGAAAAAATATTTGAATATATAAAGTTTTATAAAATAGAAAACTACTTTTGCTTCGATATGTCTGTACCTGAAACGATAAGATATTTAGATGCAGGTCTGAATGTATTCGTACGTCGAAGTGAATATGAAGTAGACAATGATCTGTTTGTGAGTTCGAAAGGGGTTTGGTTAGATAATTTCTATCAAGAATCTCTGGATGAAAAAAATCTAATGAGCTATCTAGAGTCTGGAAAAAAAGTTTGTATCGTATCACCCGAACTACACCGTCGAGACGAAAAGTTAATGTGGGCGAATATTAGAACACTATCTAATTCTACGTATCGTTCTGAACAACTTATGCTTTGTACCGATAAGCTTGAGAAAGCAGGTGAGGTTTTTTATGGACAATAAAATAAAAGCAATAATATTCGATATGGATGGTGTACTGATAGATGCCAAAGAGTGGCATTATCATGCTTTAAATAAAGCACTTGATGTATTTGGGATGAAAATAGAATACGAACAGCATCTTCGAAGATTCGATGGACTACCGACTAGGGAAAAGCTTGCTATACTGAATAAAGAAAATAATTTACCTCATAAACTATTTGATTTTATTGACCAACTAAAACAAAAATACACTTTAGAATTAGTCGAAACTATGTGCTCGCCTACGTTTCAACATGAATATTTATTATCGAGGTTCTCGACTGAGGGGTATAAATTAGCCGTAGCATCTAACTCTATTAAAAAGACCATAGAAACTATGCTCTCTAAAGCTAATATACTTAATTTTTTTGATTTTTATCTATCCAATCAGGATGTAAAAAAAAGCAAGCCTTCGCCAGAGATTTATATTAAAGCTATTAAGAATCTAAATTTAATTCCTAAGGAATGCTTGATTGTAGAAGATAATGAAAATGGTATAAAGCCTGCTATAGCAAGCGGTGCTCATGTTTTAGCAGTGAAAAGCATAGAAGAAGTCAATTATTACAATATTAAAAATAAGATTATATCTCTTGAGGATGTAGTATGCTAAATATTATTACCCCCATGGTCGGCGAGGACCTATATGAAACCTCTTCAGATAACTCTTTTCCAAAAATATTAAATGATATTCAAGGAAAAACTATCTTAGAGTATTCACAGCAGTATTTAAAAACTATAAGCGATGGTTATAGGAATATTTATATATTACCAACCGCTACAAATAATTTATATAGTATTGATAATATTATTAGAAGAATAGTCGGGGATGAGGCAGTAATCGTCGGTGTAGAAAGAAGTACCGCTGGGGCTTTATGCACGAGTCTACTCGCTGCTGAAAATTGGGATGACGAAGATGAGTTAATTATTACCTCGGCAGATCAATTGATAGATATAGATTGTAATAAAATACTTAGTTGTTTCAGAGCTGACAATGTTGATGTTGGTCTAATAAGCTTTTCTTCTATTCATCCTAAATGGTCTTTTATAAAAAGAGATGACAATTATAAAATAATTGAAGTTGTTGAAAAAAAAGCGGTTAGTAATGAGGCATTGGCCGGTTTTACTTATTTTCGACGTGCAAGTTTATTTTTTGAACTTGCTAAGTTAGCCATAATGAAGTCACGCTCAATCAATAATGTTTTTTATATTTCGGCATGTGTTAACGAGGCTATTTTAAAAGGAGCTGTAATTTCTGCAATAAAAATTGAAACTAATCAATACTATAATTTCTATGACTTCAACGCTGTAAGTCGATTCAATCAATAAATTATTTATTATTTAATAAGGATATTAAATGAATAAATCATTTACTTTAATGGTTTTTCTAACTTGTATTAACACTTCTGCTTTTGCTTTCAATAATGTAGTGAGTTTCGGTGATAGTTTGAGTGACGGAGGGAATTTAGGTTTCCTTGACTCAACTACGAGATACATTGCAGGAGATAGTTCGCTTCTTTATAACGAAATTCTATCTTTGAACTTTACAGGAAAGGAATTAAAAGTTAGTACGGAAGGAGGAAGTAATTATTCTCTATCCGGAGCAACTGCAAGTAACACTCCTTTGTTAATCTACAAAACAGAGAATCAGGTAAAGGAGTATTTAAATAAGAATAATGGCCGAGCCAATAAAGATGATATGTACATTTTTTGGGCGGGAGCTAATGATATTACGACTGATGTCGAAATGAATTTATTAAAATTTCAGTTCAAGAACCTTTTTCACGAAGGTGAAAACTATATTCTTTCTGATGCCCCTCAAGCCGTTGCTCGACAGGTCGGTATGTTGCTCGAAAAGGGGGCTGGCCTGGTGATAGTGCCAAATCTACCTAACGCTGGACTTAGCCCATGGACGGCGACCGCTCTTTTTGGCTTCTCTCAAATTCTTCTAGGGGGAAATATTCTTGATCTCCCTGGGTTATACGCGATCCAAGACGCAGCACTACGTCAACAAGGAACCGTTTTTGGGGAGGAACAGAGACAGGAAGCAGTGATCACTTCTTTATCTACCGTATTGAATAATTATGGTTTAACTCTTCCTCACGAAGTTGTTGCCACTGTCTATCGTACTTTGCTATCAATGGAAAATCGTCTAACTCAGCAATTCAACCACGACCTTGAATCTAGCCTCTCAGCTCTGACCGGAAATATAGCCTATGTTGATAGCTATGGCTTGTTTCAAGAGATGATTGATGAACCTTCCGTCTATGGTTTCGATAATATTCTAGTACCCATTTGCCGTATTGGCGTAGCTGCCCCTTTTTGTAATCAATCTAATCCTTCTTGGCATAATGATCAAACGTACTTATTCTCTGACTGGTTCCATCCGAGTCCTGAAGCGCATGCCATCATTGCACAATATATTACCGCTCTCATCAATGCACCGTTGGTCGTTAGCCAACTCGCGGAGCCAGTTCAAAGTTTGATGGCGGGACAAAATAGTTATCTGATGTCTCAACTTTCTCTTCTACGTCAAAATAAGTTCAGTTCAAGTCCCTATCAACTCTTTGGGGGCTACCAAGGAATACGCTACTCTTCCCATCATTCTTCAAGAAAGAACGGCGGACAGAATAATTTAGGCTTTATTATTAGTGTTAATGATCAGTTAAGCATTGGCGGGAGTATGAGTATTGGAAAAACCGACAATTTAAAGTTAGGTTCTTCCTTACAGACAGATTATACGAATAAAATGATGTCTATTTTTGCTCAGTTACTGCTAGGAAATTCCTGGGTTAATACACAACTAAGCGCCGGTGACATCAAATTCGATAATATAAGAAGAACGATATCTTTAGGTAAAGCGCAAAGAACTGAGCATTCCGCCACTAGTGGGGGGTACTTTAGTGGTTCAATTAATACAGTATACGATTTTACTATCAGTGATCAAATTTCACATGGTCCTCATCTCTCCGTACTCTATCGTAAAGGGAAAGTTAACGGGTTTGTCGAAAAATCTTCGACCAGCAGTTCGATGATGTTTGGTCGCCATCGCTTTTCAGATTCTTTTCTATCAACCGGATGGCATTTTTCTTGGAAGAATAAAAAAATAAATCCATTTTTCGAAGTTAACTATATTCATCCCCTTTATAAAAATGAAAGTGCGATTAAGTCAAGTTTAAAAAACACCGTTACTAATTTTACTTCTGACAGTAAGAATAATAAAGAGAGTTCAAATATTAATATCAAGCTTGGAACGGCTTTTACTATTAATAATAGCGCTCAAGCTTATGCAACAGTAGACCTTCCACGCGTGAGAAACGGTCTTTCAGATGTTTACTACGTCGCGGGACTAAATTTCTCCTTCTAATCTATCCCTAATAGGGGGGGCAGCCCTCTATTAGGTACGAGGTGGATATGATAAACAATAATAAAAATAAAATTGAGGCACTAGATGGACTACGCGGTATCGCTGTGATAGCCGTTGTTCTTTACCATTATAGTTGGTTCGTACATCCACTAGAATTAAGTTTTCTACGTAGAGGCTACATTGGTGTCGATATGTTTTTTATAATAAGTGGTTTCCTAGCTTGCTATACGACTAAAAACTATGGGTTATCAATTAAAAGTGCAATCAAGTATTTATGCTTAAGGCTAGTAAGGGTATATCCTGCTTATTTTATCGTGACAATAATAGTTTTCTCAATAAATAATATTTTCAGTCTTTCTTCGTATGAGTTTTCGGCACTAGCTAAAAGCCTACTGTTCATGCCTCAATCCCGGCTAGATCCTCCTTCCTATGGTGAGCCAATACTAAATGTGGGATGGACACTTAACTATGAGTTTTTTTTTACCTAATAGTATCATGTAGTTTAATTTCAAAGCTCAATAGACTTTTATTTATAATGTTATCCTTCGTTATTGTAGCTCTTACTCATTGGTTTTTTTTAGTTAGTGGTTTAACGATAAATAGCAATGTACTAGCTTGGTTCACTATGGCTTCCAACCCCATAGTTATTGAGTTTATTATAGGCTATATCATAGCCAGTTATTTTAATGAAATAATTAAAATTATTAATAGGGTGGGTGATGTATATTATAATATTATCAATTTTTTTATTATTATATTGCTATATTTAGAAGTTAAAACATTACCTATGTTCGATGATCTCCATATGGGTGTGGGGTTTATACCCTCTGTATATCTTTTCATATACAGTATTAAGTTATTTAATGGAAGTGGTATGAAATCACCTCGGTTTCTGTCATTTACCTCGAGGGTTTCATATTCTATCTATCTGTTACATATGCCAGTTATATTCATTGTGATTACTATTTCTAAACTTATTTTTGGAGAGATAGTTTTTGATTTTTTCTTTTCTAGAGTAATTATGTTTTTTGTCTCTTTGTCAGTTTCATGGTTTGTTGGTTATTTATTTTACAGTTCAGTCGAAGAAAGATTATCCAAAGTACTTAAAAAACTATTTTTACGAGTTAAAGATAATGGAGTTATATAATGAGTAAAAAGGAAGATGTGTTAAAAGCGGTATTCGAGCTTTGTGAGCAACATAAAGATTCTAAATTTCAGCGAGGACAATTACCTGACCTCGATTTCTGGCCTAAAACACGTGATATTTCTGATAGATGTGACACTAGTATTTATGTGACTCGCAGCCTATTATTACAGCTTGTTGAAGAGGGGAAGATTATCAAATCCCCTCAATTATACTCTAATTCTTTGCGTTGGTTTATTAAGTTACCACGTTGAATTTAAGCGAATAAAACGCTAAAGGCTTCGCTTTGAATATAGCGCAGCCTTTAGCGCATTAGGGGTTAATTAGTCTCCCTATATCCTTATAGAAACTCGGTCTATTTTTCCCTTTCTTTAATGTCCCTTCACGGTAAAAATAAACTTTTCGTAGGTTGCATTGTAAAATATCAGCAATATTTTTTGTGTTTAAGTTTAATAAATAGCCACGTAAGAGAGAAACTTGTTCCTTTGATAGATTTATACGATCATAGAAAACGACACTATAATTTCTTTTGCAGCGTTCACTATCGTTTTGACATAAAATTCTCGTGAAAAAGTTGAAATCTTCCAAAGAGAGTCTTTTATCTATTTCATAATCAGCGCTTTTTATAGACATAAACTGATGAAGTATAGAAAAAACGCATATTTTTACACCGCTAATATTATCCTTTATTTTTTTTATATCTGCATCTAGATCGATAATAATGCTATTAGTCGTAAGTGTATCATAAAATACAAGATCAATTTGAGTGCGCTGTGGGTATTCGACAAGTTCCTGTATCGAATTAAAGCGTAGGACCCTTATTTTTTCAGAGATAGTATTGCAGACTGATTCAATTGCAATTCTGGTAAAATTGCACGTATCAATGATAGCGATAGAACGAACGTATTCCTTGTTATTCATATAACACCAATCATTATGGTTAAAGTTAAATGTAAAATAATCTATTAATGATAGATTCCTTGGCTATTTTTATGTCTCCTTTTTAAATTAGATTATGTTGATTATGTCAGGCTTTCTCTTTCTCTTCCATATGCAAATATAAAAAACATTTAAAATAAGAATGCTTCAATTTATAATTTAATTTTTGGTGAATTCTTATTTTTTTAAGAGATAGTAATAGTGGTGATCTCAAGGTTAACCAAATATCTTACTTGTACCCGAATTGTTTAATTCTGTCTCCACCTGGTAGGCGTTATCGGTTAAGAAAATTCCGTTTTCATATCGATGACTTGTCAGTTTTACTATTGGTTGCTATGTTTTTACTAGGCATTATCACTTACAAGGATTGACTGAGATGAAAAAGACTCTTACTGCAGTAGCGATTTCGATGACATTTTTAGCTTCTCACGCATTTGCTGATACTACACCGACCCCTTCACAGCAGCTGCAAGAGAAAACTCAGCAACTACAAAATAGAGCTTCTGAAACCTCGCAAAAAGCTCAGGATCGCGCGGCAGAAACGACAACTGAATCTAAAAATCGCCTGAATGAAAACGTAGATAAAGCTAAACACCGTCTACAAGGTGACAACAGCGACACGACTAAAGCCAAAGAGAGTGCTCAACATCATTGGAATAAAACCAAAGAAGGCACTACCAAAGGCTGGAATAAAACCAAAGAAGGCGCTAAAGAAGGCTGGAACAAGACCAAAGAAACCACCTCTAAGGGCGTAGACAGTACTAAGCAAGGCGCGAGCAGCGCATGGCAGAAGACTAAAGACGCAGCCGCTAGTGCGAAAAAATCGATCACCGATTCAACTAACTAATTCATACTCAAATCTTCTTTAATTGTATTAGTATTCAACACCCCATCAACCCAAGGTTGGTGGGGTGTTTTACATAGTAGTCACCAATGAAAACTCCTCCTTTGCCATGCACTGTGTCACTCTGGCATCCCTGCCAATAAGGTGTCTTCTTTATCCTGAAAGCTACCATTCTCAATCCTCAATGAGGTGACCATATTCACTCATCAAGCATTGGGTTACTCCATTCGTCCAACCAAACCCATCTTGTAATGGATATTCCCCTCCACCGCCCTGACCATTAGTTTCATCCATGACATTATACTTTTCGACCAGCTTATGATTTTCTTTAAAAAGTTTATTAACTGTTTTTAACCAGCGTATCGCTATTTCTGTCGCGAGTTCTTGTTGTTGGTACTTGTTTAGACCTTGGATCGTCATCCATTGTAGCGGGGCCCATGCATTGGGTTTATCCCATTGCTCTCCGCTCTCAACCGTTGTGGACAGGAGGCCACCAGGCGCTAAAAGTTGTTCTCGAATTTGTCGGGCGATTCGCTGGGCCTGTTGAGATGTGGCAACACCGGTAAATAGTGCGACAGACGTTGCGGCACTGAACATCCCGAATTGTTGCCTACGCCAGTCGTAATCTCGAAATACCCCAGCATTTTCATCCCACATCCAACGATTGATAGCTTGTAGGCGTGCCTCAGCTTTTTTCTGCCATGCCAGTGCGGTAAGTTCTTCTCCTGATGTTTGGGCGATGGTAGAAATAGTGCACTCTAGCTTGTACAAAAAGGCATTCAGATCGATAGGGATATACTGCGTGGTACGTATGCTCGCTAGCCGAGTAGGATCCCTTAACCAACGAGATGAATAATCCCAGCCGGAGGCAGCGCCAGCGCGTAAATCACGGAATACCTCTTTCGACGGTCGATTAGAAGAAGCTGCTGTGGCAATATCCTCGCGCCAAGACTCATCACGTGGAGTATCACGGTCATCCCAATAGCGATTTAACAAGGCACCATCTGGCATCTTAACGACGTGGCGAAAAGCCTGATTATTATTCAGCGAGATCGCACCATCCATCCAATAATGATATTCGGAAATCAGATACGGGAGATAGTGCTCACTTCCGGGGATATTCGCCGACTCACACAACTCGACCATCAGGGCAAAAACCGGTGGTTGTGAGCGGCTGAGGTAATAGGTTCTATTCCCGTTGGGAATATGCCCATATTTCTCAATCAACCAAGCGAAGTTATCCGCCATATTCTTGAGTATATCGATTTTACCGCTTTCGGCTAAGCCCAGCATCGAGAAATACGAGTCCCAATAATACACTTCAGTGAATCGTCCACCGGGTACTACATAGGGTTTAGGTAACGGGAGCAAAGAAGTATTGGGATGATGACTTTGCGGGTTTCGGATCATTATCGGCCATAGTGCTTCGATATGTTCGCTAAGCGTCCTTTGTTCAGTCTCGGCGTGGGCGTAATTATGAGGCTCTTCCGGGAGATGGAAGTTTTCCTCCACGAAGCGGCGCAGCGAGAAGTTTTGACTACGACGAGCCAGTTTTCGATATAAGATCAGGATATCGACGGGATCGTACTTCGGTGCGCAGTCGGCAAAGGTTTTACTATCCTCGAAAATATGCTGATTCTGCACATCTTCGAATAACTCTAAATAGCGGTCGGACGGCGTGAGCGCATCTGCTGAAGGCATACCCGCAATATGTTCTGGTTCAGGCTCATGGCCGTCGTCAGCACCGTGAAAGTCGAGTTCATGAGGTTCGGTATGAAGATCATGGTCGGGGCGAAGATGACTATCGTTCTCAGTGAACTGTTCTTTAGCGTGTCGCGACATAGCGAACCGTCTCCTTAACAGGGGGATTTTCATAGCGATGTACGGATAGGATAAGTATAGACAACACGGGGGGAGTGATAGAGGCTTAGGGCATTAATTGTCGTCGACGACTCATTTTAGTCTAAGTCTTATTTTACCCCCTGCGCATGGATCTCGTAACGTTGCAACGAGTTGAGGAATGACACTTACGGTAACATGATAATAAGAATTATTACTATTAAAGTTGAGAGGGGAGAGGTAGACTCATTCAGACATTTGAAGGAGAATCTATGACCCAAACGTTAAGTTCAGGACGAAAAGTTCCTCAGCGCGTACGCAACGAATTGAAGTTCCGCACACTGACCGTTAGTGATAAACAACTTGTCGCTCAACAATTTTGGCGAATTAGTTTTCGGTCTGAAGCCTTAGTTGGCTTTACTTCACCGGGTAACGACGACCATATCAAACTATTCTTTCCAGAGAGTACATTATCTCCACCGCCTATTCCTTCAGTGACCGACGAAGGGATTGTGTGGCCCGATAACCAGCGTCCAGAGTCGCGCGATTATACGCCCTTGGAATTTAATGGTCGGGATTCACTGACTATAGATTTTTTTCGTCATAAGCACGGTGTTGCCAGCGAATGGGCAGAGCACGTTAAGATTGGCGAGACGTTGACTATTGGTGGACCGCGCGGTTCGCTAGTCATCCCTGAAGACTATGCCCAACAGCTGTATATTTTTGATGAAACCGGGCTACCTGCCATGAAGCGTCGGCTCCTTAGCGTCAAGGCAGAAAATATCATGTTAATTGCCTTTGCCGACCGCAAAGTGGTAGAGGAATATCTAGGCGCACAGCTCGCCGATCACACCTTGCATTGTCTTGAAGGCAAAGCGATGGATGAGTCTGGTGTCGCCGACTGTATTGGCCTGACCAATCCACTACACTTCCCTAGCGATGACCATTTCGTATGGCTGACCGGTGAAGGTAAGGCAGTGAAGGCGTTAAGCGATCACTTTGTTGAACAGCGAGGTTGTTCTCCAGAACTTGTTCGCGCGGTTGCTTACTGGCACGCTAAAGGCTAAGACGCCGTTTTAACTATAATGCGTCCTCGAACCTCACCCGTTAATAGCCGGTCAGCAAACTCGATCGTTTGTTGTAGAGTGATTGTTTGGCATGAAACGGGGAGAGGTGCTTCACTCAGCAAAGAGGCAAAGCGTCGCCACGCTTGGTGACGTTTTCTTCTTGCACAATAAACGCTATCGATCCCCACTAGACGAATACCCCGTAGTATAAAAGGCGCGACGCTAGTTGTTAGGTCTAGGCCTTGCGCCATCCCGCAAGCGACGACGCATGCGTTGCGCCGAGCACCTGCCAGTATGGTGGCAAGCGTATGACTTCCCACACAATCGATAGCCCCAGCCCATTGCTCGGGAAGGAGTTTTTTAGCTGGGGCAGAGAACTCGCTTCTCGGTAACACAGAGTGCGCGCCGAGGATATCCGTTAAATACATCGGCTGATGTAGGGTCGCCACTAATCGCGATAACCTCGAAGCCGAGTCTAGCTAAAATCCAAGTACTAAAGCTGCCTACGCCGCCACTGGCGCCGCTAACAACAATCGGCCCTTGCTCAGGAGTAATCCCTTGCTGCTCGAGTTCTAAGACGGCGAGCATCGCAGTTAGCCCGGCGGTACCTATTGCCGCCGCAGAACTAGGTGAAAGGGTCGTAGGGAGCTCCTCAAGCCACTCCTCTTTAGCGTAAAACATCTCGGCTAATCCACCGTGATGACGTTCGCCGATCCCCCAGTCCGTGACGACCACCTGCTTTCCGATAGGCCAAGCTTCTACCTCACTCGCAATGACTTCTCCAACCATGTCGATACCAAGGATGAGTGGAAATTGTCGAACAATAGGCGCTTTGGCGCTAATTGCTAGGGCATCTTTGTAATTGAGTGAGGAATATAAGACGCGCAGGGTAATAGGATAGTGGGAGAGGGGAGGGAGGTCGACATCTCGAAGTGTTGCCGGGATACCCTCTTGAGGGTCAGTGAGCCAAATCGCTTTAAACGCCATCTTTTTTCTCTCCCCTATAGACTAAAAAGAGGCTCTAGGAGCCTCAGTCGTTATTTTGCTGACTTATAAAGCGCGATACGCTGGGTTTCTAACTGTGTGACCCGTTGGCAGACCTGCTGTCCAAATTGTTGGAAATCATCTTCGTGCTGTTTCCACTCTTGTTGAACGGCCTGTTGTAATCCGCCGAGGTTACCCACCAATGCTTGCAGCGGATTGCCGTTACTGCTGAGGTTCTTCATGTTACCCATTTCATTCAGGCTGTCTTGCAGTACACCACCCATCGCATTCTGTACTAGCTTTTCGCTATCCTGATGCACGCTATCGATAGCGCTGTGATGGTAGGTCATTACGCCATTGCTCTGGGAGAGCACGCGTGCGAACTGCAGTTTAAGCTGAGAATTTAAGTTATCTAAACGCTGATGGATACCGCTTTGCGCACCCAGTTTTTCAGTGATGATACGGTCTAACGCTGTTTTCGCTTGATCAAGACGTTGGTGAGCACCCTGATTAATCCATGGCATATCTTTACGCACGGCTGCTTGATAGTTAATCGCCTGTTGGCGCAGGGCAGCAGAAGGCTGTAGCGCCTTATTATTAAAGGTAATATCACCGTTTGGTGTAATAACCATGGTGCCATCACTACCAACGATAGCGACGCTCTGAGGCGCAACAGTGATGTCGTCTTTAGGGATTGAATCACACTGATAAGCGGCATGGGCTTGCACTGCTGAAACGAGAAGTGTTGCAAGTAGAACTTTGCGTAGCATGATATCTCTCCAGAGGGGGGAAGGTAGACGGATAAGCGAGGAGGCATTATCCGTCTAAAGGTTATACTGACTTAGTCCCACCAAACATCAAACAGTTCCGTGACTTGGACGTTTTCCAAGCCCTGTTCGGTTAACCATTGACTTACTACGGTACGGTGTTCTTCAGTACATTTACCTGTTTTTTGTAAGCACACTAAGCCTTCCCATTGAAGGTAGCCGCTGCCATCGTAGGCCAGGCCTTGTGGCTCGATGACTTCGTTAATAAACGCATCGACAGTCTTATCGATGGTGGCAGTATCGGTGCCAGCAGGGAAAGACCATGCGACTGAAAAAACTAACTCTTTAAACTCATCTAGGTGAAGCTTTTTACGTAAACGGCGACTACGGTTAACAGCCATTATTTAATCCTCTCAAAAAGTAAATCCCATACCCCGTGTCCTAAACGATGACCTCGTTGTTCGAACTTAGTGAGTGGGCGTGAATCGGGTCGCGGGGCATAATTACCCGCAGGCGATTGGTTAACATAACCGGGAATAGATTGCATAACTTCTAGCATATGCTCGGCATAATTCTCCCAGTCTGTGGCCATATGAAAAACGCCACCAAGCTTTAACTTACGCAGAATCAGCTCTGCAAACGGGATCTGTACAATACGGCGCTTGTTGTGGCGAGCTTTGTGCCAAGGATCTGGGAAAAAGAGTTGTGCCAGGCGTAACGAATTATCAGGGATCATCTTCTCCAGGACCTCAACGGCATCGTGGCACATGACGCGTAAATTGGTAACGCCTGCTTCTTCAGCACTAGCTAAACAAGCGCCAACGCCGGGAGCATGCACCTCAATACCTAAAAAGTTCTGGTGAGGATTCGCCTTCGCCATCTCGACTAAGGAGGCACCCATACCAAAACCGATTTCAAGGACTAATGGCGCTTCACGACCAAAAACCTGCTGGAAATCCATTGGCTCGGCATTGTATTCAATCCCGTTAATTGGCCAGAGCTCATCTAGCGCATGTTGCTGGCCTTTGGTAAGACGGCCTTGGCGGCGAACAAAACTTCTTATCCGGCGTAATGGACGCCCATCTTCATCAAATTCTGGTGTAATGACGTCATTAATCATAATAAGCCTACAAATATTTCAATTTTAAACGCGGATTATGCAAAGTTAAGCATGATAAGCAAGCCTTTACCAAGCAGTGGTTTACTTAATGCGAGGTGTATGCTGCAATTTATCCACCTCACTTCGCGAATTCTATATAAACGATGTTAAAAACGACCTCAGCGTCACCTTTTGCTAGCCAAGTCCTCACATGGTACCACCAGTTTGGACGAAAGACGCTGCCCTGGCAGCAAGAAAAAACGCCTTACAAGGTCTGGTTATCAGAAGTCATGCTTCAGCAGACCCAAGTTGCCACGGTTATCCCCTATTTTGAACGATTTATGGCGCAATTTCCAACCGTTGCCGAGTTAAGTGCCGCGCCTATCGATCATGTACTACATCTGTGGACCGGACTTGGCTACTACGCGCGCGCCCGAAATCTGCACAAAGCCGCTTGCCAAGTAATGACTGAGCATCAAGGCAAATTTCCCGAAGAGTTTGAACAGGTCGTTGCCTTGCCAGGAGTGGGGCGATCCACCGCAGGGGCGATATTATCTCTATCGCTAGGACAACATCACCCCATTTTAGACGGTAACGTAAAGCGCGTTCTCGCTCGCTACTATGCTGTTAAGGGGTGGCCAGGCCAACGAGAAGTGGAAAATAAATTATGGGCTTTAAGTGAAGCGGTAACGCCGCAGCATGAGGTCGCCGCATTTAATCAGGCGATGATGGATTTAGGGGCGACGGTCTGTACTCGTTCGCGCCCTAAGTGCTCATTATGCCCGTTAAGTGACGGCTGTATCGCTCATGCTCAGCAAAGCTGGCAAGATTATCCGGGAAAAAAACCGAAAAAAGATCTCCCAACTCGCGAAGCTTGGCTATTGTTAATAAAGCAAAAAGACCGCGTTCTCCTCGAAAAGAGGCCGGGAGCAGGGATCTGGGGTGGATTGTATAGCTTCCCGCAATTTGCCGATCAGCAAGAAATGGAGCAGTGGCTATTGCAGCGTGGTATCAAGGGAAGCCAGCAAGTACTCACCAGTTTTAGGCATACCTTTAGCCACTTCCATTTACAGATAATTCCGGTGTTGTTAGACGCTCCTTCCATGACGGCTTTGATGGAGGAATCTGTTACTCTCTGGTATAACTTAGCTCAGCCGCAATCTGTAGGGCTAGCGGCACCCGTTCAACGCATATTGCATGAATTAGCCATGGCGAATAATCACTAACAGGATTGACCTATGAGTCGTACAATTTATTGCACATTTCTACAACAAGACGCCGAAGGTCAAGACTTTCAGCTCTACCCAGGTGAGATCGGTAAGCGTATCTTCCAAGAGATCTCTAAGCCTGCATGGCAGCAATGGATGACTAAGCAGACCATGCTTATCAATGAACAAAAATTGAACATGATGAATCCTGAGCACCGTAAAACGATTGAACAAGAGATGGTAAGCTTTTTGTTTGAAGGCAAAGACGTTCAGATCGACGGCTATACGCCTCCAGAGCAGTCACACTAATAAATTATAATACTTTACGCTAAGCAGCCAGAACTTCACCTTATGAAAAAATTGATTCCTTTAATGCTCATTGCGCCACTGCTTATCTCTTGTTCAAGCGATAAAAAAAGCGTCTTCCATGAAGATTGGGTAAAAGATACCAATGGTTTTGATATCCTGATGGGCCAGTTTGCTCATAATATCGAAAACATCTGGGGAATAAACGAAGTTCTGATTGCAGGTCCTAAAGACTACGTAAAGTATAGCGACAACTATTACACCCGCAGCCACATCAACTTCGAAAGCGGTAAGATCACCATCGAGTCGATTTCGGGGACTAACCCGATGGCGAGCTTACGCGATGCGATCATCACCACGTTGCTAATCGGTGAAAACCCTGGAAATGTCGACCTTTACTCAGATGCCAACGACATTAACGTCAGTCGAGAACCCTTACTTTATGGTCAGGTGTTAGACAATACGGGGCAGCCCATTCGCTGGCAAGGTCGCGCGGGAACCTTCGCAGATTACTTGCTGAAGTATAAATTACATCGTCGTGTGTCGGGTATGCACGTTATTTGGTCCGTTACCATTCCTATGGTGCCGAACCACTTGAACCAACGGGCCCACCGTTATCTTCCGATGGTCCGCAAGGCTTCTGATCAGTATGGGGTGGACGTCTCTTTGATTCTGGCCATCATGCAGACCGAGTCGAGTTTTAACCCCTATGCTGTCAGTAATGCCGATGCACTAGGCCTGATGCAAGTCGTGCAGCATACCGCAGGGGTCGATGTCTTTAGGATGAAAGGGAAGTGGGGTAAACCGAGTCGGAGTTATCTGCTCGATCCTGAAAATAATATCGATGCGGGTACCGCCTATCTCTCCATTCTGCAAAATAGTTATCTCGCAGGGATTATTGACCCGCAATCGCGCCGTTATGCGGTGATCACCGCCTACAACGGTGGGGCGGGCAGCGTACTGAAGGTCTTCTCGAGCAATAAAGATAAAGCGGTCGCGATAATTAATGCCATGCCACCTGCCGAGGTATATCGTATCTTAGTGCGCAACCATCCGGCAGCCGAATCACGACGTTACCTTTATAAGGTCGATAAGGCACAACGCAGTTACTTCCGTTATTAAGAAATAAGGCCTTGCAGAGCAAGGCCTTTTTTTATGCGGTTTCCGGTAAGAATGCTTCGAGCAGTGAATTTAAGAACAGCTTACCTTGTGCGGTTATCTGCCAAACGTCGGGCGTTTCCTGCAGATATCCGGCCGCAATGGCCTTATCTAACGCGCCGCGGACATGCTCTTCTGGCAGTCCTGTAAGCGCGGTAAAATCCTGACGCGGGCAAGCTTCCAGCAATCGAAAACGATTCATAAAAAACTCAAAGGCTTTATCTTCGTCGGCCACCATAAACTGTCTATCGAGGTACTCACCCCGCATATAACCTTTTGGGTGGCGAGTTTTCACGGTACGCATAATCGAGCCATCTGCCAGCGTTATTTTGCCATGAGCGCCACAGCCGATACCGAGATAGTCCCCGAACCGCCAATAGTTGAGATTGTGCTCGCAGCGATAGCCCGGTTTGGCGTAAGCAGAGGTCTCGTATTGCTCGTAACCCGCCTCACGGAGTAACTGGTCGCCTTGCTCAAAAATATCCCACAAATCGTCATCGTCGGGTAATTTAGGAGGGCGTGAGGCGAAAAGGGTATTCGGCTCGATGGTCAGTTGGTACCAAGAGAGGTGCGGGGGATTTAGCGCTATCGCTTGGCGTAAGTCATCTAAGGCCTGTTCGATACTCTGATCGGGCAGCCCGTGCATCAAATCAAGATTAAAACTACGTAATCCTAGTCCGGTCGCCAACTCAGCTGCGTGGATCGCTTCCCCTGGGCCGTGGATCCTACCTAGACGCGTAAGCTTCTGCGCATCGAAGCTCTGCACGCCAATCGAAATACGATTAATCCCCGCTTGTTGATAACCGCTGAACCGCTCGGCCTCAACGGTGCCTGGGTTCGCCTCCATGGTGACCTCAATCTCTGCAGCGAACGGGATACGTTGACGTACCCCATCCATCAGGTCTTGCATCGCCTGGCTACTTAATAAACTCGGCGTGCCACCGCCGATAAATATCGTCGCGAGTTGACGTCCCTGTACCAAGTGAAGGCTATTATCGAGATCGTTGAGGAGATGCTCGACGTACTCCTGATGGGGCACCTCGCCCTTTAAAGCATGTGAATTGAAGTCACAATAGGGACACTTCTGTACACACCACGGAATATGAATATACAGACTTAATCTGGGCAAGCCATTAGCCATTACGTAACGCTTCCATCAGTTGCTGTAAGGCCTGACCACGGTGCGAGACCGCAGATTTTTCTGCCTTACTCATTTGCGCGGCACATCGCTGTTGCTCAGGGAGATAAAAGATGGGATCGTAGCCGAACCCGCCTTCTCCCATCGGCTGACGTGCAATTATGCCTGGCCAGCGGCCATAACAAACGATCGGCGTCGGATCGTCAGCATGTTGCAAATAGACTAACACGCAATGGAAAGCCGCTTGACGCTGCGCATCTGGGATATCTTGCATCGCATCGAGTAACTTTGCCACGTTATCGCTATCGGTAGCTTCTTCACCGACATAGCGAGCAGAATAGATGCCGGGAGCGCCTTGTAAGGCATCGACCGCTAACCCTGAGTCGTCAGCAATAGCCGGCAGGCCAGTGACGCGGGCGGCATGTCGAGCCTTGATCAAGGCATTTTCGATAAAGGTGAGGCCAGTCTCCTCGACTGAGTCCACGCCTAACTCGGTCTGTGCCGTGATGGATAATCCAAAATCTTCGAGTAAATACGCCAGTTCGCTGACTTTACCGGCATTACCGGTAGCCAATACGACGTTTTGTGGCGAGAGATGATTCGTCATCATTTATAACCACACCCATAAGTTAGGAAAGAGATCCATGCCCAGATAGTTCAACGCGTAAAGAATCAGGATAACAATCATCGCCGAGAAATCGATACCGCCCATAGCCGGTAACCAGCGTCTGATCGGAGACATTAACGGCTCGGTAAGCTGGTAGAGCACGTAGTCGACAGGGCTTCTGCCTTGGCTAACCCAGCTCATGATAGAGCGAATCAAAATAACCCAGAAGACTAAGTTACCCGCCGACTTCAGTAGCGACAACACGCCAATCAGCAGTAAGCTCAGTGATAGTGAGAACCCCCCATTATTGATCGCGACAAGTAATGGATACTTAAGGGTCGTCAATACAAATGCGAGGAGTAACGATGCACTATCGATCGGGCCAACGGCGGGAATGACACGGCGTAGCGGTCCGATAATCGGTTGAGTAATTTTCACGACAAACTGGGCGAGAGGATTATAGAAATCGCAACGCGCCCACTGCATCCAAATCCTTAGGAGTAGAACGAGCACATATAGCTCGATCACGGTTTTGACCAAAAACGTCAAGGTATACATAGAGTTCCTTAGCTTACACTGATGGAGAAGGATAGTGGCGGGCGCCAAAAATTGCGCTACCCACCCGTACAAGGGTACTGCCTGCAGTAATCGCGGCATCAAGGTCGTCACTCATTCCTAATGAAAGAGTATCGATACCTGTAAAGCGTTGCGCCAACTGCTGATAGAGCTGAGCCATACGCTGGCAGACCGCCAGCTGCTGGGTATAGTCAGGTTCTGGCGCCGGAATAGCCATAATGCCTCGCAATGTTAAGCGAGGTAATTGGCTGATCTCGGTCGCTAATTGGAAAAGCGCCTCCTCGTGGATCCCCGCTTTACTCGATTCATCGCTGATATTAATCTGAATTAATACATTAAGCGGCGGCAGGTGATCGGGACGTTGATCCGCAAGGCGTTGTGCGAGCTTCAATCGGTCAACGGTATGGCACCACGCAAAGTTTTCAGCCACTAAACGACTTTTGTTCGACTGCAAAGGGCCAATAAAGTGCCAGTCGATTCCCGTCAAGTGCGACAAGGACATGATCTTGCCAACGCCCTCCTGCACGTAATTTTCCCCGAAACAACGCTGTCCTGCCGCGTAGGCTGCAGCGATATCGCTCTCAGGTTTAGTTTTACTTACTGCAAGTAAGGTAATTTCTTGGGTAGAACGCCCACAATGCTTGGCAATATCGGCGATCCGTTGTTCCACTGAGTGTAAATTTTGAGAAATGGATGTCATAACCGGAAGTCACTATGGAGTTAACAGAATTAATTGCGCGTAGTGTAAAACATAACGCGAGCGATCTACACCTGTGCTGCGGAGAATTTCCGCGTTGGCGCCGAGAAAACATGATTCACGTCATCCCTGATACCGAGCGATTAATGAGTCGTTGGTTTACTGACTTCGTAGATCTGCGCGTCACGGGAAGGCTTGAGATGCTATTAACTGAGCAAGGGCACTGCGACTTTGCTTTTTTCAGTGAACAAGGTGTGCGTGTCCGGGCATCTCTCTTCACCCAACAGCATGGCTATTCTCTTACACTACGCATACTTCAGACCACCGCGATGCCTATTGAGTCTTTACATTTGCCGGCTTCATTAGTTAATCAGGTAAGTTGTGACAATGGTCTGTTACTGGTTACCGGCGCGACCGGGTCGGGGAAAACGACCACCTTAACGTCATTGATCGATTACCTTAATCAACATTACCAACGGCATATCATTATGCTCGAAGATCCTATCGAATTTTGCCATATCCATCAGAAATGTTTAATTCAGCAACGAGAAATTGGTGTGCATGTCGCCGACCTCGCGAGTGGAATTACCGCCGCGCTACGTCAGGACCCAGATATTATCGTTATTGGTGAACTACGCGATAAAAGAACGATTCAACTCGCACTCACCGCAGCTGAAACGGGGCATTTAGTTATCGCGACGCTGCATAGCACGGATACGACTCATGCATTACAACGGTTAATCGATGCTTTTCCCAACCATGAACGAGATACCGCCCGCCACCAACTCGCACAGACCCTGCGTGCGGTATTAGCTCAACAGCTCCAGTTCAACGATGGAGCAGTAATACCTTTATATGAGCTGTTGATTAATACTAAGGCAGTGGGTAGCCTGATCCGGGAAAATAAACTCCATCAGCTGCATGGCCAATTAGAGCAGGCTAATCAAGATGGGATGTGTTCGTTTCGCCAATCTCTTGAGCGGCAGAGTAGAGCGGATATAGCCTTAGAGCAGGAGGTTACGAATAGAGATTTTCAAACCAGCTTTCTAAGATGATAACCGCCGATTGCGAATCGACACGACCTTTCGTTAACGACTTAAACCCACCTTTCTCAAAGAGTCGTGCGCGCGCCTCAGTGGTACTCAGTCGCTCGTCCTGTAGCTCTACTCTTTTACCCAATCGTCCATGAAGACGATTAGCAAACTTTCTTGCGCGCTGGGTGAGTTCTTGTTCACTGCCATCCATATTGAGGGGCAGGCCGACGACCAAATAGTCGGGTTGCCATTCGTTAACCAGCTTTTCGATAACGCTCCAATCGGGGATACCCTCTTGGGCTTTAATGGCGGCTAGCGGGGAGGCGGTGGCGGTTAACGTTTGCCCGACGGCAACGCCAATACTGCGGGTGCCGAAGTCGAAGGCGATAAGGGTTTGATTGCTCATTAACTGTGTCCTGCCTCGCTGGCGATCATATGAATAGCGATCCCTAGCTTTGCTGCTGCCGCGGACCAGCGTTCTGATGCCGGTAAACGGAAAATAATATCGTGTGAGGCTGGAACTGTCAGCCAAGCGTTATCGAGAATTTCATTCTCAAGCTGCTGCTGTTCCCATGCACAATAACCCAAGGCGACTAGTACCTGTTCTGGATGATGATCAGTCGTTAAGGCTTCCAGGACATCCTTAGAAGTGGTGACGACAGTTTCAGGCGAAACCTCAATACTGGACGCATACTTGTGCGGCATTGAGTGCAGGATAAATCCGCGATCCTCCGACATAGGGCCACCAGCAAAAACAGGTTGCTCCAGTTGACGTGAGGAGTCATTACCGGAAAGCTCAATATCGAGTTTTACCAACACGCCTTCAACATTAATATTGTCTAACGGCTTATTGATAATGATCCCCATTGCGCCTTCGTCGTTGTGTTCGCAAATATAAATCACAGAGCGTTTAAACAACGGATCTTCTAATGTGGGCATTGCGACGAGGAAATGGTGCTGTAAGTTCATACCGTCTCGAGTGGTTGGGTCTCTGATAGCCACAGGCCTATCAGAAAGATTTAAAATTACGCTTTCGCTATACGTTTCTCAATAGCGTCCATCAGCATACCTGTAATCGAGACTGGGAACTCTGCTTCAATTTCACGAATACAGGTCGGGCTAGTCACGTTTATCTCGGTTAATTTATCTCCGATGATATCCAGACCAGCGAAAATCAGCCCTTTCTCTTTGAGAGTTGGGGCTACTTTACGTGCAATCGCCCAATCGCTTTCAGATAATGGGCGCGGCTCGCCACGACCTCCGGCCGCTAAGTTACCGCGTGTCTCCCCTGACTTAGGAATACGCGCTAAACAATAGGGGACAGGTTCTCCGTCTACAACCAGTACGCGTTTATCGCCTTGTGTGATCTGCGGGACAAAGTTTTGCGCCATGCAAAATTGAGATCCTTGCTGAGTTAAGGTTTCCCAAATGACTGAAAAATTGGGGTCGTCTTGCTTAACGCGAAAAATAGACGCGCCACCCATCCCATCTAACGGCTTCATGATGATATCGCCGTGCTCTTGCCAGAAATCACGCAGCGTTTCGCGGCTGCGGGTGACGAGGGTATCTGGAGTCAGATCGGCAAACCAAGCGGTGAACAGTTTCTCGTTACAGTCGCGTAAACTTTGTGGCTTGTTAACAATCAGCGTCCCTTGCTCTTCGGCGCGTTCTAAAAGGTAGGTCGCATAGACAAACTCGGTATCGAAGGGTGGGTCCTTACGCATCAGGATCACATCAAGATCGGCGAGCGGTAGGGTTTGTTCGCTAGTGAACTCAAACCACTTTTCTTCGTTTTGCATTACGGTCAATCCACGAGTCCGAGCGGAGGCAACACCCTTACGTAACGATAAATCGCCCATCTCCATATAATGGATCTCGTAACCACGACGTTGAGCCTCGAGTAACATCGCAAAACTGCTGTCTTTCTTGATATTGATGGTAGTAATCGGATCCATCACTATGCCGAGCTTAATCATACCAACCCCTTAAAAATAAATAGTATTTGCAAGCAATGGACTCAGTATATCAACGGGAAAAGTACCCATTTTACTGAAAATGCCTGATAAAAAATATTATCCTAAATCGCCAAAACGTACCTGAAGAGCGGTGATGGCTGTCAATGCAGTGGTTTCGGTACGTAATACCCGCGGACCCAGTAGAATATCGGTAAAATGATCGGCACTAGCTTGTGCAATCTCTGTGGCCGATAGTCCACCCTCAGGCCCAATCAGTAATCTTACTTTATTGTTGGCCAGAGTGAGGCGGTTGATGCTTTGCGAGGCTCGCGGGTGAAGATTCAATTTGAGTGCATCACTCGGTTCACTTAACCATTCGCCTAATGTCATCACGGGGCGAATATCTGGAATACGATTACGTCCACATTGCTCACACGCGGCGATCGCAATTTTCTGCCATTGTGCGAGTTTCTTCTCGAGGCGCTCTTTATCCAGTTTTACACCACAGCGCTCTGAGATCAAAGGCGTAATCGTATTTACCCCCAGTTCGATCGATTTTTGGATAGTAAATTCCATCTTTTCGCCGCGAGACAGGACCTGTCCCAGATGAATATTGAGAGGTGATTCGCGATCATCGACCTCTGCAGTACCTGTCAGAACGGTAACCTGTTTTTTAGTGGCTTCGACGATCTCTGAGAGAAAAATATGATTACTGCCATCGAACAAGAGTACCTGTTGGCCGGCGACCATGCGTAAAACCCGGCCAACATGGTTGGCGGCGTCTTCGCTAAGCTGAATACGTTGCTGACTGTGGAGTGTTTCGGGATGAAAGATGCGAGGAATGCGCATGGTCTACTCTCTTAATAAAAAAACAAATGAAATCCGCTACCACTATACCTGATAGCTCGTGGCCTGCGTGGACTAATTATACGTTGTACGTGTCAGTTGTAACGACTGACACTGCCTCGCCACCCACGGGTTAGCATTGCCTTGTAGTTTAGTTATACGTTGATCGCGCTGACATTCCCAAGGGGTAACCGGGTAGAGTTTATCCCACGCCATAAAAAGTTGAGTCTGCTGGCGAGAAAGCGATAAATGGTATTGATCGCGCATATATAAGGTTATCCGAGCGATAGGGCCACGGGCACGTACTGCGGGCTGCGTTAGCTTCGCCTTAAAGTCGTTAATCATATCGCAAGCACCGTATTGAAAGGGCTGGCCATTCCATTGGCTGTACGCGAAGTTATTCCTATCGCCATTCACTTCGCCGATTGCTGGTTCGAGGTTATGTAGATCTGATTCAATGCGGCGGTATTCACTATCTTTGCGGCAATTTTTTCTTCCACCCTGTTGCCAACATTGACGCTGGTGGCCGAATACCCAAGCGGGGACGACATGTTCCCATTCAATGCGTGCGGCTCGCTGAGCATTCTTTCTCGGCTGATACCCGCAGGAGGCCAAATCTGGAATGCCTTTTTTACCCTGCCACTGAATCGTACATCCGCAATAAAACTCTTGAGCGCCCTGATTAACCTCTACGGCCGCTTTTTTTGCCGCTTGAAAATTATTCTGTTGATAAGAGGTAGCTAGGACTGGCGAAGATAAGACAAGTAAGGCTAAGAAATTGAGTTTGAGGCGCATATTCTAATAAATAAATTCAAGTTACATCGAGGGCCTATCATACCGCATCTTGCTCGCAACAAGAGACTAAAAGCGGATGATATTTAGGGCTGGAATTCGCCGAAGATCAGCGTCTGTGCACACTGGCGACAGCGATATTCGGTCTCACCGCGTACGACACGATTATGACGACGCACGGTCAATGCGTGCTGTTGGCAGTGGCAATGGTAGGGGAAGGTCTGACCGGCTACGGAGGTAACCTCAAACTTATGCGTGCGTTCTGCGCTGACGCTAAACACCGTCTCCATCATCCAACGCCATTCTCGGCCATGTGGCGCAACCCGGCCAAATTTCTTCCAGACGAGTAGATGGGCGAGTTCGTGAGGGATAACCTCGTCGACAAATGCCTGCTGGTTTTCTAGATACAGAACGGGGTTGAGCCGAATTTGCCACTCGCTAAGCCAGGCACTGCCTGCAGTGGTACCGCGTTGCTGCCAACTTATCGATGGCTCACAGAGTGGGGAGTCAAAGAGAGGGGCGGCAAGGCTGAGATAGTGGCGCAAGGAGCGGTAAATCGCTTGATGTAGGGCGGTGGGGAGGCGAAGGCTTTTTTTCATTGGATAAGAATAACATAAAAAAAGGGGTGACTGCGTCACCCCTTATCGATCAATCGCGTGAACCGATATCCTTCAACTTCTTACCTTTCATTAGGTTTCTTTCAATGTGCTCTAGCGAAACATTTTTCGTTTCCGGAATGAGGCATATAGTCAGAATAATGAAGACCACGTTCAAGGCTGCGTATAGCCAGAAGGTTCCTGCATTACCTAAATTATTCAGTAAGGTTAAGAAAGTCGCACCAACGATCATATTCGCAATCCAGTTCGTCGCGGTAGAGACGGTGATACCAAAATCACGTCCTTTAAGCGGCTGGATCTCAGAGCAAAGTACCCAAATTAATGGACCCGCACTCATTGCGAAACCGACGATAAACATTAATAACATAGCGATAGCGAAGTATTGTGCGCCAGATGAGTGAATGCCTAGGTGCAGCATCGTCCCCAATACGCCCATACCGGTAGCCATCACGATAAAGCCGAGCACTAGCGTAGGCTTACGGCCCCAACGGTCAACCAAACCAATCGCGATGAAGGTCGCAAGGACGTTGACTAGACCAACAAATACGGTGCCCCACATTTGCTCTGTCGTATTGGTGAAACCGGCGATTTCGAAAATCTTCGGTGCGTAATACATGATGACGTTCATACCTGTAAATTGTTGAACGACTTGTAGTAACACACCTAGGTAGACAGCACGGCGGAAGTTGCTGTTATCTTTGAACAGCGCCCAGCCCGTCTGTTTGATTTTCAGACTTTCACGAATTTCATCCAATTCACGCTTCGCTTGCTCGCTCGTATCACGAAGGCGGTCTAGGACTTTCTGTGCGTCGTAGAATTGACCTTTCGCCGCTAACCAACGTGGGCTATTAGGCAGGAAGACGACGCCGACAAGTAATAGCGCTGCAGGGATAGTAATAACTCCCAGCATCCAACGCCAGTCACCGCTATAACTAAGCGCGGTATCAGATAGATACGCACCAAGAATACCGATGGTGATCATCAGTTGATAGAGAGAGATCATGCTCCCGCGGATTTTTTCCTGAGCAATTTCCGAAAGGTAAAGTGGCGCGGTATAAGAGGCGATACCCACCGCGAGGCCCAGAAGCACCCGTGCGGAGATCAGCATCTCAGGCGAGGTCGCTAACGCTGACCAGAGAGAGCCGATAACGAATAGGATAGCACCCGCCATTAAACTCTTTTTACGTCCTAGGGAGGACGACATCCAGCCGCTACCCACCGCACCGACGGCAGCACCGAACATCATGGAGCTTACGATCCACTCTTGTTGATGAGGGGTCACGTTAAATTCTTTGGCGATGAAGGGAAGGGCTCCCGCGATAACGCCGATGTCTAAACCAAATAATAGCCCTGCAAGTGCAGCGAGAAAGCAAACGAAAAACGTCATCATTTTATTCGACGTTCTACGCTTTGGGGTATTTACAGGCATGAATGCCTCCGATGTTAATTTTCTTATCGTTGTGATTTTACGTAATTATATGTCAACTATCAGTGAGCCAGATCACAGCGATGTAATCGATTACATCTAGAGCGACCTAAATGATACTCAATAACTTCAATAAGCTAGCTAGCGTTGATTGTTGACGTAACTATACATACATATCGTGCATTTATAGTCGTTATGACCTAACAAATCACACTATTTCTACCAATTAGTTTAATAGGCGTAATTAAGGTTAAGATTAAGTTGTGTAATCGTTATCACTCAGGGGGTTATAGGTGTGAAATGCGGGGGGCAGGGGGGATGACTAGGGCGGATATTACTCCGCCCTAGCGTTAAACATTTACTTCAGATTTGCCGCATCACGCAGGGCAGCAGCTTTATCTGTCTTCTCCCATGGGAAATGCTCACGGCCAAAGTGACCATAAGCCGCTGTCTCACGGTAGATTGGGTGCAGAAGATCTAACATTTGGATCAGGCCATAAGGGCGCAGATCAAAGAACTCGCGTACCAGAAGCGTCAGCTGCTCGGTAGGCAGTTTCTCAGTGCCGAAGGTTTCAACCATAATTGAAGTCGGCTCTGCTACGCCAATCGCGTAAGAAACTTGAATTTCACACCGATCGGCAAGGCCAGCGGCAACGATGTTCTTCGCAACATAGCGTGCGGCATAGGCTGCTGAGCGGTCGACTTTCGAAGGATCTTTACCCGAGAACGCACCGCCACCGTGACGAGCCATACCGCCGTAGGTATCGACGATAATTTTACGGCCGGTCAACCCACAGTCGCCCATCGGTCCACCGATAACAAAGCGTCCGGTTGGGTTAATAAAATATTTGGTATCCGCTTTCAGCCATTCAGTCGGGAGTACCGGCTTAATAATGGTTTCCATTACGGCTTCTTGTAACTCTTTCTGTCCGATATGTTCTGCATGTTGAGTGGATAACACTACAGCATCGATACCGACGATTTTGCCGCCGTCATATTGAAAGGTTACTTGGCTTTTCGCGTCCGGACGTAACCACGGCAGAGTGCCATCTTTACGCACCTCTGATTGACGCTGTACAAGGCGGTGAGCATAGGTGACCGGGGCAGGCATCAGCACATCGGTCTCATTGGTCGCATAACCAAACATCAGCCCTTGGTCGCCAGCACCTTGCTCAAGAGGATCTTGACGGTCAACGCCTTGGTTGATGTCAGGAGATTGTTTACCAATCGCGTTTAGCACGGCGCAGGAATTTGCATCAAAGCCCATGTCTGAGTGGGTATAACCGATATCGCGTACGGTTTGACGGGTAATCTCTTCGATGTCTACCCATGCAGAGGTGGTGATCTCGCCACCGACCAGTACCATGCCGGTTTTTACGTAAGTTTCACAGGCGACACGGGCTTTCGGGTCTTGCTCGAGGATTGCATCTAATACTGCGTCAGAGATTTGATCGGCGATTTTATCAGGATGCCCTTCTGAAACGGATTCTGAAGTGAAAAGATGTTTAGCCATTATATAGTTACCTTGCTTAAGGGATTTTATGTGCGTGCACTTAACCTAAGTGCTGTCTCAATGTCGACACTTAATCGCTGAGAGTATGACGACCTTGACAAATAGAGTACGAGGAAAACGTTAACGGATGGTTTTCCATCTGGACGGCTATTCTAGGGCAGTATGGTCTCGTAATTCCAGTGATTTTTCCGAATTAGCGCATCGATAGCCACGTCCATGCAGTTTATAGCCTAGATGCCGGACAAACTTTTTGCATTTTTATTCCCTTAGGGGTATAAATCGCGAAGCCATATTTACCGGTAACGACTCATCAAAGTCTATGATAACGATGTAGTTTTACCGTTTATTGACATAACGGGCTAGAGACGTGGCGACCTGACCCAATGACTGAAAAAGTCAGTAACACTCTTCGTCCCTATCCCCTGGGGACGGCAGCGATAAACGGGAGTAAACTTGCCGTTGCGACCATGCTGTAGGGTCTAAGAAATTACCCTGTTCTTTGATAAAAGCGTTCGACCAATGACGAGTATTTGCAGTGCTTAGTGGGTTGCGCTAGGGTAAATACTTATTCGTTTTTTTCGATATAGAGGCATGAGATGACCGACGTCATTAAAAATATTCGAGGTTCATCCGCTGGCGAACATGGTGAGCTGCGTTCGATGCAAGAAGTTGCCGTTAACGACCAAGAAGCTAGTCGCATGTTACGGACCTATAACATTGCTTGGTGGGGAAATAACTATTATGACGTCAATGAACTCGGTCATATTAGTGTCTGCCCGAACCCCGATATTCCGTCCGCTCGCGTTGATTTAGCTAGATTGGTTAAAGAGCGCGAAGCACAGGGACAGCGTCTTCCTGCGCTGTTTTGCTTTCCGCAAATCCTTCAGCACCGTTTGCGTTCCATCAATGCCGCGTTTAAACGTGCGCGTGAATCCTTTGGCTACCGTGGCGATTACTTCCTCGTCTATCCGATCAAAGTTAACCAACATAAGCGGGTCATTGAATCGCTTATTAACTCGGGTGAACCTTTAGGGCTAGAAGCAGGATCGAAAGCAGAATTAATGGCGGTACTCGCGCATGCGGGGCAAACGCGCTCGGTCATCGTCTGTAATGGCTATAAAGACCGCGAATATATCCGTTTGGCGCTGATCGGCGAAAAGCTAGGCCATAAAGTCTATCTAGTCATCGAGAAAATGACGGAGATTCGGCTGGTCTTAGAAGAGGCTGAACGCCTAAATGTGGTGCCGCGTCTAGGTATCCGTGCGCGTCTGGCCTCGCAAGGCTCGGGCAAGTGGCAGTCGAGCGGCGGGGAAAAATCGAAATTCGGACTTTCAGCATCGCAAGTGCTGGAGCTTGTCGATATCATGCGTCAAGCTGGCCGCTTAGAAAGCCTACAGCTGCTTCATTTCCACCTTGGATCGCAGATGGCGAATATCCGCGACATCTACACCGGTGTCCGCGAATCTGCACGTTTCTATGTCGAACTCGCCCGCTTAGGGGTACAGATCAAATGTTTCGATGTAGGCGGCGGCTTGGGCGTCGATTACGAGGGAACTCGCTCGCAATCCGACTGTTCCGTCAATTACGGATTAAACGAATATGCGAATAATGTCATTTATGCCATCGGTGAGGCATGCGAAGAGCATGGCTTAGAGCATCCGACAGTCATTACGGAATCTGGGCGTGCCGTTACCGCGCACCATACCGTATTAGTATCAAATATTATTGGTGTAGAGCGTAATAGCTTCACTCCGCCGCATGCTCCTGAAGCCGATGCGCCTCGTCCACTGCTTAGTATGTGGAAAACGTGGCAAGAAATGCACGAGACGCAAGGACATCGTTCTCTGCGAGAGTGGCTCCACGATAGCCAAGTCGATTTATCGGACATTCATACCGGTTACTCTTCCGGCATGTACACCCTAACGCAACGCGCATGGGCTGAGCAGTTATACTTGAATATCTGCCATTACACGCAACAGCATCTTGATCCAAGTAACCGAGCACACCGGCCTGTGATTGATGAGCTTCAAGAGCGTATGGCCGATAAAATTTATGTGAACTTCTCTCTATTCCAATCCATGCCAGATGCATGGGGAATCGATCAGCTGTTCCCCGTTCTGCCTCTCGAAGGTCTAAATAAGCAACCACAGCGCCGTGCGGTATTGTTAGATATCACCTGTGATTCCGATGGTACTATCGATCACTATTTCGATGGCGATGGCATTGCGACCACGATGCCGATGCCGGAGTACGATGTAGAAAACCCACCGATGCTCGGTTTCTTCATGGTCGGTGCCTACCAAGAGATCTTGGGGAATATGCACAACCTGTTTGGGGATACCGAGGCGGTCAACGTCTACGTTAATGAAAATGGCGCAGTGGACGTTGAGTTATCTGATGAAGGCGATACCGTGGCCGATATGCTGGAATATGTGCAACTCGATCCGCAGGAGCTGCTCAGACTGTTTTACCAACAAGTCAAAGCGAGCGATATCGCTGAAGAACTTCGCGATCAGTTTTTATCTGAGTTCGAAAGCGGCCTTTACGGCTACACCTATTTAGAAGATGAATAATCCCTAGTTTATTAAGGCGCCGTGTAAGCGGCGCCACTATAAGGATAAAATATGTATAACACCTTAGGTAACGAGTACGACAACTCACTGGTGTCTAACGCCTTCGGTTTTCTGCGTTTTCCCGTCAATTTTCAACCCTACGATAGCGACGCAGAGTGGGTCATTACTGGCGTTCCTTTCGATGCGGCAACATCAGGCCGTCCGGGAAGCCGTCTTGGCCCCAACGCTATCCGCCAAATCTCTACCCAACTCGCGTGGGAAGGGTGCCGTTGGCCGTGGAAGTTCGACCTGCGCCAACAACTTAAGGTCGTCGATGGTGGTGACCTCGTCTATGCTTTCGGCGACTCCGCAGATATGTCTGCAAAGTTACAGGCACACGCTGAAAAGCTTCTGACTAAGGGGAAACGCCTGTTGACCTTCGGCGGAGACCACTACATATCGTTGCCACTATTGCGTGCACATGCAAAACATTTCGGTAAGATGGCCTTGGTCCATTTCGATGCCCACACGGATACCTACTCGAACGGCCCCACTTTCGATCACGGCACAATGTTCTATACTGCACCCAAAGAAGGGCTTATCGATCCTGCCCATTCGGTGCAAATTGGTATCCGTACCGAATACGATCCGTCGTTAGGGTTTAATGTCCTGGATGCGGGGTGGGTCAACGATACGCCAGTCGACGATATCCTGGCTAAAATCCGCCAGACTGTCGGCGATCTGCCGATTTATCTCACTTTCGATATCGATTGTCTCGATCCGGCTCACGCCCCAGGTACAGGTACTCCAGTGGTTGGCGGGTTATCCAGTGATAAAGCGACTAAGTTGCTACGCGGTTTACAGGGGCTAAACATTGTAGGTATGGACTTGGTAGAAGTCGCCCCCGGCTACGATCATGCCGATATTACAGCGCTCGCTGCTGCAACTGTGGCTCTCGATATGCTGCATGTTCAGGCAGCAAATAAGCAGGCTAAGCGTTAATCGTTTCTGTTAACAATTTATTTATGAGGAGTGAAAGATGGGATTACTCGATAGCATTGTAGGATCGCTCACTGGTGGAGAGGGTCAACAAAACTCGCTGAGTCAACTTCAAGCAGTCTGGTCTTGGGTTCAAGAGCAAGGCGGCGTAGAAGTGCTAATTCAGAAGTTTCAGCAAGGCGGGCTAGGGGAAATCCTCTCTTCATGGCTTAGCAACGGTAGCAATCAATCCGTGAGTCATAGCGACATTCAATCAGCCTTTAGCCAGCAAGATCTACAATCGCTCGCAGATAAACTCGGCACCGATGTGCAGGGCGCTTCTGGCACACTGTCGGCGGTCCTTCCGCAGTTAATGGATAAGATCTCTGCGCAAGGCGAAGTGCACCCAGAAGCTAGTGGTAATGCGCAAAATGACCTTGGCTCGCTCGTCGACTCTATCTTCAAGCGTTAAATTGTGCGGATCGAATGTACTTTCATTCGATACATCATGTACATTGGAACAACTAAGTTTCCAATTTGTGTTGAAAATGTTTAAAAATCGACACAACTATATCATCCGATCTGGAGTGAAAGATGCCTTCTGAAAAAAAACTCGCTAATGCTATCCGTGCACTCAGCATGGATGCGGTCCAACGTGCTAAATCTGGCCACCCAGGCGCACCGATGGGCATGGCAGACATCGCGGAAGTACTATGGCGTGAATTTTTAAATCATAACCCTAAAAACCCATCATGGGCAGATCGTGACCGCTTCATCCTGTCTAACGGCCACGGTTCCATGCTGATTTATAGCTTATTGCACCTCAGCGGTTATGACCTGCCTATCGAAGAACTGAAGAATTTCCGTCAGCTGCACTCTAAAACCCCTGGCCACCCTGAATACGGTTACACCGCGGGTGTCGAGACGACAACCGGTCCACTAGGACAAGGTATTGCTAACGCTGTTGGTTTCGCGATTGCCGAACGTACGCTAGCGGCGCAGTTCAACCGCCCTGGCCACGACGTCGTCAACCACTACACTTACGCCTTCATGGGCGATGGTTGTATGATGGAAGGGATCTCGCACGAGGCTTGCTCGCTGGCGGGTACGCTGCAACTCGGTAAACTAATTGCTTTTTATGATGACAACGGTATCTCTATCGATGGTCATACTGATGGTTGGTTTAGCGATGATACCGGTCTACGTTTCGAAGCGTACGGTTGGCATGTTATTCGTGGCGTTGATGGTCACAACAGCGAATCTATTCGTCGCGCTGTAGAAGAAGCCCGTGCGTCAGAACGCCCTACACTTATCATGTGTAAAACCGTTATCGGCTTTGGTTCACCGAACAAAGCAGGGACCCATGACTCCCATGGTGCACCGCTGGGCGATGACGAAATCGCTCTGACTCGTAAACAACTTGAGTGGGACTCTGCGCCATTCGAAATTCCTGCTGATGTCTATGCTGCATGGGATGCTAAAGAAGCGGGCGCGAAGAAAGAGCAAGCGTGGAATGAGAAATTCGCCGCTTATGCGAAAGAATTCCCTGAACTGGCGGCTGAATTTAAGCGCCGTACTGCGAACGAGCTCCCGGCTAACTGGGCGGCAGAGTCACAGAAATTCATCGAAGATCTACAAGCTAACCCACAAAAGATTGCTAGCCGTAAAGCTTCACAAAACGCGATCGAAGCTTATGGCAAGTTGTTACCAGAATACATGGGTGGCTCCGCTGACTTAGCGCCAAGTAACTTAACCATCTGGTCAGGCTCTAAGTCAATTAAAGACGATCACGCTGGTAACTACATTCACTACGGTGTCCGTGAGTTCGGTATGACAGCGATCGCTAACGGTATCTCGCTGCACTCTGGTTTCATTCCTTACACCGCTACCTTCTTGATGTTCGTTGAATATGCGCGTAACGCTGCACGTATGGCGGCATTGATGAAACTTCGTCAAATCTTAGTCTATACCCATGACTCAATCGGGTTAGGCGAAGATGGTCCAACGCACCAGCCGGTAGAGCAGGTAGCAAGCTTACGTACTACGCCAAACATGAGCGTATGGCGTCCTGCTGACCAAGTGGAAACTGCGGTAGCTTGGAAAGAAGCCATCGAGCGCAAAGATGGTCCTTCGGCACTGATCCTGTCTCGTCAGAACTTAGCTCAGCAAGAGCGTAGTGCTGAACAACTAGCGGCAATCAGTAAGGGCGGCTACATCCTGAAAGATAGCGAAGGTCAACCTGAGCTTATCTTTATCGCAACCGGTTCAGAAGTTCAATTAGCGGTCGATGCTGCAGAGAAACTGACCGCTGAAGGCCGTAAAGTGCGTGTTGTATCGATGCCTTCTACCGATCATTTCGATAAGCAAGATGCTGCTTACCGCGAGTCTGTATTGCCAGCTGCGGTGACGGCTCGTGTAGCGGTTGAAGCGGGTATCGCCGACTACTGGTATAAGTACGTTGGCCTACAAGGTGCTATCGTTGGTATGACAACCTTCGGTGAGTCAGCGCCTGCTGAGCAACTATTTGTAGAGTTCGGCTTCACTGTCGATAACGTTGTAGCAAAAGCGAAAGCGATTCTGTAACACTATCGCTTATCGACTAAGCATGGCCCTGGGCCATGCTTTTTTTTTGCCCAATAGCCGGCTAGAGGATAGTAAGCGGTACTGTTGTAGATCGAAAATCGCACTCAAACATCCTAGGATATCGCGTGAATATGTGATCTTGATCGTACTTTACAAAGCACAGTTGATCTCTATCATTCCGTACGGTCACGAGTTGATTTATTCTCAAGTGAATCGTTCCAGCTCGGCTGAAATAAGGTATCTAAATTTATCGAATCGTTGTAGCCTCAAAAGATAATCTCTGTAGTAGGAAGGATCCCTTCTTACGTCATCAAGGTGATAAACAAGCAATGACTCTTAGAATTGCGATTAATGGTTTTGGTAGAATAGGTCGAGCGGTAGTACGTGCCCTCTATGAAACAGGTCGACATCTCGACGTAACGGTCGTGGCGATAAACGAGATTGCTGAAAGCCGCGGCATGGCACACCTCCTGAAATACGATACCACTCATGGTCAGTTCGCTTGGGATGTCAAACTAGAGGGTGAGCAGCTATTTATCGGTAGAGATGCGATTACTTTACTTCATCATGCCTCGCTCTCTGACCTGCCTTGGCGCGACTTGGATATCGATATCGTTCTAGATTGCACAGGGATATATGGAAGCCGCGCTGACGGTGAAGCCCATTATCAAGCTGGCGCGCGTAAGGTCTTATTTGCACATCCAGGTGAGGCGGATCTAGACGCTACCATCGTTTACGGTGTGAATCATCATAGCCTCCTTCCCGAACATAAGTTTGTTTCTAACGCCTCGTGTACCACAAACTGCATCATTCCAATTATCAAGCTGCTTGATGACGCCTATGGTATAGAGTCGGGTACAGTCACGACCATCCATTCGGCGATGCACGATCAACAGGTCCTTGATGCCTACCATCCCGATTTACGCCGAACGCGCGCGGCCAGTCAATCTATTATCCCGGTTGATACGCGTCTCTCTGCAGGAATTACGCGTATTTTCCCGAAATTTCTCGACCGGTTTGAGGCGATTGCGGTACGTGTCCCAACGATCAACGTAACCGCAATCGATCTGAGCGTCACACTCGAGCAATCGGTTAGCGCACAACAAGTTAATCATCTATTGCAAGAAGCCGCCAACGGCTGCTTTCATGGTATAGTCGATTACACGGAGCTGCCGCTGGTTTCCGCCGATTTCAACCATGATCCCCACAGCGCCATCGTCGATGGATCGCAAACGCGGGTCAGTGGTGGGCACCTCGTGAAAACGTTAGTATGGTGTGACAACGAATGGGGATTCGCCAATCGAATGATCGACACCTGTTTAGCAATGTCTGACAACACTTTCAAGCCTGTCGCCTAAGCGGCAGGATTAACTTAAAGAATCAATAAGAGGATTCACCATGTCTGTAATCAAAATGACCGATCTGGATCTGGCTGGCAAACGTGTTCTGATTCGTGCTGATCTTAATGTGCCCGTCAAAGAGGGGAAAGTGACGTCAGATGCGCGGATCCGTGCATCGCTACCGACCATTGAGCAAGCGCTCAAGCAAGGGGCAAAAGTGATGGTGACCTCCCACTTAGGCCGCCCGACGGAAGGTGAGTACAACGAAGAGTTTTCTCTACAACCGGTCGTCAACTACCTAAAAGAGAAACTGGCAAGCACCGAAGTCAGCCTGGCCAAAGACTACCTTGATGGCGTCTCGGTAGAAGCGGGTCAGTTAGTCGTCCTGGAGAACGTTCGCTTTAACAAAGGCGAAAAGAAAGACGATGAAACGCTAGCGAAGAAATATGCCGCACTCTGCGATGTTTTTGTTATGGATGCATTCGGTACCGCTCACCGTGCACAGGCTTCTACTCATGGCGTCGGTAAGTTTGCGCCCATCGCATGTGCTGGCCCACTGCTATCTGCAGAATTAGAGGCACTAGGTAAAGCGATGAGTAACCCAGCGCGTCCAATGGTGGCGGTGGTGGGTGGTTCTAAAGTCTCTACAAAATTTGACGTACTACAATCTCTAGTCAACATTGCCGATACTGTCATCGTCGGTGGCGGGATCGCGAACACCTTCGTTGCAATTGAAAATAACGTCGGTAAATCACTCTACGAACCTGACTTCGTTGAAGCGGCTAAAAAGCTACGCGACGAGCACGGTATCCCAGTACCGGTTGACTCACGTGTGGGCACCGAATTTTCCGAAACCGCGCCTGCAACCGTGAAGCCGGTTAACGAGATCCAAGATAACGAAGAAATTATGGATTTTGGTGACGAGACAGCGGCGCAAATGGCAAAAATCTTGAAAGAAGCCAAAACTATCCTGTGGAACGGGCCGGTCGGCGTCTTTGAATTCCCTAACTTCCGTAAAGGGACTGAGGTTGTGGCGAATGCTATCGCAGATAGCGATGCGTTCTCAGTAGCCGGTGGCGGTGATACGCTTGCGGCAATCGATCTCTTTGGTATCGAAGATAAAATTTCTTATATCTCCACGGGTGGCGGTGCATTCCTTGAGTTTGTGGAAGGCAAAAAGCTCCCAGCTGTCGCAATGTTAGAAGAGCGTGCTAAACAATAAAAAATTCTGAGGAGGGCGGTAGTCCTCCTCAATATTCTACCGCTGAAAGTAGATCTCAGCTTACGACCAACGAAACAGGACAAAACTCATGTCTAAAATTTTTGATTTCGTAAAACCGGGTGTCGTTACTGGCGAAGACGTACAAAAAGTTTTCCAAGTAGCTAAAGAGAATAAATTCGCATTACCTGCTGTTAACTGTATCGGTACTGACTCGATCAATGCGGTATTAGAAGCTGCGGCGAAAGCTAAAGCGCCAGTGATTGTTCAGTTCTCTAACGGCGGCGCAGCATTCCTCGCAGGGAAAGGCTTTACCTCAGATAAACCGCAAGCGGCGGCTATCCTCGGTGCCATTACCGGAGCACAGCACGTCCACCTGATGGCAGAGCAATATGGCGTGCCGGTTATTTTACATACCGACCACTGCGCGAAAAAATTACTGCCATGGATCGATGGACTACTGGATGCGGGTGAAGCACACTTTAAAAATACCGGTAAACCGCTCTTCTCTTCCCACATGATTGACCTTTCCGAAGAGTCTTTAGAAGAGAATATCGAGATCAGCGGTCAATATCTCGCGCGCATGGCGAAGATGGGCATGACGCTGGAGATCGAACTCGGTTGTACCGGTGGAGAAGAAGATGGCGTGGATAACTCACACCTCGACAACTCTGCGCTGTACACCCAGCCGGAAGACGTCGACTACGCTTATCAAAAGCTGAACGCTATCAGCCCTAACTTCACGATTGCGGCTTCATTCGGTAACGTTCACGGCGTCTACAAGCCGGGTAACGTACAATTAACGCCAAAAATTCTAAGAAATTCTCAAGACTATGTGAGTGAGAAATATAACCTCCCTCACAATAGCCTGAATTTCGTCTTCCACGGTGGATCTGGTTCTTCAGCTGAAGAGATCAAAGAGTCTATCGAATATGGCGTAATCAAGATGAATATCGATACCGATACTCAATGGGCGAACTGGGACGGTATCCTACAGTTCTACAAAAAGAACGAAGGCTACCTGCAAAGCCAACTGGGCAACCCAGAGGGCGATGATAAGCCTAACAAAAAGTACTATGACCCACGCGTATGGCTGCGTGCGGCGCAAAGCTCGATGGTCGTACGCTTAGAGCAAGCCTTCCGCGAGCTGAATGCTATCGATCGTCTGTAATACCCAAGGCGCCAGATGAATTGGCGCCTTTTTCTCCTCGCATTCCCCCCAATATGAGTAAACCCGCTCTGTAAGTTGGCAATCTGCCACTTTTTGGTTACCCTTTTCTCAGGACATCTTGCACAGATGACCCTACGCTTTTTATTGGGAACTTAATGATAGGACGATCTCATGCAAGATCTTAACGTAGTAAATGGCCTTCACAACGCCAGTAATTGGATAGAACGCAATCAGGGGCTGTTATTAGGCTATGTCGTTAATATTGCGGCAGCGCTGGTTATCTTATTTATCGGCTTTACAGTGGCTAAAATTGTCGCACGAACCATTAATAAACTATTAATCGCCCATCATATCGACCAAACGGTTGCTGACTTTATTGCCATGATCGTCCGCTATGCGATTATCGCTTTCACGCTTATCGCCGCAGTGAGTCGCGTAGGCGTGCAAACCGCCTCCTTTATCGCGGTACTCGGTGCGATTGGTGTAACCGTCGGTCTAGCCCTGCAAAACTCGCTGTCTAACTTTGCGGCAGGGGTATTACTCGTAACCTTTAGGCCGATCCGTGTCGGTGAGTTCGTCGACGTCGGCGGTTGCTCAGGGACTGTGCTTAACGTACAGATATTCCAGACGACGCTGAAAACCTCAGACGGTAAAATTGCCGTAGTCCCTAATGGATCGATCTTCACCGGTAAGATTATTAACTACTCGCGTGAGCCTGAGCGCCGTAACGAATTTATTATCGGCGTTGCTTACGATGCGGATATTGACGTAACGATGAAAGTCCTACGCGACGTTGTCGAAGCCGATAAGCGGGTTATCAAAGAGAAGGGTGTCGTAGTCGCACTTAATGAGATGGCACCATCTTCTCTAAACTTCATTGTGCGTTGTTGGAGCAAAAGCGACGATCTACAGCAAGTCTACTGGGATCTAATGGCTGACTTCAAACGAGCCCTCGATAAAAATGAGATTGGTATTCCTTTCCCACAGATGGATGTTCATCTGATCCGTAATAAAGACGTCACCGAGTAATAAGTATCCGCAGCTAACGTAATGTTGGCTGCGGAGTATTAATCCTGCTAATACCCCATCGATTTTTTCAATTTCCTATCACTAATCATTTCATTGCACACTCATCGCCTTAACTACTTTGAGAGGCGTGATATGTTATTTTTTCTTCAGGGATTAGCGGTAGGTGCCGCACTGATCCTACCCTTGGGGCCACAAAATACCTTGGTACTCCGCCAAGGCATCTTCAAGCGTTATGCCTTTATCGCAGCGACCTTCTGCGTGGTGAGCGATGCGCTGTTGATTAGTACGGGGGTGATGGGAGGTAGCGCGCTATTGCAGCAGTCGTCCACGGTTCTATTAGTGATTACTTGGGCTGGCGTACTCTTTCTACTGTGGTACAGCTACGGCGTCGCTAAAGAGGTTAAAACCCCGGCTTCACTAGCGAACTGGGAGAGTGCTCCTGCCACACTCACGAAAGTGCTGCTCACCTTGACGTTAGTCACCTGGTTAAACCCCCATGTTTATTTGGATACCGTGGTATTACTGGGTAGCATCGGCAGTCAAATCCCGACCGAACAGAGGATCTTCTTTGTCATGGGCGCAATCTTGGCGTCGGTATTATGGTTTTATTCGCTGGCAGGGGTGGCAAGACTCCTCTCGGGCTGGTTAGTTCAGCCCAATGTGCAGCGCGTCATCAATGTCGTGGTGGTGATCATCTTACTGACTATGGCCTTTCGACTCGCAAAGGAAGGCGTGGTAATGTTGGAGCAGCTGTTTCACACTCAAGGGAGTTAACGATGAAGAACGCTGCACTTGCACTCGGATTATTTACCGCCAGTTGTGGGCTATCGTCGCTAGCCTGGGCGGAGACAACGCCTACTGCGCCGCATTTAAGTACCTCTGGGCAGGGTAAAGTCCAAGCTCAACCCGATATGGCAACCCTCGTCATTGATGTGAGTACAACACAAGCTCAGGCGTCGCAGGCAAAAAAACAGACCGATGCTCGGGTCGCGCGCTATTTTGACTTCTTGCATCAGCAAGGGATCGTCGATAAAGACATCAATGCTGCCAACGTTACCACTCAAGCCCAATACGACTACTCGGTACAGGGCAAGCCTAAGCTTATTGGCTATCAAGCCTCCCGTACTGTGACGGTAACCGTGCACCAGTTGACTAAGCTGAATCCCCTGTTGGATGGCGCGCTAGCGGCAGGACTCAACGAGATCCGTTCTGTCTCAATGGCGGTCGAACACCCTGAGCAGTATCAGCAGCAAGCACGCCAAGCAGCGGTCAACGACGCCATCAGCAAAGCGAAGAGTCTTGCCGCAGGCTTCAACGCGACCTTAGGGCCCGTCTGGAGCATTAACTATCAGACGCAGTCTCACGAAGCCATGCCGATGGTCAGGATGATGAGTGCAAAAGCCGCCGTGGCCGATACCTCGGCCGACCAAACCTACCAGCAGCAAAAACTCGATTTTTCCGATAACGTCGACGTCGTGTTTACGCTAAACACTCACTCTCTTGGCGCAGAACCCGGCGACCATACTCCACCAAAGAATCCGTAACGCGTCCCATCACGCGGCTTTCTGGCGCAAACCGGTGCCAGTAAAGCATACGGCGCTGATATAGCCCAGGGGTCAAATCGATTAACGAGCCTTGAGCGAGTTCGGTTTCGATCTGTAAATGCGGGATCATACAACATACTGATCCCTGCTTGGCTAGCTGTACAAAGGCTTCAGAAGAGTTAACGATATGGCAGGGTAGGCTACCCGGCGGTAAATCGAAATTTTCCTGCAAAAAGGCTTGGTGCATATCGTCGAGGTGGTCGAACGAGACGGCAGGGGCCTTGAGCAGTGTCTGGCGGTTAACGCCTTGTGGAAAATAACGCGCAGCAAACTCTGGTGACGAAACAAATAGATAGTCTAAGGCGCCGAGCGTATCGACGTGGCAGCTAGGTAGCGCGCGTGGCTGGATACTGACCGCGCCGACGACCTCCCCACGTCTTAGGCGCTCAAGCGTTCGGCTCTCATCCTCGACCTGTAAGTTGAGACGCACAGGGAGGTCGGCCAAAACATCACGTAAGGCGGGTAGTAGCCAAGTTGCGAGGCTATCGGCGTTGACCGCGATGGAAAGGAGTAATGGGGTACTCCCCCCTTTTTCGTCCGTCAGCCACTGTTCTTCCAACAGTTCAACTTGATGAAGTAGGGCGAGCAGTTTTTGACCCTGTTCGGTTGGACGAGGCGGGACTGTGCGCACCAATAGTGGTTGACCGAATTGTGTTTCGAGTTGCTTGATACGCTGCGATACCGCCGACTGAGTAATACACAGTTTATTTGCCGCACGCTCAAAGCCGCGCTCGCGAATAACAATATCGAGCGCCTGCAGGTTACGGTAATCGGGTCTTTTAATCATGCTGACTCAGTCCCTGACTGAAAAGAAAAATCGGTTTGTTTTGAGACTGAACGCGTAAAGCCACTATTCAATCAATGAAAAATCACTATTTAAGGTAAGCTTGATTTATACTACGGCTACCAAAATACGTATAGGTTTTAACATACCATGACTCAGGACGAACTTAAAAAAGCAGTAGGCTGGGCGGCACTCGAATATGTTCAGCCCAATACGATAGTTGGTGTGGGGACCGGTACAACTGCTGCACATTTTATCGATGCATTAGCAACGTTAAAAGATCAGATCATCGGTACGGTTTCCAGTTCAGAGGCATCAACCGAGCGCTTAAAATCTTACGGCATTCCCGTCTTCGATCTCAACGATATCGACTCGCTGTCTGTATATATTGATGGGGCAGACGAAATTAACCCCGACTTACAGATGATTAAAGGCGGCGGGGCAGCACTGACCCGTGAAAAAATCATTGCCGCGGTGGCAGATACCTTTATCTGTATCGCTGACCAATCGAAGCAGGTCGACTGCTTAGGCCATTTCCCCCTCCCGGTCGAAGTTATCCCTATGGCGCAAGCTTACGTAGCTCGCGAGCTAGTCAAGTTAGGGGGCCGCCCAGAGTATCGGCAAGATATCGTCACCGACAATGGTAACATCATTCTCGACGTCTACGATTTAGCAATTGAAGATCCAGATACCCTAGAAGTCGCTATCAATGCGCTACCCGGTGTCGTGACGGTTGGACTGTTCGCTAAACGCGGAGCAGATATCGCGCTAATCGGCGGCGATAACGGCGTAAAGAAAATTATTCGTCGCGGTTCCTAAAAAACGTAGCAAGGCATAATCAGTGATTTATATCACAAAAAGTTGCCGTATCGTGTTAATCCGCTGAGTCGTTGCCCCTATCTAGTGATTTGCTACTAAATGGCGAGAAGGTAAACGATTGCGTAAATCTGTTCTGTAATGTTTAAGGTATTGCTCTTAGTCTATTTTTTTCTTATGTTGGCAGTTAGCTAAGGGTATTTAACGATAATCAATTGCATAGGGTCGGGTAATGGCTAAGGTTTCACTAGAAAAAGATAAGATTAAGTTTTTATTAGTGGAGGGCGTTCACCAAACTGCCCTCGATAACTTAAAAGCTGCGGGTTACACCAACATCGAGTTTCATAAATCTGCGCTTAGTCCAGAGCAGCTAAAAGAATCGATCCGTGATGCCCACTTCGTCGGGCTTCGTTCCCGGACACAACTTACCGAAGAGATCTTCGCTGAGGCTGAGAAACTCATCGCCGTAGGGTGTTTCTGCATCGGGACTAACCAGGTTGATCTTAATGCGGCGGCGTCTCGCGGTATTCCCGTCTTCAACGCCCCATTCTCTAACACGCGCTCGGTTGCCGAGCTGGTGATTGGCGAACTTCTACTATTAATGCGTGGTATCCCAGAAGCGAACGCGAAAGCACACCGTGGCGTGTGGAATAAAAATGCGAAAGGGAGCTTCGAGGCGCGTGGTAAAAAGCTAGGGATTATCGGCTACGGTCATATTGGTATGCAGTTGGGCGTACTTGCTGAAAGCCTAGGGATGTATGTCTACTTTTATGATATCGAAAGTAAACTCCCATTAGGTAATGCCACTCAGGTCGGGTCGTTAGATAAGCTTCTTGCGATGAGCGACGTGGTCAGCTTACATGTTCCTGAGACCGCAAACACCCAAGATATGATCGGCAAAGACCAATTGGCTGCCATGAAGCCTGGGGCATTACTTATCAATGCCTCTCGTGGCACGGTCATCGATATTCCCGCGTTATGTGACGCGCTAGAGAGCAAACATCTAGGTGGGGCAGCGATCGACGTTTTCCCTGTAGAACCTGCCTCAAACAGCGATCCTTTCGACTCCCCGCTCTGCAAGTTCGATAATGTTATCTTGACGCCACACATCGGTGGTTCGACACAAGAAGCGCAAGAGAACATTGGGGTAGAAGTGGCAGGAAAACTGGCTAAATACTCCGATAACGGCTCTACGCTCTCTGCGGTTAACTTCCCAGAGGTGTCTCTGCCCGCACACAGCGCATCGGCGAGCCGTATTCTGCACATCCACGAAAATCGCCCAGGTGTATTAACGGCGATCAACAATATTTTTGGCGACCAAAATATCAATATCGTTGGACAGTATCTACAAACCTCACCGCATTTAGGTTATGTCGTGATCGACGTAGATGCAGAGCAGGAAGTGGCAGATAAAGCGTTGCAGCAGATGAAGCAAATCCCCGGCACCATTCGTGCCCGACTGCTTTACTGATAATCGACCTAAAGAGGCCATTAGGCCTCTTTATTCCCCCCATTGCCACAATTTAGTGGGGGTGATCACGGCAGGCAAAGGAACGTCCCAAGGTTCAATCGGCAGGTTATCAAGGTGCTGACAATCATGCGCAATACCGATAGGAAATACGTGGGTCTGCTGCCAATCTGCTAATAAACGATCGTAAAACCCTCCTCCAAATCCCAGTCGATGCCCATGACTATCGAAGGCGACTAACGGCACTCCGACTACATCCAATTCCTCGAACTGGCAGCACTCAGACAAGTCTTCCTGCGGCTCGAGCATACCTAGATGATGCTTAACTAATTGGGTATCCGGCGTGTAACGTTGAAACAACAGGCGAGTAGGACTCAGAGGATCGATACGAGGTAAATAGACGCGCTTTCCCAGATGCCACAGGCGAGCGATTAAGGGCCGGGTATTGATCTCACCATCTATCGGTAGAAAAAGCGCAATATTTCGAGACTGCTCGATAACCGAAAATAAAATGGCATGTTCTGCAAGTTGTTGGCTCGCGGCATAATGTTGTGCGTCGCTGAGAGAACGCCTTAACTGGCGCATGTGCTGACGTAGAGCGTGACGTTGTGGCTTGAGCGAGAGTTCCATCATGAGTCATCCTTGTGGGGGCACTAAAGGATAATAGGATGAGGAAAAGAGTCAGTAAAGAGAAAATACGGAGAAGGGGGGGGGATCTCCGAGATGCCGCTGCGAGCTGTAACCCTTGAACCCTTGGTTCAAGGTGAACATGTCGTCATACCCATTAGGCTTCTCGGACGAACCGAGCATGCACACAAGATATGAGGCGCCACGTTCTAGTAGTACTAAATATCGGCTCAGGGGACTGGCCCGCTTGCAAACATCTCAGAGAATTCGTTGTTCGAGGATAATTATAGCACAGGATCCTCGAAGACTTTATTCGAATTTAGATTCCGGACGATCACTGATTCGCCCTTGTTCGACTAATGCCTGTTCAATAGTCTGTTGCAATACTCGGATGCGCTGTTCCATATTGCTAGCATAATCACGAGTCTTGTTCTTTTCTTGCGCAAGCTCATGGCAAATATTCAATGCTGCAATGAACACTAGTTGCTCGGTATTGGTGACACGTGTTCTATGTTTTAAATCCTGCAGGCGTTGGTCTAGATCTTCAGCCGCAGAAAGCAGAGCTTCTTTTTGCTCTGGTGGACAGTTCACGCGAAGTGAACGACCAAAAATATGAATATCTACCGGTTGCGCAGACATGTTACCTTCCTGATAATTACGTTGTCCGCTCCCAAAGTCACTTGCTTTGGAAGGGCGCCACTATATCTACCTGAGGCAGAAGTTACAACCCCTTTTCTGGAATCGACGAGGGGGCTAATGGTAGCATAGGCCTAACTTCACTTTCCTAAGACTATGGATAATTATGACTTCACCGAATTATAACACGCTTAATAGCGAACTCGCGACGCAAGGTGTCGGCATGACCGCCGCTGAGATGCATGGATTACTCAGTGGTATTCTTTGCGGTGGGACTAAAGATCATAGCTGGAAAGCATTGGTTCACGATCTGACTAACGAAGGCATCGCGTTCTCTGCCCAACTCAATCAATCCCTGCAAGCGGTCTACGATAATGCATTGCAGTCTCTTGAGGAAGACGGATTTAATTTCCAACTCTTTCTGCCGGTCGATAACGACGAAAACCTATTCGAAAGAGCCGATGCGCTAGCGGGATGGGTCAATCATTTTCTACTCGGATTAGGCGTCACTCAGCCTAAACTCGATAAAGTGAAAGGCGAAGCCGGTGAAGCGATTGACGATTTGCGTACTATTGCACAATTAGGCTACGACGAAGATGAAGATCCGGAAGAACTTGCACAATCTTTGGAGGAAGTCATTGAATACGTCCGAGTGGCTGCTTTACTCTGTCATGAAACGTTCAATACACCTCAAGCGGACGCCTCAGCGGTAACGCAGGGTCCGACACTGCATTGATCCTCATTCGGTAAACAGGATTTTAGGGAGCTTAGGGTATGATTTCGCAAAAAAACTATCAGCAACGGCGTCAGGCTCTGCTTAAACACATGGAACCAGGTAGCGCCGCATTACTGTTTGCCGCACCTGAGGTAACCAGAAGCCGCGATACCGAATATCTCTTTCGCCAAAGTAGCGACTTCTGGTACTTCACTGGCTTCAATGAGCCTGAAGCACTGCTTATTTTGGTTAAGAGCGACGATCACCATAACCATAGTATTCTCTTTAACCGTTACCGTGATCCACACGCTGAAGTGTGGTTTGGTCGTCGGCTTGGGCAAGAGGCTGCTATCGATAAACTCGGTGTCGATAGGGCGCTACCTTGGGGGGAGCTCGATCAACAATTAGCGCAAATCCTTAATGGTCTCACCACTATCTACCACGCGAGTGGCGAATACCCGTTTGCCGATGAAAAAGTCGCAGTTGCGTTAAAAACGCTGCGGGAGGGTAGCCGACAAAACCTCAAGGCGCCGACCACCGTCGTTGATTGGCGACCGCTGGTCCACGAGATGCGCCTCATCAAAGATCATGAAGAACTTGCGGTTCTTCGTGAGGCAGGGCAGATCAGCGCCTTAGCGCACCAACGTGCGATGCAGCAGTGTCAACCCGGCATGTATGAGTATCAACTGGAAGGCGAAATTCATCACGAGTTTTCCCGTCATGGTTCACGCTTCCCCTCTTACAATACGATTGTCGGGGGAGGGGATAACGCGTGCATCCTGCACTACACCGAGAACGAGTCCCGGTTAGCAGCGGGGGATTTAGTCTTAATCGATGCGGGCTGCGAGCTAAAAGGCTACGCCGGTGATATCACCCGTACCTTCCCGGTTAACGGGAAATTCTCGACGGCGCAGCGCGAACTATACGACATTGTCTTAAGGGCGTTAACCACCGCGTTAACCTTGTTTCGCCCAGGAACGACAATCGCCGAAGTGACCGCCGCCGTTATCCAGATCAAGGTCGAAGGCTTAGTGCAACTCGGTATCCTTAACGGCGATATGACCCAACTCATCGAAGAAAAAGCCTACCGCCCCTATTTCATGCATGGCCTGAGCCATTGGTTAGGGCTCGATGTTCATGATGTGGGTAGCTATGGCAGCGCCGACCGGACTCGAGTCCTCGAACCGGGCATGGTGTTAACCGTGGAGCCAGGATTATATATCGCCCCTGACGCAGAGGTTCCCGAGCGTTATCGTGGTATCGGTATTCGGATCGAGGATGATATCGTTATTACCGCAACGGGAAATGAGAACCTAACGGAACAGGTCGTTAAAGATCCCGATGCCATTGAGCAATTGATGCAGGCGGCACAAGCCACACGCTCAAGCGGAAATGATCCACTATGAGCGTAATCATCGTTGGCGGGGGGATGGCGGGGGCAACGCTTGCCCTCGCATTATCGACCCTGTCTAAAGGTAAACTACCGGTCACCTTAATCGAGGGCAGCTCTCCTGCGGGTGCTGCACATCCTGGCTTCGATAGTCGTGCTATCGCGCTAGCGGCGGGAACTTGTCAGCAACTCGATCGCATCGGTGTCTGGTCCGCGCTCAAGCCGTTAGCGACTCCGATCACCGATATTCACGTTTCAGATCGTGGTCACCTTGGTCAGGTTTCCTTATGCCGAGACGATTACCATATCCCAGCGTTAGGGAATGTCATCGAACTTCATGCCGCCGGAAAAATATTATTTCAGCGTCTACAGCAGGCGCCGGGCGTCACGGTACTCTGCCCAGCGAAAGTGGCCAGTATGACGCGCTCTGCACAGCAGGTGTCAGTCACCCTAGAAAATGGCGAACTACTTACCGCGCAAACGCTGATCATCGCGAGTGGTAATCGTTCCGCCTTGGCGACAGAAGCGGGGTTTAGCTGGCAAAGCGAAGACTATGGGCAAGTTGCCATCATCGCGAATATTAGGAGTACGCAACCTCATAACGGTAAAGCATTCGAGCGCTTTACCTCTAATGGCCCGATCGCCTTATTACCGATGTCGGGTAATCGCTTATCACTGGTCTGGTGCGTAGACGCGGCGCAAAGTGCGGCGATCTTAGCGGCCGATAACGGCGCGTTTCTACAGCAGTTACAGCGCGAATTCGGTTGGCTATTAGGGCAGTTCACTGAAGTAGGAAGGCGGGAAGCGTATCCGTTGAGCCTACACCGTGCAGATACGCTCACGACTCATCGTGCCGTAGTCATCGGTAACGCGGCACAGTCCTTACACCCCATTGCAGGACAGGGCTTCAACCTAGGATTGCGGGATGTGATGAGCTTAGCGGAAAACCTAACCGAGGCCTATACTGCACACCAAGACTTGGGGAGCTTCACCGTGCTTAATCGCTACCAGCAGCGAAGGGTAGCCGATAGAGCCACCACTATTGCGATTACTGACGGATTAGTGCGTCTATTTGCTAATGACAACCTGCCACTGATCATCGGTCGTAATCTAGGGTTGATGGCGATGGCGCGAGTATCTGGATATAAACACCAGCTGGCCAGCCGTACTTTGGGTTGGGTTAAACGTTAATTAAAGAGAAGATGCATGCAAAGCTACGATATTATTATTGCCGGCGGGGGAATGGTCGGTCTCGCTGTGGCGTGTGGGCTGAAAGAGTCGGGGCTGAGCGTTGCGGTACTCGAGCAGGGACCTGCGCCGACGTTTACCGCTCAAGACCCATTATCGGTCCGTGTCAGTGCCATCAACCGCGCGAGCCAGCGGCTACTCGATAAGTTAGGCGTTTGGCAGGATATCCTGCAAAGCCGTGCCAGCTGCTACCACGGCATGAAGGTATGGGATAAAGACAGCTTTGGTCACATTGCCTTCGACGATAGTCAGATGGGCGGCCAGGGCTTGGGTCACATTGTCGAGAACACGGTGATCCACGCGGCGCTTTGGCAGCGAGCGGAAAAACTCCCGCACATTACCCTTATCCCGCAAGCAACCTTACAACAGGCGGCATTTGGCGATAACGAAACCTTTGTTAGCTTACAAGATGGCACAATGCTTACCGCCCGTTTACTGGTGGCGGCAGATGGCGCCCACTCTTGGCTGCGGAGTAAAGCCGATATCCCGCTGACCTTCTGGGATTATAAGCACCATGCTTTAGTCGCAAACATTCGTACTGAGCAACCGCATCAAGGTATTGCACGTCAGGTCTTTCATGGCGAAGGTATCTTGGCATTTCTGCCGTTTAACGATCCGCATTGCTGCTCTATCGTCTGGTCGACCGAGCCGCAAATGGCGAAGAAGCTGAGCGCGATGGATGAGTCACTATTTTGTAAGCAGCTGGCTGTCACCCTCGATATGCAGCTGGGGCCTTGCACGCTAGAGAGTGAGCGCAAGACCTTCCCGTTAACCGCACGTTACGCCCGTCAATTTGCCAGCCACCGCTTGGCCTTGGTCGGCGATGCGGCGCATACTATCCATCCGCTAGCGGGCCAAGGAGTTAACTTAGGCTTTATGGATGCGGCGGAACTGATTGGACAACTCGTTCGCCTGCAACAAGAAGGGAAAGACATCGGTCAGCATCTCTACCTTCGCCGTTATGAGCGTCTGCGTAAAGTGAGTGCGGCCAAAATGCTCGCGAGCATGCAAAGCTTCCAAGACCTATTCGCTGGGCAGCATCCGCTGAAAAAAATGGTGCGTGACATCGGCCTGACGCTTGCCGATAAACTTCCCGGCATCAAACCCCAGCTGATCAAACAAGCACTCGGTGAGCACGACCTCCCCGATTGGCTACGTAAAGAGTAGAGGTGAAGGATGCCGCAACCTGAACTCCATATCGATGCCCATACCGCACTCATCGTCGTCGATGTACAAAACGATTTTCTCCCCGGGGGAGCGTTAGCGGTCACCCAGGGTGATGATGTTATCCCCGTGATCAACCGCATTGCGCCTCGGTTTCAGAATGTAGTGATAACTCAGGACTGGCATCCGGCAGGCCATCTCTCTTTCGCCTCATCCCATCCGGGCTACGACCACTACCAACATATTGATATGCCCTATGGACCACAGTGTTTGTGGCCGGATCACTGCGTGCAAGGTAGCACCGGCGCAGAATTAGCTGAGTCTTTAGCTATTCCCCATGCAAGGCTGATCCTGCGCAAGGGGATCCATCGTGATATCGATAGTTACTCTGCCTTTTTAGAAGCCGACCGTACCACCCCAACCGGCCTACTGGCTTGGCTACAAGCTCAGCATATTCAGCAAGTGGTTATCGTTGGGTTAGCGACCGACTTCTGCGTGGCGTGGACGGCGATCGATGCCGCACAGGCTGGATTAGTCACGTGGGTCATGGAAGACGCCTGCCGAGCTATCGACATCGATGGCTCGTTACACCAAGCAACGACTACGATGAAAGAGGCCGGTGTGACTATCGTCACATCTTGTTCATTGCACTAGGATAGTGAAAATTGATTTATTCTAATTAGTCGGCAATATTTGAATTAGAAAAACTAATCTGAATCACCCTCTCGACGAATACCTCTTGTCGTTCATTTTAATATCTGATTTTATCCTGCCGCGAAAATGGTGACAAAGGTCGCCATCTTTCGCTAACCGCAGCGAACAGAAACATATCCCTCAAGCTCAGCTCCGCCGCACCATCTTGGTGCTCTCTTATTTGACCCTATTTCAGCTTATAGCTAAGCCTAGTGATGAGTGATAACTTATCGAGAAGATAACGTTTGCGTATCACCCTCTCTGACGGCAAACCTAACTAAGCTAACGCACCGCGTACTTTATGCGGTAGAAGGAGTGTTATGAGTCAACAAACCCCTCTCTTTGCACAGCATCAAGCCTGCGGCGCGCGGATGGTCGACTTTCACGGTTGGTTAATGCCGCTGCACTATGGTTCACAACTCGACGAACACCATGCCGTCCGCCGCGCGGCTGGCATGTTCGATGTTTCCCATATGACGATTGTCGACCTCACCGGCGCCCGTACGCGAGAATTCCTACGCTATTTACTCGCGAATGATGTCGCGAAATTGACACTACGCGGTAAGGCCCTCTATAGCGCTATGCTCAATGCATCCGGCGGCGTTATCGACGACTTAATTGTCTACTTTATCGATGAGCATCATTTCCGATTAGTCGTCAATTCTGCAACGCGTGAGAATGACCTAACGTGGATCGCAGAACAATCGCAAGGCTATGGTATCCAGATCAGCGAACGGCGAGACTTAGCCTTGATCGCGGTGCAAGGTCCTGATGCAATCGCCAAGGTGCAATCGGTGATGTCTGCGCAACAGCGCCAAGCGGTTAGCGGGCTTAAACCCTTTTTTTCGGTAGAGAGTGAGGGCTGGTTCATCGCTACAACCGGCTATACCGGCGAACAGGGTTATGAAATTGCCCTTCCTGCAGAATACGCTGCCGAACTATGGGAAAGACTCCGCCTAGCGGGGGTGAAACCGGCAGGGCTAGGGGCGCGTGACACGCTCCGTCTAGAGGCTGGGCTGAACCTCTATGGTCAGGACATGGATGAATCGACCTCTCCCCTGGCGGCGAACATGGCATGGACTATCGCCTGGCAACCGGAGGATCGCGAGTTTATTGGCAGAGAGGCACTCGAACGGCGTAGGGCGCTAGGCGATGAAAAACTGGTTGGCTTGGTATTACATGAAAAAGGTGTGCTGCGTAACGAACTTCCGGTCTTGTTTACCGATATCGACGGTAATCCACAGCAGGGAATAATCACCAGCGGCTCCTTCTCGCCAACGCTTGGCTGCAGTATCGCCTTAGCCCGCGTACCGGCGACGATCGGCGATAAGGCCGTCGTCCTGATCCGTCAGCGAGAGGTCCCCGTGACGGTGACCGCACCCTGTTTTGTCCGCGCAGGAAAATCTTTGATTTAACAATGGAGACGACAATGAGCAATGTTCCACAACAATTAAAATATCGTGAAAGTCATGAATGGGTTCGTCAGGAAGACGATGGTACCGTCACCGTAGGCATTACTGAGCATGCGCAAGGCCTCCTCGGGGACATGGTGTTTGTCGATCTACCGGAAATTGGCCGTGAAGTTACCGTGGGTGACGACTGTGCCGTAGCGGAATCGGTCAAAGCGGCCTCAGATATCTATGCCCCGGTCAGTGGTGAGATTATCGCAGTCAACGAAGCGCTAAGCGATAGCCCTGAGCAGGTCAACACCTCGCCTTATGACGCAGGCTGGCTCTTTAAGATAAAGCTCGCCAATCCTCATGAGCTAGAGCAATTACTGAATGCCGCCACCTACCAATCCCTGATTAACGAGTGAGTGAAACGATGACGCAAACACTTTGCCAGTTAGAAAACCCAGATGCCTTCATTCGCCGCCATATCGGTCCGGATATCGAGCAACAGCAGCAGATGCTTCACCAGATTGGTGCCTCTGACTTATCGACATTGGTTGCGTCTATCGTTCCTGAAAATATCCAACTCGCGGCCTCACCTCTACAGCTGTCTCCCGCTAGCGAACATCAGGCGTTAAGCGAGTTAAAGGCGATTGCCGCGAAGAATCTGCGCTTCAAATCGTATATCGGTATGGGCTACAGCGCGGTGCACACACCGCCGGTTATTCTACGTAACCTACTAGAAAATCCCGGTTGGTACACGGCTTACACCCCCTACCAGCCAGAGGTCTCTCAAGGCCGGCTAGAGGCTCTGCTTAATTTCCAGCAAGTGACCTTGGATCTGACCGGCATGGATGTCGCGTCCGCATCGCTACTCGATGAGGCGACAGCCGCCGCAGAAGCGATGGCGATGGCGAAGCGGGTGAGTAAACGTAAGCATGCCAATAAATTTTTTATCGCAAAAGATGTTCATCCACAAACTATCGACGTCTTAAAAACCCGCGCAGAGACCTTCGGTTTTGAGCTGGTGATCGACGATGCCGAGCGGGCATGTGACCATCACGATCTCTTCGGGGCTTGTTTACAATATTGTGGATCGCAGGGGCAGCTGCACGACTATCGCCCGCTTATCGCATCGTTATCCGAGCAGGGTGTTATCGTGTCAATGGCCGCCGAATTTATGGCGTTAGTACTTCTAGAGTCACCAGGAAAATTAGGAGCCGATATCGTTTTTGGATCCTCCCAGCGTTTTGGTGTACCTATGGGCTACGGCGGTCCACATGCGGCTTTCTTCGCGACTAAAGAGGCCTTTAAGCGCGCGATGCCGGGACGAATTATCGGTGTCTCTCGTGATGTACAAGGTAATACGGCGCTGCGTATGGCGATGCAAACCCGCGAACAGCATATCCGTCGGGAGAAGGCCAACTCCAACATCTGTACCTCACAAGTGCTATTAGCCAATATTGCCGGGATGTATGCCGTGTGGCATGGTCCACAGGGGCTAATGCGTATCGCACAGCGTATCCACCGTTATACACAAATCCTCGCTCTTACCTTACAACAGCAAGGACTAAAGCTGCGTTACGCGCAGTGGTTCGACACATTAACGATAGAGGTTGCGGATAAAAATGCGGTGCTTCAACGCGCCAAACAGCAGCACATTAACCTACGTACCGACCTGCCTAATGCTGTCGGTATCACACTGGATGAAACCACACAGCGAGCGGATATTGTCACCCTCGTGGAAGTACTACTGGGGCGCGAGCTATCCCTCGACTTTGCACAACAAGACGTGGCGGCATGCCAGCAGTCTATTATCCCAGAGGGCTTACGGCGTAACGACGCGATCCTCGCTCATCCCGTGTTCAACCGTTACCACAGCGAAACCGAGATGTTGCGCTACCTACACAAGCTTGAGCGTAAAGACTTGGCGCTTAACCAAGCGATGATCCCGCTGGGGTCCTGTACCATGAAGCTGAATGCGGTTGCCGAAATGCTCCCCATAACTTGGCCGGAGTTTGCCGAGCTACATCCTTTCTGCCCGACTCACCAAGCGGCAGGCTACTTACAGATGATCGAACAGCTCTCCGAATGGCTGATTACCCTTACGGGTTACGATGCGCTCTGTATGCAGCCTAACTCTGGGGCACAGGGGGAGTATGCAGGCTTGCTGGCAATTCGTCGCTATCATGAGAGCCGCCAGCAAGGGCAGCGCTATATTTGTCTCATTCCTGCCTCGGCGCATGGGACAAATCCCGCGTCGGCACAAATGGCTGGTATGGAAGTCGTGGTGGTGGCCTGCGATGCGCAAGGTAATATCGACGTCGAGGATTTACGTAGCAAGGCGAGCGAAGCGGGGGAGAATCTCTCCTGCATCATGGTCACCTATCCCTCTACCCACGGCGTCTATGAACAGACCATCCGTGAGGTCTGTGAGATTGTGCATCAGCACGGCGGGCAGGTCTATCTCGATGGCGCCAATATGAATGCGCAAGTAGGGATCACCACTCCCGGCCATATTGGGGCAGATGTCTCGCACCTCAACTTGCATAAGACCTTCTGTATTCCGCATGGTGGCGGGGGACCGGGAATGGGGCCGATCGGGGTTAAGGCGCATCTCGCGCCTTTCGTTCCCGGGCATAGCGTGGTCAGTTCAACGCTGCTGACCGAGCAGGGGGCTGTTACCGCCGCCCCGTTTGGTAGTGCCTCTATCCTACCGATCAGTTGGATGTATATCAGGATGATGGGCGGTGAGGGGCTGAAACAGGCTAGTTCCATCGCCATTCTCAATGCTAACTACATTGCCACCCGCTTAGCTCCTGCCTATAACATCCTCTACAGCGGCCTCGACGGCCGTGTCGCGCACGAATGCATATTGGATATTCGTCCGATAAAGGAGCGCACGGGAATTAGTGAGATGGATATTGCCAAGCGCCTGATTGACTACGGTTTCCATGCGCCGACTATGTCTTTCCCGGTAACGGGAACCTTGATGGTAGAACCTACCGAGTCGGAAAGCCTCGTCGAACTCGACCGATTTATTACTGCGATGCTGGCGATCCGTCAAGAAATTGAGCAGGTCGCAAATGGTGTATGGCCGCTAGACGATAACCCACTGGTAAATGCGCCACATATTCAACAGGAACTGCTGACTGATTGGTTGCACCCTCACAGCCGTGAGGTAGCAGTTTTTCCTACCGCGACGGACAATAAATATTGGCCGACCGTCAAAAGGTTGGACGATGTGTATGGCGATCGCCATTTGAGTTGTTCCTGCGTACCGATTAGCGACTATCAATAAAGGCCTCGATAACCCTCCTTACTGGGGAGGGTTGTTACACCTATTCACAGTTTTAATTGAGCGTACAGGTGTACTCTGAATTTATTCTCAGTTAGTGTAGTGAAACAGTCATCGCAACATTAGGAGTTAATATCGCGGTTATGGCCAAAACACAGACTCTCTCCCCCGGTTATTCATTGGCGGAAGAAATAGCGAATAGTGTAAGTCATGGCCTAGGTTGTCTGTTCGGGGTTGTTGGCTTAGTGTTGCTGCTCTCCCAAGCTTTACAACGCGACGCCGATACCATCACGCTGATCAGTTACAGCTTGTATGGTGGCAGCATGATAGTGCTATTTCTTGCCTCGACGCTTTACCATGCCATCCCTTATGAGCATGCCAAACCTTGGTTAAAAAAAATTGACCATTGTGCAATCTATCTACTCATCGCGGGCACCTACACCCCCTTTTTACTCGTCGGATTGCGTTCGCCTTTAGCCGAAGGGTTAATGGTGGTGATATGGCTACTGGCACTGATGGGGATTATCTTTAAATTAGTATTTGCCCATCGATTCAAGGTGCTATCGCTGGTCACCTATCTCCTCATGGGCTGGTTGTCGCTAGTGGTGATCTACCAAATGGCAACTAAGCTTTCAGCGGCAAGCGTATGGCTACTCGCGATTGGTGGGATAGTCTATTCGTTAGGGGTGATCTTTTATGCGAATCGTCGCATCCCCTTCAACCACGCGATATGGCATGCCTTTGTATTAGGCGGAGCGATCTGCCATTTCTGCGCTATCTATTTCTATATTAAATAATGATAAGCAGGGAGGGCGCTGATCGTAAGTGCCCTCCCTGATCAAGGGCTAAGCGTCTTCGAGTGAATAGGGCAGTGGCTGAATACGCAGTTCGCTATCAGGTTGACCCTCTACTCGAAATAGCTCATCCACACCGAGGTCGTTGTTTAACACAATTTGTACCCACAGCTGATGGGCATTTACCAGTACGGAACTCAGTACGGTGCCGGTCTTACGCCATTTATCACCCATCTGTAATTCAATAGCATGGCCCGCGGGGACTGCCTCAGTCGCCGAACCCGCTAGCCAGTATAGCGCGCGCTTATTCGCTCCACGGTATTTCGCTCGCGCCACCATCTCTTGTCCGCTATAGCAGCCTTTTTTAAAACTAATGGCACCCAAAGCCTGTAAGTTGGTGGCCTGTGGAATAAACTGCGCGGCATTCACCGCATCGATAATAGGAAGCCCGGCAGCGATATCGGCCGCTAGCCAGCGTTGTTGATCCCTGACGGCGTCAGAGCAAAGTAGGGCTTCGGCTTTGGTGGCATCGGTAATGATAAGGTAGCGGTTATCGGGCGTCGCTAACCACAACAGCACAGATGTACCCTCGACCACTTTAGGGTGCGAGGCATCGGGCAGCTGTGTAAAATATTGCGCGAGGTATTCTGCCGCCTGCTCGCCCATAACGCCGATCAGCGTTCGACTATCGTCGGCGGCAAAGGTGATTTTTGAGAACACCGCGTACTTCTTAATTTCGGCGAGTTGCTGCTCACGGACTTCGCGGCGTAACAGATAGCTATATCCCTCACCGTCGTGAAAAATACGCAGATTACTCCACATCTTTCCTTTCGCATCGCAGTGTGCGGCCAGTTGATGAGTATCCTCCGCCAAGAGACTCAGGTCTGCAGTCAGTTGTCCCTGTAGATAGGCGGTGGCATCCGCACCTTGCGCGGTGACGAGCGCCCAGTCTGTCAGGGAGCAGATGACGAGATCCTCAGCAGCGGGGGCAGGGGTCGGTTGGGAATTCATGGCTATCTCCTGTCGTACAACAGTGAAGAAGCAAGCAAGGGTGCTGCTTGACAATATGGCTATCATTATTCAATAAAGCGTAAAGCCTGAAAAGAGATTAGCAAGCTTAAAAGTGCGAGATAGGCCGAATAGCGGGTGATTTACGCTGCCGTTTATCCAGCCTCTGCGGTACACTCTTCGCCTCTCGTTAAGGTAATCATAGAGGAATGAAGTGTGGACACAACAGAAATAGGTATTGAAGAGACGTCGCGCATTCACTGGGCTTGTCGTCGGGGTATGTTAGAGCTAGACATCGCCGTGCGCCCTTTTTTCGAATACGAATATCACACTTTAACCGACGAACAGAAACGTACGTTTATCGCCTTACTCAAGGCCGACGATCCTGATTTATTTAATTGGTTGATGGGCCATGGGCAACCGGCGAACGACGCGCTAAAAAACATGGTGGAACTAATCCGGACGCGCAATAGTGCACGCGGTCCGGTGGCAAACTGAGTTACGCGTTTCACGCCATGCCCTATGGGTGGCGAATGGCTGGATATGCGCTGGCCTCGTACTGATTCTCCTCACACCTTGGCATGGTGGCTTCTTTCTACTCAAACCGCTCGCGGTGCTGGCCCTCGCGGTTGAGCGGCGATACCTATTACGGCGTATTCAATCGCGGAGCGGAATAGTGAGTTTCGATGATCAAGAGGCTTGGACGTGGCAGCAGCAACAGTGGCGACTCACCGCGCCACTGTGTTGGATGCCTTGGGGGGTAATGCTGAGCTGGCGTTGCGGCCCTCACCACCATCGCTGGTGGCTAATGGCGGATAGTATGTCCGAACAAGCGTGGCGTGAATTGCGCTTCTATTGGCTAAAGGGACGCAATCGGCGGTGGCAGTAGGTAGCTATAATAGCGCCGACACTTCGTTAAGCACCTGCTCACACCAGTTCTCGATACGGCTATCGGTCTCTTCGAATTGGTTGACATCGTCTAAGGCCAAGCCAACGAACTGCTCGCCGTCTGCGGTTAAAGGCTTGCGGCTGATAAACTCATAGCCAGTTATTGGCCAGTAGCCGACGAACGTAACGCCTTTCGCTTGTAAGAGATCATGCAGCATACCCAGCGCATCTAAAAACCACTCGCTATAGCCCGCCTGGTCACCCATTCCGTACAGCGCGACAATCTTACCGCTCAGATCCAGATCGGCCAGCGTCTGCCAATGTGCCTCCCAATCTTCCTGTAATTCGCCGAAATCCCATGTTGGCATCCCGAGGATCAGTAAATCGTAGTCGTGCATCGTGGCGAGCGCGTCGTCTTTAACATTATGTAAGGTCACGAGATCGTGGCCGATAAAGGCCTGAATTTTTTCGGCGGCCATCTCGGTGTAGCAGGTACTCGAACCGTAAAATAACCCTATTTTCATACTCGATTGACTCTCAGGTTCCTATTCTGGGGTGAGTGTATCAGAAAGCATACAGCGAGGCGTAGTTGATGCATAATAGCGGCAGTTTAGCTTATGCCATCGGACGAGGGATCTATGTCGACATCGACGCCAACACCGTCAATGGACCCATTACTCGAAGGGTTCCTTGACCAGTTATGGATTGAACGTAACTTAGCAGAGAACACCCTTGAGGCTTACCGTCGCGACCTTAAACAGCTCGTAGAGTGGCTAGATGCCCATCAGCTGGCGTTACTCACCGTCAGCGCCCTAGACTTACAAGGTTTCTTGGCCGAAAAGCTTGAGGGTGGCTATCGCGCGACTAGCTCGGCGCGGCAACTCAGTGCGATGCGCCAGTTATTTCAATACCTCTATCGCGAGCAGCTGCGTGTCGACGATCCGAGTGCGTTGCTCTCCTCGCCTAAACTTCCGCAACGCTTACCCAAGGATTTGAGCGAGGCACAGGTCGCACGCTTACTGGATGCCCCCTCGACGGAGATCCCCTTAGAGCTGCGCGACAAAGCGATGATCGAGTTATTGTATGCCACCGGGCTGCGGGTCTCGGAGCTAACCGGCCTAACGCTCAGTGACATCAGCTTGCGCCAAGGCGTCGTGCGGATCCTCGGTAAAGGGAACAAGGAGCGATTAGTCCCGTTGGGCGAGGAGGCGGTATACTGGCTAGAAAATTATCTGGAACATGGCCGACCTTGGCTGATTAATGGCGCAAAAATTGATATAGTCTTCCCCAGCAAGCGTGGGCAGCAGATGACGCGACAAACCTTTTGGCACCGCATTAAGCACTATGCGCTGCTCGCCGGTATCGACAGCGCTAAGCTCTCACCGCACGTGTTACGCCATGCCTTCGCCACACATTTACTGAATCATGGTGCCGATCTGCGCGTCGTGCAAATGCTGCTCGGGCACAGTGACCTCTCGACCACGCAAATTTATACGCATGTTGCCAACGAACGACTTCGTCAACTGCATCAACAGCACCATCCTCGTGCGTAAATTGGGATGGCAAATAAGGATACGGAAATGCTGAAAAAATCATTGATCTCTATGGTGGCGTTATTAGCGACCTTCTCGACGGCGAGCTACGCCAACAACGCGGCGATCATCCAGTCACTGACTAAATTGGGCGTAAGCATCAGCGATATTCAGCCATCGCCACTTTCTGGTGTGAGTACCGTATTAACCGATAACGGTGTGTTATATGTCACCGACGATGGTAAGCAGATGATCCAAGGTCCGCTCTATGACATCAGCGGCAAAACCCCGGTAAACGTTACCTTCCAGACGCTGGATAAAAAAGTGGAAGCGCTAGCTCCGCAGATGATCGTGTACAAAGCACCGAAAGAGCAACACGTTGTTACGGTATTTACCGATATCACCTGTGGCTACTGCCATAAGCTCCATCAACAGATCTCAGACTATAATGCACTGGGCATCACCGTGCGCTACTTAGCTTTCCCGCGTGAAGGGCTACAAGGCGACGTCGCGAAGGCGATGAAAAATATCTGGTGTGCAAAAGATCGTAATGCCGCGTTCGATGCGGCGATGGCCGGAAAAACGCCAGCCGCCGCCAGCTGTAATGTCGATATCGGCAAACAATACCAACTTGGCTTGTTGTACGGCATTCAGGGTACCCCAGCTATTTTGACGAAAAATGGGGTGATGATCCCCGGCTATCAAGGTCCGAACGAGCTAAAACAGTATCTGGACCGCATCAACGCAGGATAATCTTTTGTCTTCACGCACTATATCGGTACTACAACGACGTCAGCCATCGGCTGACGTTACCCTTGCGGGCGACCTTCCACCGTTACTGCAACAGCTCTATCTACAGCGGGGGATCACCGATGCCGCGCAGTTAGAGCGCGGTGCAAACCATCTCTTACCCCCTAACGGGTTAACCGGTATCGATCAGGCCGTGCAGCTATTGCATCAGGCTATGCGCGATAACCTGCATATCATGGTGATCGGCGATTTCGATGCCGATGGCGCAACCAGTACCGCACTCTCTGTATTGGCGTTGAAAGAATTTGGCGCGCAGCATGTGAGCTACTTGGTGCCTAACCGCTTCGAGCAGGGCTATGGCCTGAGTCCCGAGGTCGTCGATCTCGCGCATGCACGACACGCACAGTTAATTTTTACGGTCGATAATGGCATCTCCTCGGTCAGTGGCGTGGCACATGCCACTCAGCTGGGGATCCCGGTGATTATTACCGACCATCACCTGCCAGGTGAAATCTTGCCTGCAGCGGCCGCAACGGTGAATCCTAACTTGCTTGATGCGACCTTCCCCTCAAAAAATCTAGCGGGGGTAGGGGTGGCCTTCTACGTAATGTTGGCGCTACGCGCTTATCTGCGTGAGCAGGGCTGGTTTAGCGGAACGCTTCCCAACCTCGGGGCTTATCTCGACTTAGTGGCGCTCGGCACGGTGGCCGACGTGGTACCGCTCGATGCCAATAACCGTATCTTGGTATGGCAAGGGCTGCAGCGTATTCGCGCCGGAAAATGCCGGCCAGGGATCCGCGCGTTGCTCGAGGTCAGCCAACGGCAAGCCTCGCGTCTCGCCGCCAGCGATCTCGGCTTCGCCCTCGGCCCCAGACTCAATGCGGCCGGACGTTTGGACGATATGTCCCATGGCGTCGAGCTCCTGCTTACCGACAACGAGGCGCAGGCAAGAATGCTCGCGGTTGAGTTGGATGCCCTCAATCAAACGCGTAAAGAGATTGAGCAGGGCATGCAGCAGGAGGCGCTGGTGATCTGCGAGCAACTGGAGCAGCAACAGCATTTGCCTAGCGGCTTAGCCTTCTACCATCCGCAGTGGCACCAGGGCGTCGTCGGCATTGTCGCCTCGCGCCTCAAAGAACGCTTCCATCGTCCGGTCATCGCCTTCGCCCCGGCTGGGGACGGCACGCTGAAAGGCTCTGGCCGCTCGATCGCCGGTCTACATCTTCGTGATGTATTAGAGCGCCTTGATAGCCAGAATCCCGGGCTGATCCTGAAGTTTGGGGGGCATGCGATGGCGGCAGGCTTAAGCCTCGCAGAAGAACAATTCCCTCGTTTTCGCGACTGTTTCGCGCAACTGGTTACCGATTGGCTAGATCAGGACGCTCTACAAGGCGTAGTCTGGTCTGATGGCGAACTCGGCGCGCAGCATCTAAATGTCGAGACGGCGGAGATGCTGAGAAATGCAGGCCCTTGGGGACAGACCTTCCCAGAGCCGCTGTTCGACGGCGAATTCAAGCTACTCCAGCAGCGCTTAGTCGGGCAAAAGCATCTAAAACTACTGCTCGAACCGGTAAACGGCGGCCCGCTGATCGATGGTATCGCCTTTAACGTTGACCTGCGTCAGTGGCCGGATCCGAGCCTGCAGCGTGCGACCTTGGCCTATAAGTTAGACGTCAACGAGTATCGCGGACAACGTAGCGCGCAATTATTAGTCGAGTACCTCTGGCCGAAAGCCTAAAAAGAGGTTACACGCCGAGGGTGGTTTCGGGTAGAATCTGCACCCTCTGATTTACTTTTTTATCTTCAACTTAAGACGACAAACCATGTTTGAAATCAATCCGATAAAAAATCGTATTCAAGACCTTACCGAGCGCAGCGATGTTCTTCGGGGGTACCTTTGACTATGATGCAAAAAATGAGCGTTTAGAAGAAGTTAACGCTGAACTTGAACAATCTGATGTCTGGAACGAACCCGAGCGCGCGCAAGCGCTGGGTAAAGAGCGTTCCACCCTCGAAGCGATCGTCGAGACCTTCGACCAATTAGCGCAAGGGCTAGAAGACGTCAGCGGTTTACTCGAACTTGCGGTTGACGCCGACGATGAAGAGACGTTTAACGAAGCCGTTGCCGAGCTGGATGTGCTCGATAAGAAGCTGGCAGAGTTAGAGTTTCGTCGCATGTTCTCCGGTGAATACGACAGTGCCGATTGCTATATTGACTTGCAGGCGGGTTCAGGCGGAACGGAAGCTCAGGATTGGGCAAACATGTTGTTGCGCATGTATCTGCGCTGGGCTGAGTCAAAAGGCTTTAAGACCGAGATTATCGAAGTCTCCGACGGTGATGTGGCGGGAATTAAATCTGCGACGGTGAAAATCATCGGCGATCACGCCTTCGGCTGGTTAAGAACCGAAACCGGCGTACACCGCCTAGTGCGTAAGAGCCCCTTCGACTCCGGTGGCCGTCGCCATACCTCCTTTAGCTCGGCCTTTATCTATCCAGAAGTCGATGACGATATCGATATCGATATCAACCCGGCAGATTTACGTATCGACGTCTATCGTGCCTCGGGAGCCGGTGGGCAGCACGTTAACCGTACCGAATCCGCCGTACGTATCACCCACGTCCCGAGTGGGATCGTGACGCAGTGTCAGAACGACCGCTCGCAGCATAAGAACAAAGATCAAGCGATGAAGCAGATGAAGGCTAAGCTGTATGAGCTGGAGATGCAGAAGAAAAATGCCGAGAAACAGGTGATGGAAGATAACAAATCCGATATCGGCTGGGGCAGCCAGATCCGCTCTTACGTTCTCGACGATTCGCGCATTAAAGATCTGCGCACGAGTGTCGAAACCCGAAATACGCAGGCCGTCCTCGATGGCGATTTAGACCGATTTATTGAAGCTAGCCTGAAAGCTGGCCTATAAGGAACCTTTTTATGTCAGAACAAACTCCAGCACCGGCAGATCTCGCCCAAGAACTGAATAACGAACTGAGCGCGCGCCGTGAAAAACTCGATGCGCTGCGCGAGAAGGGTAACCCTTTCCCGAATGACTTCCGTCCTACCGATCGCTCCGACGAATTGCACCAGCGTCACGACGAGCAGAGCCAAGAAGAACTCGAAGATCTCGGTATCGAAGTGACGGTAGCAGGCCGGATGATGACGCGACGCATCATGGGTAAAGCCTCTTTTGCCACGCTGCAAGATATTGGCGGCCGTATTCAGCTGTATGTCTCGCGTGACGATTTAGCGGAAGGCTACTACAACGAACAGTTTAAGAAATGGGATCTCGGCGATATTCTGGGGGCCCGCGGCAAGCTATTTAAAACCAAGACCGGCGAGCTTTCTATTCACTGTAGCGAGCTACGCCTATTGACCAAGGCGTTACGCCCGTTACCCGATAAGTTCCACGGCCTCGCGGACCAAGAGACGCGTTACCGTCAACGCTATCTCGATCTGATCGCCAACGAAGAGTCGCGTCATACCTTCCAAATCCGCTCGAAAATCATGGCGGGCGTTCGCCAGTTTATGGTCGACCGTCAGTTTATGGAAGTCGAGACGCCGATGATGCAAGTCATCCCAGGTGGCGCGGCGGCACGTCCGTTTATCACCCACCATAACGCCCTCGATATCGATATGTATCTGCGTATCGCGCCGGAACTCTATCTAAAACGCCTAGTGGTTGGCGGCTTCGATCGCGTTTTCGAGATCAACCGTAACTTCCGTAACGAAGGCATCTCCCCGCGCCATAACCCAGAGTTCACCATGATGGAACTCTATATGGCCTACGCCGACTACCGTGACCTGATCGAACTGACCGAGAGCCTATTCCGTACCTTGGCGCAAGACGTACTCGGCACTACCGAAGTTCCTTACGGCGAGCATACCTTCGATTTCGGTAAGCCATTCGATAAGTTGACGATGCGTGAAGCGATCAAAAAGTACCGTCCAGAGACCGATCTCACCGACCTCGAAGATTTCGATAAGGCCGTCGCCATCGCGCAGGCTATCGGTATTAAAGTCGAGAAAAGCTGGGGCCTCGGCCGCGTAGTCACCGAAATCTTCGAAGAGACCGCGGAAGCACAGCTGATCCAGCCAACCTTTATTACCGAATACCCGGCTGAAGTCTCACCGTTGGCGCGTCGTAACGACGATAATCCAGAGATCACCGATCGCTTCGAGTTCTTTATCGGCGGACGCGAGATCGGTAACGGCTTCTCCGAGCTGAACGACGCACAAGATCAGGCCGAGCGCTTCTTGCAGCAGGTTAATGCCAAAGACGCGGGTGACGACGAAGCGATGTTCTACGACGAAGATTATGTCACCGCGCTGGAGCACGGCTTGCCGCCGACGGCGGGACTGGGCATCGGTATCGACCGTATGGTGATGTTATTCACCAACAGCCATACCATTCGTGACGTTATTCTGTTCCCGGCACTGCGTCCCGGTAGTAAATAAGCCAGAGTCTAAGGCTTAATGGCTAAACCCGCTACGGCGGGTTTTTTTACGTCGATGGGTAAGTAATATTTATAAGAAAAGTGTAAATTTTTAGAAATTAAGAATTAATCTGTTTTAATCCCCGCCAATCCCCTTTAATGTCATGACAAATCTCTACTTTTAAAGAAGAATAGATTGACTTTAATCAAGGTGTTTTCTAACTAAGTCTATGATTAAGAGCAGGAATTTGTAACGATTCAGCGATATTTTAGTGATTCTATTCGGTAATCTTATATTTTATCGATGATTAATTTTTTTCATTGTAAGAAGTAAATTGGCTTTTTAATCGCAGCCGATAAACTGTTAAGATAATTCTCTGTTAGAAACAAAATGTTGTAAAGGTGCTCTGGTTGCTACAAGCCAGGGGCGGTAGCGTGCCTAAAACGGTCTTACCGCTAATTGGGGCAGTAATCGTTTTTTTAGTTAAAGTCACCTTATATTAAGGGTAGACTCTTAGCCCGATAGCGCAATAATTCGACTAATAAAAAAATAAATAACAAAAATTACTCTTTCACCTTGGTCAACCGAATCCCCCACCCCTGATCGACCCATCGGGTAGCGGGCAAATTTAATGGATGTTACGGAGAAACAACAGATGCAGCGAGCGTCAGGTGCGAAACGTGTTAATCGACACTCTTTATTAGCCTTAGTTATTGGTCTTTCCCTTTATCCTTCCCTGAACGCTACCGCTGCCGGGCTGATCCTTCCAGACAGTGACCTACGCTCTGACTTAAGTTGGCTTGCCGATCGCGGCGTGATCAAACTTAGCCTTAGCACCTGGCCGCTTAGCCAAGAGGCGATCGAACACGCCCTAGATAAGGCGCATCCTTCTTATGCCTCCGAACAGCTTGCCGTCGAACGCGTCCAAGAGCGCCTACAGACATTAAAATCCGACGTTCGCGTCAACGCCTACGGCGCGACCGATAATAGCGGTCAGCCGCGTAGCTTCGCTAACTCGCCGACCGCCGATTCTAAGCTCTCCGTCACCGCCAGCAATAGCGGCGAATGGTGGGATGTAAACCTTCAGGGTAATCTTGAGGGCGACCGCCAGATCCAATCCCCTTCCCACGCTAACCTGAACAATAGCTACGGTGCCGTAAAACTATGGGGACAGTGGCTTTCCTTCGGTGAGACGCCGCAGTGGTGGGGCCCTGGTTACGAAGGCAGTTTGATTCGCTCCGATAACGCCCGCCCGCTAACCGGCTTTATGCTGTCGCGCTCCAAGCAGACCGCCCCGGAAACCTGGTGGCTAAACTGGGTCGGCCCTTGGCAGTACCAGATCTCCGCTGCACAAGAGTCACAATATAGCGCCGTGCCACATACCAAGATTATCGGTATGCGCCTAACGGTCTCGCCGTTCGACTCATTAGAACTCGGGGCCAGCCGTATTATTCAATGGGGTGGGCGGGGACGCCCCCAATCTATGGGTAATTTCTGGGATGCCTTCTCCGGCAATGATAATACCAGCCAAGCCAATGATCCTAATGAACCCGGTAACCAGCTAGCTGGCTTTGATGGAAAATTAAAGCTTGAACCTACCCTAGGGATACCGATTAGCCTTTACGGTCAAATGGTAGGTGAAGATGAAGCCGGTAAACTGCCATCTTCTAATATGTATCTAGCCGGGATTGAAGGCCACCACAGTATCGGCCGCAACGCCCTAAACTGGTATGTCGAAGGCCACGATACCCGTACCGACTTTAAAAATAAAAATTATAGCTACACCCACCATATCTATACTGATGGTTATTACCAGCAGGGCTACGCCTTGGGCGATACGCTAGGCGGCGATGGCAGGATGTTAGTCGGTAAGACCGAGCTAGTAACCGAGGATAATCAACGCTGGAGCGCGCGTCTATTCTGGGCGAAGGTTAACCCTAACGATCAAAACTATAACCGTACTTTCCCGCATGCGGATACGCCTAAAAGGCGTGACCCTCGGCTGGGGCGGCGATGTTTATAAATCGGTACGCCTAAACCTTGCGACCTGGTATACCGATGCCAATCATAACGATAGCGATGATCTCGGTGCCAGCGCGGCAATAGAAGTACCTTTCCAATTATAACAATAACCGCTGCTGGCTAACTGGAATCGGTTCTGGCAGCGATTTACCCACTCTAGTGAATATAATCTGATGAAAAAACTCGTACTCAAACTCTCTGCAGCCGCAGTGCTGACCGCACTGTTGAGTGGCTGTACTATCGTCCCCGGCCAAGGCCTAAATGGCCTACGCAAAAATACCGTCGAACTACCGGATAGCGACTACGACTGGGATAAACTGGTTAACGTCTACCCGATGACCCCTGGTCTTATTGAGAAACTACGTCCTGCATCGGTGATCGCACAGCCGAATCCACAACTGGATAAACAATTACAAAATTATCAATACCGCATCGGTCCCGGAGATGTGTTGATGGTGACCGTCTATGATCACCCGGAACTGACCAACCCGGCAGGAACCTACCGTTCGGCTAGCGACACCGGTAACTGGGTCGGTGCCGATGGCACCATCTTCTACCCTTATATCGGTAAGGTCTATGTGGCCGGTAAGACGCTAGCCGAGGTACGCCAACAGATCGCCTCACGCCTCGCGCAATATGTCGAAAGCCCGCAGGTGGATGTTGCAGTGGCCGCCTTCCGTTCGCAGAAAGCCTATGTGACCGGTGAGGTGAGTAAATCGGGGCAATTACCGATTACCAATATTCCACTAACAGTAGTAGATGCAATCAATGCGGCCGGCGGCTTCGCCGAGAATGCCGATTGGCGCCACGTAGTATTAACCCATAACGGTAAGGATAGCGTGCTATCGATGCAGGCACTGATGCAACGCGGCGACCTGCAACAGAACCGCCTGATGTATCCAGGCGATATTCTATTTGTGCCACGTAACGATGACCAGAAAGTGTTTGTGATGGGCGAAGTCGGCCAGCAATCTACCTTGAAAATGGATCGCAGCGGCATGACCCTAGCCGAAGCGCTAGGCAGTGCACAAGGTATCAACCAGCAATATGCCGATGCCACTGGCATCTTTGTTATCCGCCAGATTCCAAAAGATACAAATGGCCGTATCGCAAATATCTATCAGCTGAATGCGAAAGATGCCTCGACCATGGTAATGTCAACCGAGTTTGAGTTACAGCCTTACGATATCGTCTATGTTACCACAGCACCGCTGGTCCGTTGGAACCGTGTGATTTCACAAATCGTCCCAACTATTTCTGGAGTACACGATTTAACGGAGACAGTAAACTATTATAAGGATCTGAAATAACGATGTTTAACTCAATCCTGGTAGTTTGTACCGGTAATATTTGCCGATCACCGACTGGCGAGCGATTATTGCGTCAATTGTTACCTAGTAAGAAAGTAGACTCCGCGGGGACTGGCGCGCTTAAAGGTCATGCGGCCGATGCCACGGCATCTTTAGTAGCAGAAAAACATCACTTTTCCTTAGCGGATCATCAAGGGCAGCAACTAACCCGGCAGCTGGCGCAGCAGTATGATCTTATCTTGGTGATGGAGAAACATCATCAAGAAGAGGTCTCAGCCATTGCACCGGAAGTGAGGGGGAAAACTATGTTATTTGCCCACTGGATCAATAATAAGCAGATTCCCGATCCCTATCGTAAAAGCGAAGAAGCCTTCGAGCATGTCTATCAATTAATCGAGCAAGCGGCACAGGCTTGGGCGACAAAACTGGGTACTAAATAGGAAGCATTATGTCATCAGTGATTCAACATAAACCCACCAATCCCGATTCCGATGAGATTGACTTAGGTCGATTGATCGGTGAACTGCTCGACCATAAAAAGTTAATTATTGCAGTTACCGGGTTATTTACTTTCTTAGCCATTCTCTATGCTTTATTCGCCACGCCAATTTACCAAGCCGATGCGTTAATTCAGGTCGAACAGAAACAGGGGAATTCTATACTCAGTAATCTGAGTCAGATGCTACCCGATAGCCAGCCCGTATCGGCACCAGAGATATCACTATTGCAGTCACGAATGATAATAGGTAAAACTGTTGACGATCTAACTCTACAGGCTCAGGTACAGCAAAAATATTTCCCAATATTTGGTCGAGGCTGGGCAAGGTTAACGGGCAAGCAGCCGGGTCAGCTTACTATTAGTCGGATTTATCTGGCGGAGCAAGCAGGTAAGGTGCCAGAACTCAAGATAACAGTAGTAGACCCACAGCACTATTTAGTAGAAGGGGGAGGATATAAGTTTGCAGGTAGGGTGGGAGAAGCGATCACTACCAAAGGACTGTCCCTGCAAATCGATAAGATTGATGCACAACCGGAGACGCAATTTAGTCTTAATTACATTACTCGTCTCGGGGCAATTACCAATTTACAGCAAATTTTTACAGCAGCTGATCAGGGTAAAGACACCGGAATGCTGAATCTGACCCTTACTAATCCTAACCCACAGCTGGCGCAAAATGAATTACAAAGTATTAGTGAGAACTATCTCGCACAGAATATTGCTCGCCAAGCAGCGCAGGATAGTAAGAGCTTAGACTTCTTAGAAAAACAACTACCCCAGGTTCGCGGTCAGTTAGACGATGCAGAAAATAAACTTAGCGCTTATCGAAAACAAAGCGATTCAGTCGATCTCGATTTACAAGCTCGTTCGGCTTTGGACCAGATTGTTAACGTTGAAAATCAGCTAAATCAACTAACTTTTCGTGAGGCAGAAGTTTCACAACTCTTTACCAAAGATCACCCAACCTATATAGCTCTGTTGTCAAAGCGAAAAACTCTTGAGGAAGAAAAAGCTAAACTAAATAAGCAAGTTTCTGCCATGCCTGCCACTCAGCAGCAAGTGCTAAAGTTAAGTCGCGATGTTGAATCGGGTCGTGCCGTTTATATGCAGCTCCTTAATCGTCAGCAAGAGCTGAGTATTGCCAAAAATAGCGCCATCGGAAATGTACGGATTATTGATGATGCGGTCACCGCACCTCAGCCAGTTAAACCAAAAAAGGTAATAGTAGTCTTAATTGGTGCAGTTCTAGGTGGATTTATCTCAGTAGGCTTAGTACTCCTAAGAGTCCTTTTACGGAGAGGTATTGAGTCTCCAGAGCAGCTCGAAGAGCTAGGAATTAATGTTTATGCCAGCGTGCCAGTATCAGAATGGATGGCTAAACAACAATCTAAAGGTATTAAGTCTAGAAAGAATAAACAGAAAAAGAATCTGAGCTTCTTAGCATTGGATAACCCTGCAGATTTGGCGATCGAAGCTATCCGCAGCCTGCGTACCAGTCTGCATTTCGCGATGATGGAAGCATCAAATAATATATTAATGATTTCGGGTGCAAGTCCCAATGCCGGTAAAACCTTTATTACCACCAACCTAGCAGCAGTATTGGCACAGGGCGAACAGAGGGTACTGTTTATCGATGCTGATATGCGTAAAGGCTATTCCCACCAAATTTTTAACCAATCATTAGAGCATGGTTTATCCGATATCCTGTCTGGAAAATCTAGTATTGAGCAGGGCGTTAAATCAGTTAGTGGTGCGAATTTTGAATTCATCGCTCGCGGAAAGACACCACCTAATCCTTCAGAGTTATTGATGCACAACCGTTTTCAACAGCTATTAAATTGGGCAAGTGAACATTACGATATTGTGCTTGTCGATACACCCCCAGTTTTAGCTGTGACTGATGCTGCAGTAATTGGTCGCTATGTTGGTACAACATTACTGGTGGCGCGTTTTGAAGAGAATACAGCTAAAGAGATGGAAGTCAGTGTTAAACGTTTTGAGCAGAGTGGGATTGACGTGAAGGGCTGTATCCTTAACGGCGTTGTGAAAAAAGCCAGTTCTTATTACGGTTACGGTTATAGCCACAATGGTTATAGTTACGACGATAAAAAATAACTTTCCGGCCCCTTAAATTGGGGGCTAACAATTTTCGCTACAATTCTGTAGTGAGGAATTTATGACACGATTATCCCGAAATCTGCTGGTTAGTAGCAGCTTAATATTGTCTGATTTATGCAGTTTAGTAATTAGTCTATATTTAGCAGAAGCTATTTTTGGCAATGATATAGTTTCTACTAAAAATATAAGTAATTGGCACCATCTACATTGGTTAATATCAATCTGTTGTATCGGCTGGTACGGTATGCGGTTAAGTCACTATTTCTACCGCAAAACATTTTGGTTTGAATTAAAAGAAGTGTTAAGAACAATAGTTATATTTTCAATTTTTGAAATGGCAATTATTGCTTTTACCCAATGGTATTTATCAAGGATAATATGGGTAATAACTTGGATTTTAATTGCGTTATTAGTACCTGTAATAAGGGCAATCACTAAATTAATCCTTAATAAATTTGGCGCATGGCAACGCGATACTATCATCATTGGTTCGGGACATAATGCACAAGAAGCCTACAAAGCGATTTCAAGTGAAAAGAACTTAGGGTTTAAGACAATACAGTTTATTGGTAAGCCTAACGATAAGGTTAGTATTATCGATGGAATTTCTGTCAGTCATGAGCAACCGCAAGAGTTAACTAAAAAAATCGATAAGCGGATGCAATTCATTATCGCGGTTGAAAGTGATGAAAGTGAATTACGTAATGCTTGGTTACAACAGTTGATGTTAAACGGTTACCGTTACGTATCAGTCATTCCAACCTTACGGGGTATGCCTGTTGATAGCACTGATATGTCTTTTATCTTTAGTCACGAGGTTATGATATTTAGGGTTCATCAAAGTTTAGCTAAATGGCCATCGAGAATACTGAAACGCAGCTTCGATATTTTCGCCTCAATCTTAATTATCTTGGTTCTATCGCCATTTCTATTATTTATTAGTCGTAGAGTAAAGAAAGATGGTGGACCCGCTATTTACGGACACGAGCGTATTGGAAAAAATGGCGTACCTTTTAAGTGTTTGAAGTTTCGGTCAATGTCAGTGAACTCCAAAGAACTATTAACAGAACTTTTGGCTAGAGACCCTGAAGCTAAAACCGAATGGGATGAAACCTTTAAGTTGAAGAATGATCCGCGTATTACGAAGATTGGTCACTTACTGCGTCGAACCAGTATGGATGAACTTCCCCAACTCTTCAACGTATTGAAAGGTGAAATGAGTTTAGTAGGGCCTAGGCCGATTATACATGCAGAACTAGAGCGTTATCACGACCAAGTCGATTATTACTTAATGAGTAAGCCGGGAATGACCGGTTTATGGCAGGTCAGTGGGCGCTCTGATGTGGATTATGAGACCCGGGTCTATTTCGATGCATGGTATGTTAAAAACTGGTCTATGTGGAATGATATTGCCATCCTATTCAAAACTATTAGTGTTGTACTAAAAAAGGATGGGGCGTATTAGAATGAAAGTATTGCATATTGCTGAAACAGCCAAAGGTGGAGTAGGAACTGTAATTAATGATCTATTGAATATGGATGGTGTCGATTCTTTTGCTTTATTGCCAAAGCAGCATGTAGAAAAAAAATTTCATGAATTTGGGAATAAGATACATCTATTCAATAGAACTGGAAGGAATTTATTTAGTTTTATTAACCTCATTATAGCCACTCGAAATTTGTTGAAGGAAATAAACCCAGATGTAATTCACTTACATAGTACATTTGCTGGGCTATTAGTAAGGCTTTATCTTTTAATGAAAAAAGATGATGGAAATATTAAAATTATTTATACTCCACATGCGTTTTCATTCATTATGGATATAAGTATAGGGAAGAAATATATTTTTTCTTTGATTGAACGGTTTTTTATTAAAAGAACGGATAAAGTCATTTGTAATAGTTATTATGAGTTTTTAACTGCTGTTAGATATAAATTGGATTCTAATAAGATGACTGTAATATATAATGGCGTCGAAGTTGAAGGTGATGTAATAAAAAAAAGCAATGAGGATACTAGTACGAATGTATTATTCGTAGGGAGATTTGACTATCAAAAAGGATATGATTACCTAAAAGATGTTATTGATCTAACGAATAGTAAAGCTAATAAGAATATAAAATTTGACATTGTAGGAGATTTTGTTCGCGAGGAAGGTGAAAAATCATTCAGTGATAATGTAACGTATCACGGGTGGTTGGCACAAGATAAAGTTACCGAATTGATGCGAAAAAGTGATGTACTATTGGTTACTAGTCGGTGGGAGTCATTCGGATTGGTTGCTATCGAAGCTCAAAGTAATGGATTAGCAGTAATTGCTTTTAATTGCACTGCTTTACCTGAAGTAGTTCTAAATGAAAGTCCAAGTAATTTGTTTGAATTAAATAATACAGAAGCAGTAGCAAATTATTTATTAGAAAATAAAAAACAATTTTGGTTGAAAGATTATAGAAAAAGAATAAATTTTGTTTCTGATAATTTTTCACTTAAAGTTATGTTGGAAAAGTATCGAGCAGAATACTTTGAAGGAAAAAAATGAAAAATATAGCAGCAATTATAGTCACATATAATCCTGAAGTTTCTATATTACATGAGCTGGTACACTCTTTAGAAGATCAGGTTGGTGAAGTATTTTTAATAGACAATGATTCGAATAATATTAGCTATATTTTTAATGATATAAGTCAGTTATTTGTGACGCCAATAGTAAATAGTAAAAATATAGGTCTCGCCGCTGCTCAAAATATAGGTATTTCTTTAGCAAAAAACAAAGGTTTTACTGACATTGTCTTATTTGACCAAGATAGTCAAGTTTCTGTAAATTTTATTAAAGACTTAGTAGAACAGCGTCAAATATTAGAAGAAAAAAACATTCAAGTTTCAGCTATTGGACCTACGCTCGTAGATAGGGATAGTCTTTATAAGTATCCTGCTACTATGTACAAGGGAATATTTAAGAAACGGCCAGAGATGAATGGCGGGTTAGTAGAAACAACCTTTACTATATCTTCGGGATCGTTAATTAGCATCGATACACTGGATAGGGTGGGTAGTATGGATGAAAAATACTTTATTGATTATATAGATGTTGAATGGTGTATCAGAGCAAAAAAATTCGGTTTCAAAAGCTTTATGAGTAGCGATGTGGAAATGTTACACGACATGGGTGATAAGAAAATAAATATTTTGGGTAAGAAATTTTCATTACATTCTGATTTTAGGTGCTTCTATATTTTTAGAAATGGTTGTTATTTATTACGTACCGAATATGTACCTTATAGTTATAAAAGGTTAGTTCTCTTTAATAATGTAATTAGATTTTTTCTAAATATATATGCTAGTGATAAAAAAATTAAAACTATAAAAAGAAGCATTAATGGTTGGTGGCACGGTTTTTTCGATAATATTGAGGGAATAAAATGAAAACAGAAATATACATAGCTACACATAAAAAAACTTCATTTCCAAAATCAGATGATTATATACCAATTCATGTAGGGAAGAATTTATCAGAAGTAGATTTGGGTATTATAGGTGATGATACTCAATCGAACATTTCATATCTTAATAAAAGCTTTTGTGAACTGACTGCACTTTATTGGATATGGAAGAATTCTAAAGCTGAAAATGTTGGTTTAGTACACTATAGGAGATATTTCATAACTCATAATATAGGTTAGATATTCTATAATAAAAATATTATCACATGTAAAGAGATTGAAGAAAAATTGAAAAATTGTGATGTAATTTTACCAGAAAAGGAACGTGTTGCTTACTATAAAATAATGATGCCAGTCCAGCTCCAGTATGCTATTTCTCATAACAATAAAGATTGGAAGATACTTGGTGAATTCATTAAGGAAAATAAACCTGATTACTACGATGCATTTAAAAAAGTATCATCTAGTTTTTACATTAGTTGTTATAACATGTTTATCATGAATAAAAGTATATTAAATAACTATGCACAATGGCTTTTCGATATATTATTATCTATTTCAGAAAAAAAAGATATAAGTAAATACGATGCTTATCAGTCAAGAATATATGGGTTTATGTCTGAAAGATTATTGAATGTGTACTTCTATAAACATAAAGATGATTTTAATATCTGTTATCTACCTGTTGATAAATTGGAGTTATAGATATGGATAATGTCCTTCTATCAGTTGTTATACCTACACATGGAAGACCTTTTTTACTAGAGAAGGCTATTTGTTCAGCTCTTGAATCATCAATTGAAAATAATGTAGAGGTTATCGTTGTTCCAAACGGTGAAGGCTCTGATTGGATTAGTGT
>OFEI01000019.1_pt1 | contig 72498 bp, 62 predicted proteins | sample 1521041 | NCBI WGS metagenome assembly OFEI01 (sample SAMN05335687, study PRJEB24111) | insect metagenome | biome: ENVO:00009004; isolation source: gut from larvae fed green and black olives | host: Bactrocera oleae | place: Israel | collected 2011-11
CGAGTGCCCACACAGATTGTCTGATAAATTGTTAAAGAGCATTGCGAATCAACGTTTTAACTCGTTGTCGCGAGGTGGCGTATATTACTCGCTTCACCTCAGGAGTCAATCATTATTTTGATTTTTTTCTCCTGGACCAAATCGCTTCAGTCCCTGTCACCGCGCTGCGTATCGTGCTTTGCCGTGTCAGTGGATGCGCATCATAGGGAGTTCCTAAAAAGGCGCAATACCCTTTGAGCATTTTTTTCAAAAAAAATGCTCAACCGTTCAAACTTCAAGCATTATGCTGATAAAGGCACCGATTACCGCTTATTTGCGAGGTATTTAGGGAGATCGGCTAAACTGTCAATTATCATATCGGCAGCGGATTCACTCTCTGGAGTAACCTCCTTACCGGTTCTTACTAGTATCTTGTGCCCAACTCCCGCCAGTGAAGCAGCCTGCATATCTTCTTTTTTATCGCCAACCATATAAGAAGCACTCATATCGATATCGAGTTGCGCCATGGCATCACTAAACATTCCCGCTTTAGGCTTACGGCACTCACACTCTTGTCGATACTCATCAACAACAGCTTGCGGATGGTGTGGACAGAAATAGATACCGTCTAGGTCGACCCCCCTATCCGCCAGTGACCAATCCATCCATTCCGTGAGATGCATAAATTGGTCTTCCGTGAATAGCCCTCTTGCGATCCCCGACTGGTTGGTAATGAGAACGAGTAAATATCCCATCTTCTTTAGTTCGACCATAGCGTCAATGACACCGTCGATAAATTGGAAGTCATCACTGAGGTGTACATATCCATGATCGAGATTGATAGTCCCATCGCGGTCTAAAAAAATTGCGGGTTTCATAACAAACTATTACTCCATTACATTCAATACGACATTATCGCACGATCGTTCGCTAATAATCACGGTCTTTACCTGATGCCATCTAAGTAAGCTCTACTACTATTGTAAAAAAGGAGGTCATTGAGTAGTGAGTTAAATTACTCTCCACGCGGCTTATACAAATAGTAAAAATCATTAGCCAAAATTTGCTCTTGGTTTTCTGCTTACGATCAAAGTGTCAGATTGATTTAGACGTCTAGATAGCTTAACATTTACCTAATCACCAAATTCATTTGGTCCAATTACTTAAGCGATATAACGATACTTACTATAATGATAAAACTTGAAAGCATAACTAAACGATTTCAACAGGGAAATCGCACAATACAAGCCCTAAAAGATGTGACGCTTCACGTGCCAAAGGGGCAAATCTATGGGGTTATCGGCGCGTCAGGGGCAGGCAAAAGCACTTTAATTCGTTGCGTAAACCTTCTTGAGCGCCCTACTTCAGGCAAAGTGATTGTCGGGGATCGTGATTTAACGACTCTCAATGCCCACGAGCTGACCTTAGCTCGTCGAGAAATTGGAATGATATTTCAACACTTTAACCTACTTAACTCCCGTACCGTTTTTGGTAATGTAGCCCTACCTCTAGAGCTGGAAAACAACACTAAAGCTGGTATCAAGCAGCGCGTTACCGAACTCCTTGAATTAGTCGGCCTTGCAGATAAGCATGATGCACACCCAGCCAACCTTTCAGGCGGGCAAAAACAACGTGTCGCGATCGCTCGGGCCCTTGCCTGCGATCCCAAAGTACTCTTGTGTGATGAAGCCACCAGCGCTTTAGACCCTGCTACAACACGAGCTATCCTTGAGCTACTTAAAGACATCAACCGCCGGTTAGGGATTACTATCTTGCTCATCACTCATGAGATGGATGTTGTAAAACGTATTTGTGATCAGGTTGCCGTGATCAGTAAGGGTGAGCTTATTGAGAATGATAAAGTCAGCGAAGTTTTCTCACATCCTAAAACACCACTAGCGCAACAGTTTATTCAATCAACACTTCATCTCGATATTCCTGAAGACTATCAGTTGCGACTTACACAGGCGCCTCAGGGCAAAATCCCACTGATTCGTCTTGAGTTCACAGGACAATCTGTCGATGCACCACTTCTATCAGAGATATCGCGTCGCTTTGATGTTGACTGCAATATAATTAGTGCGCAGATGGATTATGCGGGTGGCGTTAAATTTGGGATTATGCTCACCGAAATGGCTGGCGAGGCTGAAAAATGTCAACAGGCTATCGAATGGTTATTACAGAAACAAGTTAAAGCAGAGGTGTTAGGTTATGTCTGAGGCAATGATTTGGCTTCTTGCCGGTGGTATTTGGGAAACCTTAGTCATGACTTTCGTCTCGGGGTTTTTCGGTTTCGTGATTGGGTTACCGATCGGAGTGTTACTCTACATTACGCGACCGGGACAAATTAAAGAAAGCCTTGCGCTCTATCGCTCTATCTCCGCGCTGGTTAATATTTTTAGATCAGTACCGTTTATTATCTTACTGGTGTGGATGATCCCCTTTACTCGAGCATTAGTTGGGACCTCTATTGGCTTACAAGCTGCGATAGTCCCGCTAACTATAGGGGCGGCGCCTTTTATTGCGAGAATGGTTGAGAATGCGCTATTAGAACTGCCTTCTGGGTTAATCGAAGCATCCCGCTCGATGGGCGCTACGCCATTACAAATCATTCGTAAGGTACTTCTACCAGAAGCCTTACCGGGTCTTATCAACGCCGCGACTATTACGCTAATTACTCTAGTAGGCTATTCCGCAATGGGGGGCGCTGTGGGCGCTGGCGGTTTGGGGCAAATTGGTATTCAATACGGTTATATTGGTTATAATGCGACGATAATGAATACGGTTTTAGTACTGCTAGTCATTTTGGTCTACTTGATCCAACTTGTCGGCGATCGTGTTGTTGGGCTCGTCTCTCATAAATAGTAATTTGTCTCTATAATAATTAAGGAACGACTATGACTTTTACGCTCAAAAAACTGGCCACACTCAGCGCGGTTATTGCAACATTGACCTTAGTGGGTTGCGACCAAAAAACGCAACAAGATCCTAATCACATTAAAGTAGGGGTGATTGCGGGTTCGGAACAACAGGTCGCGGAAGTTGCGCAGAAAGTGGCAAAGGACCAGTATCATCTCGATGTAGAGCTAGTCCCGTTCACCGATTATGTTTTACCTAACGAGGCGCTGAGTAAAGGTGATATTGATGCGAATGCCTTCCAGCACAAACCATACTTAGATCAACAGATCAAGGATCGCGGGTATAAGATTACTGCCGTTGCAAAAACCTTTATCTACCCTATTGCTGGCTACTCGAAAAAGATCAAATCCTTAGATCAACTACAGGACGGCGCACAAATTGCTGTGCCTAACGACCCAACCAACCTAGGCAGGTCATTACTCCTCCTACAGAAAGTTGGCTTGATTAAGCTTAAAGCAGACGTTGGACTGCTTCCTACCTCTCTTGATATTACCGAAAATCCTAAAAATCTTAAGATTGTCGAGCTTGAAGCTCCACAACTTCCGCGCTCATTGGATGACAATAAGATTGCAATCGCCGTTATTAATACGACCTTCGCGAGCCAGATTGGTTTAACGCCAGTGAAAGATGGACTGTTTACTGAGGACAAGGACTCACCTTATACCAACCTCATCGTAACTCGTGACGATAATAAAGAAGCGGATAACGTCAAAAAATTCATCAAAGCTTATCAATCTGAGCAAGTTGAACAAGCTGCTGATAAAATATTTAATGGTGGAGCCATCAAAGGCTGGTAAATACTGTTAATATTACGATTAAAAGGCGACGAGAGTCGCCTTTACTTTTTTCGATCGATATCGAAACCTCTATGCTAACCCTCTAACGACTCGTTAAGTGAGGATGATTCAATGCGTTTACGCTTATTGCCGCTTTGTATGATAATTGTAGGAATTGCTGGCTGTGCGACAAAATATAAGCCGGTTGAACCCTTCCCGAAAAAAAACCAGGCGCAAACTGAAGAGAAAGTACGTAAGCCTATCCACCGAGCAACGCCAGTACAGCTCTATACTAATCCTACAGATCTTATCAACAAGCCTTTTCGTGACTTAGGCGAAGTATCAGGTGAGGATTGCCAAGCTAGCGCGCAAAGTTCGCCGCCTAACCTTAATACAGCACGTAAACGCATGCAGATGAAAGCCTCTAATTTAAAAGCTAACGCAATCCTCGTTCACCAATGCGAAGTGATCGCTACTAATGCTGGATGTTATCGAGAAGCGGTTTGCCAAGGTTCAGCATTAAAAATAACGCAATGAGTACTTTTTCTTTAGAGACAATTGGTACAATCCATTCCCCATGGAAAGAGAAATTCGCAGTCCCTCGCCAACCTAGGCTAGTCACTGCAATGGGAGCGGAGCTTGAGCTGCACGCTCCTTATAACCAGCTTGATGCGGTCCGGGGGCTTGAGAACTTCAGTCATTTGTGGCTGATTTTTATTTTTCATCAGACTCAGCATCAAGGCTGGAAGCCTCTTGTCCGACCACCGAGGCTTGGCGGTAACGATAAAATTGGTGTATTTGCTAGCCGTTCCACCTTTAGACCCAACCCGCTGGGTATGTCTTTAGTTGAATTCAAAGGAATACGGTACGAAAAGAAACGTTTATTCCTGAAACTTGGAAGTGTCGATCTCGTTGAAGGTACTCCGGTTGTTGATATTAAACCTTATCTGCCTTTTGCCGAATCTTTACCTCATGCACATGCAGGCTACGCGCAGTCTACACCCGATGCCTCTATGCCAGTATCGTTCAATGCCGACGCGCAACGCCATCTTTCAAACCATGCCGTAACCCATCCCGAATTAGCCCAATTTATTCAGCAAGTATTGGCACAAGATCCTCGTCCTGCTTACCGTCGTAACCAAGAGGATCATCATTTTTATGCTGCCAGTCTCAGTGATTTTACTGTACGCTGGCGAATAACCCCGATGGGTACAGAAGTAATTGCTATTGAGCCGATGAATTAGGCTTTTTACAGCATTCACTCACTGATAAACTACTGATACTCACTAAAACAGTTTTCCCGTTCAACTGGAACCTTATTCATGCGCACTACTCAATATCTACTTTCTACTCTTAAAGAAACGCCTTCGGATGCCGAAGTCATTAGCCACCAATTAATGCTTCGTGCAGGGATGATCCGTAAGCTTGCATCAGGGCTATATACTTGGCTACCGACAGGTGTTCGCGTTCTCCGTAAGGTTGAGAAAATCGTTCGTGAAGAGATGGAAAATGCAGGTGCCGTTGAAGTGACGATGCCCGTCGTTCAACCTGCGGATCTATGGGAAGAAAGTGGACGTTGGGAACAATACGGCCCCGAACTTCTACGGATTAGTGACCGTCACGATCGCCCCTTTGTGCTTGGCCCTACTCATGAAGAAGTGATCACCGATTTAATCCGTAACGAACTGAGCTCTTATAAACAATTACCTTTAAATTTATTTCAAATTCAGACCAAATTTCGAGACGAAGTTCGTCCACGCTTTGGTGTAATGCGTTCGCGTGAATTCATCATGAAAGATGCTTATTCTTTCCATAGTAATCAGGATTCACTGCAAGAAACTTACGACATCATGTACCGTGCTTATAGCCAAATCTTTAGTCGAATGGGGCTAAACTTCCGTGCAGTCCAAGCAGATACAGGTTCCATCGGCGGGAGCGCGTCTCATGAATTCCAAGTTTTAGCGGAAAGTGGCGAGGATGATATTATTTTCTCCGATCATTCTGATTACGCAGCAAATATTGAGCTTGCAGAAGCCGTAGCCCCAACCATCGATCGTGCTGCGCCTTCACAGGCGTTAATGCAACAAGATACGCCTAATGCCAAAACGATTGCTGAATTAGTCTCTCAATTCTCCTTACCTATCGATAAAACGGTCAAAACACTTATCGTTAAAGCAAGTGAAGAAAGCGAACATACTCTAGTCGCACTCTTAGTGCGTGGCGACCATGAGCTGAACGAAGTGAAAGCGGAGAAGCTAGATATTGTCGCCTCACCACTCTGTTTCGCTACCGAACAAGAGATCCGTGACGCAGCGGGAGCGGGTCCAGGTTCGTTAGGTCCAATTGGCTTACCAATGCCGGTTATTGCTGATCATAGCCTTAAAGTTATGAGTGATTTTGCAGTCGGGGCCAACATCGATGGTAAACACTGGTTTGGGGTCAATTGGTTACGTGACCTACCCGAAGCGCGCTACGCGGATATTCGCAATGTGGTGACAGGCGATCTTAGCCCAGATGGTAAAGGGACATTACTCATCAAACGCGGTATCGAAGTGGGTCATATCTTCCAGCTTGGTACTAAGTACTCTGAAGCATTGAAAGCGACAGTTCAAGGTGAAGATGGCCGTAACCAACCCCTTCTGATGGGATGCTACGGAATCGGTGTTACGCGTGTCGTTGCAGCGGCTATAGAGCAAAACCACGACGACAGAGGCATCATCTGGCCTGAAGCTATCGCTCCGTTCCATGTCGCGATTCTTCCAATGAATATGCATAAATCTTTCCGCGTGCAAGAGCTAGCCGAGAAGCTGTATGAGCAATTGCGTAAAGCGGGTCTGGATGTCATTCTCGACGATCGCAAAGAGCGGCCTGGAGTGATGTTTGCAGACATGGAACTGATCGGTGTACCGCATTCAATTGTTATCGGAGACCGTAATTTGGATAACAACGAGATTGAATACAAGAACCGTCGTACTGGTGAGAAAGAGATGTTATCACCTGAGGCGATAGTAGAACGTTTACTCTCACAGATTAGCAGATAGTCCTGCTACCTATGGCCCTCTTGCGAGGGTCTTATTATCAATCAAGGGAAACTTTACCCCGCAAATTTTTCTTCGATGCAGTCCTACCCTTTCCCTCTAAACGCCGTAACTTAGCGGCTTTAGTCGGTTTCGTCGCTCTACGAACTTTCGACACAACCAGTAATTGCGTAAGTACCGTCCGAAGACGTTCAATCGCTAATGCTCTGTTTTTCTCTTGTGAACGTGCACTTTGTGCTTTGATAATCATCACACCATCTTCTGTTAGGAGATGATGACGCTTCTCAAGAATTCGAGCTTTTGCTTCTTCAGTTAAGCTTGAGCATTTTACGTCAAAGCGTAAATGTATAGCTGTCGAGACTTTATTGACATTTTGCCCGCCAGCGCCCTGCGCGCGTATCGCAGACAGTTCGACCTCACTACTGTCGATCTGCTGTTGGGCATTAATAATTATTACGCTGCTTTCTGCCATAACTCCATCTCTATCTCAATATGGTTAACACCATCGGAAATCCAGATAATCCCTTCCTGCAAGGTCACCTGTAACGTCATATTACGTTGTGCTAAAGCCGCTAATTGACTTAGCTGTTCATCGCTAGCATGCCAGATCGTTAAATTTTGGAAATGCGCCAGCTTACTCAATATCTGTTCTTTCCAAACAGCTGCAGCGCGAGATTGGTAGGTAAATAATACAACTTGGGAAGACTGGCTAACGGCTTTTTTTAACCGTTTTTCATCGGGCAAACCTAACTCAATCCATAATTCAGGGCTTCCATGATCGTGATGTTGCCAAATTTCAGGTTGTTCGTCGGATGAGAGTCCTCGCGTAAAAACCAGACGCTCGGAGGCGTAATGACACCATGCAAACAGCCTTAGCATCATCCTCTCGTCATTTTCAGAAGGGTGCCGTGCTAGGGTCAATGAGTGGTTGGCATAGTAATGTCGATCGAGGTCTGAAATATCGACAACAGCCTTAAATATCGTGGCTTTAAGCGCCATAAATTCTCCAAATGTAACGCTATCTGCTTTAACAGGACGTGTGGGCTGACTTGCATTACGTCTTGCAAACGCCTAGGCTAAGGCTAAAGATAAAAGGTGACAACGTTGAGTAAGTCTTCGTATTATCTCACAATCGTCTGGCGTACAACGTTGCCATAAACGTAAAGTTCAGTGACGCATTACTTGGTAATGCGTTTGTGTAAGGCCCGCGGAAATCCGCCATTTACTTACAGGTGAGCCATTATGTCAATCAATGATACCTATCAGCCAATTAATTGTGATGACTATGACAATCTCGAACTCGCCTGCCAGCATCATTTGTTGCTTCAACTCACCTTACGTAACGGTGAGTCTTTGAAGGCAGAAGCAGCTGATTTGTTCCTGAGAAAAAAGGTCGAGTATCTTCTTTATAAATATCACGGCGAGCAACATGAAGTTCGATTGGATGCGATTGAGAGTTTCAGTCATCCTGAAATCGGCACTATCACTATCACGCAAAGCTAGTCATATTTTCAGAGCTAAAGCTTATCCATGGCTTTAGCTCTGGGTCAATCTCACTCCATTCTATGCAATATTTTGCCTTCTCCGACGACAAGCCGGCATGGGTAATGAAAATACCGGGGGCGCAGATTAACTCTTCATCGTAATAGATCAGCGGGATACTCTCTCGTAACCACGTAGGAACCCCTTTTTCTTGCCAAATTTTTTTTAAACTCCGTCCCCCCTCGCGTCCCACTAGATGTAAATAGGCCGATTGACCAAAGCGCACACTCACACTCTCCTCATTTGTCGGCATACGTAAGTGCCTTTCCGCTGTAAGGACAGGATGTAGATGTAACTTACCTAGGTTATCAGGAAGCACGAAGGGGATTGCTGGAACCGACCAAGGTAGAGTGCTCCCGCGAAGTTCGGAAAATACTCGCCCAAAATAAAGCCTCTGCTGGTAACGTCTTACATAACCTTGTTCGAGCATAAGTTGTGGGCAAGCATCTTTTCGGCTCAACGCGACCTCATGCCATAAACGAGCTAACGCTTGACGCGATGGTAATCGTGACCCGCACTGTACAAGCCATCGTCGCAACAGGGCATTTCTTTTCTGTTCAGTACAGCTTGCTAGGTAAGAGATATCGATCGAACTATCCTCGGCCGTACAGCTCTGTAGTGCTGACGCTAATAACTCATCGAGTAGTGCTTCTTGCTCACCACACAATTCAGCACTTCTTGCGACACTGCGTGCAAATTGGGGCCAACGCTGTACCAACTGAGGAAGCGTGTGTAGCCGCAGAAAGTTACGATCGTAGCGATCGTCTTGGTTACTTTCGTCTTCTATCCAGTTTAATTGGTGATCTTGCGCATACGACTCAAGCTGCTGTCGGGAGAAACCCAACAGCGGGCGCAAATGCCAATGCGCGCCCAATTGTCGAGCAATCGGCATAGCCGATAGACCCGCCGGCCCGCTTCCCCGCTTCAAGGCCAATAAAAATGTTTCGCACTGATCGTCTTGATGGTGAGCGGTCACTAAGGCTTCTTCTGGGGCTAGGATCTCCATGAAGGTTCGGTAGCGTAATGTTCGGGCTTCAGCTTCTATACCGCTTTTATCCCCAAAAAGATGCACCTTACGACTAATAAAGGGGATCTCTAGCCTCACACACATCTGCTGACAGTGTACTAGCCATTCGTCGGCGTGATCGCTTAGACCGTGGTGGATATAAACTGCACGCAAGGTCAATCCCTGTGACTCTCTGAGCAGAGATAGCTTATGCAGTAAAACGGTGGAATCGAGCCCCCCACTAAAACCGATCAGTAACTGACGGTGTTCCTGTAAAGGTAGCTCACTTCCCATTAGGGATTTCATCTTGGTAAAGCTCTAACGGTAGCCCATCAGGGTCACTAAAGAAGGTGAATAACTTGTTCGTTAAGGGATCGATACGGATCGGTTCACACTCGACGTGCAGAGCGCTTAGAAACGTGATGGCCACTTGCAGATCGTCGACTGAAAAAGCTAAGTGCCGTAATCCGCATGCTTCGGGATAGCTAACACGAGGCGGTGCGTCGACAAAAGAAAACAGTTCGATAATATAATCATCGTTCAGGGCAAGATCTGCCTTCCACGATTGCCGCTCAGTACGATACACCTCATTAATCAGTTTCAGCCCTAGCACCTCGCAATAGAAATGCCGACTTTGCGCATAATCTGAGGCGATAATAGCAATATGATGAACCCTTTTAAGCTTTAGCATGATACCGCGCTCCCTATATTTGGCGATAAAAAAAAGGCCGCCAAAGCGACCTTCTTAAGGGACTAATGGTTATGCGTAACCATAGCTCATCAGACGCTCATAGCGACGGTCTAATAGCTCTTCGGTACTAAGCTCGTCTAGCTCAGCTAAATCGGATAGGAGCTGCTCTTTAAGCACTGCAGCAATCTCTTTAGGATGACGATGAGCCCCACCTAGTGGTTCTGGAATAACGGAGTCAATGAGCTCCAACTCGGAAAGGCGGTCAGCCGTAATGCCCATCGCTTCCGCGGCTAGAGGCGCTTTATCCGCACTCTTCCACAAAATTGACGCACATCCTTCTGGAGAAATAACGGAGTAGGTGCTGTACTGCAACATGTTGACTTTATCGCCCACACCGATAGCTAATGCACCACCCGAGCCACCTTCACCGATAACAGTACAAATAACAGGTACTGTTAAGCCGGCCATCTCACGTAGGTTACGTGCGATGGCTTCTGCTTGGCCACGCTCTTCCGCGCCAACCCCTGGGTACGCACCCGGAGTGTCGATAAAGGTGATAATCGGCATTTTAAAACGCTCGGCCATTTCCATCAAGCGAAGCGCTTTACGGTATCCTTCAGGAGCAGGCATACCAAAATTACGACGAATCTTCTCTTTCGTCTCACGACCTTTTTGATGACCAATAATCATCACTGGGCGCCCATCTAAACGAGCGATCCCCCCGACAATGGCTTTATCGTCAGCATAAGCCCGATCACCGGCTAATTCATCGAAATCATCGAAAGCGTTACGCACGTAATCCAAGGTATAAGGACGCATAGGATGGCGTGCGAGTTGGGCAATCTGCCAAGCACCCAAATCTGCGAAGATTTTTTTGGTTAACTCGACACTTTTGCCGCGCAGGCGTTGAATTTCATCATCAAGATTAATGTCATGCTTTTCATCTTGAGGACCGAGGGATTTCAGTGAATCAATTTTCGCTTCAAGTTCAGCGATAGGCTGTTCAAAATCCAGGTAATTAAGACTCATAATGTTCCTGTTTTAATCAAACTCCAGTTCAACCTGCTCCGTTCCGATTACGAGGCGTAGATCGTTGAGTAAACGATCACTTGGCGTAACTCGCCAAGTGGCCCCAAATCGTAATTTCGCCCGCGCATCCTCTCGTTGATAATAGAGGTTTACAGGAATCGTTCCTGAACGGTGAGGTTCAAGAACCTGTCGAAGACGGTTTAAAAGCTGGTCATCAATTTGCCTGTCAGTCAGTGAGAGAGCAAGCCCACGAGCATATTTTTCGCGAGCTTCATCAATATCCATCACTTCTCTTGCAATCATTTTTAGACCACCAGAGAAATCATCGAAACTGACCTGTCCACTGACGATCAGAATTTTATCTTTTTCTAACAACTGCTGATATTTATCTAGCGCGTCAGTATAGAGCATTACCTCTAAACGACCAGAACGATCATCCAGCGTACAAATACCAATTCGGTTACCACGTTTGGTGACCATCACTCTTGCCGCAAGGACTAATCCCGCCGCAACAGTTATCTTCCCACGTTCGGTAGGATGCATATCTTTGAGACGCATTCCACCCACATAACGCTCAATTTCCTTCAAATACTGATTGATCGGATGACCGGTGAGATACAACCCTAACGTTTCTCGTTCACCGTCCAACTGTACCTGTTCTGGCCACCGATTTATACTGGCATAAGACTGCTCGATTTGCTCTGGCTCTTCTGCAAGAACCCCAAACATATCGCCCTGTCCTATCGCCTCAGCCTTCGAGTGTTGGTCTGCTGCCTTAAGTGCATCATTCAGTGCACTCATTAACGCCGCCCGATGTGGTCCTAATCGGTCGAAGGCACCGGACATTATCAGTTTTTCCATCACACGGCGATTAATTTTTTTGATATCCGTGCGCGCGCAGAGATCAAACAGCTCCTTAAAATAACCGCCTTGATTCCTAGCTTCAAGTATTGCTTCGATTGGACCCTCGCCGACGCCTTTTATTGCACCGATACCATAAACAATTTCGCCTTCATTGTTAACATGGAAAGGGTAAAGTCCGGCATTAATATCGGGGGGCAACACTTTCAGCCCCATACGCCAACATTCGTCGACTAGGCCAACGACTTTTTCAGTATTATCCATATCCGCAGTCATGACCGCAGCCATAAATTCTGCAGGATAATGGGCTTTAAGCCAAAGGGTTTGATACGAGACCAGCGCATAAGCCGCAGAGTGCGATTTGTTAAATCCATAACCGGCAAACTTCTCTACGAGATCGAAGATCTTCATCGATAACTCGCCGTCGACACCCATGCTCTCGGCACCGTCTTTAAACACTGAACGCTGCTTAGCCATCTCCTCCGGCTTCTTTTTACCCATTGCCCGGCGCAGCATATCTGCCCCGCCTAAGGTATAACCGGAAAGTACTTGCGCGATCTGCATAACCTGTTCTTGGTAAAGAATAATACCGTAGGTAGGCTCCAATACCGGCTGTAAACTTTCGTGCTGCCATTGGATATCGGGATATGAGATAGCTTCACGCCCATGTTTCCGATCGATAAAGTTATCTACCATACCGGACTGTAATGGACCTGGACGAAACAAAGCCACTAATGCGATCATATCTTCGAAACAGTCGGGCTTCAGCCGTTTAATGAGATCCTTCATGCCACGGGATTCTAACTGGAAAACCGCTGTCGTTTCAGCCCGTTGCAGCATATCGAAACTTTTTTTATCATTCAGCGGAATAGCATCGATATTGATAGGTGGCTCGCCTTGCCTCTCACGCCGCGCATTAATCATTTGTAATGCCCAGTTGATAATGGTTAACGTCCGTAAACCCAGGAAGTCAAATTTAACCAACCCTGCATATTCTACGTCGTTTTTATCAAATTGCGTGACCGGATGTTGCCCTAATTCATCGCAATAAAGCGGCGCAAAGTCAGTAATCTTTGTCGGCGCGATGACCACTCCACCTGCGTGCTTACCTGCATTTCGAGTAACGCCTTCAAGCTTACGCGCCATGTCGATAAGCGCTTTGACCTCTTCATCTGCCTCATAAATTTCTGGTAATTGAGGTTCGGCGATAAACGCTTTTTCTAGCGTCATCCCCGGATCGGGAGGAATTAATTTCGAAATACGGTCGACGAAGCCGTAAGGATGCCCGAGGACTCGGCCAACATCGCGAATTACTGCTTTTGCCGCCATCGTACCGAACGTAATAATCTGCGAAACCGCGTCGCGTCCATACATATCCGCAACGTGTTCAATGACTAAATCGCGTTTCTCCATACAGAAATCGACGTCGAAATCGGGCATTGACACGCGTTCAGGATTGAGGAATCGTTCGAATAGTAGGTCAAACTCCAGGGGATCCAAATCTGTAATTTTTAGCGCGTAAGCAACCAACGAGCCTGCGCCCGAGCCACGACCTGGCCCAACGGGTACGCCGTTATCTTTCGACCACTGGATGAATTCCATGACTATCAAGAAATAACCTGGAAAGCCCATCTGGTTAATAACGGTGAGTTCGATATCTAAACGTTCATCGTAGGCAAGACGTTTAGCCGCGCGCTCCTGTTCATCAGGGAATAAAAATAGGAGCCTTTCCTCCAATCCTGCTTTAGAACAACTCACTAAGAAATCTGCGGTGGTCATTTCACCCGTTGGAAATTGTGGGAGAAAATATTCGCCTAGGCGGATCGTGACGTTACACCGCCGAGCGATTTCTACGCTATTCGCAAGCGCTTCTGGGATATCGGCAAATAACTCACACATCTCCTCTTCGGTACGCAGATACTGCTGCTCGGTGTAGAGCTTAGGCCGCTTAGGATCATCAAGAGTGTAGCCATCATGAATCGCAACGCGAATTTCATGGGCGTCGAAATCCTGCTCGCTAAGAAAACAGACATCATTAGTCGCCACTACCGGGATATGATGTGCAACCGCAAGGGATAAGGCTTGGTGTAAATAACTCTCTTCTTCACTACGCCCAGTACGCGTCAACTCGAGGTAATAATTATCCGCAAAGTGCTCTTGGTAAAAGGCTAGGCATTGCTGTGCAAGTGCCGTGTTTCCTCTTAATAAACTATAGCCAACATCACCTTTAAAGCCGCCCGATAGCAGGATTAAACCTGAGGCATGCTCAACCAGCCATTCTTGATCAACGATCGGCCCCTGATGACCATAGCCACGTTGGTACGCTTTTGAGATGAGTAGAGTAAGATTCTGGTATCCATCATTGTTGGCAGCAAGTACCGTCAATTGCATCGGTTCATCACCGAGCAAAGGATTAATAATATTAAGATCGGCACCGATAATTGGTTTGACACCAGCACCCTGTGCAGAACCGTAGAATTTGACCAGCCCGCACAAGTTCATATGGTCGGTGATCCCCAAAGCTGGCATACCTGAACTCGCAGCTTTCTTAACTAGGGCACCAGTTTTGGCTATACCATCGATCATGGAATAGTCGCTATGAACATGGAGGTGAATAAAACGTGGGTTGGCCATAATGCTCGCTTATCGGGTTTACAGGTCTCTGACTAAGTTGAAACGCGCGTGAGTATATTTCTTACGGGAGCAAAACTCTTACGATGTTCAGGTATAGGCCCCAAACGTGAGAGTTGCTCAAGGTGTTTAGCCGTCGGATAGCCTTTATGTTGATCAAACCCGTACTCAGGGTAGCGTTCAGCAAGTTGGGTCATCTCATGATCGCGAGTGACTTTCGCGAGAATAGAAGCCGCGCTGATCTCAGCGACAATGCTATCCCCTTTGACTACCGCTTGAGCTGGCATAGAAAGCGCTGGGCAGCGGTTGCCATCAATCAGAACATAGTCAGGCTGAATCGATAAGCCTGCAACGGCTCGCTGCATCGCGAGCATCGTAGCGTGTAGGATATTGAGCCGATCAATCTCTTCGACATCTGCCCGACCAACTGCCCAGGCTAACGCTTTTTCTTTAATCTCGCGATATAACATTAGCCTTTTCTTTTCGCTAATCTTTTTCGAGTCTGCTAACCCGACAATAGGATTGTTAGGATCCAAAATGACTGCAGCGGTTACGACGGCGCCGACCAGCGGTCCGCGCCCAACCTCATCAACACCCGCAATACAGTGAGCAGCAGGATAAATAAAGTCAGGCATTCACTAGCTCCAATACTGCATCGGCGGCTTGATCATCAGCACCCCATCGTATTTGTTGGTGCAATGCATAAAAAGTCTCGAGCAGCTCGCGGCGTTCAGCGCTGTCGTCGAGTAAGGGGGCGAGATCTGTGGCGAGCTGCTCCGGCGTACAAGCCTCTTGAAGTCGCTCTTTAACCAACTCTCTACCTGCCAACAGATTAGGTAAGGAGACCCATTCAGTCTTCACTAAACGTTTAGCGAGCCAGAACGTAAAAGGTTTCATCCTGTACCCTACGACCATTGGGCATTTTGCCAGCATACACTCTAATGCAGCCGTTCCAGAAGCTAATATTGCAGCATCGCTCGCAATCATCACCTCACGCGCTTTGCCTTCAATCAAATGTAAAGCAAGCGTCGGGGCGATCTCTTTTTTGATAGCTAAGAATTGTTCGGCCCGATGTGGATTCGCCGCGGGGACGACAATTTCTAAATCGGGATAGCGCTCTCTGAGTATCACTGCCGCACGTAAAAAATCAGCACTGAGCATATCGACTTCGCTGGCACGGCTTCCAGGCAGTAAAGCTAAGCAACGCGCCTCAGGCGCAATATTTAGCGTTTTTCTCGCCGCAAGCTTATCAGGGTGTAGAGCGATATCATCGGCCATTTTATGACCGATAAACTGGCAAGGGACATTGAAGCGATCATAGAAAGCTTTTTCAAAAGGTAAAAAGGCTAAGACTAGGTCGGTATTGCGGCCAATTTTAAACACTCTTTTTTGTCGCCAAGCCCAGACTGAGGGACTTACGTAGTGAATAGTGGGTATTCCTGCGCGCTTTAATTTCCCTTCTAACTGGATATTAAAGTCGGGCGCATCAATCCCTATGAAAACGTCGGGTTTTAGTGCCGAAATACGGTGAGTGAGGTCACGACGGATCTGCAGCAATCGTTTAAGTCGACCTAGTACCTCGACAATCCCCATCACCGCTAACTCTTCCATTTCGTACCAGGCTTCGCATCCCTCTGCTTGCATGAGTGGGCCTGCGATACCGACGAACCGGATATTGGGATGTTTTACTTTAAGTGCACGGATTAATCCTGCACCTAAAATATCGCCGGAGGTTTCTCCGGCGATAAGGGCAACAGTCAAGGGACGCATGAAAACCTTTTATCGTATAAGACCGCGGGTAGAACGAGCGAAGAAGTCGTAAAAGGGCTGAACTTCGCGATGAAGTTGAGCGAGAGCCTCGATTTCAGGCTTAACCTCTTCGAGAGGACGCCCGCTGCGATAGAGAAGCTTATAAGCATTACGGATCGCGTGTAAAGCTTCTTTGCTAAAGCCACGGCGCTTCAAACCTTCAATGTTAACCCCATAGGGAGATGCGTGGTTCCCTTGCGCAATAATATACGGAGGCACATCTTGAACGACGCCAGAACAGCCGCCTACCATGACATGGGTACCGATAGTGCACCACTGATGCACGGCGGTCATCCCACCGATAATCGCGTGGTCATCGACAGTAACATGTCCTGCAAGCGTCGCATTGTTGGCAAAAATACAGTGATTACCAATCAGCCCATCGTGTCCGACATGGGTATTTCCCATCAGGAGGTTATGATTACCAATACGGGTAACTCCTCCTCCTTGAACACTTCCACGGTGAATGGAGCAACCTTCGCGGATGCTATTGTGATCACCGATGATCACCTTAGTATCCTCTCCTGCATATTTAAGGTCCTGGTTAACTTCACCAATAGACGTAAACTGGAAGATGAGGTTATCTTGCCCTATTTGCGTGAAACCATTCACTACTACGTGCGATTTTAAAACCGTTCGGGCAGCAATCTCAACATGTTGTCCGACGATACAAAAAGGGCCAATCGTGACATCAGGGCCAATCTTGGCCCCTTCTTCAACAATTGCAGTAGGATGAATGTGAGCTGATGGTTCAATCACTTTACGCCTCCCGGCTGCGGGCACACATCATTGTCGCTTCACAGACGACTTTACCGTCAACAGTTGCGACACCTTTAAAACGAGTAAGGCCACGGCGAGTTTTTTCAAAAGTAACTTCCATTACCATTTGATCGCCAGGTACTACTGGTTTTTTAAAACGTGCGTTGTCAATACCTGCAAAGTAGTAAAGCTCTCCAGGCTCAAGTCCCCCTACGCTTTTAAACGCAAGGATCCCGGTCGCTTGTGCCATCGCTTCGAGAATCAGAACACCTGGGAAAATAGGTTTACCCGGGAAGTGACCCTGGAAGAATGGCTCATTGACACTGACATTTTTAACCGCACGTAAATAAGTATGAGGTTCAAAATCTAAAACGCGATCAACAAGTAAAAACGGATAGCGGTGAGGAAGCAAATCAAAGATTTCTTCTATCGCCAGAGTACGTGTTTCAGTAGTCAAGATACTCTTCCTGCTCTAAAAATGTTAGCTAAAATACGACACGATAAAAATGTTAATCGGTCGCAAAGTATAATAAGGCTATTCGCGGCGCATTGTTTGTATAATTATGCAACGACGACGCGGGGATAGACTTGACGCTTAAGTGTCGCTCTTCGAGTTCGCTTGACGCTCAAGCATTTTCAAACGTTTGTTGATCTCATTGATATTCATGACCAACGCTGCAGTTTTACGCCACTGCTTGTTCGATTGTAAGGGAATTCCAGAGGAATAGACGCCCGGCTCAGTGATTGGCCGCATTACCATTCCCATTCCCGTTACAGTCACTTTATCACAAATTTCCATATGACCGTTGATGACACTGGCTCCACCTATCATGCAGTAGCGTCCAATTTTCAAGCTACCGGCCATGATGACGCCGCCCGCGACTGCAGTATTGTCGCCAATAATTACATTATGTGCAATCTGGCATTGATTATCGATAATCACGCCATTGCCAATTTGCGTATTGTCTAGCGCCCCACGGTCGATCGTTGTGCAAGCGCCGATCTCAACGCGATCGCCAATCACAACCGTTCCCAGTTGGGGAATCTTGATCCAATTGCCGCGCTCATTTGCGTAGCCGAAGCCATCCGCGCCAATTACGGTGCCCGATTGAATAAGGCAGTAGCTGCCTATTTCTATTTCATGGTAGACCGAAACATTAGCCCACAAACGCGTATGTGCACCAATTGTGGTATTTTTACCCACGAAACAACCAGGGCCAATTACAACGTAATCACCGAGCGTTACGCCAGATTCGATGACAGCATTTGCACCGACTGCAACATTACTTCCAAGGGAGACATCGTCTGCAATGACGGCCGAAGGCGCAATATTTTCTGCTGGCGATGGCGTAGTATCGAGAACTTGCGCTAATTTTGCATAGGTCAGATAGGGATCTTTCACCACTAAAGCTGCACTATGACAAAATTCTAAATCTGCTTCCGTCAGCACCACAGCTGCAGCTTTACACTGAGAGAGTTGCTCGCGGTAACGACTGTTTGCAAGAAAGGTGATATGACTAGATTCAGCAGATTTCATCGACGCAATGCCAGAGACGGCAATACTGCCGTCTCCATGCACCGTTGCATCTAATTGGCGGGCTAAATCAGCCAAGCTTATAGATGCCATCGATTATTTAACCTGCTTCAGTACATCTGCAGTAATATCTTTAGAATTAGCGGCGTAAGCAACGGAATTGGTATCCAGCACTACGTCGTAACCTTCATCATCAGCAACCTTTTTAACAGCAGTTTGGATGCTAGAAAGAATTTTATTACGCTCTTCCATCTGACGACGACGGTTGTCTTGTTCAAAGGTCTGAGCTTTGTTTTCAAAGCTTTGACGCTTAGCCATGATATCTTTTTCTAAGCTTGAACGCTCACTTGCTTTCATGGTTGAACCATTACGTTGCAGGTTTTGCATTTGAGCTTGGATAGCACGCTCTTGTGCTTGTAGATCGGTCGCACGGCCTTTGAACTCATTTTCCAATTGCTTAGCAACGGTTGCACGTTGAGGTAATTGTTGGAAAATATTGGAGACGTTCACGACTGCGATTTTATCAGCAGCTGATGCAGCTGATGCAGCTAATGCCAATCCAAGACCCGCGGCACATAACAACTTTTTCACTATATACTCCTTTCCATTACCTTGAGTGCGTAAAACACCATTTCATGCAAGATGACAGAGAGTATTCTCTGCCATCGCAATTGATTTACCGATAAGATATTACCACGTTTTACCGATATTGAATTGGAACTGTTCCGATTTATCCCCTTCGTATTTCTTAATCGGTAGAGCATAAGAGAATACTAATGGGCCAAGTGGAGACATCCATTGTAGCGCCAAACCAGAAGAAACACGGATATTGCCTGGCTTACTATAGTCCGGAATACCGAGTGACCGCATTTCTGCCGTATCATTCCAGTTAGTATCCCAAACGGTACCCGCATCAACGAATACGGACGTCCGTAACGAGTTAGCGTATTTTTCACTAATGAATGGCGTCGGAGTAATCAGCTCCAGGCTTGCGACCGCCATAGCATTACCGCCTACCGCATCGTTGGACTTACAGATAGCGTTCGGGGAGTCGTCGCAATTCGAACGAGAACCATAGTTATAGTAAGCCGCCTTCGGTCCAATCGTGTTCGATTGGAAACCACGCACGGTACTTGAACCACCGGCGTAGAAGTTCTCGTAGAACGGCATCTCCTTACTACCTAAGCCATCACCGTAACCGAGTCGTCCACGACCTAATAGAACCCAGCTACGGTTCTTATCAAGCGGAACATACTGTTGGCTATCTAGGGTGACTTTATAGAACTTATTATCCGAGCCAGGGATGGTGACCTTACCATTTAAGTTGGTTTGGTTCCCTGACGTTGGGAAGAATCCACGGTCAAGGGTATTATAGGTCCATCCTAGATTTAACGTGAAATCATCGGTCGAATAGTCACTATCATCATTCGTCGTAGGGAAATTTTTACCCGCCGATTTAAAATAACGCCACATTGCGACTTGCGGTTGCATGTCAGACAGATCGTTATGCACATAACCTAGGCCAACACGTAACGAGTTATCTTCGTTAATCGGGAAACCTAAGGTTCCGTCTAAGCCATAGCTTCTATTCGTATAGTCCGACAGGTCCGCATCGTCAGCTTTAAAGTCATTGTAGAATAGACGCCCGCCCAGACTCACTCCGTCAACAGTAAAGTACGGGTCAGTCATGGAAAGCTCAGCGTAGGTTTGGTAGTCGTTTTTCGTGCCACTAATCCCTACGGTATTACCTGTCCCCATCCAGTTATCTTGTGTGACACCAACTTGGAAGCTAACACCACTCTCTGTGCCGTAGCCCACACCGATATTGAAGGTACCTGTATTACGTTCTTTAACTTTATAGACGACATCGACTTGGTCGGCGGTGCCTGGAACGCGCTGCGTATCGACATCTACGGTTTCAAAATAACCGGTGCGATTCAGACGATCCTTACCTTGGTCAACTAAACCACTTCCCAACCAGGAACCTTCCATCTGGCGCATTTCACGACGTAGCACGGAATCCTTCGAGGTTGTGTTACCTTCAAAGCGAATTTTGCGCACGTAGAATCGGTTACCTGAATCGACACTAATGTGTAACTTAACCGTTTTATCGGTATCGTTGATTTCAGGCTGTGTCATAACTCGTGGATAGGCGTAGCCGTAGTTACCGAGCAGTTTTTTGATATTATCTTCGATCTGCGTAACTTTGGTTCCATTGTAAAGCTCACCTGGTTCTATCTTGGCGAGTTTTTCAATTTCAGCTGAGTGGCCTGCCATGTTTCCATTAACATCAACGCCAGCAATTTTGTATTGATTGCCCTCATTAATATTAACAGTGATATAAATCCCCTTCTTGTCAGGAGTTAAGCTGACTTGAGTGGAATCGATATTGAAGCGTGCATAACCGCGATCCAGATAGAAGCTACGCAGTGTCTCGAGGTCGCCTGCAAGTTTCTGTTTCTGGTATTTTTGGTCAGCAACCAAGTTCCACCATGGCACGTCGTCACGAAGTTGGAAGCGTGAAATGAGTTCATCAGAGCTAAATGCCTTGTTGCCAACAATATTAATCTGTTGAATTTTGGCAGAAACCCCTTCAGAGAAGACGAACTTAAGATCAACACGATTTCGTGGTAACGGCGTCACAATGGCTTTAACGCTAGCAGTGTATTTACCCACGCTGTAGTAGAAGTCTTCTAGGCCCTTCTCAATAGAGGAGATAGTTGTACGGTCCAGCGCTTCGCCGACACGTACTCCAGAAGCCTCAAGGTTCTGTTTAAGTTGATCATCTTTGACCGCCTTATTACCAGAAAAAGTAATGCTGGCAATAGTAGGACGTTCTTTAACTTGAACAATCAGGTTGCTACCATCGCGCAAGACCTGAACATCTTCAAAGTTACCCGTTGCAAAGAGGGAGCGGATACTGTTTTTGATATCGTCATCATTAACGGTATCGCCAACACGTACTGGCATACTGAGCAGGGCCGCGCCGACAGCGACTCGCTGCAGGCCTTCGAAATGAATATCTCTCACTACGAAATCGTCTGCACCGTACACGGTGGCGCTGCTGAACAGCAGCGACGCTATGAGCAATTTTTTCATCGCCATCGTTTTTATGCGTGTTCCTAACTAATCCTCACAAGTAGCACATCGTCTACAAGCGAGAGAAATCATTGAAAAGTGCCAGGCCCATTAACAGTATTAGTAATACGGAACCAATACGGTAACTGAACGCCTGAACTCGCTCTGACACTGCTCCGCCTTTAATTTTTTCAATTAATAAGAAGAGTAGATGTCCTCCATCTAACACTGGTAAGGGAACAAGGTTAACGATCCCTAAGTTCACACTAATTAATGCTAAAAACATTAAATAGTAGATCACCCCATATTCCGCTGAAGCCCCCGCACCTTGCGCAATTGAAATTGGCCCGCTTAAGGTATTCAGCTTTATGTCCCCCACCACTAACTTACCAAGCATTGTTACAGTAAGCTTTATCAGTTGCCAAGATTTTGTCGTAGCCTCCGCCAAGGCGGAAAATGGACCATAGCGATGCTCAGTCTTATAGGCATCTGGCAATGGTTCGACACGAGGTATCACCCCAGCAAATCCTTCTTTACTCGAACCCGTTTTCATTTCAGGGGTCAATACCACTACAACCGAATTCCCCTGACGATCCACTTCCACCTGTAAAGCTTGTTGTGGATTATCTCTGATTGTTTTGGCAAAAAACGCCCAATCATCTACCTGCTGACCGTTGACTTTAGCGATCCTATCGCCGGCTTGCAAACCTGCTTTGTCAGCTGGAGAATTTTTTTGGACCTGCGCCAGTACCTGTTCAATCTTAGGTTGCACAGGTAGTAGCCCTAAAGCAACTAATGGATCTTGCTTTTCAGGATCGAATTTCCACTGAGTAAGATCGAGATGTTTCTCAACCTGTCCCTGTTGACCACGCACGGTCAACTTTAGTTCAGCTGAGGTATCGCCAATTTTAGAAATCAAGGCGAGACGCGCAGCATCCCAATCAGGCGTTTCGATACCGTCTACTGCATTAAGTTCCATGCCTGGCGTCAAATGCGACTGCTCAGCAATAGAACCGCTGACAATTTGACCGATTATTGGTTTAATTGCAGGAACACCATGCATAAATACTAACCAATAAGCGATGATGGCAAAGAGGAAATTAGCAATAGGCCCCGCAGCAATGATCGCACTACGCTGAGCAACCGTTTTAAAGTCGAAGGCTTCGTGGCGACGATTCTCTGGAACCTGCTCAACACGGCTATCGAGCATCTTTACGTAACCACCAAGAGGAATGATCGCGATGACGAACTCGGTCCCTTGTTTATCTTTACGCCGCCAGATAGCGGGGCCAAAGCCTATGGAAAAACGTTCTACCCAAACACCACAGCGCCGTGCTACCCAAAAATGACCGAACTCATGAACCGTGATCAGTATCGCCAAGGCTACGATAAACGCCGCGAGACTCCAGAAAAAACTTCCCAAGGGTTAACTCCTTATTTCACCTGAAATACGAGCAATAACACACAAGTAAAAACAGGAACTGCCGCGGTTAAACTGTCGATCCTATCGAGAATGCCACCATGGCCGGGAATAAGATTCCCGCTATCTTTGATCCCCGAAGCACGCTTGAACATACTTTCCGTTAAATCGCCGAGAATAGAGGCCAAGGTCGCTATTACCGCAGCGCAAATGAGACTCATCGGTGCGACGTTGAGCGGAGCAAAATAGGCAAAGATCCAGGCTATCAACGCAGACGTCGCTAATCCACCTAGGCACCCTTCAATCGTCTTCCCGGGTGAAACTTTTGGCGCCAGCTTATGCCGACCAAATAATTTACCAAAAAGATAGGCCCCTGAGTCTGCACCCCAGACCAGCAGTAAGACAAACAATAACCACCATGCGCCGGCAAAGCGGTCGAAATCGTAATGATATTGGCGTAGCACCAACATTCCCCAGAAAAAAGGAACAAGAGTCAGTGCCCCAAAAACTAGGGGAAGAAATCGTGAACGATCCCACAACATCTTCGATTTAGGATACGCAAGCACCATAAGAAGCGCGACGCACCACCAACTAAGTGATACCCATAAGGACAATGCAACATAAGGTTGGTGGATATCTCGCTGGTATGGGGGGAGCATAAACACCATTCCCGCTAATAATAAGCCGAATACCAATGCTAATAGAATGCGCTGCAGAGGAGTCTTAAGCCCTGCAAACTGTCCCCACTCCCATGCAGCAAGCATGGTAATTGCTAATACCACTAGGATAAACCCATTGGCGGGCAGGAAAAATAGTGCAGCAATAACGAGCGGTATTAAAATTATTGCCGTTAAGAGTCGAGACTTTAACAAAAAAACCCCCGGGTATTAGGATTCATTAGATACCACGCCACCAAATCGGCGTTCTCGCTGAGTAAAGGCATCTAAAGCACCTTGAAATTCTTGTTCATCAAAATCGGGCCAAAGCACCGGGCTAAAATAGAACTCAGCATACGCTACTTGCCATATCAAAAAATTACTAATTCGATACTCACCGCCTGTCCTAATCACTAGATCGACCGCAGGCAAGTCCGAGAGGCAGAGCTGAGAGTTCAACCTATCTTCCGTAATATTTTCTGGTTGCAATACTCCCATCTTCACTTGTTCTGCTAGCTGCTTTACACCGTTAACGACATCCCAGCGTCCGCCGTAGTTAGCCGCTATATTTAAGGTTAGCCCACTATTCTCTGCAGTAAGCCGTTCCGCTTTTGCGATACGATCTTGAATCTTTTGGTTAAAACCGGAGGTGTCGCCAATAACGCGTAAGCGTACATTATTCTTATGTAGTGATTTTACTTCGCTTTCCAAGGCCCAAATAAACAGCTCCATTAACGCCGTAACTTCTTGGGCTGGACGGCTCCAATTTTCGCTACTGAATGCGTAGAGCGTAAGCGCCGCGAGATGCTGGTTTGCCGCGAAACGTACTGCTTTCCTCACCGCTTTTGCGCCAGCCTTGTGGCCGGACATTCTCAATTTACCACGGTTTTTTGCCCAACGCCCGTTACCGTCCATGATAATAGCAACGTGCTTAGGTAAAACTTGAGGCAGCCATTCTGCTTCATTTTGGCCTTGTGACAACATATCGGGCTTTACTCTCATTAAAAAAACACATCGTGGTAATCTTCGCTCTTCCCAATATCTTCGTTCCAAACAGCCTGAACCTAGAATCGAATCTTAGAAAGATGGCGAGCGACTATACCATTTTCCTTATAGGGCGACAAATCTGTCACCTGAAGGATTGGCTCAAAATTGTCGTTTGATCTGTTCGTTCGTTAAGGTACGGCTCTCTACATCGATCTGTAGTACATCTTCAATACAGCTAGGCTCGCCGAAAGAGATACGATTGATGATATCTGTATTGATCGCAGCAATATCGGAAAAAGAGATGCGCCCCGCTAAAAAAGCAGCAACGGCGACCTCATTAGCGGCATTCAATGCGGTAGTATATGATTGCCCTTGGTCGCAGGCCGTCATCGCAAGCGCTAAGCAAGGATAGCGCTCGAAATCAGGCTGCATAAAGGTCAGAGGTTGCAGCTGTGTGAAGTCAAGCGGCTTCCCCCCAGTCCTGACACGATTCGGCCAAGCCATTGAGTGGGCGATAGGGGTTTTCATATCTGGGGTTCCCAACTGTGCAATCACGCTGCCGTCTCGGTAGCGTACCATTGAGTGGATCACAGATTGAGGATGAATAATCACTTCCATTTGCGAGCGTTGAGCGTTGAACAGCCATCTCGCCTCAATGTATTCCAGTCCTTTGTTCATCATTGTCGCGGAATCAACAGAGATTTTTCTTCCCATAGACCAGTTAGGATGGGCGCAGGCTTGGTCTGGTGTCTTATCTTTTAGCTCATTAATTGGGGTCTCTCGAAAGGGACCGCCTGAGCCGGTCAAAATAATCGAATCAACCCCGTTCGTCGTCAGATCACCATAACCTAATTGCTGCTGCAATAGCTCCGGAAGGCTCTGAAAAATAGCATTGTGCTCGCTATCCACAGGTAACAATTGAGCATTATGCTGCTGTACTGCATCCATGAATAACTTACCGCAAGTCACTAACGACTCTTTGTTCGCTAATAGGACACGTTTACTTGCCTTAATTGCAGCGAGCGTAGGGAGCAGCCCTGATGCGCCAACAATCGCTGACATGACTTGGTCGACATCGGGCAAAGCAGCTAGCTGTGAAGCGGCTTCGATCCCATATGAGATATCTATATTCAATTTCAATGCAACTAAACGTTCACGTAATTCACGAGCTGCCGTTTCGTCAGCCATCGCAACATACTGGGGATGAAATTCGTTACATTGCTCGGCCATGAGTGCAACATTATTCCCGCCTACCAACGCGATTACTTGATAGCGTTCTGGGTTTTCTCTCACCACATCCAGGGTATTTGTGCCTATTGAGCCCGTTGATCCGAGTATCGTCAGTCGTTGCATTGATTTTCCATTCTCTCAGTGAGGTGAGAACACACCACCTAAACATAAACAAAACGCCGCAAAGAGCCCCATTAACTGAGTCTCCATTACGGCGTTATGGACAGCAAAGCAATGCTAGAAATCGAGAAGTTCTTTCTCTTTATCCGCTAATGCTGCGTCGACTTTTTTGATACTCACATCAGTCAACTTTTGAACATCATCTTGAGAGCGACGATCATCGTCTTCGCTAATTTCTTTATCTTTAAGAAGAGCTTTAACTTTATCGTTCGCGTCGCGGCGCACGTTACGTACAGAGACACGACCTTGTTCGGCTTCGGCACGAACAATTTTGATTAAGTCTTTACGACGCTCTTCAGTCAGTGCTGGTAGTGGGACGCGAATATCAGCGCCAGCGGAGCTTGGATTAAGCCCTAGGTCTGAAGCCATGATCGCTTTTTCTACCGCAGCACTCATTGAACGATCAAACACGTTGATCTTCAGCGTACGGGAGTCTTCAACTGTAACGCTCGCGAGCTGACGAAGAGGCGTGGGCGTTCCATAGTATTCCACGACAATACCATCAAGCAGTGACGGCGAAGCGCGCCCAGTTCGAATTTTGCTGATTGTAGTTTTGAATGCTTCAACACATTTGTCCATGCGTACTTCAGCATCTTTTTTGATATCGTTAATCACTTTAAAACCCTTGGATTAGTTAATGCGCCCCGGTAACATTCGGAGTAATTCACTGTCCTGCGACGCTGGTCGACAGTCCCGAACATGCCTATATAAACGAGAATATACCTTATTTTTTAGGCGACAGGAATTATTGTGAGATTAATGTTCCTTCATTCTCACCCATGACGACGCGGCGCAGTGCGCCAGGTTTATTCATGTTAAAGACGCGGATTGGTAGGTTGTGGTCACGAGCCAGCGTAAACGCGGCGAGGTCCATAACTTTTAATTCACGTTCAAGCACATCTTGGTAGCTCAGATTCTCATGCATTACCGCATCAGGGAATTGGACTGGGTCAGCAGAATAGACGCCATCGACTTTAGTTGCTTTCAGTACGACATCAGCTTCGATTTCAATTCCACGTAGACAAGCCGCTGAGTCAGTGGTGAAGAACGGATTACCTGTACCCGCTGAGAAAATAACGACTTTATTCTGGCGTAGTAAGCTGATTGCTTCAGCCCAGCTGTAATTATCACAAACACCGTTAAGCGGAATAGCAGACATTAAGCGCGCGTTAACGTAGGCACGGTGTAAGGCATCACGCATTGCCAAGCCATTCATGACCGTCGCCAACATTCCCATGTGATCGCCGACCACGCGGTTCATTCCTGCTTTTGCCAGGCCAGCACCACGAAATAAATTGCCGCCACCAATAACGACTCCAACCTGAATACCAAGTTCGACTAATTCTTTAACTTCCTGCGCCATACGATCGAGAATACTCGCGTCAATACCGAAACCGTCAGTACCTTGTAGGGCCTCACCACTCAGTTTTAGAAGAATACGTTGATATACAGGTTTTGCGTTCGTCGCCATAATAGTTTATTCCCAGAAATTGGCTGAATAATAGAAGTGTATTGCAGGTTAATCATCCCATATTTTTTATAACAAAAATAAAGGATCAAAAAAATCAGATATTTTACTGTGCATAAAAAAGAACCGCCCAGCTGGCGGTTCTTTTCAGTATTAAGATTGCTTAGACATTGCTGCAACTTCAGCAGCGAAATCAGTCTCAACTTTCTCAATGCCTTCACCCACTTCGAAGCGGATAAAGCCAGTCACATCAGCGCCTTTTTCTTTCAGCAGCTGACCTACGGTTTTGCTTGGGTCCATAACGAAGCTTTGTCCAGTCAGTGAAACTTCACCGGTGAACTTCTCCATACGGCCTTTAACCATTTTTTCTGCGATTTCTTTAGGCTTGCCAGATTGCATCGCGATGTCGAGTTGTACTTGGTACTCTTTCTCAACAACTTCAGCAGAGACATCTTCAGGCTTAACGAATTCTGGCTTGCTTGCTGCGATATGCATAGCGATTTGCTTAACCAGCTCTTCGTCTGCACCGGTTGCTGCCACAACAACACCGATACGAGCACCGTGCAGGTAGCTACCTAAAACGTCGCCTTCTAATACAGCAACACGACGGATGTTGATGTTTTCACCGATCTTAGCGACCAGTGCAACGCGCTCTTCTTCGAATTGCGCTTTCAACACTTCAACATCAGTGACTTTATCAGCGGCTGCTGCGTCTAAGACTTTATCAGCGAACGCTTGGAAACCAGTATCTTTAGCAACGAAGTCAGTTTGGCAGTTAACTTCTAAGATTACAGCGTAGTCGCCAACAATCTTAGTTTTAATCACGCCATCTGCTGCTACGTTACCGGCTTTCTTAGCCGCTTTGATCGCACCAGATTTACGCATATTCTCGATTGCAAGCTCAATGTCGCCACTCGCTTCGGTCAGCGCTTTTTTACAATCCATCATGCCTGCGCCAGTACGCTCACGCAGTTCTTTTACCAGAGCAGCGGTAATTTCAGCCATTCTATTTTCCTCGGTTAACTGTGATCTGTTTATTTCCGATAGGGAGTATAAACAGCATCATTTTCGTAGGAGAGATTATGTATCAAACGTTCACTAGAACGGTCAATACATCAAATATACGAAGGGGCCATTGCTGGCCCCTGACAGATTACATCTGATGCCAGTACTCTTTCGAGTAAAGATTATCAGGCGTTTTCTAAAGATGCAGCTTCTGCTTGAGCAGCCAGATCTTGTGAACGCGCTTCACGAACAGTAGTCGCTACAGCGGTCAGGTACAGGGTCACTGCACGAATCGCATCGTCGTTACCAGGGATGATGTAATCAACACCATCTGGATCAGAGTTGGTATCAACGATAGCAAATACTGGAATACCTAAGTTGTTTGCTTCTTTGATTGCGATGTGCTCGTGATCAGCATCGATAACGAATAGTGCATCAGGCAGGCCGCCCATGTCTTTGATACCGCCTAAGCTGTTTTCCAGTTTAGCCAGCTCACGACCACGCATTAACGCTTCTTTCTTAGTTAACTTATCGAAAGTACCGTCTTGTGATTGTGATTCAAGATCTTTCAGGCGTTTGATTGACTGACGAACCGTTTTCCAGTTAGTCAGCATACCACCTAACCAGCGATGGTTAACGAAGTACTGGTCACAGCTTAGTGCTGCTTCTTTAACAGCTTCGCTTGCTGCGCGCTTAGTACCAACCATTAAGATTTTCCCTTTACGAGAAGAAATCTTGTGCAACTCAGCCAGAGCGTCGTTGAACATTGGTACGGTTTGCTCAAGGTTGATGATGTGAACTTTATTACGTGCACCGAAAATGAAAGGTTTCATTTTTGGATTCCAGTAACGAGTTTGGTGACCGAAGTGAACACCAGCCTTCAGCATATCGCGCATTGAAACAGTTGCCATTATAACCTCTAAAATTTTAATTGGGGTTGAGCCTCCATGTACCCCATACCACCGACCTTTGCAGGCACCCCGGAGTATGTGTCGGTACATGTGTGTTTTGGTTTGACCTTCACAGTAAACTGCGAAAACCACCTTTCACATACGAGTGTAAGTGATCCTTTATCTTTCACTAGGAGAGTTAAAGAATCATCGGCGCGCTTTATACCATAAATCGCTGCCTAGTGCTATATTTTGTTCGATTTTTAGCGCCCCCTCTCCTGCTCTACCGCCTGTGTATTGGCAGCGTAGGGGCGTCCTGTTAACATAGGTAATAATTATTGCGCAATCGCCAGTGTTGAGACTTCTGGCTACTATTGGAACCAAAACTTATGGCTATCTCAATTAAAACACCTGAAGAAATTGAAAAAATGCGCGTGGCAGGACGCCTCGCGGCAGAAGTGCTGGAGATGATCGGCGCTCATGTCAAACCCGGTATTTCTACTGGTGAACTAGACAAAATCTGTGCCAACTATATTACAGAGCAACAACAGGCTGTCTCTGCCTGCTTGGGCTATCACGGTTTTCCCAAATCAGTATGTATCTCGATCAACGAGGTGGTTTGTCACGGCATCCCTAGCGATGAGCGCCTCCTGAAAGAAGGTGATATCGTCAATATCGACGTTACGGTGATCAAAGATGAATATCATGGTGATACCTCAATGATGTTTATCGTTGGTAAGCCCACGATCTTAGGCGAGCGCCTTTGCAAAATTACGCAAGAGAGCCTGTATCTTGCATTACGTCTAGTGAAACCAGGTATTCGCCTACGAACCCTGGGGAAAGAGATCCAGAAATTCGTCGAAGCCCAGAACTTTTCGGTCGTACGTGAATATTGTGGCCACGGTATTGGTAAAGGGTTCCATGAAGAACCTCAAGTCTTACACTACGATGCTGATGACCAAGGTGTGGTGTTACAGACAGGTATGACTTTCACCATTGAGCCAATGGTCAACGCGGGTGATTATCGCATCCGTAGCATGAAAGATGGTTGGACGGTAAAAACTAAAGATCGGAGCTTGTCTGCGCAGTACGAGCATACTATTGTGGTCACAGACACTGGCTGTGAGATTTTAACGCTTCGTAAAGATGAAACCCTACCCGCGGTATTAGTCAACTAAGTAAGATCTTGCTAAATAATCATAAGCCGGCGCGATGCCGGCTTTTTTTATGATGAGAATGACTTAATGAGCACTCCTATTCCTCAAGCGTTGGCCACACTACTCCACGCTCCCGACAGTTGGCATGCCCCTCAATTGCAACGTGAAGTCATCAAAGCCTCTCTTGACCATTTTCAACAACTCTCCGCTGAAGCCTTTGATCAAGGTGTTCCCGTCGAAGAATTAATTACGGCACGCAGCCATTTTATCGACCGATTTTTACAGCGTCTCTGGTCCTTCTACCAATTGAGCGACTCACCGGAGTTAACGCTTATTGCAGTCGGCGGCTATGGTCGAGAAGAGCTTCTGCCTCTCTCTGATATCGATCTTTTGATTATTAGCCGCCGCCCTTTAAATAACCATCAAGCTCAACAAGTTAGCGCCTTGATCACCCTATTATGGGATGTGAAATTAGAAGTCGGACAGAGTGTGCGGACGCTGGACGAGTGTATTACTGAAGGACTCGCTGATTTAACGATTGCGACTAACTTAATTGAGTCAAGAATGCTCGTCGGCGACGTCTCTCTTTTTCTTGAGCTGCAGAAAAATATATTTAGCGAAGAATTCTGGCCTTCGGTTCATTTCTTCTCCGCCAAGATCAAAGAGCAAAACGATCGCCATCTTCGCTATCACGGAACCAGTTACAATTTAGAACCCGATATCAAAAGTAGCCCAGGGGGGTTACGCGATATCCATATGTTACAGTGGGTCGCGCATCGCCATTTTGGCGCGACATCCCTTGATAATATGGTGCAATTTGGTTTCCTTACTACCGAAGAACGCGATGAACTCAAAGAATGCCAAACCTTCCTGTGGCGTTTACGCTTTGCGTTACATCAGACACTCACTCGCTATGACAATCGGTTGTTATTTGATCGACAACTGTCTGTCGCAACGCGCCTCAATTATCTCGGTGAGGGTAATGCCCCTGTCGAGAAGATGATGAAAGACTATTATCGTGTAACGCGCCGTATCCGTGAGCTAAATACGATGCTATTACAGTTGTTTGATGAGGCTATTCTTACCCTACCGACCACTGAACGCCCGCGCCCTATCGACGACCTGTTCCGGTTGAGGGGTGATCTGATTGAGCTAAGGGATAGCCAGAGTTTCACTAAAAAACCTGAAAATATCTTAAAGATGTTTTTGGTTATGGTTCGGCGGCCCGAGATTACGGGTATCTACTCGGCAACGCTGCGTCAACTTCGGCTAGCCCTACAGCAACTGGAAAACCCCCTCTGTAATAACGCGGCTGCCAGACCTTTGTTTCTCGAAATTTTAGGGAGTAGCGGCGCGGTAAGTCGAGCATTGATGCCGATGCATCACCATGGCGTGCTCGCGGCATACTTACCGCAATGGGAATCCATCGTCGGCCAAATGCAGTTTGACCTGTTTCATGCCTATACGGTCGATGAGCACACCATGCGCGTACTGCAAAAGCTCGAAAGCTTTGGCCGGGAAGAGGTTCGGCCTCAGCACCCGCTCTGTGTCGAAATTTGGCAGCGCTCCTCCAACCCGCTAATTTTAATTATTGCCGCTATCTTCCACGATATAGCCAAGGGCCGAGGGGGGGATCATAGCCTACTGGGGGCAGAAGATGTTTATGCTTTCGCAAAGCTTCATCAGCTTAACTCACGCGATAGTGAGTTAATCGCTTGGCTGGTCGAGCATCATCTCTTAATGTCAGTGACCGCACAGCGGCGAGATATTCAGGACCCGGAAGTCATTCGCCAATTTTCTGAGGTAATGGGTAATGAACGCCAGCTAAAGTTCCTGACTTGTCTGACTGTCGCTGATATTTGTGCCACGAATGAGAGTCTTTGGAATAGCTGGAAGCAAAGCCTATTACGTGAACTCTTCTTTGCAACCGAAAAGCAACTACGTCGTGGTAAAGATAAACGGCCCGACCTACGCTCACGCGTCCGTCATAATCGTCAGCAAGCATTAGCCTTACTGCGTATGAACGATGTGAACGAAAATCGGCTTTTTCATTTATGGAATCGCTGCCGGGCAGATTACTTTTTACGCCATACGCCAACCCAACTCGCATGGCACGCTCAGCATCTGCTCGATCATCCTTTACACGAGCCGTTAGTGCTAATTAGCCCGCAATCGGCACGTGGTGGGACGGAAATTTTTATTTGGAGCCCTGACCGAGCTTACCTCTTCGCCACCGTCGCCGGAGAACTCGATAGGCGCAACCTGAGTGTTCATGACGCACAGATTTTTACTAATCGTGATGGAATGGCCATGGATACCTTCATCGTCCTCGAACCTGAGGGAAGCCCACTTGCCCCTGACAGACACACCTCAATCATTCAGGGTCTCACCCAGTCTTTACGCCAAGAAACATGGTCAGCAGCAAAAACGAGGCGCAGCTCCTCGCGCCTGAAACACTTCACCGTTGAAACACGTGTGCACTATCTTCCTGGACACACCGACCGCCGAACTTATCTTGAGCTGGTTGCCTTGGATCAACCTGGTTTACTTGCCCAAATTGGGGCAATCTTTGCTGAACTTGAGATATCGCTACATGGCGCACGTATCAGTACGATTGGTGAGCGGGTGGAGGATTTATTTATTCTTGCTGATAACGAACGCCGTGGATTAAGTAAAAAAATGCGCGAGCAACTACGTCAAAGGTTGACAGAGACCCTCGATCCAACCGATAAAATGTAATTCATGGAAGAACTCAAGGGGCCTGGTAAGCTGCCAGCCCCACCACAGTAGTTAAATTTCATTCACTGCTTACTAAGACACTTAGAATTTTTGGGAAATTATGATGCAACAGTTAGAAAAAATTATTGAAGCCGCTTTTGAACGCCGTGCCGAAATCACACCGAACAATGTCGAGGCAGAAACTCGCGATGCGGTAAATCAAATCATTCAGTCGATCGATAAAGGCGAGCTACGCGTAGCGGAAAAAATCGATGGTGAGTGGGTGACGCACCAGTGGTTAAAAAAAGCCGTGCTTCTCTCGTTTCGCATCAATGATAACCAAGTGATGGAGGGTGCAGAGACCCGTTATTTCGATAAAGTGCCGCTAAAGTTTGCAGACTACGATGATGCCCGTTTCCGCGAAGAAGGCTTACGCGTAGTCCCTCCTGCTGCAGTTCGCCAAGGTGCTTATATCGCCCGCAATACCGTTTTGATGCCTTCCTATGTGAATATCGGTGCATACGTTGACGAAGGAACGATGGTCGACACATGGGTAACCGTCGGTTCCTGTGCACAAATCGGTAAAAATGTTCACCTGTCTGGTGGCGTAGGTATCGGTGGCGTCTTAGAGCCGCTACAAGCTAATCCGACCATTATCGAAGACAACTGCTTTATCGGTGCGCGTTCTGAAATCGTAGAGGGCGTCATCGTAGAAGAAGGCTCGGTGATTTCGATGGGAGTTTATATTAGCCAAAGCACACGTATTTACGATCGTGAAACCGGCGAAGTATTCTTTGGCCGCGTCCCGGCAGGCTCCGTCGTCGTATCGGGTAGCATGCCAGCAAAAGATGGCAGCCACAGCCTTTACTGTGCCGTTATCGTGAAAAAAGTTGATGCGAAAACGCGCGCAAAAGTTGGTGTTAATGAGCTACTTCGTAGCATTGATGACTAATTGATCCACTCGCTTCTTGTCTAATATCGGATTTATTACAGGCAAAGGTGAACTCACGAGGTTAATAACTATGTTTGATAATTTAAAAAGCTTAGGGATCACCCATCCTGAAGAAATTGATCGCTATAATTTACGGCAAGAAGCCCATCACGATATCTTGAAAATCTATTTTAGAAAGGATAAAGGGGAGTTTTTTGCCAAGAGCGTCAAATTCAAATACCCGCGTCAACGTAAGCCCGTTGATAATCTCCCAGAAAACGATATTCAAGAGATTAATCCTAGCCTCGCTTATGTGATCAACGAGCTCGATCAGCTATGCCAGCAAGATCCATTAGAAGTAGACTTGAAGAATAAAATTCTTGAGGACCTACGTCATTTGGAAGGCGTTGTATCGAATAAAATTGCAGAAATAGAGGCAGATCTCGATCGCTTAACGCGTCATAAATAGGGATTGGCTAGAATAAAAAAATCCCGCTACTAGGCGGGATTTTTCTTAGTGATAATTAACTGCTCAGGCTATGACCTTCATCGCTATCGTAACTATCACTTACGAAGTGTAGATTAGATCGCTACAACGTTCGCCGCTGATGGACCTTTAGCGCCGTTCTCGATAGAGAACTCAACTTTTTGGCCTTCGTCTAAGGTTTTAAAATCGTTGCTTTGAATCGCAGAGAAGTGAACGAACACATCTTTGCTACCGTCTGCAGGAGAAATAAAACCGAAACCTTTACCTGCGTCAAACCACTTTACTAAACCAGTCATTTTGTTAGACATCGTTAAAATCCTTGCTTGTCGATCCGCTCAGAATGGCGAATCTGATCTGCTATACAGTAAATAGCTTATGGTCACTTAAAGAAGACTTTCGAGGAAGGATATCGATGGATAACGCTTGAACTGAAGACTGCTTTACTAAAGTTGCTTACATAAGGTCTGTACTACAAACCGATACGACTATAATAGACAGACTAACTAAGGTTACGCAACTTTTATTTCAAATAAATTTTTAGCACCGCATCGGATTATTGAACGTACCACCTTGTAAAAGGCAGCCCAGAAGGAATATTTGGGCTGCCAAGAGACGTTAAGCTTGATAACTTTTACTGCGCGAGGAGATACAGAACGTCGTTACCGCGTTTAATATTCAGGGCTAAAACTGCGGGTTTGCTATCTAGTACCTTACGTAACTCACCCAGATTAGCGATTGGCTGCTGATTTACCCCTAAAATAATATCGCCTTTACGTAAGCCGATACGCGCTGCCGTAGACCCCGGTTTCACCGCCTCAACCTGTACACCTTTCTGGCCGTTGCTGGCTAAATTACCCAATTCAGCACCCTCAATTCCAGCATAGATTGTTGCTGAAGCAACATTATCTTGACGGCTCTGCTGAAGTTCAACGGCGATAGTGATGGGTTTCCCTTCACGAATAATACCGAGTGCAAGCTTAGTCCCCACCGGTAAAGAACCCGCTTCAGCTCGTAGCGCAGCAAAGCTATTTAGCGGTTTACCATTCAGCGATACAATCACGTCTCCCGGTTTAATCCCGGCTTTTTCTGCCGATGAATTAGGCAAGACTTGGCTGATAAATCCACCCCGTTGTGCATTGACGTGAATAGCTTTCGCTAATTCTGAGTTAAGTTCAGTTCCCATAATACCTAACTCACCCCGCTTCACTTGGCCATATTCGATCATCTGTGCCGTCAGGTATTTTACCATATTACTAGGAATGGCAAAGCCAATACCGATATTACCGCCGTCTGGAGCGAGGATTGCCGTATTGATCCCAATCAATTCCCCGCGAAGGTTCACCAGCGCGCCGCCAGAATTTCCACGGTTAATCGCTGCGTCGGTTTGGATAAAGTTCTCGTAATTCTCGACATTAAGTCCACTTCGTCCCAACGCCGAAACAATACCAGAGGTCACTGTTTCGCCAAGGCCATAAGGGTTACCAATTGCGACGGTATAATCACCCACTTGCAAATTATCAGAGTCTGCCAGCGTGATAGCAGAAAGATTTGTCGCATCCTTGAGCTGAATAAGCGCAATATCAGAACGCGGATCCTTGCCAAGCACTTTGGCATCGAAGCGACGCCCATCACTGAGTTGTACCGTAATTTTTGAGGCATTATCAACGACGTGGTTATTGGTGACTACATAGCCTTTTTGCGCATTGATCACCACCCCCGAGCCTAAAGCACGAAATTTCTCTTTCTGGCTTCCTTGTGCCTGATTAGGAGATTGGCAAAGCGGAGAGTTCATAAAGGGCGAGCCTTGTTGACAAAACGGCGTCATATCCCCAAAAAATTGCTGAAATTGCTGATTGGCTTGGTTTTTGACTGTGGTAGAACCTTCAACGCTAATACTGACTACCGATGGCATAATTTTCTGCAGCATAGGGGCTAGGCTCGGCATTTGCTGGCTATCCGATGAGGCCGTTTGTGCTGCCATTACACTTACCGAGCCAAAAGCTAAACTTAAGCTAAGTGCAACCATACTGAGTGTTAACGTGTTTTTTTCATAGTCGGATTCTCTTATTTTTACTTTCCTGAATCATTGCTGTAATCACTCACGTGAGAATGAATGTATACCAATTAGTTCCCGCTACACTCCCTGTATAAACGTAAAAATATATTTGAATCGCTGACACTTCTTAAACGAAGTCAACCGCCATTAAACGTCGATACTCTTCCCATGCATAAAGGTCGGTCATCCCACTAACATAGTCTTGAATAAGTCGATATCGATAATAGCGTTCCCATAATATTAATTCTTGATGGGGAAGTTGTTGACACTGCTGTAAATGGTGACAGTAAGCCTTACAATGCTTATCCGATAAACGGTGAAACAGCCGCGTTTCGATTGGGTATCCAGGCAACTCGTCATCGATGATGAGTCGAGTAAAATTATCGTAAGACAGCAACATCATAGGTTGATAAATATCAAGTAACCCGCGGATCACACGATAGCCTTGTAGCTCCAACTGCTCGACGTCGGAATGCCGGAATACATACTTACGTGCAACTTTTTTAAACATGGACAGTAACCGCCCAGACTCTCCTTGGTCTTCAAGCAGAGCATGATTGAAGCTACCAGCAAAAATTTCGGGAAGATGGTCGATAAAACGCTGCACCGCATGCCTAACCAGTTCTCGTTGAACATGCACCCGTAACGACATAAAAAACTGATCGCCTTTGCTGCGACGTTTCTTCGTATTTGCCTCTGTCCAAGCTTCTTCTACCGTACGCGAAAAAAGGTCTTTGTCATGAGCAGCGCCCCATTCAGCCGCTAGATAGCCATACAGGGCTTCGACGTTAAAGATCGCTTTCTCAACGGCATCATCCAAATCGGCGATACAATAGGAGATATCGTCCGCTGCTTCCATAATATAAGTCAAAGGAAAGCGATGAAATTCAGCCAGTTGTGTTTCATCTCTCAGTTTCTCTATGTAACGTCTCTCTGAAAGATAGAAACCTGGTTTTTTCATCAGTGTTGAATAAGCTTCGGGCTTTTCCCCCTGCCACCATGCCGGCGCGGTATACTTCATAATGCAGGCGACTTGAGCATAGCTAAGGTTGAGCTGCAAAATAGTGTGTACTAGCCTAATACCTTGGGCATTCCCCTCAAAGTGGCTTAGATCGGCGCGTATTTGTAATATCAGGGAGGTGAGTGAGACGTCATCATTGTCAAACGCGGGGATACCGCTGGCTAGGTGCTCTTGAAACCAATCTTTTATTGCAGCCTCACCGAAATGACCAAAAGGAGGATTTCCTACGTCATGCAGCAAACAGGCCATCTCAACCAAGCTCTCGAAGCTTCGCGCAAAATTTTCTAAACCATAGGAGGCTAAACCGCCCTGCCGCTCAAGCCTCAGTAATATCTCACGCGCGATGTAGCGCCCAGCTTGCTGCACTTCCAAGGAGTGGGTCAGCCGCGAACGTACTGATGCATTACGTTCCAGAGGAAAAACCTGCGTTTTTTGCTGTAAACGTCGTATTGCCGCAGAATGGATTATTCGGCCGCGATCACTTTCAAATACCCGACTGATTTGTTCTTCAGTTTCTGGGATACGACCATTATTAAATGGCCTGTTAACACTGATCTTCTTCCTAAAATTAATCGTCACCTTCTCCTCCCTTCAGATGGCATTAATTTCTTCATACGCCATGATAGACTATGCTAACAAGCATAATTGAATCCACCGTTTTAGTAGGGAATCTGATGAAAATAGGCATTATTGGGGCAATGGAGCAAGAGGTCACCTTGCTACGCGAAAAAATCGAACAGCGCGAGACGCTCAACCTGGCGGGCTGTGAGATCTATACAGGTAAGCTACAAGGCGTTGACGTGGCATTACTCAAATCGGGGATAGGCAAAACCTCGGCCGCGTTGGGAACCACCCTTTTACTGCAACTCTGTAAGCCTGATGTGATCATCAATACTGGCTCAGCAGGCGGCCTAGAAAGCAGTCTTAAGATAGGTGATATTGTGGTATCAAGCGAGGTACGCTACCACGATGCAGACGTCACCGCCTTTGGCTATGTGCCAGGCCAAATGGCTGGCTGCCCAGAAGCGTTTGTGGCGAGTGAGGACTTAATCCAGACAGTTAAGGCTTGTGCGGCTGATCAAGGACAGCACACCGTGACCGGACTTGTGGTCAGTGGCGATGCCTTTATTAATGGTGCCGAGTCTTTAGACCGTATTCGCGCTACCTTCCCACAAGCAATCGCCGTTGAGATGGAAGCCACCGCTATCGGCCACGTCTGTCATCGATTTGCCACGCCATTCGTGGTTGTGCGCGCGATCTCTGACGTTGCCGACCAAGCTTCTCACCTTAGTTTTGACGAGTTCTTGGCGACGGCGGCCGAGCAATCATCGCGATTGGTCGAGGCCATCGTAAAAAAACTTGGTCACGAGTAGAAAAAATCCCGCAGACTGCGGGATTTTATTACCTAAAAAACTTTACACTGACTAGATAAATGTCGCGATAAGCTCACATTATCCAGACACTTTTTTAAAGTTGGGGATAACGTTTTTGTCGATTAACTGATCGAAGAGCTTGTAAAAACTCTGTTCAGTTGAAACATAGTCATCAAACCCTGCCAGACGGCTCTTGGTCATATCCGTAAACGCCTCAAAAGGACGCCCTAAGTCCGCATCGGTATGCCACCACGATGCCAGCTTCTCGACCTCATCGGTGTGTAGCGCATACTTCTTCGCGAGTGCTTCCCACAGTTCTGGAGCATTACATGCACTCATGCGTGCCTCAAGGGTCTCCTGATCGCCTGTAAATTCGCCTGCCTCAATACCGAAATACTCTGCAAGTCTCGGCCACAGCCAGTTCCAGCGAAAGTGCTCACCGTTCACGATATTGAAAGCCTCGTTTTCGGCCTTCTTAGCCGCCGTTGACCAAACGAGTTGACGAGCTAATATACCTGCATCCGTGACATCAGATACTCCTTGCCACTGTTCGCGGGAGCCAGGGAAGACGAAAGGCCATCCGTGTTCACGACAGAGCGAGGCATAGACTGCTAGGGTTTGTCCCATATTCATCGCATTACCTTGCGCCGCACCAATTACGGTATGTGGACGATGCACGCTCCAATGGTAACCGTAGCGCTCAGCCCCTGCAAAGATCTCGTCCTCTTGAGCATAGTAGAAATTATCGACAGGTTGCCGCGGTTGTTCTTCTCTAAAAGGCGTTATCACCGTTTCCGCCGCACCATAGGCTTCGAAAGGGCCTAAATAGTGTTTAAGACCGGTGACTAGGGCAACGTGGCGCCCCGCTAGACGGTCACCTAATGCATCGATAACATGGCGAACTATTCCGCCATTGACGCGGATATTTTCTTTTTCATTACTTTGTCTGGACCAGACGGTAAAGAAGACAGCATCTGGTTGCTGCGAGCTAAGAGCCGTTGAGACCTCGTTCGCAGAAGTGAGATCAGCAGTAAGTCCCGTCACACCTTCCGGCAGAGGGGAACGCCCGCGAGAGAGCCCCGTTACTGCCCACCCTTGCTGAATCAGCTCAGCAGAGAGCGCGCTGCCTGTAATACCGCTACAACCGATGATCAGTGCATTTTTCTTCATACAACCTCCAAAAGTTTGCCTATCCCTCTAGCATAGACGAGAATAAAATGCTTATCTGAGGTAAAATTTCATACAACTTTTGAATTAAATTCACAAATATGCATGATCAACGGTTTAAAAATATTCACCAATTCATTGCGTGTGTACAAACGGGCAGCTTCACTGAAGCCGGTAAACGCCTGCACCTTTCTCCATCAGCAATCAGCAAAGCTATTCAAGCGCTAGAGCAGCGCTTAGCATGCCGCCTTTTTGAACGAACGACGCGTAAGCTGCAACTTACTGATGCAGGAAATGCCTATTACGCCACGTGTTTGCAGATCCTACGCCAGTTAACTGAAGCTGAAACGGCGCTTCAACTTAGCCAAGACTTACCGACAGGAAAAGTCGCGATCGCATTACCTGAGACCTTTGGTAAAGTCGTGGTGCTACCGCTGCTATGCGCACTCACTCAACGCTTCCCTGAACTTACGCTATCGCTGCAATTATCTGATAAGCTGCTAGATCTTGAACAGGAAAAAATCGATATCGCGGTACGCATCGGCGGCGAAATCCCCTTCGATAGTAACGAAGGGTTCCAGCTTTTCGGCTATGAGAAAATGGTGTTTTGCGCTAGCCCTGGCTATATCGCCGAGCATGGACTGCCGACTACGCTTACTACTCTGTGCGCACAGCATATTGTCGGCTATCAAGCCCAGAATGGAAAAATGAAACCTTGGCTTATCCCAACCCATCAATACCCTCAATCTTGGCACCCCGCTCAGTATCGTTTAACTGCAGACAATACGGAGGCACAACTGATAGCGGTCTGCCATGGTGTTGGCGTTGCACAGCTACCCTATTGGCTAATCAGGGAGAAGGTCGAGCGAGGAGAGTTGGTATGGCTATTACCGGATATTCAATTAGACGGGTTACCGTTGACGCTTCGCTATAAAGCGAAGCAACAATCATCACCGAAAATTCAGGCTGTGCTTAATGCATTACACCCATTAAGCGAAGTTAATTCACGGGCTGCTTTAAACGCTGAAGGATGATCCGCACCCACATGTCGTTTTTGCATTAGGGTTCGTCACGATGAAGCGAGCACCTTCCAGGCCTTCGGTATAGTCCACCGAGCCGCCTACTAAGTACTGCAAGCTCATCGGATCGACGACTAACGCGACGCCTTGTTTCTCAATCGTCATATCGCCATCGTTGACTTTATCATCGAACGTAAAGCCATACTGGAAGCCACTGCATCCACCGCCGGTAATATACACGCGTAGTTTAAGTTCGGGATTTTCTTCGTCGGCGACTAAGGTTTTAACTTTATTCGCTGCGGCATCGGTAAATTGTAAGGGCAAAGTTGCTACGTCATCGCTCATTATTCTGCTCCAAAAAGAGAGGGCCAAGTTTCGACCTTATCCGCCTATTATCAGTCAGCATAGCGTAGCAATCAAGCCTCCGACTAAACCAACCGTGCCGTGATGAAGAGAGACAAGCCATGAGGCCATTAACAGCATGGGGTTTTTTCCATTACACTGTAGGGTATTCTTTCTATGTTATGCAGGAATTTTTGATGAACAAGTCCGAAACACTGTTTCAAGAAGCGCAATCTGTGATCCCGGGTGGCGTAAACTCCCCCGTCCGTGCCTTTTCTGGCGTTGGGGGAACCCCACTTTTTATCGAACGCGCAGAGGGTGCTTACATCTATGATGCCGATGGAAAGGCTTATATCGATTATGTCGGTTCGTGGGGGCCCATGGTACTCGGACATAATAATGCTGAGATCCGTAATGCGGTCATTGCAGCGGCCGAACGAGGCTTAAGCTTCGGTGCTCCCACCGAAATGGAAGTCAAAATGGCGGAGTTGGTGTGTGAGCTAGTGCCCTCTATGGATATGGTACGTATGGTTAACTCGGGGACAGAGGCGACGATGAGTGCCATCCGCTTAGCTCGCGGCTTTACTCGTCGTGATAAACTGATTAAGTTTGAAGGCTGCTACCATGGGCATGCCGACCACCTTTTAGTTAAGGCCGGGTCAGGAGCCCTCACGTTGGGACAACCAAACTCCCCCGGCGTACCCGCTGATGTCGTACGCCATACCCTCACCTGTACTTATAACGATGTAGACTCTGTGCGCCAAGCGTTCGAACAGTATCCTGACGATATCGCCTGCGTGATTGTTGAGCCTGTCGCCGGCAATATGAACTGTATACCTCCTCAACCAGGTTTTTTACAAGGACTACGCGCATTGTGCGACGAGTTTGGGGCGCTACTGATCATCGATGAGGTAATGACAGGCTTTCGCGTTGCATTGGGTGGTGCCCAAGCATACTACAACGTTATTCCTGATCTGACCTGCTTAGGGAAAATTATTGGCGGGGGCATGCCTGTCGGTGCGTTTGGTGGTCGTAAAGACGTCATGGAAGCACTGGCGCCTCTAGGTCCGGTCTACCAAGCAGGGACGTTGTCTGGTAACCCGATAGCGATGGCAGCCGGTTATGCGTGTCTACAACAACTCTCTCAGCCTGGAGTACACAGCACATTGACCTCACTCACCGAGAGACTGTGTGCTGGCCTGCACCGTGTTGCCGAACAGTATAATATTCCGCTGGTGACCAACCAAGTCGGCGCAATGTTCGGGCTGTTCTTCACCGACGACAAGCAAGTGACTTGCTACGCAGATGTCACCCGCTGTGATACGCAACGCTTTAAACAATTTTTCCATTTAATGCTTGAAGAAGGTATCTACTTTGCACCTTCCGCCTATGAGGCTGGCTTTATGTCCCTAGCCCATAGTGAAGAGGATATCGATCGAACGATTGAAGCGGCCCGTCGCAGTTTTGCAAAATTAGCGGCCTAGCACAAAATATAATAGATAAAAAAAAACGCTGCCGAGGCAGCGTTTTTTACTATTCTATCAACTAATGACCGAACATATCTTTTATCCAACCGGCAACGCCATTACTTTGGCTGCCCTGTTGCTCTTGTTGTTGCTGTTGCTGTAATTGCTGCTGTTGCTGCTCAACTTGCTGCTGTTGTTGTTGGCAAAGCGCATTCGGATCTGCCGTCCAGACCGGCAAACTACGCCATGCACTACTTCCCGTATTACAGACGAAGTTACCTGCTGAATCGACAGGCATCATCGATACATCATCAGGCGGAGTCAACTGTAGAGGAGTTGGCGGTTGACTCGCCAAATAGCGGCGATAGATCTGCATTGCGCCACTCGCGCCGTACAGACGCGTAGATTGGTTATTATCACGACCTATCCACGTTATCGCGACCTCTTTACCGTCAATCCCTGCAAACCAGCTATCGACCAAGTTATTCGTCGTCCCCGTCTTACCTGCCAGATGCATCGTATTATACTGGCTACCTAACGCATGAGCTGTACCGTGATCGACAACCTGCTGCATTGAGTAAAGCGTTAAATACGCCGCTTCCGGTGGCTCGACCTGCTGGGCTTGCGGATAGCTTTGGTACAAGACTTTATTATCCTCGGAAATAACGGAACGCACTGCGGATAACGTTGCCCGATTCCCCCCGCTAGCAATCGTCTGGAAGGCTTGTGCAACCTCTACAGGGGTAAGGTTTAGCGCGCCCAACAGCATAGATGGTACCGGGGACAGCTGATCAGGATTAACCCCAAGTTTTGTCCACGTGTCGACCACATTTTTCAGCCCAAGAGACATCCCTAAATTAACCGTCGGAACATTCATTGAGTGCGTCAGGGCATCCACCAGCATCACTTTTCCACTGAACTGATGGTCATCGTTTTCTGGACGCCAGATTTGCCCATTAGGCTGTTTCAGAGCCAAAGGCTGGTCGGCAATCCAACTATTTAACCGGTACTGTTGAGGCTGACTAAGCGCCGTTAAATAGGTCGCTGGCTTAGCCAGTGAGCCAATCGATCGGCGCGCCTGCATGGCCCGGTTATATCCTGCGAACTGAGGATTCGAGCCCCCAACCATCGCCCGAACCTCTCCACTGAAACGATCGACGACAACCATCGCAGTCTCAAGATCGGCAAGGCGACGCTGCTTACGTAAAGCAGGGATCCCCTCTTCCACAGCTTTTTCGGCAGCATCTTGCGAAATCGGATCGAGCGTAGTGAAAATTTTCACACCCGAAAGATCTTGCATTTTATCGCCTAGTTTTTGCTGCAGCTCGTTACGAACCATTTGCATAAAGGCTGGCTGAGGCGTAATGACCCCGCCCTTGGGCTGTACACCGAGCGGCCGTGCTGAAAGCATGTCGTAGAGCTCTTGGTTAATCACATTCTGCTGCTGTAGCAGACGTAACACCAAATTACGACGTTCGAGCGCAAGCTTCGGATTTCGCCAAGGGTTATAGAGCGAAGCTCCTTTCACCATGCCGACTAAGAGTGCCTGCTGATCGAGGCTTAACTCATCGACTGGACGACCGAAGTAGTACAGGCTGGCTAACGGGAATCCACGGATCTGATCGTTACCGGCCTGACCTAGGTACACTTCGTTAAGATACAGTTCTAAGATGCGATCTTTACTGTAACGAGCATCTACGATCACCGCCATATAGGCTTCACGAACTTTACGCCATAACGATCGCTGATTAGTGAGGAATAGGTTCTTCACCAGCTGCTGGGTTAACGTACTCCCACCTTGCACCGCACGTCCTGCGGTCAGGTTCGCAACAAATGCGCGACCGATGGAGTACAAGCTAATCCCATCATGCTCGTAGAAATGGCGATCTTCCGTAGCAACTAGCGTATCGACGAGTAGATCCGGGAATCCTGAGCGCGGGACGAAGAGCCGCTGCTCACCATTAGGCGACTGCATCATAGTAATAAGGCGCGGATCGAGGCGGAAGTAACCGAAGTCGCGACCTGTATCTAGGTTTTTGATTTCACTTAGCTCGCCGTCTTCGAAATTCAACTGAGTATGGATCTGTCCTTCTTTACCACCGGGAAAGTCGAAGGGACGACGTAATAACTCAATGCTGTTCCCTTTTACCGAAAACTCGCCCGGTCGCGTAATCTTTGTTACCTGACGGTATTGCGTCCCTTCGAGGAGTGCGATCATATCTTTACGATCGAACGGCATCCCCGGTTCCAGGCTAACCATCCGCCCATAGACCGTTGCGGGGAGATCCCAAACACGCCCATCGATACGATGACGAATTTCTGAATCGAGATAAATTCCCCATGCGGCAATAATGACCGCAACGACAAGGATAATTTTTAGTAGTAGACCTAGCCAACTTCTCTTTTGGCTTTTTCGTGGGGCTTTTCCACGTTTTTTAGTTGCAGGCAATGACGTATTCTCCTCATCATCATAGCTATCCGGATCTTCTTGGTAAGTCGAGCTGCGTCGTGAAGCGGATTGGCTCTTGCCCTTAGACGCTGACTTTCCCTTACGTCCTATGGGTTCGCGATCATTCCCAGACATGGATTCTCTCTCTAGGCTTTGCCCTAATCGGCGACATACTTTATCTTTATTTTAGGCCCAAAAACACAGAACCCTCCGAAAGATTCGTTACTAAATTTCCAACAGATCATTTTCGTGTTTTCGTTGTGGGCGACGTATTTGCCGGATCGTCGGGCCACAGATGTTTAGGATAGCGCCCTTTCATCTCTTTTTGTACTTCTCGCCAACTCCCTTGCCAGAAACCGGCTAAATCCTGCGTAATTTGAATGGGTCGTTGTGCTGGCGATAATAACTCAATGATTAAGGCAATCCGTCCCTGAGCTAAGCGTAAGGGTGCGTGCTGCCCGAACATCTCCTGTACCTTAACCGATAGTAATGGTGCGCGCGGCGATAAATAATCGATAGCGACTTTTCTCCCCGAAGGGATAACGATATGCGTGGGGACATCAGTCTCCAGACATTTCCATTGCGCCCACGTTAATTGAGCCTTCAGGGCGGCATAGAGATTGATACGGGAAAAATTTCCTAGAGAAGGTAATTGTTCAAGCTCAGGGGCTAACCATCGCTCAAGGCTGTCCAGTAAATCTGCGTCACTCATCGACGGCCACTCTAGTTCAGGTAGCCACTGCTGAGCATAACGTAACCGCTCGCGCAGCTCACGCGCAGCGATATCCCAAGGTAGTACACTCACCCCTCTCTCTTTCACCCAGCGTAGATAAGCGCTGATCAGCTGTTGAGATTCTGGTTTTTCTCCGGGCCGAGAACTCACTACGATTTCGCCCACGACCTCGTGTTGCCATATCTTGAATTGTGCCTGCCCCGCATCCCATTCGATAGCAGGTCGGACGGTAATCAGTTGTGGGGCGTCTCGCCGCAGGTCCTCAAGAGAGAAAGGCAAAGCCAGTTGAATAGTCGCTTCATGACGATCGGCGGAAAGTTGTAGTTGTAGCGCAATCAACCATGAATAGTGGCTTAAAGGGTGGTCGGGAGTAAGTGTCGCCCCGCGCCCATCGGCCATCTGATAGCGGTGAGTTGCGCCACGCCGGTAGGCGATACGATCGGCAAAAGCGCTCATTAATAAGGGGAGGACTTCTTCAGCACGATAAGCGCCATAGGGTGAACCCAGCATGCGGGCGACCTGACGCGCGCGAATCCCCCATAGAGAGCTAGGTGCTGCAAGGTTATCACGTAAATCCCCTTCACTTCGTCTTTCGGGTTGTTCGATGATCGCCGTCAGCAGTGCTGCGGTAGCGTGGCTATCGGGGCGTGATTCAGCGTCGGCCAACATCGCAGCTAGCCGCGGCGCCATACCAAAATTCGCCATTTTTCTCCCCTTCGCCGTTAGAAGCCCCGTAGCCTCAATAGCCATCATCTTAGCGAGTTGTTCTCGGGCATGATTCAATGCGGATTCGGAAGGGAGATCTAACCAATTAAGCGCAGCCACCGATGGACAGCCCCAAGCAAGTACATTCAGCAGCAATCCGGTCAACTCACTGCGTAAAATCTCAGGGGTCGGCTGCTCCGCTAAGCGATCCGCCTGTTCTTGAAATATTAAGTGCCAACACTTGCCTAGCATCAAGCGTCCAGCTCGCCCTGCGCGTTGTGTCATAGAAGACTGGCTGACAAATTGTGTTTTAAGCCGGTGGCATCCTGCGCGTAAATCGAATAGCGAGACACGTTCCAGAGCCGAGTCAATAATGAGACAAATACCGTCGATCGTAAGGCTGGTTTCGGCAATATTGGTCGCTAACACGACTTTACGTTGCCCGCTACGCGATACTTTAATCGCCTGTTGCTGTTGCTCGAGTGGCAATGCACCGTATAAGGGAGACACCAAGACGTCTAGCGGGCAATGCCCTGACAAGTGATTCATAACTTGATGGATTTCTCGCTCGCCGGGTAAAAATACGAGCATATCGCCCGACTCTTGCTGTAATACCTCAACAATTTTAGTGGCAACATTAACGGCGAAAGGTCGTTGCCCATTGAGTCCATGATAGAACCGTTCAACAGCAAACTGCTTACCTGCTGATGTGATAATCGGTGCTTGGGGCAATACCTCGGCCAGGCGGCGGTTATCCAGTGTCGCCGACATGATGAGTAGCGTTAAATCATCGCGTAGCCCTTCTTGTATATCCAAGAGCAGCGCTAAGGCGAGATCTGCTTGCAAACTGCGCTCATGGAATTCGTCGAGAATGATTAACGCCACCCCTTCGAGTAAGGGGTCCTGTTGCAGACGCCGCGTTAACACGCCTTCTGTCACGACTTCGATACGAGTGGCTTTACTCACACACTGTTCGGCACGCATACGGTATCCCACAGTAGCGCCGGGTTCCTCACCAAGATGCTGAGCAAGGCGATAAGCCACATTTTTAGCGGCCAAGCGTCTCGGCTCTAACATGATGATTTTTCCTGGCGACGCCAAACCTCGTAGCAGCTGTAAAGGAAGCCACGTTGATTTACCAGCACCGGGGGGCGCTTGCAGGATCACTTGCGGTGAAGTGGAGAGGGCGTTCAGCAACTCGTCAAGAACATCATGAATGGGGAGGAGGCTCAAGATTCGCTCCGTTTAAGGATTATGATACTATGGCAACTATATCATTGATCTACCTTTTATTCTTGTCCCTCCCCATTAATCTTAATAAGGAACGTTGTGGTTTTCGCCAAAACAATCCAAGCAGATCATTACTTCTTAGCACTGACACTACCTGACTCGGTCACCGAACAATTGGTCACGTGGCGTGCAACCGCTTTACCTGCGGATGAGGGGATCCCACTCCCGAAAGCACAACTTTATATGGTTCTAGCATGGATAAATTCACCCAACGCCGCGCAACTTAGTCAGTTGCACCCCGCCATTGCTGCCCTGCGTTCCCCCGCGTTTACCTTCACACTTAACGACGCCGGATACTGGCCGCGTTCAGGACAATGCTGGGTGGGGTGCCGTCCTGCACCGCGTGAGCTACTACAATTAGCCGTGCTACTGCGTTCGCGCGTCGCGCGTATCGGGTGTCCGCAGTCTTCTCTGCCCTTTCATCCCCATGTCACGCTGTTGAGGCAAGTTCCATCCTCCTTGACGCTGCCCAAACGGAATTTCTCATGGTCTGTGGCCTGTAACCATTTCTCCCTCTTCAGCAGCCGTTATCAGCGAAGTCGACGGATCATTACTCTCGAAAACACTTATCCACTGTCGCCCAATTAGGAGGAGTGATGGAATTTACACCTGCCTTGCAACCGGCCACCCTACTCAAACGCTATAAGCGTTTTTTAGCCGACGTTTATCTGCCAGATGGAGAAATCGTTACGATTCACTGCGCCAATACCGGCGCAATGACGGGTTGTGCAACTCCAGGAGATACGGTCTGGTACTCAGTCTCTTCTTCGACCACCCGAAAATATCCGTATAGCTGGGAGCTAACCCAAACCGCGGATAACCAATGGATTGCTATTAACACCTTGCGGGCCAATCAGGTTGCAGAAGAGCTTTTTGCACAAAATACGGTGCCTGCCCTGGCTGGTTTTACCCGTTGGCGGCGAGAAGTGGCCTTTGGTGACGAAAAGAGCCGCGTCGATTTTGTTCTTTATAATGAACACGGTGAAGAGTGCTTTCTGGAAGTAAAATCGGTGACCTTACGAGAAGGTGAACAAGGGTACTTCCCTGATACCGTGACCCTGCGTGGACAAAAGCATTTACGCGAATTAATGTCCGTCGTCAAACAGGGAAAACGAGCACTGCTTTTTTTTGCGGTATTACATACCGGCATTCGCCAAGTGAGCGCGGCAAAACATCTCGACCCCGTTTATGCTCAGTTATTACAAGACGCACTCGCTATGGGCGTCGAGGTCGTCGCGTATAGCGCGCAAATTACGCCACAGCGATTGCGGTTAGTGGACCCGATTCCATTTATTGAATAAGAGGCTAAATCTTTTCTTTTAAGAGTTTTCCCTCTTATATTAGAAACATATTATCAATAACGAGAAACTCATCGTTATCAGCAATTGCCAACCCCTACGGATTATGATATTTATAGCGCCCTGTTTTTTTCCCCTCTGAGGGAAATCAGGAATCGATAGTGCGTGTTATCCAGGAGAAGCAACATGCAAGAAGGGCAAAAACGTAAAACATCGTCTCTTAGTATCCTCGCCATCGCTGGGGTGGCGCCGTATCAGGAGAAACCGGGCGAAGAGTATATGAACGAAGCCCAGCTGGAACACTTCAAGAAAATTCTTGTTGCTTGGCGTAATCAACTCAGGGATGAAGTAGACCGTACCGTCAGTCATATGCAAGACGAAGCGGCTAACTTTCCTGACCCGGCAGATCGCGCAACACAAGAAGAAGAGTTCAGTCTGGAATTACGTAACCGAGATCGTGAACGTAAGTTAATTAAGAAAATAGAAAAAACGCTGAAAAAAGTTGAAGATGACGACTTCGGTTTTTGTGAAGCCTGTGGTGTGGAAATCGGCATTCGCCGTCTTGAAGCTCGTCCAACTGCCGATATGTGTATCGACTGTAAGACGTTAGCAGAAATTCGCGAAAAACAGATGGCAGGTTAACCCTACCACTGCTCGAGGACAACCCTAATTGCAAGGCCGCGACGACTCATCGTCAGTGGCTGTGCGATTACTCTCATTATGAATGAATTTCCCCCTGTAGTTGGCCGCTTCGCGCCCTCCCCCTCTGGTGATCTGCACTTTGGCTCCCTTATTGCCGCCTTAGGAAGCTACCTTGACGCCCGCTCGCAACAAGGACGCTGGCTAGTGCGTATCGAAGACATCGATCCTCCTAGGGAGATCCCTGGCGCCGCCCAGAATATATTACATCAGCTCGAAACCTATGGGCTTGAATGGGATGGACCGGTCAGTTGGCAATCGCAGCATCATGCCCGCTATCGCGAGATTCTCGAGTGGCTAATCAGCCATCGCAATAGCTATTACTGTACTTGTACCAGGAAAATGATCCAGCAATCGGGCGGGTATTATTTGGGAACCTGTCGAACGCAGGGTCATAGGGCAACCGACGCTGCGTTGCGTCTCTATCAACAGTCGCCAGTGACGCATTTCAACGATCTACTCCGTGGCACCGTGGTCTGTAATCCCCAACTGGCGCAGGAGGATTTTATTATCCATCGCCGGGATGGCCTTTTTGCCTATAACCTCGCCGTCACGGTCGATGACCACGACCAAGGCATTACCCAAGTCGTGAGGGGCGCCGATCTTATCGAGCCTACGGTGCGCCAGCTTACCCTCTATCAGCAGCTAGGATGGCAGGCACCTGATTACCTTCATTTGCCTCTCGCCCTCGGTCCAGATGGTAATAAGCTGTCAAAACAGAACCACGCCCCGGCGCTACCTCAACAGAATCTGCAGCGGACGCTCATCCACGCGTTGATCCTGCTCGGGCAAGAGGTGGACAAGGAATGGCAAGATTTTACGGTCAGACAGCTGATTGATGAGGCCGTCAAGCAGTGGCAAAGGGTAAAAATCCCAATTAATAGCACTTTCATTACTACAGATGCGTTATCGACGTTCTAAAATGGCTCACAACAGGCTATGATGAGCCTTCCATTTACCACAGTATCTACTTTTATTGTTGAGGTGTACCATTTTTACCCGAGTCGCTAATTTTTGCCGAAAAATCCTTACGCGTGACGAGGAGAATACCTCTGCAGAAAACGTTCCACCACCGATAACGATCATCCCGCGCGATCAACATACGATCTCGCGTCGAGATATTAGTGATAACGCCTTGAAGGTGTTGCACCGTCTTAATAAGTCAGGATTTGAGGCTTATTTGGTGGGCGGCGGTGTCCGCGATCTACTCTTGGGTAAAAAACCGAAAGATTTCGATATTACGACGAACGCAACCCCAGAGCAGATGCGTAAATTATTTCGTAACTGCCGACTCGTTGGGCGACGCTTTCGCCTAGCGCACGTTATGTTCGGACCAGAAGTTATCGAAGTAGCCACTTTCCGAGGGCACCATGAGCAAGAGGAAACGGTCGATCATAATACGTCGCAGCAAGGCCAAAATGGCATGCTTATCCGTGACAATACTTTTGGTAGTATTGAAGACGATGCACAGCGCCGTGATCTGACTATTAATAGTCTCTACTATAGCGCTGCCGATTTTACCGTCCGCGACTATGTCAATGGCCTTAGCGACCTAGAGCAAGGTATCGTTCGCCTTATTGGCCACCCGGAGACGCGCTACCGCGAAGACCCGGTGCGGATGCTACGGGTTATTCGCTTCAGTGCAAAATTAGGTATGCAGATCGCACCAGAAACTGCGGCACCTATTCCTGAGTTAGCCGAGCTACTAAAAAATATCCCGCCAGCACGCCTATTTGAAGAAACGCTAAAATTATTGCAATCGGGCTATGGTGAGCAGACTTATCCATTGCTTCGTAAATATCAGCTGTTTGAGCCATTATTTCCGTTGATCCATCAGTACTTCACCGAAGGCGGCGATAGCCCGATGGAGCGGATCTTGGTGCAGGTATTAAAAAATACCGACCACCGTCTGCACAATGATCTACGGGTTAACCCTGCCTTCCTGTTCTCGGCGATGTACTGGTATCCGCTACAAGAGAAAGCGCAGCAAATCGCTCAAGAAAGCGGCCTACCTTTCTTCGAGGCTTTCTCACTAGCAATGAATGATACCTTAGATGAAGCGTGCCGAGCGATTGCCATCCCTAAACGTTTCACGACTATGGTTCGGGATATTTGGACCTTACAACTGCGTATTTCTCGTCGCCATGGTAAGCGTGCTTGGAAGCTGATGGAGCACCCTAAATTCCGTGCGGCTTACGATCTTTTAGTGCTACGAGCTAGCGTCGAGTCGTCTGCTGAGCTTACCCGCTTGAGCGAATGGTGGACAGAATTTCAAGCCAAAAATGCCAACGAGCAAGCGACGATGCTGCAAGAGCTCGGTAGCGACCCCGCTCAACGTCGTCGCTACACACGTCCACGTAAACGAACGCCGAAAGGTAACGGCCCACGTCGTCAAGAAGGCTAAGATGAACCGGGTATATATCGCGTTAGGAAGTAATCTTCGAGACCCTCTCGATCAGTGTCGTCGAGCAATTGCGGCACTTGCGATATTGCCCGACTCAACGCTTATCAAGACCTCGTCATTCTACCGGACACCGCCCTATGGTCCGCAGGATCAACCGGATTATCTCAATGCCGTGGTGGTGCTGGATACCTCGCTCTCTCCCCTTACCTTGCTTGATCACACTCAAAGAATCGAACTCGAGCAAGGGCGAGAGCGTAAAGACGAGCGTTGGGGTCCACGTACGCTCGATCTCGATATCCTCCTCTTCGGCGATGTACAGATAAAGAGCGAACGACTGACCCTGCCTCATTACGACATGCACAACCGCGCCTTTATGTTAGTCCCCCTCGCCGAGGTCGCGGGCGATCTCCCGCTGGATCACGACAAAACAGTAAACGGCTGTTTAGCCGCACTCGATACCTCTACCCTCTCTCTGTGGTAACCGCCTAAAGCCAGCTTAGGGATTCCCGTCTAGAACCCGTTACGGTAAACTTCGCACCATCTTTTCATGGTAAGAGTTTATTATGGCTGCTATTACTCTAAAAAATTTACGTCAGTGGAAAAGTGAAGGTCAAAAATTTGCCTCACTTACCGCTTACGACTACAGCTTCGCGCACCTTTTCGCCGACCAGGAAATTCCAGTATTACTCGTCGGCGACTCGTTAGGCATGACGATTCAGGGACATAACTCCACCCTTCCGGTTACCGTCGACGATATGGTCTATCATACACGCCATGTGCGTCAGGGGGCCCCCGATGTCCTCCTCCTCACGGACCTCCCTTTTATGAGCTATGCCACTCCCGAGCAAGCTTGCCAGAATGCGGCGCGCGTCATGCAGGCTGGGGCAAACATGGTTAAAATTGAAGGAGGGGCCTGGCTAGTGGAGACCGTCCGACTCCTTACGGAACGCGCCGTACCGGTCTGTGGGCATATTGGGTTAACCCCACAATCTGTCAATATTTTCGGCGGATACCAAGTGCAAGGTAAAACAGAGCAACAGGCTGAACAGCTGCTAAACGATGCCTTGGCGTTAGAAGCCGCGGGTATGCAACTCCTCGTTCTGGAGTGCGTCCCCATTTCCTTAGCTGAGCGCATTACCAAAGCTCTCTCTATACCCGTCATCGGCATCGGAGCCGGCCCGCACACCGACGGCCAGATACTGGTGATGCAAGATATGATCGGTATTACCTCCGGTTATGTTCCTAAATTCGCTAAGAACTTCTTAACGGATACGGGATCAATTTCCCAAGCGGCTGCGGAGTATCAACGCCAAGTCCAAGCCGGAACCTTCCCCGGTGCAGAACATAGTTTTAAAGGGTAACAACGATGCAGACGTTTCATGAAATCCCCCCTCTACAACAGGTGTTGGTTGATCTACGCCGCCAAGGTAAAACGATCGCTTTCGTCCCGACGATGGGCAACCTGCACCAAGGGCATCTGACATTGGTTGAGCGAGCGAAGCAACGTGCTGATTATGTCGTTGTCTCTATTTTTGTTAATCCAATGCAATTCGATCGTCCTGACGATCTCGATCGCTACCCGCGCACTCTTGAACGCGATCAACAACTACTCGCGGGGAAAGCGGATATGCTATTTGCCCCTAATGCCAATACCCTCTATCCCAATGGGCTTAGCGCTCAAACCTTCGTCGAGGTCCCTGGGCTGTCTGAGCTATTGGAAGGGGCCAGTCGGCCTGGACACTTTCGGGGCGTAAGTACGGTAGTCAGTAAGCTATTTAATATTGTTCAGCCCGATGTTGCCTGCTTCGGGGAGAAAGACTTCCAGCAATTAGCCATTATCAGAAAAATGGTTGTCGACCTTAATTACCCGATCACTATTGTTGGCGTACCGACAGTCCGGGCTGCAGACGGTCTCGCGTTAAGCTCGCGGAATGGTTACTTGACCGACGCACAACGTGAACAAGCCGTTGAACTAAGTCAAACTATGCAGTCGATGGCAGAACGCTTACAGCAGGGAGAAAGAGATTTCGCGGCAATCGTTCACGATGCGGAACAACAGTTAACCCATCAAGGATGGCAGCCGGATGGTATCGCCCTCTGTGATAGCGATACCTTGATGCCGCTCTCTAAGCACAGCAAAAACGCCGTAATTCTAATGGCAGCATGGTTAGGAAAGGCGAGGCTCATTGATAATGTACAGGTCGCTCTCCCGATAGTGTAAGGCACAGTCCCCTCACACTATCGGTATCGAGGTATGAGGGGATTCTAACTACGTAAGCCCTTTCCACGCTCAATTAGCGCCCAGACGATGCCGTAGAATAGCGCAACGAAAATCGCCAAAATCGCTAAGGTCAACGGTACTGGCACATCGTGAATACCGAGGAATCCGTAACGAAAGCCGCTTATCATATAAACGATAGGGTTTAACTTCGATACTCCTTGCCAAAAAGGGGGCAGCAGCGATAACGAATAGAATACCCCTCCTAAGTAGGTGAGAGGCGTTAACACGAAGGTTGGGATCAAGCTGATATCATCAAAGCTCCGTGCGAATACCGCGTTCAATAGGCCAGCTAATGAAAAGACAATAGAGGTCAATAAGATCGTTAACGCAACCATTGGCCAGTAGAAAACATGAAACGGCACGAACAGTAAGGAAATTGCCGTCACAAGCGCACCGACACAAATGCCCCGCGCCACGCCGCCCCCGACATAACCGGCAATAATAACGTGAGTCGGTACAGGCGCAACCAATAACTCTTCAATATTATGCTGGAATTTAGCGCTAAAAAAGGAAGACGCTACGTTGGCGTAAGAGTTAGTTATTACCGACATCATGATCAGACCCGGGACGATAAACTGCATATAAGTAAAGCCATGCATATCGCCTATACGCGAACCGATCAGATTACCGAAGATAATAAAATAGAGCGTCATGGTAATCACAGGGGGAACTAGCGTTTGGATCCAAATGCGTCCGAAACGATGGATCTCTTTCGCCCATAATCGTTTAAGCGCTACCCAATATAAATGTGCCATTAGTTACCCTTCCCAGAATTACTGACTAAATCAACAAATAGCTCTTCTAAGCGATTCGCTTTATTACGCATACTTAATACCTGTATCTGTTGCGCCGAAAGCTGGCTAAAGACGTCATTCATTCCCTGTTCACGCTGCACTTCGACTTCCAGCGTTGTCGCATCAATATTCTGATAACGAAAGCCCTCTAACACAGCCGGTGTGATATGCGGGGCGAGGTCGAGAAGAAACGTTTCTGACTCAACCTTCGCCAACAGCGCCTTCATACTCGTATTTTCAACCAGCTCACCGCGTTGAATGATACCGATATTACGACAGAGCATCTCAGCTTCTTCGAGATAGTGGGTTGTCAGAATAATCGTTGTTCCCGACTCGTTAAGCTGTTTAAGGAATCCCCACATCGAACGCCTTAATTCGATATCGACACCTGCGGTAGGCTCATCCAAGATAAGTAATTTCGGCTCATGCATTAATGCTCGTGCAATCATTAGGCGTCGTTTCATCCCACCCGAGAGCATACGCGATTTTTGATGACGTTTTTCCCACAGATCGAGCTGGCGTAGATATTTTTCAGCCCTCACTAAGGCGAGTTTTTTCTCTACCCCGTAGTAACCGGCTTGGTTAGTGACGACTTGCAGGACACTTTCGAAGGGATTGAAATTAAACTCTTGCGGTACTAAACCTAATTGGAGCTTCGCTCGGACTTTGTCGTTATCCAAGTCATAACCAAACACTTTTACATGCCCAGAGGACTTATTCACCAGCGAGCTGATAATCCCGATCGTCGTCGATTTTCCCGCGCCATTCGGGCCGAGTAATGCGTAAAAATCGCCCGCTTCAACCGTTAAGTCTATTCCCTTCAACGCGTGAACTTGATTACCATACGTTTTCGTTAGCCCGGATATCTCCAGCGCATAATTCATATCAACTCCATACCTGTTTGATGACAGATCCGCGTTTTACGATCCCCTCACTGCCCCAAAAATAGGATACACGGCAAGGATCTAAAGAAGTTTCGCCATTCTGTTTGCTGTCTATTATAAAGCGTCATGCTTGGAAGCGTGGTAGCTAAGCGCAAGAGGATGCCTGTCTGTTTTAATCATCAAGCCTAACTGTGGGTGGCAAGCTACCTTAACGTCCTGATGCACATATCGAGGAGAACGCTAATAAGTAAACGTCAGCGACGATGCGCTTTCGTTGTCGTGCGATAGCAAATGAAAATAGTGCATGAGTAGAGGACGTGAATGCAAACTAACACGGTCCAGTTGGCGTCCATTATAGAACAGGCCAGCTAAGCTGGCCTGAAAATTTGTGCTATTTGCCTTACTCAGGGACCACGCGTCCCACGTAAGGGAGATGGCGGTAGCGCTGAGCATAGTCAATGCCATAACCTACAACGAACTCATCAGGAATAGGGAAACCTACATATTCTACCGTGACCTCAACCTCGCGACGTTCTGGCTTATCGAGTAACGTACAAATAGCCAAAGAGGCTGGCTCGCGTAATTGCAAGATTTCGCGCACCTTACTCAAGGTATTCCCCGAGTCGATAATGTCCTCGACAATCAACACATCCTTACCTCGGATATCTTCGTCTAGATCCTTGAGGATTCTGACATCGCGGGTCGACGACATACCATTTCCGTAGCTTGATGCAGTAATAAAGTCGACCTCATGAGAGACATCGATCGCTCGGCAGAGGTCCGCCATAAACATAAAGGAACCACGTAGGAGCCCCACTAACACCATCTCTCTTCCACGATTTTGATACGCGGCGGTGATTTGTTGCCCTAACTCTGTAACACGGTTCTTTATTTCCTGCTCGGAAATCATCACTTCAACGGTATGTTTCATAATCTCTATCTCACTGAGAATACTCAGTTTTCATTGTGCGGCCTAGCGTAAATCACCGGTAGCTACCCAGCAATTTACCGCTAAAATTTAGGGGCTGCAGTATAACAGGGAATCTCCTTGAGATAAAAACCCTCTATCACCCCTATTTAGCCATTTTTACCCACCGTAAAACTCATCATCATTCCCGTATCCTCATGCTCAAGCAAATGGCAATGGGCCATATAAGGCGCCTGTCGATCAGCCGTATGGGCAAATGAAACCAGCACCTGGCTCACTCCCCCCTCAACGCGCACCGTATCTTTAAGCCCTTGTCGATGGGCGGCAACAGGCTGATCATTCTCGCTAAGGATCCGATATTGAGTACCATGAATATGGAAAGGATGTAGCATCATGTCCCCTTCACCGCTGATTTCCCAAATCTCATGTTGGCCTTGCGGGGTTTGCCACGCGATATCCCCAACCTGGTAGGCCTTACCATTAATTTTATTCCCTTGGTGGAAATCATATGCCTGTTGAGTCTCCTGACCCGCTGACATAGCCATTCCCGACATATCATGGCCAGCGTGCTGCATCGTCGTATCATGAGCCTCAGACCTCGCTGAAGTATGTGGCATCGACATGCCGGCCATAGCTTGATGACCATAGCGCTGCATCAATTGCTGCATCCCTTCAGAGTCAAGTTGTTTGTCCATAGACAGGTTAATACGACGCCGCGTGAAGCCTTGTGTAGTGGGGAGAGCAGGCAACGAGGCCAATTGATCTGGAAGTTCACTCGCCCCGCCGATGCGTAAAGGTAAAATTTTCAATAGCGGTAGGGGTTGATCGAAAGGCGAAAGTGTCATCCCCATTTGGGTTACCGGTAAGGTTAGTAGATCGAAAGGCGTAGTATCCGTCAGTTCGATCATGACTTCGAACCTCTCCCCGGGTAGCATCGTCAAGTGTTCGATCTTGACCGGTTCAGCTAATAATCCCCCAGCACTCGCGATAACATACATTGGACGACCGTGGCTGAGTGCCAGATTCATGGAGCGGGCATTGCATCCATTCAATAGACGTAGACGCACCCAACCGCTTGGAAGGGCGATTTGCGGATACTGAGTCCCATTAGTCAGCATCATGTCCCCAAACCAGCCGACCGCGGCGTGCATAATATCGAGTTGATAGTCGATATCGGTTCCGGCTGTTGTGAGTTTTTTATCCTGAAAGACGAGCGGAATATCATCTACGCCCCACTGTGAGGGGATTCGTAGCGTTTTAATATGTTCATCTTCGATGACCAACATTCCCGCAAGCCCTTTGGCCACTTGTAACCCCGAGGTCATATGCGGATGAGGATGATACCAACAGGTCGCAGCAGGCTGATCAGGCGTGAAGCTCACTTCGCGCTGCCCTCCCGCACGAATAAGCTCCTGCGGTCCACCGTCGACTTCTCCACCTACCACCAAGCCGTGCCAATGGACAGTCGTATCGACGGGGAGCTGGTTATGGATGCGGACTGAGACAGGCTGATTACGTTGCAGTTTGATAGTTGGACCTAAATAGCCGCCATTATAGCCCCAAGTTGCTACGGTATTTCCGTTCCAGACACTGCGCCCGGTCATCGCTGTGAGGTCAATGCGTTGATGAAGGTCGGGTTCCAATAAACTCGGCGTCGTGAGCAGCGGGCGTTGACCGACCATTGCCTCCCTACTCCATGCTGGTAATACTCCTGAAGCAACCAGAAGTGAACTCAGTTTAATAAAATCTCGACGTTGCATACGTATTCCCTCTAAGTATCAAGCTGATGACGTTACGCTATTCCCTTAAGGGAAGGTCAAGTATTCTCTCTGTAAACATATCGTCATTGCTGCTAATTATGTGCTAACGTTTGAGAATATTAGTAGTGATGAGAATTCTCATGAAAACGTTAGCCAAAATACTGTTTTTTCCACTTTTCTTTCTACTGTCGAGCTATTGTTACGCGCTCGACGATTCACAGGCCGATGATATGGCTGATCTCACCGCCGTATTTATCTATCTGAAAAATGATTGTGGCTACCAAGACTTACCCGACCCGCAGATTCGTAATGCGCTCATCTACTTCGCGCGTAATAATGGCTGGAATTTAAGTAATTATAATAGCTTTAATATGCAACAACGTGGTGAAAACAGTTACGAGGATCTGCGAGGGATTCATATCGACGGTAAGCAAAAATGTCATCTGTTGGCAGAAAAAACGTTAGGCCTACTCGCCTTCGTAAATAAACAGTCTCATTAACGACAGAATTGGCGATAGGCGGCGACTAAGGCAAAGAAATCCTCGAACCCACAAAATGCGAGGGATTCTTGATCGTAGTAGCTCATCCCTTCGTCAAGTTCATCGATACTTATCGCGAGTAAGTTCGCTTGGATCATGACTTCATCATCACTTAATGCAATGGTGTATTCGCGTCCGGTATGTTGCCACTGTTGCTCTGTCCCTTTTAAAGTCGTCGCCGCCTTAACAACTTGGTCCAGCAATGCAGGGTCGGCATTGACCTCTTCGTTGAACCAGTGTCCGATCACTTCATGATCCATGGACATCTGGACACGAACATTCCCCTCAATATCTTTCACGAATTGATAATCCATAGTGACTCCTCTTCTCGTCGGGATCCAGGGATCCATATCGCCGCTATAACAATAAAAAGGGGAGCCAGTGGCTCCCCTTTCAGGTACGACTATTATTTCATAAGCTACCGATGATTACACCGCGCTTTGGAAAATAACTTCGTCCGCTTTAGAAGTGTATTGATTTAAGCGATCAAAGTTGAGGTAACGATAGGTATCCTCAGCACTCTTATCCACTTCGTTCATGTAGATCTGATACTCATCTGCAGTCGGTAATTTACCCAGAAGCGCCGAAACAGCAGCAAGCTCAGCAGAGGCGAGGAAGACGTTCGCGCCTTGTCCTAAACGGTTAGGGAAGTTACGCGTCGAGGTGGACACCACTGTAGCGCCCTCCGCCACACGAGCCTGGTTACCCATACATAATGAACAGCCAGGAATTTCTACCCTCGCGCCACTCTTACCGAATATACTGTAATAGCCTTCCTCGGTAAGTTGAGCCGCATCCATCTTGGTAGGCGGTGCGACCCATAAACGTGTCGGTAGTTGTCCTTTGAACTTGTCCAGCAGTTTACCCGCCGCGCGGAAGTGACCGATATTGGTCATACAAGAACCGATAAAGACCTCGTCGATTTTCTCACCCTGCACTTCAGAAAGCGTACGCGCATCGTCAGGATCGTTGGGTGCACAGAGGATAGGCTCTTTGATCTCAGAGAGGTCGATCTCGATCACCGCTGCATAGTCTGCATCAGCATCACCTTCGAGCAGTTGAGGATCCGCCAACCATTTTTCCATACCTTGGATACGGCGCTCAATGGTACGACGATCACCGTAGCCTTCAGCAATCATCCACTTAAGTAACACGATATTTGAGTTGAGGTATTCGATGATAGGTGCTTGATCTAACTTGATCGTACATCCTGCAGCTGAACGTTCTGCTGAGGCGTCGGAGAGTTCGAAGGCTTGCTCAACCTTTAAGTCCGGTAAGCCTTCAATTTCCAAGATACGCCCGGAGAAGACGTTTTTCTTCCCTTTTTTCTCTACCGTTAACAGACCTTGCTTGATCGCGTATAGCGGGATGGCATGCACGAGGTCACGTAAGGTAATGCCCGGTTGGCGTTCGCCTTTAAAGCGCACCAACACAGATTCTGGCATATCTAATGGCATCACTCCTGTCGCAGCCGCGAAGGCAACAAGGCCTGAACCTGCAGGGAAAGAGATACCGATCGGGAAACGTGTATGCGAATCGCCGCCTGTCCCGACTGTATCGGGCAATAGCATACGGTTTAGCCAGCTATGGATAATACCGTCACCAGGGCGCAGTGAAACGCCGCCACGATTCATAATAAAATCGGGTAATGTATGGTGAGTCTGAACATCAACCGGTTTTGGATAGGCCGCAGTATGGCAAAATGACTGCATGACCAAATCTGCCGAGAAGCCAAGGCAGGCGAGATCTTTAAGTTCATCTCGGGTCATAGGGCCAGTAGTATCTTGTGATCCCACTGAGGTCATTTTCGGCTCGCAATATTCTCCAGGACGGATCCCTTCGACTCCGCAAGCTCGGCCTACCATTTTCTGTGCTAATGAATAACCACGAGTAGTGGTTTCTACAGGTTTGGGGCTACGAAATACATCGCTAGCAGGCAGAGCTAAGGCCTCACGCGCTTTCGTTGTCAATCCGCGTCCAATGATCAGTGGAATACGGCCGCCTGCACGAACTTCATCGAGCAACACTTCTGTCTTAAGCTCGAAGCGAACCAAGACCTCATCGGTACCGTGACGACAGATTTCGCCTTTATACGGATAGATGTCAATCACATCACCCATATTCAGATCGTTTACGTCAACCTCGATCGGTAAGGCCCCTGCATCTTCCATAGTATTAAAGAAAATCGGCGCGATTTTCGTTCCTAAAACAACGCCACCGCCCTTCTTATTCGGTACATGGGGAATATCGTCGCCCATAAACCAGAGCACCGAGTTAGTGGCCGATTTACGCGAAGAACCGGTTCCGACAACATCACCGACATAGGCCAGTGGGTGACCCAATGCGGCGAGCTGTTCGATCTGCTTAATCGGGCCAACGTTACCTGGCTCGTCAGGAATAATTCCTTCACGCTCATTCTTTAACATCGCGAGTGCATGAAGAGGGATATCGGGACGAGACCATGCATCGGGTGCGGGGGAGAGATCATCGGTATTGGTTTCACCCGTTACTTTAAATACAGTAACTGTGATTTTCTCTGCGAGTTCAGGGCGAGCTTTAAACCACTCCGCTTCCGCCCATGATTTAAGAATTTGCTCAGCGTAAGCGTTGCCTGCTTTTGCCTTCTCTTCTACATCATAGAAGTTATCAAACATTAAGAGTGTATGAGACAGGGCTTTAGCTGCTAGCGGTGCGAGAGCCTCGTCTTCAAGTAGCTCAATAAGCGGATGGATATTGTATCCACCTTGCATCGTTCCCAATAACTCGGTGGCTTTCTCACGAGATACTAGTGGGGAGCTGGTCTCACCTTTGGCAATTGCCGCTAGTAATCCTGCTTTAACATAGGCGGCTTCATCTACACCAGGCGGAACACGGTTAACTAATAAGTCGACCAGAAATTCTTCTTCCCCCGCAGGTGGATTTTTGAGTAATTCTACTAGGCCAGCCATTTGGGTTGCATCTAAAGGCTTAGGTACAATCCCTTGGGCAGCACGTTCAGCAACGTGCTCACGGTATTCTTCTAGCACGACATTCTCCTCGCTCACATTGTTATAGCTTTTCAACCCTCTACTACCGATAAATTATCTTCTTTTTATAGGTTTTTGATGGTCGGTTTAGCCCACTGAGAATAGCAGTATTTTTATACTTTGTTAATCTGTTTACAAAAACACAACATAATCACTACCTAATAAAAAGCACTTCCACGATAAAAATAACCTTTTAGGGCAAGGTATTAGAGAATAATGCTGTCTTGCCATATGCAGAAGTCCTTCAATAAGAGAACGCTTCGCACAATCCTTACTTGAGAAACGCACTCTTTTATAACATCATCCTCTAGGTTTAACAGCCGTTGAGTGCTTTAACGCAGCATTCTGGTCAATAAAAAAGCGAAAAAAAACCGCAATATTGCTATTGCGGTTTATGATCGTTACCCAGTGGGAGAACTACTTCTTCTTCGCCTTAGGGTTAGGAAGATCGGTAATACTTCCTTCGAAGACTTCAGCAGCAAGGCCAATGGATTCATGGAGTGTCGGGTGAGCATGGATAGTCAAGGCGATATCTTCCGCATCGCAGCCCATCTCAATGGCTAGGCCAATTTCGCCAAGCAGCTCGCCACCGTTGGTCCCGACGATCGCTCCGCCGATAACGCGATGTGTCTCTTTATCAAAGATCAACTTCGTCATCCCATCTGCACAGTCAGAAGCAATCGCTCGACCCGAGGCTGCCCACGGGAAGGTCGCGGTTTCGTAGCTGATCCCTTGCTCTTTGGCTTCTTTCTCAGTGAGACCGACCCAAGCAACTTCTGGCTCAGTGTAGGCGATCGATGGGATAACCTTCGGATCAAAATAATGTTTCTTACCAGCGATCACTTCGGCTGCGACATGGCCTTCATGAACACCTTTGTGAGCCAGCATCGGTTGCCCGACAATGTCACCGATAGCATAGATATGCGGTACATTGGTACGCAGTTGCTTATCGACACGGATAAAGCCACGCTCGTCGACATTCACACCCGCTTTCTCGGCATCAAGCCCCTTACCATTCGGTACACGACCGATAGCGACTAGAACTGCATCGTAACGCTGTGGCTCGGAAGGCGCTTTTTTACCTTCCATCGTGACATAAATTCCGTCTTCTTTAGCGTCGACAGCGGTCACTTTGGTTTCAAGCATTAGATTAAATTGCTTACTAATACGCTTAGTAAATACTTTAACAACGTCTTTATCTGCCGCGGGAATAACTTGATCGAACATCTCTACCACGTCGATCGACGATCCCAATGCGTGATAGACAGTAGCCATCTCTAGGCCAATAATACCTCCGCCCATCACCAGCAAACGCTCAGGAACGGTAGTCAGCGCTAAGGCATCCGTAGAATCCCATACACGTGGGTCATCGTGCGGAATAAACGGTAGCGTGATCGGACGAGAACCCGCCGCGATAATAGCGTTGTCAAAGTTAATAGTGGTCGACCCGTTTTCACCGTCGACAGAAAGGGTGTTAGCGCCGGTAAATTTACCCTGGCCATTAACGACCGTTACTTTACGGCCTTTTGCCATACCCGCGAGGCCGCCGGTTAATTGGCCAATAACTTTATCTTTCCAAGAGCGAACTTTATCGATATCAGTCTCAGGCTTACCGAATACGATACCATGCGCCTCAAGGGCTTTCGCTTCTTCAATCACTTTTGCGACATGTAACAGCGCTTTAGATGGAATACATCCGACATTCAAACAGACTCCACCAAGAGTGCTGTAACGCTCAACCAGTACGGTTTCTAAGCCTAAATCGGCGCAGCGAAATGCTGCAGAATATCCTGCAGGACCGGCTCCAAGTACCACAACTTGGGCTTTAATCTCTGTACTCATCATGACCTCTTATTCGATTCTCCGGGGGTGATAGCGCAATACCCTCTGCTGCGTTAGTTTCCCGGAACCTATGTAGTGCAAGAGTTTACATAATTGTTAAAATTGTGCAAACGAGATTGCGTAAAGGTTAGTTGTTTTGAAGAATAGCGCATTATTTCTCAATAACACCAATGCCCTACTCCCTAATAAGATTAAGGCCGGCAAATGCCGACCTCAAGATATTACATAACTAGACGACGAATATCGCCAAGCACTTGACCTAGATAGGAGATAAAGCGCGCGCCTTCTGCGCCATCAATCACTCGGTGATCAAACGAGAGTGAGAGTGGCAGCATTAAGCGTGGCGCAAACTCTTTTCCATTCCAGACAGGCTTCATCGACGATTTAGAAACACCCAATATCGCCACTTCTGGAGCATTAACGATTGGCGTGAACGAGGTTGTCCCTAGGCCGCCCAAGCTGGATATTGTAAAACAACCACCTTGCATATCGGATGCAGTCAGCTTTCCAGAACGCGCTTTTTTGGAGATTTCCATCAGTTCACGAGAAAGCTCGATAATACCTTTCTTGTTAACATCGCGGAATACGGGTACGACCAAGCCGTTCGGTGTATCTACCGCAACACCAATATTGATGTATTTTTTCAGCGTCAAACGTTGAGCATCTTCAGATAAAGAGCTATTAAAACGCGGATAAGCCTCCAGCGCCTTAGCGACCGCTTTCATAATAAACACGACTGGCGTGATTTTAACGTCCAGTTTTTGTTTATCGGCTTCAACGTTTTGTTGCTTACGGAAAGCTTCTAGCTCGGTGATGTCGGACTCGTCGAAGTGAGTAACGTGTGGGATCACCATCCAGTTGCGGCTGAGGTTAGCACCAGAAATTTTCTGAATACGCCCTAATTCCACTTCTTCTACTTCGCCAAATTTACTAAAGTCTACCTTCGGCCAAGGCAGCATTCCAGGAAGGCCACTTGCCGCCGCAGGTGCTGCATCCGCACGTTTTAACGCATCTTTAATATAAGACTGAACGTCTTCTTTAACGATACGTCCCTTACGACCAGTCGCTCTAACCTTCGCTAAATTAACACCAAACTCACGTGCAAGACGACGAATGACCGGCGTCGCGTGGACATAGGCGCTATTTTCCGCGAACTCGTCCTTCGCCGTAGGCGCAGCAGTCGGAGCAGCCTTAGCGGGTTCTGAGGTCGACGCAGACGGTTTTTCTGGCGCAGGTGCAGGCGCTTTTTCAGCGGCTGGGGCATCGCTGCTGAAGACCATAATGGCAGAACCGGTACTGATTTTATCGCCAACCGCTACTTGAATTTCGGTAACCGTACCCGCGAAAGGTGCAGGCACTTCCATCGATGCTTTATCGCCCTCGACGGTGATCAGTGACTGTTCCAGTGAAACCTTATCACCGACTTTCACTAGGATTTCCGTTACTTCAACTTCGTCTCCGCCAATATCCGGGACGTTAACCACTTGGCTAGACGCTGCTGTCGTTGCGCCAGGCGCAGACTCTTCTTTCGAAGACGTGCTAGCAGATGCTGCGGCTTCACCCGCAACCTCAAATATCATAATTAACGATCCGGTGTTGACCTTATCGCCAGTACTCACTTTGATCTCTTTGACTTTACCAGCAAAAGGCGCAGGCACTTCCATTGAGGCTTTATCGCCTTCAACGGTGAGTAGCGACTGTTCAAGTTCAACGGTATCGCCAACCTTCACCAGGATCTCGGTGACTTCCACTTCATCACCACCGATATCCGGTACCATCACCTCTTTTGCCGAAGCAGAAGCCGGGGCCGGAGCAGAGGCTTTCTCTGCAGCGGGTTGAGCTGCCTCTGGGGCTGCTGCATTTTCTTCATTTTCGAAGATCATGATGAGTGATCCCGTTTCGACTTTATCACCCGTCGCAACTTTAATCTCTTTAATCACGCCTGCCTGAGGTGAAGGCACTTCCATTGAGGCTTTATCGCCTTCAACAGTAAGCAGAGACTGTTCGACTTCAACCTTGTCTCCAACCTTAACCAAGATCTCGGTGACTTCGACTTCGTCAGAACCGATATCCGGAACTTTGATCTCAATTGACATCTACTCTTACCTCTTATGCCAGACGTGGATTGACTTTGTCTGCGTCAATATTAAATTTCTTAATCGCGTCGACAACCACTTGTTTATCAATTTCGCCACGTTTAGCCAGCTCGCCTAATGCAGCGACCACTACATAGGAGGCATCAACCTCGAAGTGATGACGTAGGTTTTCACGGCTATCTGAACGCCCGAAACCATCGGTTCCTAATACACGGTAATCGCTTGCTGGAATATAAGTACGGACTTGTTCAGCAAATAATTTCATATAATCCGTTGAGGCTACCGCTGGCGCATCGCTCAATACTTGAGAGATATAAGGTACACGTGGCTCTTCTGCCGGGTGTAACATGTTCCAACGCTCACAATCTTGGCCATCGCGAGCCAACTCGGTGAACGACGTCACGCTATAAACATCTGAACCGACGCCATAATCTTCTGACAGGATTTTCGCTGCTTCACGAACATGACGAAGGATTGCGCCAGAGCCTAGCAGCTGGACTTTACCTTTGTTGCCTTCCAGCGTATCCAGCTTATAGATACCTTTACGAATGCCTTCTTCCGCGCCTTCAGGCATCGCAGGCATATGGTAGTTTTCGTTTAAGGTCGTGATGTAGTAGTAAACGTTCTCTTGCGCTTTACCGTACATACGCTCTAAGCCGTGCTGCATAATGACGGCAACTTCGTACACATAAGCAGGGTCGTAAGAGATACAGTTTGGAATAGTGAGCGACTGAATATGGCTATGACCATCTTCGTGCTGTAGTCCTTCACCATTGAGGGTCGTACGGCCCGATGTCCCACCAATTAAGAAGCCACGTGCTTGTTGGTCACCCGCTGCCCAGCAGAGATCGCCGATACGTTGGAAACCGAACATTGAGTAATAAATATAGAACGGGATCATCGGCAGGTTATTAGTACTATAAGAGGTCGCTGCGGCCAACCACGAGGCGCCTGCACCTAACTCGTTAATACCTTCCTGTAAAATCTGTCCTTTCTCGTCTTCTTTGTAGTAGGCCACTTGCTCGCGGTCTTGCGGGGTATATTGCTGACCATTCGGGCTGTAGATACCAATCTGACGGAAAAGTCCTTCCATACCAAAGGTACGCGCTTCATCCGCTAAGATCGGAACAAGACGTTCTTTGATAGATTTGTTTTTCAGCATCACGTTCAAGGCACGAACGAAGGCGATAGTTGTCGAGATCTCTTTGTTCTGCTCTTCCAATAATGATTGGAATTCGCTCAGCGCAGGCATCTCGAGCTCTTCAGTAAATTCGGCTTGACGCGTTGGCAGGTAACCGCCTAAGTTTTCACGCTGCTTATGTAGGTATTTGTACTCTTCAGAGTCTTCAGCGAAGGTCACAAAAGGAAGTTTTTCAAGGTTTTCATCGGCAACCGGAACATTGAAGCGATCGCGGATATAACGCACGCCTTCCATGTTCATCTTCTTCACTTGGTGCGCAATGTTTTTACCTTCCGCCGTTTCGCCCATGCCATAACCTTTAACGGTATGAGCAAGGATCACCACTGGTTTATCTTTAGTATCTTGCGCTTTCTTAAAGGCTGCGTAGATTTTCTTCGGATCGTGACCACCACGGTTAAGGGCCCAGATCTCGTCATCAGTCATGTCTTTGACCAACGCCGCTGTTTCTGGATAACGTCCAAAGAAGTGCTCACGAACGTAGGCACCATTGCGTGACTTAAAGGTTTGGTAATCACCGTCGACGGTTTCGTTCATTAATTGGATTAGCTTACCGCTAGTATCTTTACGCAGCAATGCATCCCAACGGTCGCCCCAAATCACTTTGATCACTTCCCAACCAGCGCCGCCAAAGATCCCTTCTAATTCATTAATGATCTTGCCGTTGCCTGTAACGGGTCCATCGAGACGCTGTAAGTTACAGTTAATCACAAAGACCAAGTTGTCTAATTTTTCACGCGTAGCAATAGTGATGGCGCCTTTAGATTCAGGCTCATCCATTTCACCATCGCCCAAGAAGGCATAGACGGTTTGCGCGGATGTCTCTTTCAATCCACGGTGTTCAAGATATTTTAGGAATTTAGCTTGGTAGATGGCGCTCAGCGGTCCCAGGCCCATTGATACCGTCGGGAACTGCCAAAAATCAGGCATTAATTTAGGGTGCGGATAGGAGGAAAGACCTTTACCGTCCACTTCTTGACGGAAGTTGTTCATTTGATCTTCAGTCAAACGTCCTTCAAGGAAAGCACGCGCATAGACGCCTGGGGAAATATGGCCTTGGAAATAAACGAGGTCACCCCCATCCTTTTCAGTACGCGCACGGAAGAAGTGGTTGAAGCAGACTTCATAGATAGTCGCTGACGATTGGAAAGAGGCCATATGACCACCCAGTTCCAAATCTTTTTTGGAGGCACGAAGTACGGTCATAATCGCGTTCCAGCGAATCGCTGCGCGAATACGGCGCTCTAAGCTGGTATTGCCTGGGTAGTTAGGCTCTTCTTCCGTCGGAATAGTGTTAACGTAGTCTCGGATCGCCGATCCAGTTGCTACACTTACACCACCATTGCGAGCCGCATTCAATACTTGATCGATCAAATACTGTGCGCGTTCAACACCTTCTTCACGGATGACCGATTCAATCGCCTGTAGCCAGTCGCGAGTTTCAATCGGATCCACGTCATTATGTAGACGGTCTGACATGGGGTATTCCTTATCTGTGTCTGTACATTGAAATTAATATCGTTGCTGGGTAAAGGCCTTAATGCCAATACCCACTCTTTATACCTAGGTGACTCAATTTTTTCTTTGCTGTAAACGCCGTAAAGAGCGCTCACGCCGAGACTGCTCTCGGTTTCTCTCCAATAAAATCTCTTCAAGAAAAGCCAGATGCGAGTTGGATTCTTCACGGGCTTTTTCAGGCTGTCGTGCGATGATTGCTTGATAAATCCGAGCACGATGCCCACTGACTTTCGCTAGCATATCGCGGCGAGAGTAAAGTAATTCAAAGTTAGAACGTACATTCTGCTTGAGTATTGGCCCCATTGCACGAACCAGATGGAGCAGAACCACATTATGCGCGGCTTCTGTGACTGTTATTTGATAATCGATCACTGCATCAGCTTCTGCGTCTAGGTCCCCGCTCTCTTGAGCATGTTGAATCGCCAGATGATAATGCGTAATTCTCGACAAATCGTCTTCCGTCCCCCGCAAAGCAGCGTAGTAAGCGGCTATCCCCTCGAGAGCATGGCGCATTTCGAGCAGGTCATATTGCGATTCGCTATGCTGTGCCAATAAGCCAATTAGCGGGTCACTGACGCTTTGCCATAAACTTTCTTGCACATAGGTCCCGCCACCATGGCGACGGTGCAATAATCCTTTTGCTTCCAAACGCAAAATAGCCTCCCGTACCGAAGGACGAGAGACATCAAATTGTCGAGCCAGCTCACGCTCTGGAAGTAGCTTTTCTCCAGGTCGCAATGACCCTTCCATAATCAGAGACTCTAATTGCTGCTCAATGACATCAGAAAGCTTAGGCTGCCTGATTTTACTATAAGCCATCATACCTGTAGTCATTCTTACTCTTCTAAATTGGTCATACCAATTTCCCACAAGGTGGCTTAAACTAACAAAACATTTACCGACTGTCTATGTTGCGTTCACCAAAGTACGAGTTGGATCAAAAAAACAGGGAGCAACTTTTCTCAATTATCTTTCACGCCTCTAAAAGCTATGCGTCTGCACACCGAAAAATCATCGCGCTATCAAATCGTACATTAACGCCAATAGACACTATAACTTTCCGTATTTTCTCCTAATAGCGCCCTATTATCCATGCTGAATGATCAAAATATAGAATATTCTAAATGAGAGTTTTTCACTCCTTATGTGATTCAGCCGCTGATAACGAATAATTCCTTAATTTCAACGTAGTAATTCTGCCCCATAACCCCGTAAAATAAATGACACAGTCTGTCACATTCTCCTTACAGCCTGAAATTAGGTATAAGAACACTACGCGAGAGGAATTTATGAGCGAGCAACAAACAGGTTCGTTAAAACGGGGGCTGAAAAATAGGCATATCCAGTTGATTGCCTTAGGAGGAGCAGTTGGTACAGGATTGTTTCTAGGTTTAGCTCAAACAATCAAGATGGCTGGCCCTTCAGTGCTGCTCGGTTATGCTATTGGTGGCCTTATCGCCTTTATGATTATGCGCCAGCTGGGGGAAATGATTGTTGAAGAACCTGTCGCCGGTTCTTTCAGCCATTTTGCCTACAAATATTGGGGGAGTTTCGCCGGGTTTGCCTCAGGTTGGAACTATTGGGTCCTGTACGTATTGGTCGCGATGGCTGAACTATCGGCTGTAGGGCTCTATGTCCAATACTGGTGGCCTGAGATCCCAACTTGGGTCTCTGCCGCAGTCTTTTTTATACTCATCAACGCTATTAACCTCGCTAACGTAAAAATTTACGGTGAATTAGAGTTCTGGTTTTCAATTATTAAAGTCGTCGCGGTTGTCGCAATGATAGCTTTCGGTACTTGGCTACTGTTAAGCGGACAGGGTGGCCCGCAAGCATCCGTGACCAACATATGGGCACAGGGTGGGTTCTTCCCACACGGCGTAACAGGCTTGATAACCGCAATGGTCATCATTATGTTCTCGTTCGGCGGACTCGAACTGGTCGGTATCACCGCTGCGGAAGCGGCTGACCCACAAACAAGCATCCCCAAAGCAACCAATCAGGTTATTTATCGCATCTTAATTTTTTACATGGGATCGCTTGCGATTCTGCTTTCACTCTACCCATGGACAAAGGTTATTGAGGGGACAAGTCCTTTCGTTTTAATCTTCCATGAGCTCGGCGATAAGCTCGTTGCCAATGCATTAAATATCGTTATCTTAACGGCGGCACTCTCTGTTTATAACAGCTGTGTCTATTCGAATAGCCGTATGCTGTATGGCTTGGCGAAACAAGGTAATGGCCCCAAAGCACTGCTTAACGTCGATAAACGGGGAGTCCCCTACGTTGCCCTGGGTTTTTCTGCCTTTGCAACCGCTCTCGTTGTACTGCTGAACTACTTGATGCCGGGCGAAGCATTCGGACTATTAATGGCGTTAGTCGTCTCAGCGTTAGTGATTAACTGGGCGATGATTAGTCTTGCTCATATGCGATTTCGCAAAGCGAAAATACGCCAAGGCATTACTCCGCGCTTCCCTGCACTCTTCTACCCGCTGGGTAACTGGATATGCCTAATCTTTATGGTAGCAATTCTTGGAATTATGCTCACCATCCCGGGTATGGCTATTTCAGTATGGTTAATTCCAGTTTGGGTCGCGATTTTAGCTATTGGCTATCTGATTAAGAATAAAACAACCCGCTAACGATAAGGGGGGCTATCCTCTGAGGGATCCCCAGAAAATTTAGTAAACCAAAATCATATTGTTATACCTTTGCTGTAATTTCTTCAGTCCCGAGTCCAGCGACAGGGTTTTCAATATGAGCGGGGAATGTCGAAATACATTCTCTGCCAGCTTTAACAATGAAACAACTCGCCTGTGCTTCACCGTA
>OFEI01000020.1_pt1 | contig 60373 bp, 59 predicted proteins | sample 1521041 | NCBI WGS metagenome assembly OFEI01 (sample SAMN05335687, study PRJEB24111) | insect metagenome | biome: ENVO:00009004; isolation source: gut from larvae fed green and black olives | host: Bactrocera oleae | place: Israel | collected 2011-11
CTTTTAAAGAATTTTTGGCATAATACACGGGCAGGCATAGCGGTGATTTCCTTGAAATTGTTAGCGCAATCAATTAGATCACATTACGCTATGCCTGTCTTGTTTTCTGGGGATTCATCAGGGGATCGCCCCGCCTTTAAATAACGTTTCGGCCGCTTTGGCGACTTCTGGCGACTGGTAGGCATGCACAAATTCCTGAACATTCTTCGCTTGACGATTATCCTCGCGGCTCACAATGATATTCACATAAGGCGATTGCTTATCTTCGATAAACAAGCTGTCGCGCACCGGTGAAAGACCGGTTTGTTCGATATAAGTCGTATTGATGATGGCTATCGCCACTTTCGGGTCGTCTAACACATGGGGCAGCTGAGCCGCTTCCAACTGTAGCAGAGTAAGATGTCGAGGGTTTTGCGTAATATCAAGTGTGGTCGGTAACAGGCCTTTTCTAGGAGCGAGGGTGATCAAACCCTGTTTCTGGAGGAGCAACAAGGCTCGTCCGAGGTTAGTCGGATCATTAGGAATAGCAATCGTTGCATGATCGACGAGCTGCGTAACCGAGTGGATCTTGCGTAAATAGGCCGCAATGGGAAATACAAAGGTATTTCCGACGGCCACTAAGTGGTAACCGTGTGCCGCATTATCTTGGGCGAGAAAAGGTCGATGTTGAAAAACGTTGGCATCCAGTTCCCCCTGATTGGTGGCATCGTTCGGTATGATAGAGCCACTGAAGCTGACCAGTTGTACCTTGAGTCCATATTTCTGTTGCGCGACTTGCTTAGCGACTTCAGCCACCTGCTCTTCCGCCCCGGTGATCACGCCTACCTTAATTTGCGACATATCCTCGGGAGCCTTATCACACGCCGAGAGTAAGTAGGCGCTAAACAGTAGCGCCGAGAGTTTCAACACCGAATGAGCCATGATCTGATCCTTTAAGATGATGCTGTAATAGTTTATGGATACCTAGACACCTAGACACCTAGACGTCCAAATGAATGTAATCAATCAGCATGGCTAATGCAAGCAATGCCGTATAGGCGAGTAAATTAATCGCCTTAAAATAATGTGATCGGGTATTGTGCAATAAGACGTAAGTCGCTGCCGCCGCGGTTATAGTCTGCGGCATCGGCTGATACCTGTAATCGCGAGTAACGTACCGTAAGTTGCAGATCCTTAGCGGGCCCTGACGGCACTACGTAATGGAGCTGATTAAAAACTTCACGCTCTTTACCGTGAGACGAGGCTGATGTGTGGATATCCGTCCCAGAAACATAGGCAAGGTCATAAGATAACCCTGATAATCCAAGCCCGGTGAGATCCAGAGAATAAGCCACCTGCCATGATCGTTCATCCTGGCCGATAAAATCGGACCAATAAGAGTTACTGACCCATATGCCTCCATCGCCTAGCCCCTGCTTATCGCGATATCCCCCATAATGGAACCCAGTACTGCCGCTATTTTGCTGATATGCGAGCTTAAAACTCTGCATGCCATAGACATAGCGTCCAGCCGTACTCCAAATTATATTGCTACGACCACTGTTTATTTCCCGCGCATAATCATCGGTAAGTCGTGAGTTATAACCATTAATATCGAGAATGAATTTTTGCTGCGTAGAAATAGGATGCGTATAGGTAAAGCTAGAAAATTGTTTATCAATGACTTGGGGAATATGCTCTGCATAGGCAGAGACCGATATTTGCGAATTAATTTGATAACGTGCACCTGCATAGAATAAACGCCCGAGCCCAGAATTATAATGATTCGAGCTTTTACGTTGTTCCGCTGTCAAATAACCCGCACTGATATCGACCCCAGTAATATCCTGAGACTCCAGCATCCATCCGGTATAGGTTTCATAGAGTAAGCGTGAGGTGTCGGCGGTAACCAGGGGGATGAGCGGCGGCTGCGTCCCGTAACTCACGACCGTCTGCCCAACCTTAGCTTTAATACGCCCGCCTAGTTTGCGCAACGTACTCTGCGCGTGACCGTCTGAATTTTGAGAAAAATAATCGATCCCTCCCGCGCCACTACGCCCTCTCCCGCCATCGAGTCTCACCGCCAATTGCCCGAGGATATCCGCGCCGATTCCAACCGGGCCAGGAGTAAAACCAGAGGTGAAATGTGCAATCGCCGCTTGGCCCCATTCACGACGCGTCCTGACATCGCTATCGCTATAATGGCGATTCATCATGGCATTTTTAAATAAAAAGTTAAGGTGACTATCGGTGGTAAAACTATTCTGTTGCGCAGTAGCTTGCACGGTAAATAATACCGGGATCGCTATAACCAGTTGGTAAGCCTTCATCATTTCGCCTTGGATTATTATTATTTTAATTATTTTTTATAGTTAATTATTTTTTATTTCGTTAACCATTATTAAATTAATTTAATTCTTCCCCGTAAAACAAGGCCTGACTTATATCGATTATCGCTAAGCTTAACGAGTTTCGGTTTTTAACAAAACTCTCGCCAGCTGATAAACTTTCACCTCGATAACTTTTATCCTGTAACTCGATGAGGACGTTATGACACAGCGCAGCACCGAAGACTTTGCCGAGTATTTAATCGGTTTTCGTCACGAACTTCATCGTTTTCCTGAACTCTCCTCGCAAGAATTTGCCACTACGCAGCGTATTCGCCAACACCTTGAGCAGCATCAGATCCGTATTCTCGATTATCCGCTCACGACAGGTCTAGTGGCGGAGGTGGGGCCTAGCGAAGGACCACTCTTAGTACTTCGCTCAGATATCGATGCATTACCGATTGAAGAGCAAGCAGAGGTTAGCTTTCGTTCGGAACATCCGGGTGTGATGCACGCATGCGGCCACGACTTTCACAGCGCGGCTGCGCTGGGTGCTACCATTATCCTGAAACGGCAAGAGGCGGCGTTATCGGGCCGCGTGCGTATTTTATTCCAGGCGGCAGAGGAAATCGGCGTGGGCGCGCGGGATATCGTTGCGACCGGCGCACTGCGCGAGGCCCATGCGGTATTTGGGATCCATAACGACCCATCGCTACCGGCAGGTACTATCGGCTGTAAGGCGGGGCCGCTAACGGCGGCCGTCGATCGTTTCGCCTTGACCATACAGGGAGTTGGCAGCCATGCCGCGAAACCCGAACAGAGCGTGGATCCGATCATCATCGCCAGCCAACTGGTTTCGAGTTTACAGACGATCATTAGCCGTAATACCCCGTCAGCGAATAACGCCGTGGTGTCGATCACTCAGTTTCATAGCGGCAGCGCTTGGAATATTATTCCGGATAAAGCGTGGTTAGAGGGGACGGTGAGAAGCTTCTCCGCCCAGGCGCGTCAATTAATCGAGAGCCGTTTTCAGCAAATCGTACAAGGTTTTTCAGCCGCCTTTGCCGTGAATATCGATCTCGATTGGCAGGCCGGACCGCCTTCGGTCGTGAACGATGAACAGTGGGCAGAATTTGCCCTGCAGCAAGCGACACGTAGTGGTTTGACGGCACAGGTGGTAGAAGCTAGCCCGATTGGCGAAGATTTCTCTTACTACCTGCAGCAGACACCGGGGGCCTTCATCATGGTCGGTACCGGCGAGCCTTACGCCTTACATCACCCTGCGTTTCGCATTAATGACCAAGTGCTACTCCCCACCGCACAGTATTTAGCTGATCTGGCGGTTGCAGGTCTGCGCACGCTGCCATAACCATTCGGCCCCCGTTGGGGGCCGAATCATCCTTAATGCGAAACATCTTCTCCAAAATACTTCTCAGAGATTTTCTGATAAGTACCGTCTTTCTTCAGCTCAGCGAGTGCCGTATTGATCGCTGTTTGCAGGGCGGTGTCATCCTTTCTCATCAACACACCAGAAGCGCTTGCATTGTCCTCTGAGGCGACGACTTTCACCGGTGCATTCGCTCGGTGCTTTTTAAAGTCGAGGTAAGAAAGGTTATCGTTCACCGTTGCATCGGCCCGGCCCTGAACCACGAGGTCGACAGCTTGGTTAAAACCGTCAGTGTTGACTAACTGGGCACCATAATGACGAGCGATTTGTGCGTAGTTGCTGGTCAGCGACTGCGCTGAGTTTTTGCCTTTAAGATCCGTGAACTGATGGATACTGTTGTTATCGCTCTTGACGATCAGTACGGCTTTCGAGGCAATGTAAGGCGCGGAGAACGCATATTTCTTCTGACGCTCAGGGCTGATGCCGACTTCGTTAATCACGACGTCGTAGCGTTTGGCATCCAAGCCTGCGATCAGACCATCCCACTTACTCTCGACAAAGACCGGCTTAACCTTCAATTGTTTAGCAATGGCTTCGCCGATCTCGACATCAAACCCCGTTAAATCGCCGGAAATCGTGTGAAAGGTAAAGGGGGCATAGGTCCCTTCGGTGCCGATTTTTAGCTGGCCAGTCGCTTTAACATTAGCGAGGGTATCAGCCATTGCCGAGCTAGCAAAACCTAATGGAACGAGCATGGCGAGTAACGCTAGAGAACGCTTTTTCATAATAACTCCTGGTGAAATTAGGTTGGGTTGACTGCGGGTAACCCCGCCGTTAACGTGGCGATATATTCCGCCGTGCGTGCGTGTTGCGGGGAACGGAAGAGAGTCGCGGATTCTCCGGTTTCTACAATCTCCCCTGCTTCGAGGAAAATAGTCTGGTTCGCGACAGAGGCTGCCAAACGTAGGTCGTGGGTTGCCATCAGCATGGTCGTACCTTCGTTCGCCAATTGGCGTAATACGGCTACGACTTCGGCGGCAAGCTCTGGATCGAGTGCCGACGTTGGCTCATCACATAATAGAACCTGCGGAGAGGGCGCCAGTGCGCGCGCGATTGCAACGCGTTGCTGTTGCCCGCCCGACAGTGTTGCCGGCATAACATTACGTTTATGGGCTAATCCCACTTTCTCCAGCAAGGCCTCTGCCCGCGCAATCGCCTCTGCTTTCGGCATACGATGTACGACGATCAGCCCTTCGGTGATATTTTCAATTACCGTTTTATGGGGAAACAGCGCAAAGTTTTGAAATACCATCCCCGTTTGTCGGCTTATTTGATAGATATCGCGGGTACGAGGTGGCTTCTGCGTAAACACTAATCGCGCTTCGTCCAACTGCATCTCGCCCGACTGGGGGATTTCTAATAAGTTAACGCAGCGCAATAAGGTGCTTTTACCGCTACCAGAGGGGCCAATCAGCGCGGTGACAGAGCCTCGCGGCAGCGTAAGGCTAATATCTTTCAGGACGTGATTGTCTTGAAAATATTTGTTGATGCCCTGTAATGAAATCATCTCGCTATACTCCTGTCACCGTTTCCTGGGAGAAATGCTTCTCAAGCTTGTTTTGTAGCGCCGATAAAAGGGTACTGAAAAACAGGTAAATCAGCGCTGCTTCGATATACAGGATTAATGGCTGATAGGTAACCGCCGCTATCCGCTGTGCGGCTAAGAACATCTCAGGTACGGTGATCACCGATGCCAATGAGGTATCTTTAACTAAAGAGATAAAGGTATTAGATAAAGGCGGAACGGCAATTCTTGCGGCTTGCGGCAGAATAATACGTACCAGAGCCTGACGCCAGCTCATACCGATGGAGTGCGCGGCCTCCCACTGACTACTCGGTACGGACTTGATCGTGGCGCGGATAATCTCCGACGAGTAAGCACCAATATTTAAGGAAAAACCAATGACTGCGGCCGGGAAGGCAGAGATAGTAATCCCAATGCTGGGCAGTGCATAAAAGATTAAGAAGAGTTGGACGAGCAACGGCGTCCCACGAAATAACCAGACGTAGAAACGTACCAAATAGTGTAGGGGTTTTGGACCATACAATCGTGCGAGAGCAACTAAGAAGCCTAGCGATAAGCCAAGTACGAAGGCAAGCAAGGTTAAGGGAATCGTAAAGGTCAGTCCGGCATGAAGCATCGGCCAGAATGATTCCGCGGCGAGGGTTAGCCAATCTGGCACAGTTCACCTTCCATAGAATAAGTTAAACACACAAGGTTACCAACATTGATAACCACTTCCTCTATTCTAGGCAGGAAACCGGGAGAGGGAAATATCATTTAGATATTGATTTAGAACAAGAGTTAACTCTCTATGCTTTTTATCGTTGAAATGGTGAAAAAAACGTCATCCTAGGATAAAAAGGCGATGAACAGTATATCCGCCCAGCGCCGTTTATCTACCGACTCAGCGTCTACGCTTGATGAGCGCCCCTGCAATAATCAATAAAACGAGAATGATCGCGCCATAAGTCAGTGGCGAGGCATAGGTTATCAACCCGCTACTCTCATCGATCCCGCGTAGGGAGCGTTGCACCTGCTCAGCATCTATCGTTAGCGTACGATTACCGCCGAATGTCTGAGTCACGTACTCGGCCACTTGCGCCAGTTGTTCGGACGTAAATTGGGTCTTGAAGGCAGGCATAAAAGCATGTGCGCTAGGGGTCGTCCTATCGATACCTTCTGCAATCGTCATAATTAAATTACTCGGATCAGGATTAGTCACTGCCGATGACCCAACGAGCGCAGGATAAAACTGTTCTCTATCCTGCGTGCCACGGCCACTGCTACCATGACAGGTCGCACAAGCGCCATTGTAGAGCTGCGCACCAGTCATCGTCGCCGTCGCCAGCAAACCATCGGGGTTTCCAGGCTCGATTTCCCCTAACGACGAGACCCGCTCAGGCGCTCCAGTCGAGTGACGTGCCACTCCCGCGATAGCTGGTACCGATTTGATATAGCGTGCAATGGCCTGTACGTCATCGGTATTTAATTTCGAAAACGAGTTCTGGATAGCCGTCGCCATTTCGCCGCCGGCGATCGCCTGGCCATGTAGTGCCCCAGTTTGCAGGTAGGTGACTAGCTGCTGTTCGCTCCATTCGCCAATGCCCGCGTGAGAATCGGCGGTGATATTCGGTGCAGACCAGCCCCCTACTTTGCTGCCTGCGAGGAACTTGTCGCTCTGTTCGGCCATTAAGCTATTGCGCGGAGTATGGCAGGTAGAGCAGTGGGTTAAGGTTTTTACCAGATACTCGCCACGCGCGCTGCTGCCTGCGGCGGCGTCGCTCCCTGCCACCGGCGTGGTGTCGACAAAGAGTGCGTTCCACAAGCGCATCACTGGGCGAAACGAAAACGGAAATGGTAAATCCGTCTTGGCGACTTGATGATCAACCGGTTTCACGCCCAACATAAGATAAGAGTAGAGCGCTTGCAGATCCCGATCAGACATCCCGGCAAAAGCGGTATAGGGCATCGCAGGATAGAGATAGTGTCCGCCCGGCGCCTTCCCTTGACGCATAACGGCCGTGAAGTCCGCAAGCGTGTAGCGTCCAATCCCGTAGCGCAGCGACGGCGTGATATTCGAGCCATAAATGACGCCCATCGGCGACTGAATCCCGTAGCCACCGGCTAACGGGTGTTGGCTGTTAGTATCGCGATGGCATGCGGCACAATCGCCTGCGGTGGCTAAGTAGGCGCCCCGTGCGACCAGCTCAGGTAAGGCTGCCGCGGAGGGCTGCGCCGCAGCACTCGCCATGACCAGTATGCTTGACCCGATGGTGCCGAGTAATAATGAACGTATCATTAAATTTCCTTAAGCAATGTATCGGCGAGGCGGAGTGCCAGAGCGATCCCGGTGAGTGTCGGATTGACGGTCGCCGAAGAAGGCATGACTCCGGTCGTGGCCAGAAATAGGTTGGCATGATCCCAACAACGTAGATCCGCATCGACCACCGAGTCTCGAGGATTCGAGCCCATGATGGTCGTGCCCATAATGTGGTATTGGTTGCGCCAGCCGGTTGGCGCTTCGATGACCTCACCATTAAAGGCCTGTAGGAAATTAGCGAAATCGATATTAGCTTGATCGCGCATACCGCGTACGTAGTGATCCAGATGGTAGTTAACGGTTAGCATCGGTAACCCGATGGCATCCTTGCGCGCATAGTTGGGGACGACGCGATTAGCCGGATTGGGAAGGGTTTCGCTCATTGTACTGATATTCATGATCCGCGAGGCGCGATCACGGATCGCCTCATCCAGTTGTCGTCCCATCAGCCCCTGTTTGAGCAAAGGGACGGTCACATCGATATTCGGTACGAGGTTACGTAGCGAATAACGAATCGCCGAATGGGTCGCACGACTCGGCTCATCTCGCCGATTAACAATCGACCCGTGCTGCACCGACCCACGTCCGGTCCATAACGGCTCATCGGCGAGAAAGGTCAGGCTTAGCCCCGTATGATCCATGAGGTTACGCCCTACTTGATCAGAGCTATTGGCAAGTTCGTTCATCAGCAGTAGCTTCGGCGTCTCTAGCCCGTGAGCGGCGATGATAAAAACCTTCGCCGTCAAACGGGTATCGCTACCATCAGGCTTATGGTAATGTAATGCGATAATCTTGCCGTCAGCGCCCTTTTCTAACTTGAACGCAACACTCTCTGTACGCAGATCAACACCAAGCGCTACCGCTTTATCGACGTGCATATCTCCCGAGTACATTGCGCCAATCGGGCAGATGGGTTCACAGTTATTATTTCCTGCACAGGCAGGACGGCCATCGTAAGGTCGTGACACGCGTCCATGTGGCTCATGAACCACTTGATAACCGAGTGGGCCAAGCTTAGCCTGCATACGCTGCACCATATACTGCTTGGCTTCAGGCGGTAATGGATACTCCCCCGAGCGGGGTGGATAGTGGCCTCGTCCTTGACCGCTTTGGTCATCTTGAGACGTACCAACCACGCCAACCTCTTGTTCAGCCCGTAAGTACCAAGGCTCAAGCTGGTCATAGCTGATCGGCCAGTCACGGCCGACACCATATACGCTGCGCATCTTGAAGTCGTTAGGCAGTAATCGCCAGCAAGCCGACGCCCAATGTCGAGTGCTGCCCCCTGCCACACGCAGATAGCTGGTGACATACTCGAAATCTTCGTCGCCGGTCGCATCGATATAACCGTCGGTATATGCATTGGGCGCCCAGGCTAAATTCGGGTAGGGTGCACACCAATTACGCTTACTCGCGATATTTCGATAGTTCTCGACCACTTTCCAGCGCGGCACGTAAGGGCCAGCTTCCAACATGATGACCGACTTTCCTGCCTTGGCGAGCTGATAAGCCGCATTCGCGCCCAGTGCGCCAGAGCCAACAATCACCACATCTGCATCAAATTCACTCATTCATTTTCTCTTAGTGGTTAGGGCTGACGAGTAGGGCTTGTGCGTCGGCTAACGTTTTAGCCTTTCCTTGCACCATTAATAACCAAGGCGCGCCGGGGGCTGGAATAGTCGCCGCTGGTTTCGGGGCGTTATCCCCCCACTCGCGAATATTTTCCGGCATCGGCGGGGCGCTCACACCGGCGGGGACGTCGGCCCAGTAATCGCCACCTGCCCGCGCGTAACTCGGGCGAATAGTCATATCTTGCGTCGGCTCGTACATCAAGGCAGAAAGGAACGTGACGAATTCGGCATCATCCGTGGCTTTCGTCGTCGACGGATGGCCGATAAAGCCCAGATACCAAGGAGAGATAATGGCAAATGCGGTTTTTACATCGGCATCCTCCAACTTGCCGACAATATTCTCTCGCTCATCGGCGCTAAGCGCGGAAAGACGGCCGAATAGCCGCGCCAACTGCTGAGGGAATTGCGGGTCATGCTTAATCAGTAATGAAGATAGCCGTTCGGTGATGTCGATAGGAAGCCCGCGACGTCCGGTGAGGATTTCACTCACCGTAAGAAGCTGCTCGATAGCCGGAGAAGAGGCGCTTGGGGAAATAGCCCGTGTGAGTGGCACGAGGCTTATCGCCGACGCCCCCACCATCAGCTGGAGAAAATGTCGTCTATTCATGGTTACGCTCAATTAGCCAGCGTTTAAAGCTGTCAGCGCGCCACTGGCGGCGGCACTATCAACCTGACCATCGGGAGTACTGACCCCGATCGCCCCGACCAAGCTTCCGTTTAATTTTAGTGGCTCTCCGCCCGGTAATGGCACAACGGCGGGGTTACCGAGAAGCCCGATATTCCCTGCGGCAATTTTCTGCTGGAACGAGGCGGTGGAGACACCGAAAGCTGCCGCGCTGTGTGCCTTCTTCGGTGCCAACTCGCTGTTCGCTAAGGTCGCCCCGTCTAAACGTTCGGTAATAACGGTCTGACCCGCGCTGTCGACGATGGATACCACCCCACCTAAGTGGTGACTCGCGATCACCTGTTCGGCTTTATCTGCCACCGCCCGTGCCTGAGAGTAGGTCAGTATCGGTTGCTGAGTGACCTGCGGAGCGGCAAATACTGCGCTAGACATTGAGCTTAGGAAAACTACGAGAGCGGGAACGTATTTCATCTTACACACCATTTTACTTAAGTTAGAGAGAAGAAGCATGCCGAGGGTCGCAGCATTCTTGCAGACAGTGGTTTAGTGGAAACTCTCGGCGGCAGCTTTCGCGATCGCAATTTCGTTGGGGTTAGCCGAGCCACTCACGCCCACCGCTCCGATGACCTTGCCTTGATCGCTCACCGGCGCCCCACCCCCCAACGGCACTAAACCCGGTAACGTAGCTATCGCAGGCTCTTTGCCATTAGCGCGATCCATATATTTATCGGTCGGCGTGCGGTATAGCGCCGCCGCGCGTCCCTTGAGGATCGACGAATCGATACAGCCTATCGGCGCATTATCCATACGCTTGAACGCTAGAAGTTGTCCGGCCTGATCGACGACGGCCACACACACCTGTGCGTGAAGCTGGTTCGCTTTTTCGACCGCCGCATTGACCAGCTTATCGGTATCACTCACCGCAAGAATCGTTTGTGTAAGCGTGGCGTGAGCGCCGAGCGAGGTAAGTAGGCTAGTTGCGGCAAAAATAGCCGATAGGTAACGCTTTTTCATCATAGACCCCTAGTCATCATCATCGAAAGAAAGGCATTAGGATTTATTGGCTCGCCGAACCGAAAGCCAATAGTCGAGGCTAAAACGGCCAGGCCCGTGTAGCGCGATCAGGATAAACCCTGCCGCACACGAGGCATTCTTCAGCCAGACCATAAGATGCTCGTGACTGAACCCTTGATAAAATAGGACCCCAGCCAAAATAGAAAAAATAGCCATAAATACAGAGGTAAACCGCGTTAAGAATCCGAGCATAATCGCCACTCCTCCCCCGACTTCGAGCAAAATCACCAACGGTAGGAAAAAGCTAGGAACATGATGCTCAGCCATTAACACGACATTGTCGGAATAGTGCATCAGTTTATCGAGGCCCGAGGTAAAAAATAATCCGATTGCTAATAACCGAGCGATTACTGAAAAAAAAGCGTGAGTACCCTGCATGGCAGCCTCTTTAGTCACTCATCATAGTGGTGAATAGCAACGAGTAGTCCTGCGTCATCGTTACAATTAAATAACATCATTAACATCTTATTATTTAACTAATAAAACCGATAAACAGGCAACGTTTTAATTTCTATGCGGCGGGCTCGCAGGGGATTTTGACGGGGAACCGGTCGAAATTAACGTCTAACCTCACATTTCGATAACTGAATTTTAACGACAAAATAAAGTTTAAAGATGACGCTTTAATTGAAAAGATGTTATAAATTATACGCTTAAAAATAAAGACAAACTGATTCATGGGTAATGCGGGTTGCCCCATCCTCCCATTTCATTCCTGTCTGGAATAGATTGATAAAAGCTAATCACTATATCGAAATTTATAGGCTGCCATAATCGCCTTAGACCGACATTGAACATAATTGCAACATTTAATAAACATTGTTAGCCCGATAAATATCGCCTGCGTGGGCGGTCGTCAATGTCGTAAACAAATTATAACTAAGAGGGATGGGGCAATGCTGATTGTACTGAGTATTCTGATGTTACTCTGTTTTGTCTTCTGTTTGATGACGAAACGGCTATCGGCGTTAACCGCGTTGATCTTAATTCCGACTATCTTTGCACTACTCGGCGGTTTCTACGCTCAAGCGGGAAAATTTGTTATTGAGGGCCTAAAAACGGTCGCGCCCAACGGTATTATGATCATCTTTGCCATGCTCTATTTTATGGTGATGACCGATGCGGGAATGTTCGATCCCCTCGTCAACCGGATCGTTAAAGCGACTAAGGGCGATCCGGTCAGGATTTTTATTGGTACGGTACTACTGGCGTTTATCGTCGCCCTCGATGGCGACGGCGCGACTATCTATATTATTGTTCTTTCAGCATTTCTACCGATTTATCAGCGTTTAGGCCTCTCTTTACCGATGGTCTGTTGTTTACTACTACAAGTATCGGGCTTAGGTAACATGGTGCCGTGGGGAGGACCGACGGCTCGGGCGGCAACCGCCATGCATGCGGAAATCAGCGCCCTCTTCGTCCCGATGATCCTCGCCGTCTGTGTGATTTGGACGTTTATATTGGCCTTCATCTTTGGTCGTCGCGAACGCGCACGTCTTGCCCACCAGCCCCTAACCACGCTGACCGATATCTATCAGCAGGGGCAAGAGCGTAGTAGAGGGAAAGTGACTTTTTACTTTAACTGGGCATTGACGGTGGGATTAATTATCGCTCTGTGCACCGAGGTCTTACCCCTCAGTTACCTATTTATGTTGGCTGCCTGTATCGCGCTGATCGTTAATTTCCCCGCTATCTCCGCGCAAAAAGAACAAGTTGAAAAGCATGCCGCGCCTATCCTTGCGGTATCTAGCCTGATTTTCGCCGCAGGAGTCTTTACTGGACTATTGACCGGAACCGGTATGGTCGATGCGGTAGGAACGGCATTACTGAAAGTCATCCCTGACTCTCTCGGGCCGTTTATGGCTCCAGTGACCGCTCTGATCAGTATCCCCATGACCTGGCTAGTCTCGAATGATGTGTTTTACTTCGGTGTGCTTCCAGTGCTGGCGGATACCGCCCAACATCATGGAATCAGCGGCCTGGAGATTGCTCGCGCCTCATTAGTTGGACAGCCCGTCCACATTTTAAGTCCACTTGTCGCCTCAACCTACTTAGTGGTGAGTATGTTGAAGCTCGATTATGCCGAGAACCAGCGTTACACCCTGAAATAGTCACTGGTAAACTGCGCACTGTTGTTTGTCGTCAGCTTACTGTTAGGTATCTTCCCTCTCTACAGCGCTTAAGCCAATGCTCTGGCTGCTAGTAAGGGGCCTTGATCACTCTTTGTATACCCAAATTTTTTCCGCGAGATGCACCAACTTACGCGCGATTGGCGACAGCTCGCTCAAAGAATGAAATTGTAAACCAAATGCACGAGGCATCACTACCAGCGGCATCGGGATCTCTACCAAGCCTATTTGTCCATGAGTCACCTCTAAATAACGCCGAGAAAGGAAGGTCAGTAACTGCGACTGGGCAATCACCGAACGCAGGGTGGCGATCGAGTTGACTTCTATCTGTACATTCGGCGCGGCGTAACCGCCACTGGCTAAGCGCTTCTCTAGCCATTGGCGTGTTGCGACGTGCGGCGAGGGTAGTAGCCAATTATAGAGCGCCAGCGTCTCAGGCGTAGGATGAATACCCACTAATGGATGATTACGGCTCGCGGCTAACACCACGGGATCGTCAAGGAGGATACGCCGGGCGAACTCATCACTCGTCGCCGGTAAGAAGCCCAAAATAAGATCGAGGCGATTTTCACGTAACCGATTCTGTAAGTAATCGTTCATCCCTACCGTCACATCGATTCTCAGATGCGGAGCGACCTTCAACAGTTCATGAGTCAGCTTAGGCAGCATAAACTCTGCGGCGGTCGCGGCCACGCCTAGTCGTATATAACCGGCTTTACCATCGGATAACGAGTCCATCTCACGATGCGTTTCGTCCATCGTGACCACGATTTTTTGAGCTCGGTCACAAAGTAACAGCCCCGCCTCAGTCAAGGCTATCCCGCGCCCGACTTTCAGCAGCAAGGCCGTTCCATAAATTTTTTCTAATCGTTGCACACACTTTGATAGCGCCGGTTGTGTGATACCAAGGTTTACCGCTGCCCGCCCCAAGTGCCCTGTTGCTTGAATCGCGAGTAAATAACGTAGGTCTTTGAGGTCCATTGATTCCTCACAGGAATTGATGAATAAGCTTGAGAAGTTAATTCTATCTTCTATCAGTGCCAGTATGTAAAAAACAACTGGGGAGTGCGATATGGCTTATAAATTTCTAATGACGGCACCGACACTCGGTGCCGCAGGGCAACAAGTCTTAAGCGAAGCGGGATGCCACGTTGATTACCTCACCGGTAGCCTCGATGCACAAGAGGTCGAACAACGGATGGCGACCACCGCCTATGATGCCGTGATCTCCCGGACGGTAACGCTCTCTGAGCAGGCCATCGCCGCTTGCCCAAGTCTTAAGGTAATTTGTAAGCATGGCGTCGGGGTCACCAATATCGATGTCGCCGCGGCAACCGCGCGAGGTATTCCTGTTCTTACCACTCCCGCCACCAACGCGCAATCAGTCGCCGAACTCACGATTGGCTTAATGCTGGCGGCCTCCCGCCACCTGTACTACTTCCAACAGGAAATTCTGCAGGGGCGTTGGACGCGTAGCAGCCTAGGCGGTGAGCTATTCAATAAACGGCTCGGCTTAGTGGGCTTTGGCGAGATCGGCCAGCGGGTCGCACATGTGGCGCAGGCTATCGGTATGTCGGTCAGCTTTTTCGACCCAGGCCTTGCCGCGACGGTCGAACACCCCGGAATCGCTCGTCTTACGGACATCAATGACCTCTTCGCCGTCAGCGATGTGCTAAGCCTCCATTGTCCGGTGAATAAGGCGACACAAAACCTGCTTAATCAGCAGTCGTTAAGCCAATTACCTGAGAACGCGGTAGTCATTAATACCTCACGGGGAGAACTTATCGACGAAGAGGCATTTATCGCCGCGCTACGTAGTGGTGCGATTGCGGCAGCGGGGTTAGATACCTTCGCCGTCGAGCCGTTACGTCCAGACCACCCGTTTAGAACCTTCGATAACGTCATCCTGACTCCGCACATTGGCGGTTCGACGCAAGCGGCACTCGACGCCGTCGCGCATTCAGCGGCACAGCAGTGTCTGACTTATCTCGCCGAGCAACACTTCGCAGCTCGCGCCTGTGTGAACCCTGACTTTCAACAAAATAAGGAACTCGCATCATGAGCAGTCGCCAAGATTGGCCAGCAGGCTACTATATCGGTTTCCGTCCCGTTCTTCCCGATGAAACAATGATTGAGGCCTTCCGCGCCCTACCTGTCCCGAATATTGGAGATTGTATGGGACGTACTGTCGCCGCGAGAGGGCTTATCCCCTATCACAACGATGTGCAGCACGTACTGTGCGGCCCCGCGCTGACCGTTAAGGTACGGCCGGGGGACAACTTAATGATTCACAAAGCCATTGAGATGGCACAACCGGGCGACGTGATTGTGGTCGATGGCGCCGGAGACCTCACGCAAGCGTTGATCGGCGGATTAATGCGAACATCCGCCCTGACTAAAAAAATTGCCGGTTTCGTTATCGATGGGGCCATTCGTGATGTTAATGAGTGGGCCGAAGGCGGTGTTGCGGTCTACGCTCGCGGTAATATTTTACGCGGCCCAAGCAAAGACGGCCCGGGTGAAGTGAATGTCCCGATCTCCTGTGCTGGCCTATTAGTGTCGCCGGGTGATCTGATCGTCGCCGATGCTGATGGCGTGATCGCAATCCCTTATAATGAAATCGCTGGCCTACTGCCTAAGGTACAAGCTCATGCGAAACGCGAAGAACAGATCCGTCAGACCAACCTGACCGGCACCGCTGATCCTGAGCGTTTTAATAGTCTACTGCGTGCCAAAGGCTGTCCGCTGTGATCCGCCCACAGCGTAACGACAAACTTTAGCTAAGGTTAATACTGACCTCACTTATCCCTCTGTGCAAAAGGCCTCTATATTTATGATTAAAAAACTGAGTCTCATCACGACCTTGCTCCTGGCTTCTCCTCTGTACGCGGCGGATACCTTACCCGCCAAGCTACCGACGCAGCCCGATGCTCGCTTACAGCAAGTTGCTACGTCAGATCACATCTGGAACGGCGTAACCGTGGCACAAAATGGTAGAATTTTTGCGTCTTTCACGCAGACGGAAGGTAAAGGATTACAACTCGGGGAAGTCGGCACCGATGGTAAAATCACCCCCTATCCCGATCAACAATGGAATACGTGGCAAGAGAACGATCCTCAACATCACTTCCTACACGTTAATGCTGTCCGTATCGGGCCAGATGGTAACCTTTGGGTAATGGATGCAGGAAATACCGGGATTGGGACGGGGGCTAAATCGGTCCCTGGCGCAGGGAAACTGGTTAAGATCGATATCAATACCAATAAAGTTATCAGCAGCTATGTCATTGCTCCGCCCGTACAGAAGCCAGAAAGCTATCTCGATGATGTGCGTTTCAATGGCGATTATGCTTATATCACCGATCCAGGCGCCGTCGGATTGGTGGTGCTAAATCTAAAAACTCAACACGCTCATCGCGTCCTCGACGGCCATCCGTTATCTATCGATCATGCCCCGATCTATGCAGACGGCAAGAAGCTCTATCTACCGAGCGGTAAAGAGAAACGCGTAGGCCTCGATCAGCTTGAAGTTTCTCCTGATGGAAAATGGCTCTACTATCAAGCGATACCGGGCCCTCTGGCGCGAATCGAGACGCGCTACCTCGACAACGATAAATTATCGGCCACCGACGTGAACCGCCATGCCGAGAAGTTTCTCGATACCTGGAGCACGGGTGGTACCGCTATCGATAGCCAAGGGAATATTTACGCGTCGAATATTAATACCCGTTCGATTAATAAAATTACCCCTGAAGGAAAAGTCTCTACCGTCATCAGCGACCCACGTCTCATCTGGATCGATGCGATGTGGATCAGTCACGGGACGTTATGGATGCCAGCGGCACAGATCAACCGCTCACCTGCGACGACCGGCGGTAAGCCTTCAACCGTCGATTATCCTGTGAAAATGTATAAATTAGCGCTACCCATCGAGCCTTCGGCGCGCGACCATCAGTAACGTTAAGGCCCCGCAACGATTGTGGGGCCTTACTCCTCAAGATAGCCGCTCGAAACTGCGTACCAGACTATCGATAAAGACGCGTGTACGAGAAGGCATTAACCGCGTGCTTGGAAAGACAATCCACACCGGACGCTTTTTACTCTGCCATTCCGGTAAGAGGCGGACTAACCGACCGCTTTCGACGTAGTGCCGCGCCGAATGCGCCGCAATACGCGTGATTCCTACCCCGCGTAACGCAAGATTAACAAGAATATTCGGTGAATTCGCCAAGGTTTTAGTGACAAGTTCCCCGCGCCAATGTTGCTGCGCAGTAAAAAGCTCCAGCGGGCCACTATCGCTATGTAACCGCAGTAAATGATGCTGGAGTAAATCTTGTGGCTCAGCGATCGCGGGGGCGCCACGCAGGTAGCTCGGGGCGGCATACAGCCCCAATTCAAAGTAACCCAACAAGCGAGCGGCGAGCGTCGCTTCGTCCGCCAGGGTGCCGATACGTAGCGCTAAATCGACGCCCTCGGCGATCAGGTCCACTCGCCGCTGTGAGGCATCGATCTCTACGTTTATCTCTGGATAGGCCTCGATAAACTCGGCTAAAAATTGGCTGATAAGATCCTGCGTGAAGTCACCGGGCAGCGAGACGCGCAGCTTACCGCTGGGCAGAGCATGTCGATGCTCGATTAATGCCTCGATCGCACCAAGCTCTGCCGCCATCTGCTGGGTATGCCGTAATAGAGCCTGCCCAAATGGCGTAATCGTCATCTTACGCGTAGTCCGGGTAAATAGCGGTTCTCCCAGCTGTTGTTCCAATGACGCGATGCGTCGCGACAACGTTGAGGCTGGCAATTCTAGGCGCTCGGCCGCTTTGGTAAAACTCCCCTCCTCGGCGACACGGTTGAAGAGCAGTAGGTCATTCGCATCAGAACGCATCTATTATCCCATAAATGAAATTATCTTACTCATTCTAGCTATTTATTCCGTACAGGCCTAACGCTAAAGTCTGCGCTAATCACGCAAACTTAGTTAGGGATATCCTATGCAATATTTCACTTTTTCAAAACAACAGCCGCTGGTACTACTGATTGCCCGTGTATTGTTAATGCTGCTTTTTGTCTTATTCGGCTACCAAAAACTGGTTCACTTCGGCGGGACGGTCACCTATATGACGGCACTGGGTACACCACTGCCGACGCTCGCCGCGCTGATCGCGGTCGTACTGGAGTTCTTTGCCGGATTGGCGATCGTCATCGGTTACTATACACGCCCGATTGCGCTTATTTTGGCGGTTTACACCCTTGCGACGGCGATTATTGGCCATCCTTTTTGGTCGCTCTCTGGCCCAGAACAGATGGCGGCTGAGATTAACTTCTATAAAAACATCAGCATTATCGGTGGGTTATTGTTGCTTTCGGTAAGCGGAGCCGGTCGTTTTTCCGTCGATAAACAGTAGCGCGGTCCGCCCGCCTAGTCGTTTAGGCGGGCAGGATCTGTTATGCCTCTGTCTGGTAAAAGGCACACAGCTTGTTCCCCGATGGGTCACGGAGATAGGCCACACATTTTCCGTCTTCGCGGATATGCGGGGCTGACTCTGCAGAACTCCCGCCCTGCTCTACGCCAGCTTGATGCCAAGCATATACCGCTTCACAGCTCGTTAGCTCAAAACCGATGGTTCCGCCGTTAGCCGGGCTGGCCGGTTGTCCATTAATCGGTAAAGTGACGATGAACCGCTGCTTACCTTGACGATAAAAGGGGCGTTGTAACTTATCAAAGCCTTGCTCATCCAAAGAAAATCGCATCGTAAAAAGTCTTGGCACGCTCAATATCCTGCGCACCGACGACGACATGGCTATACATAATGTTTCCTCGTTAAGGGCTGTTAACCTACGTTAGCCGAATTAATGATATAAAAACAAGTTATCACCGCACTGCTCGTCATCGTCCTCTTCCTCAGCTATGCTATTTTGACGCACACCTTTTAGGGTAAAGGCTCCTGAGGCCGTTACCGACTCACCACCACGTGAAACATACCGTTTCACCGAGGATAGACCGCATGCCTTGGCTCGTTAATTTACTCATCGTCATCGTTGTCGTGTGCATCATGGAAGGCGTCGCGACCGGTATGCATAAATATGTGATGCATCGCTGGGGCTGGGGCTGGCACCGTTCGCACCACGAGACACGCCATGGCATGTTCGAGGTCAATGATTTGTATGCCCTGGTCTTCGCCGGACTAGCCATCTTATTGATCTTCGCGGGTACGCGTGGCATCTGGCCGTTACAGTGGGTGGGTGCAGGTATGACGCTTTACGGCATTATCTACTTTATTCTGCATGATGGATTAGTCCATCAACGGTGGCCGTTTCGCTATGTTCCTCGCCGCGGATACTTACGCCGTCTTTACCTCGCCCACCATTTTCACCATGATGTTAGAGGTAAGGAAGATTGTGTCTCCTTCGGCTTTATTTACGCGCCTCCCGTCGATAAAATTCAAGCACAACTGAAAGCCTATAAAAAACGGCAGCGCGGGCTGAAAAAGCGCCCTGATATCGAAAAGTAGATGGTATGAAACGAGTTGTAGACTCTCAGCAAGAGTATTATGATCACGACGTAAGTAAGCTTACGATGGCAGACGCTCAGCTGGAAAACGCTCTCTTTGATCGCTGTATCTTTAGCGACTGCGATTTTAGTGCGGCGACCTTGCGCCAGTGTAAGTTTATCGAGTGTGAATTTATTCGCTGTAACCTGAGCTTAAGCGAGATCGCGAGGAGTACGTTTCGGGAGGTCACCTTCACGGAATGTAAATTGATGGGGATCGATTGGACGAAGGCGGGATGGTCGTCCCTTCATCTGCCTGGTTCACTACAGTTCTACCGCTGTATCCTCGACCACTCATCGTTCTTTGGCCTGTATTTGGCGCAGTGTAAATGGGTGGAGTGTCGACTGCACGATGTCGATTTCACGGAGACCCAGTGCGAACACGCCGACTTTACGGGGAGCGATTGCTACCGCGCGACCTTTCACCATACCGACCTACGCAGCGCTGATTTTTCTCACGCCCACGGCTATAACATCAATCTGTTCAACAACGAGATTAAACGCGCCACGTTTATGTTACCCGAGGCTGCATCGCTATTAGCCAGCCTACAGATAACCTTAATCGAGTAACCGAGTCGCCTACGACGATGATGGACGCTGCCACAATGATCGCGGGCGTGGCGAGTGCGATGTGAGTCGCGAAAGTAATACGTCACCCATTGCCGCGAGTAATAAATAGACTTTTTCGCCGCGTGACGTCGAAATACGTTCCTGCCAAGCCCCTGCCCCGGCACGTTTAACTCGCTGACCAATTTTACGGTATACCCGCCGTGCGGTAGCCACAGCCCACGCTGAACGTAACGGCAATGCCACCAGACCCTGATAGGATGACTGATAGTAAGGCTCGGCCTGATCGACTAGTCGAGCTGCGACGCGACTTAGCGCTTGGCGGTGCTCGAGCGCGGCAAGATTATCGCGCGTTAAGCCCTCCTCGGCTAACCACGCCTCAGGCAAATAACAGCGCCCTACCTCGGCATCTTCGACGATATCACGGGCGATATTGGTTAGCTGAAACGCTAGGCCAAGATCACAGGCTCGATCCAGAACGGCAGCGGACTTAGCGCCCATAATTTGCGCCATCATCAGGCCGACGACTCCCGCAACGTGATAACAGTAAGTGAGGGTCTGCGTAAGGGTAGGATAACGCGCCTCTTCCACATCCATCGCGTAACCTGCAAGGTGATCGAGCGCGAATTGTTGCTCTAGGCCGTGCTGGTTAATCACGTATTGTAACGCCGCAAACGCGGGAATGGTTTGTGGCTCGCCCGCGAACGCGCTTGCCGTCTGTTCGCGTAAGCCATCAAGCCGCCGTTCGATACTCGCCGCTGCCGGGGTTGCGGCCTGAAAACCTAAGACCTGATCGTCGATCGTATCATCACAGTACCGACACCATGCATAAAGCATCAATACGCTACGGCGAGTATCTGCATCGAATAACGCCGACGCGGCGGCGAAACTCTTCGATCCTACCTGCATTGTCTGCTTAACATGATTATCTAGCGCAATCTTATCCATGAAGATCCTCGATCATTAAGCCCGCTGTGGCTTTCGCCGAACCAATAACGCCTGGAACTCCTGCGCCAGGATGGGTGCCCGCCCCGACCAGATAGAGGTTCTCGACTGAGCTATCACGGTTGTGCGGACGGAACCATGCGCTCTGTGTCAGAATCGGTTCGATAGAGAATGCCGATCCGTGCCATGCATGTAGCTGGTCGCGAAAATCAAATGGCGTAAACATCCGCTGCGTGACCAATTGACTACGTAAGCCTGGCATATAGTGTTCTTCAAGATAGGCAAAAATCCGATCACGCAGGCGCGGACCTTCGATATCCCAGTCAAGATCAGCGGTTCCGAGATGCGGAACAGGGGCGAGAACGTAGTAGCTGCCACACCCCTCAGGCGCGAGCGAAGGATCGGTGACACAGGGCGCGTGTAAATATAGCGAGAAGTCTTCCGCTAGCCCATCACGGTTGAAGATCTCGTCGATAAGTTCGCGGTAACGCGGGCCAAAACAGACCGTATGGTGAGCGAGCTGGTCGTGATGATGATTAAGGCCGAAATAGAGGACAAAGAGGGAGTTACTCATCCGTTTTTTCACCAATTTCTCGGCATACTCCTCTGATGGCGTGTGATTACGCAATAAGTGGCGGTAGGTATGCACCACGTCGGCATTCGATGCCACCGCCGCTACGCTAAATTCGCGACCGTCGACGAGGGTAACTTGTGTGATACGTTGCCCGCTACAGTCCATATGGTCGACTTCAGCGTTAAGGAGTAACTCGCCGCCTAAGTCTTGAAATAGTTGGACCAATGCTTGAACTAACGCGCCGGTACCGCCGCGTGGGAACCACACTCCCCATTCGCGTTCGAGCGCATGGATCAGGGTGTAGATCGACGACGTTGCAAAGGGATTTCCACCCACTAATAGCGAATGGAAGGAGAAAGCCTGTCGTAGGTGTTCGTCCTGAATATAGCTGGCGACTTTGCTATAAACGCTGCGCCACGCTTGCAATCGACCCAATTGCGGAGCGGCATGTAACATGTCTTTGAATGAGAGAAACGGAACCGTACCCAGCTTTAAGTAGCCTTCTTTGAAGACCGCCTGAGAATACGCGAGAAAACGTTGGTAGCCTTGGACATCGGCGGGATTGAAGGCCAAGATCTGCCGATCCAATAGCGACTGATCGTTGTCATAATCGAACACCTTACCGTTCTCCCAACAGAGTCGATAGAAGGGCTTGACCGGCAGTAATTCGACATAGTCCTCAATACGTTTCCCTGCGAGGGTGAATAGCTCGACGAGCGCTGTTGGGTCGGTGATCACCGTCGGCCCAGCATCGAAGGTATACCCTTGATCTTGATAAACGTAGGCGCGCCCCCCCGGCTTATCGCGTTGCTCTAAGAGTAGAGTGGGAATTCCTGCAGCCTGAAGGCGGATAGCGAGTGCTAACCCCCCAAATCCAGCACCGATCACGGCAGTTTTTTTCATTGATAGACTCATTTAATAAGCGGTTTGAGGATCGCTTTCAGTGCAGCGATGACGGGCACAGGGGGTTTACCACTAACAATACGTAATTTATCCCACAAGGTAAGCTGTCCTGCATAGAAACGCGCGATCAGGTCGGCATTAAGGCGATAAAAGCGCTGCATTACCCCTCTACGCTGCGTCGCAGGGCCAGCGAGAAAGAGCATTCGATTCAATATACGAAAGAAACGCTGTCTACCCCACGCTTTTTGGGCGTAGCGCTGCACGGTCGTGCGAAGACAAGGGCTAGTCATACAGGATAGCTGAGCAATTTCGTCCGCCAAGGCAACCGCATGGGGAAGCGAATAACCGGTCGTCGCATGGTACAGTCCTGCTCGTAACCCACTACAGGCCACCGATCTTGTCGCCCAAAATCGCGAGAATTTTCCGGCTAGGGTGATCGGTAAATTACCTTGCTCCTCACGCTGCAGCGTCGCGAGCTGCCACCCTTGGCTCGCCGCATAATCACGAATATTGGTGCGCGCCTGTTCGGGATCCAACTGGACTCGGTCGATATAGTGGGTGTCTTCAATCAACAATTCAGTAGCGGACAGCGGCAAGGTATAAACGAAGCGATAGCCCTGTTGTTGGTCGACGGTGGCGTCCATTAAAATAGGTTGAGAGAGGCCATGAGGCTCTGCGAGCTGCCAGACCTGCCCGACAAAGGCTTGGATACCTATCGACATCGTCTTTTCTACCGTGAAACCGCGGCCATCAATCACAGCGTGAGCCTGCACGATACGTCCATCATCGATTCTCACCTGTGTCGCAGTCACGCTATTCACGGTACATCCGGTCATTATCTGGGGGCCTAGCCGTGCCATCACTGTTTTCGCCAGCTGTTCGGAGGTAATCGAGCAGTACTCACCGGATAACCCCCGAGAAAATAACGGAAAACGCACATCATAGCCTGGCCAGCAATAGTCGACTAACGGGTGTATCCACTCGTATTGCGCGGGCGTCAGATCACGACGATGAAAGGACCACGTATGGTTACCCAATATCTGCTCATCCGTTTCGATCAGTAGCAGGGTTAGGTCGGGACGTTTTTCCTGTAACCGTAACGCTATCAACGTATTGGCAAGTCCAGCCCCGACTAAAATAAGATCGTACTCTTCCATGTTATCTCCGCGCTAGGACTGGCTGACCGAGACTCAGTGCTTGCGTCACGACCTTCACCGCTTGCGAAATCCCACCAGCCCGTTGTAGTGCGCATTGCAGGCGCTGTAAATTATGTTGTGTCTCCGACTGGCCACTCAGTTGCGTCAATTGAGTTGACCATGTTTTCGCGCCTGAGAGTCGTGAGAGGCGTTGCCCGATACCATGATGGACAACCCTCGCCGCTACGCCTGGCTGGTCGAAAGCCAAGGGGACCACTAATAGCGGTTTACGCTGCTGAATGCTGTCCAAGACAGTGTTCATGCCGCCATGAGTCAGGGTCATATCCACCGCCGCGATAGCTTGCGGCTGGTCGACGAAATCCACGATTTCCACTCCGCTCTGACGCCCCAATTTTTGGCCCTGTGCGCTCGATAAGCCGCCACAATGGGCGAGGAGGAGCTGGGCATCCGCTCGTTGACAAGCCGCCACGACCTTTTTAAAAAGTGTATAGCGATGCCCCTGTAGGGTCCCGAGTGAGGCATAGACCTTGAGCGTTCGAGGTTCCCGATGCGAGATGTCGACGGCGTCTTTCGTTGGAGAGCGTAATGGCCCGACACTATGAAAGTGGCTCGGTAAATGGTGACGAGGGAAATCAAGTTCCGGGATTAATTGACTCAGCTGCGCGAGCGGCGAAAAGCAGTGATGAAGTTGAGTAATCCCCGAAAGGCCAAAGCGCCGCGCCTGCTGGCTAATCATCGCATCATGCTTACGCATCATCCAATCGTAGACTCTTTCGCTTGTCTCATAACGTTTGCGAGCCTGCGCATCTTGTCGGTAGCTAAATGGCATGACCGGTAACGGAACCCCCGGCTCACGGTTTAATGGTAATGCACAGGCCACGGAGACATACGGAAGATCGAGCTTTTTTGCGACCAGCGCCCCGCCCGGCTCCATTTGATCGACGATCAAGCCATCAATTTTTAGCTGCTGGCAGGCAGCAGGCAGCTCTTGGCAAAAGAGCGCGGTACTCTTTGCCATCTGTTCAATCAGCGAAAACATCGCCGGGCCAAAAGGGTTTGCGGCGAAATGAAGCGTTCTCTGTAGGCTCCCTGCAGGATGGCTGCTGCGCCCTAGCGCGTAGAAACCGATGCTTTTCGTCTGAATGAAATGCTTAACATCGATTTGCTGAAAAAAAGTGATTTGATGACCCGCGGCGATCAGCGCCAATGAGAGCTGCTCCAGCGCGTTGATGTGGCTATAAAAGGGGGGCGCGATAACCGCATAGTGGCTCATCCATATTCCTTAGCGGAGCGTTGCCAATTTTTGTTTGAACCACTGCTGGATAAACTGCTGCGTTTGTTGGTTATGCGGACAGGCCTGAGTAAAATAATGGTCTGCAACATCAAGATGATCGCGCAGCTGTTTCTCGGTTTTTTGCGTACCAAATACGTTGACCAGCGTCGACTTGTCACGGTCTTGGTGAGGATCTTTACCATTCTGTGTCGAACCATCGCTTAAGTCATCGAGTAACTGGAAGGCTTGCCCAAGGTTAAAGGAACAATGGCGTAGCTGTTCACGCACTAAGGCGCTCGCCCCGGCTGCAATAGCCGCCATTTGTAAGGCCGCGCAGAATAAGGTGCTAGTTTTATAATGATTGGTCAGGGTTATCGCTTCGTGGCTACGCGATTGATGTCCCTCGCTAATGTCTTGGTATTGCCCCTGAACTAGTCCTTGTAGCCCGATAGCCTGGGACAATTCGTTAACAGCGTTATTCTTCGCCTTTTCGTCAATCCCCTCGGCTTGGCTGATGATTTGAAACGCCTTACTCACCAGCGCGACAACCTCGAGTAACGCGACAGGCTCGCCAAATTGCCGATGGATCGTTGGCTGGTTACGCCGTGTCGCGGCATTATCCATACAGGGCATATCGTCCAATATCAGCGAGGCCGCATGAATAATTTCTACTGCACAGGCAAAGTCGAGCGTGCCATTAGTGGTAGGCGTGTCGCCAAGATCATGTGCCGCTAACAGCAGTAAGAGGGGACGGATACGTTTTCCCGGTGCCAACGCGCCTTCACGCATCGCGAGACTGACTCTTTCGCGTTCGGAAGCCAGAGGGAGCCAATGATCTAAACGCTGTTCAATCGCCGCGAGACTGAGCCCGATAGAGTCGGAGGCTGAATAACGACTTTCTTTCATCTCTAGCGCCATGAGGACCCTCGCTTCCACACTGATATTGGAAAAATTAGTTTTTTTCTCATTTAGATTAAGCGTAGCTGAGCCACACCAAAATGTGAGATAAAAAGTGAATTTAATTAACTATTTAGTTAATTTTGAAGCAGCGTAATCAGCTGCTGGACCTGTAAGGGTGAAAAGGGTGATTGATGAAAAAACTGCACGTTACCTTGTGCGTCGGTGACGACTATCGCGGCACGATGAGCCAATAGCTGCCAGCGATGCGCGGCGATACCGCTATTATCGATAACGAAACTATTCTGTGGTTGGTCTTTCTTACTGCCGATAATACTTTGCTCGACAAAAGGACCGCTTCCCCAGAGACTATCATCAATGTTTACGATTGTCGTGGTATGCACCTGTTCAGCGGTTAATCCCGCCCGCTGTATGTGCTGAATAACATCGCTCAGCTGCTGCTTAGCGGATAAACGCCCGGCAACATGGATGAGTAGCTGTTTACTTTTCCCTACTAATGCGGTGCTTTGCCAAGGCTGTGTAGAAGTCTGGGTGCCGTGGAGTTCGATCTCCCCACCGTTATCGATTTTCACCCAGGGCAGAGGAGCACCTAACCGTATTGGCTCGGCATTAACGCCGAGCGTGAAGCAGAATAGAGCAGCCATTATCAAAGTGTTATAACCTGTTCGCGCCATGCAGGAAGCTCTCTTTATTCTTTCTAATTAAGCCTAGACGGCGCGTATCGTATCACTGCGTTGATACAACTGTTGTGCCGGAGATTGTCTCATCGTCATGCAACCGCTTTTCAGGTTGGATAACGGCCATGGCACACATACTGACAATGGCAAACGCCCCCGTCACTAAAAACATCGTGTTATAGCCATAATATTGCGCGAGCCAGCCACAGAGTACAGGAGAAAGGATCGCCGAGCTATTGGCGATGGCCAGTGTTATCCCACTAAACGTTCCCACTGAGGACTTGGGTGTCACATCGATGACTACCGACCAGTAGATATTATTCACCAAGGCATTAAACGCATTACCGAGTGTCATTAATGCAATCACCGCCGCCGCGCTGTCAACAAATGGGATGGCAATGAAGCAAACGGCTGCACAGGCGAGACTCGTGGCGGCAAATGCGTTACGTGCAATACGTAAACGATGAAAGCGTGTTAATAAAAAATCCGTTATCCGCCCACCACACAGTACCGTGATCGCCGCACCACTCCACGGGATCATCGCCACATACCATAAGGCGTGGAGATCGTAATGGAAGGTATCTTGTAAATACTTCGGCATCCACGTGACGAGGGTGAAGGTGATATACAGAAAACTAAAATAGCCTAGGGCATTACAGACGAGAGTTCGCGAGGTGAAGAAGCGCCACCAAGGTAGTTTTGTTCTACTTTCGCATTGGCTCTGCTGATGATCTGCGATATAGCGCCGCTCCGCTACGTTGACCTCGGGATGCTGCTGTGGGGTATCACGAAAAAAGCGCGCGAAGAGGACCATAACGAGTAACGAGCAGCCGCCCAACACGATAAACATGCTCTGCCACCGTCCGGTCAATAAGAGCAACCCCACGGCGATGGGGGCTGTTAACATTGCACCAATTTGTGTACTGAGCAGGCCCACCGAGAGGGCAGTTCCTCGCTCATGATCCGGCGCCCAATAAGCGACTGTTTTATTCATCAGCGCGTAAGCCGGGCCCTCACTGAACCCAAATAAAATACGTAACACGGCAAAACCTAGGAGTGCCGAACCGCCGAATACCGTTATACCCAGCTCTCCCGCCCACGCCGTTAATGCTTCCAGGCAAGACCAACTGATCCCCGCAATGAGCCAGACTCTGCGCGTTCCGTAGCGGTCGGCAAGAAATCCCCCACATAATGACCCCAAAAGATAGCCAATACCGAAGTAGCTCAGTAGCGCGCCGAGCTCTACGCGGGTGAGCGAATAGTGTTGCGCGATAGCAGTTGCCGCGAACGAAAGTGCTCCACGGTCGATATAATTGACCAAGGCCACGAGGAGCATAAGCCCAAAAATACGGTAGCGTACGGTAGTCATCATGGTGAACCCCTAGCGTGATAAAGATAGGGATCAAGCAAGGGCTGTGCCAACCGGCTTGGTATTTGCTATTCGCACACCCTAAAACGAATCGCTCAGGCGGTATTGATGTGAGGCATATCCCAAATACGGCATGCATGTTTTGTCGGCGGGGGCTCGACTGATTATTAATAAGGGTTAACTCGGCCTCGTTCGCGAGTCTAAGCATGCCGTAAATCAAAAAAGAGTCACCGAAATTCCCGTATAGTTTTTCGGCGATGATCTCACACTCGTCTTTTTCAGGGAATTGACATGATAACGGATTTATTCTCTTTTTTACTCGCCATAACCCCCCTTGCCCTTTTAATTATTTTTATATTACTGCTCAGGATCGCTGTGCATTACGCTGTATTAATCACCCTTGTGGTAACGTGGCTGATCGCCAGTTGGCAATTTCATCTCCCACTGCAAGTGCTGACTGCGGCGTCACTCTACGGCGCGGCCAAAGGTTTATGGCCGATCGTCATCGTGATCTTTGCCGCGATTTATGGCTATAACCTAATGCTCAGTAATGGCAGCATGGCGGTGATCAAGCAGGCCTTGGCATCAGTCAGTGACGACAAGCGTGTTCAAGTCTTAATTATCGCTTGGGGGTTCGGCGGGTTCTTGGAGGCGGTGGCTGGCTATGGTACTGCTGTTGCGATTCCGGTGGGGATATTGATCGCGTTAGGGATCGCGCCGCTCAAGGCGGCAGTCGTCTCGCTGATCGCCAACTCCGTACCAACCGCCTTTGGTGCCGTCGGTATCCCGGTAATTATGTTAGCCGAACAAACCGGCCTCGCCGTGCAAACACTCAGTACCCACATCATTCTACAGTTAGCGGCCTTTAACATCCTGCTCCCTTTTGTGTTAGTCGCGATTATCGGCGGCGGGATCCGCGCTATCCGCGGTGTTTTTCTTATTACCTTGTTATGCGGCGTGGCCTCACTGCTTCCACAATACCTGGTCGCTCGCTATCTTGGTGCCGAGTTGCCCGCCTTCGCGGGGAGCTTAGGCGGCCTGGTGACCACTATCGTCGTCGCACGGTTACAAAAAAGGGCGACCTCGACCGAGGGGGTAGCGCTTCTAACGCTATTTAAGGCGACACTGATTTACCTGTTCACCTTCGTCTTTATCGTACTCTGTTCGCCGCTCTTTCCCGCAATTAAACAAAGCCTAGGCAGCGTATATAGCCTGATCGATTTTTCCACCGCTATGGGCGGGAAATTACAGCTAAAAATTGAATGGTTAATCACCCCGGGCGTGCTAATCCTTGCCGCTTCGTTGTTAGGAGCATGGATCCAAGGGAGTCGCCCGAAAGTCTTCGTACAGCAGTTTTTCGCCACCTTAGGACAGTTGAAAAAATCGATTGTCGCTATCCTCGCGATCGTCGCGATGGCAACCGTGATGGATAAAAGCGGGATGATTACGGTGATCGCGACGACGCTGGTTGCCACTACCGGTATTGGCTATGTCTTTATCTCGCCAGTGATCGGTGCCCTAGGGACCTTTGTTACGGGGAGCGATACGAATGCTAACGTCCTGTTTGGTAAATTACAGGCTACCGCCGCCCAACAACTCGGCATCGATCCGCATGCGCTAGCCGCCGCGAATACCGCAGGGGCAACGGGAGGGAAGATGATTTCCCCGCAAAGTATTGCGATTGCCGTTTCAGCCAGTAAACTCGACCAGCTGAGCGGTGAGATCATGTCCACGACGCTTAAATATTGCCTACTGTATATCGCGCTACTCGGTTTAGGTATTGGCGTGTATTACACAGTGTTGTGATAACCTAGAAAGTAAGCAACAGGAGGGCAGTAAACGCCCGTGGGTAAGCGTTTATTGCCCTGTTCTCCAGCCAATCTACGCACTATCACTACTCAGTAGCGGTAAACTCTTTAGCCAGTAATCCAAAGATCCAGTCATCGTGCCAACGCTGATGTAAGAAGTAGCTTTCGCGCAACGTTCCCTCTTGTCGAAATCCCACACTACATAGCGTCTTGCGCGAAACTTGATTGCCTGCTGTCACCGCGGCCGTCAGTTTACGATAGCCTAGAAGGGTGAACGCATGGTTTACCAGAGCATTAAGCGATTCACTCCCCAGCCCTCTGCCTTGAGCATCACCGGCAAGAAGAAAGCCCACTTCTGCTAAGTTTTCTCCGCGATTGATAAGCCCCGTTAAACCCACTGGCGTCCCATCACTCTTAAGACACATGACCTTGCATAACCAATGCCGGCTCGTTTTATGCCACTCTGCGAGTCGCGGTTGAAAGTAATGATGGTCGATATACTCGGGGGGATGGGGATCATGGATGAACTGCATCACCCCTGCATCTTGATGAAGTGCCAAAAAAAACGGCCAATCCTCCTGCGTGAGTGGTCGGTACACCATGCGCTCTGATTCCCATTGTGACATTTACAGCTCCTCGTAGTCGTTAATATCTCATTTCGCGGCGGCTAATAGAGGCTGCTTCTTTGGCTATCTACCAGTGATTGAGAGGAGATTTCACTAATCGATTTCGCCCCAGTCAGCGTCATTGCCACGCGCATCTCTTTTTCGATCAGCGAGAGAACATTCGCCACCCCACTCTGCCCCGCTACCGCCAAGGCGTAGAGATAAGCGCGTCCCAATAGCGTTGCGTCCGCACCTAACGCTAACATCCGCACCACATCTAATCCATTACGCACGCCGCCATCGGCAAAGATCGTCACGTCCCCCTTTACCGCCTCGGCGATCGCAGGAAGCGCGCGGGCACTCGAGAGTACTCCATCAAGTTGGCGGCCGCCATGATTGGAAACGACAATACCATCGGCGCCGAACCTCACCGCATCCTTCGCATCTTCGGCATCGAGAATACCTTTGATCACCATCGGGCCTTGCCAAAAATCTCGGATCCACTCTAAGTCCGACCAGGAGATCGACGGGTCGAAGTTTTTCGCTAGCCAGCCGATATAATCCGCAAGCCCAGTCGGTTTACCTCGATAAGCGGAGATATTCCCAAGATCGTGAGGTCGACCATTGATCCCCACCTCCCACGCCCAACGCGGGTGCGTCAGCGCTTGGCAATAACGACGCAAGTTGCCGTATTGTCCGCTCATCCCAGAGTGGGCGTCGCGATAGCGCGCGCCGGGCGTCGGCATATCCACGGTAAAAATAAGCGTGGTACATCCCGCTGCTTTAGCGCGTTCCAGCGCATTACGCATAAACCCACGATCCTTTAATACATAAAGCTGAAACCACATTGGTCGTTGAATGGCGCGGCTAACCTCTTCAATCGAACAGACAGAAACGGTCGAGAGCGTAAACGGAATGCCATGCTGTTGCGCGGCTTTAGCAGCCTGCACTTCCCCACGCCGAGCATACATCCCGCATAACCCTACCGGTGCCAGTGCAACGGGCATCGCGACCTGCTCGCCGAGTAGGGTCGTACTCAGATCTAACGACGACATATTACGCAACACGCGTTGACGCAACGCAATCGCCGCTAGGTCTTCAACATTTCGTTTCAGCGTATGTTCGTTATAGGCGCCGCCATCGAGGTAATGAAATAAAAAAGGGGGCAGAATTCGTTCGGCCGCTGCCCGATAATCGCTTGCTGAGGAGATAATCATGCACAGGAGTCCTTGATCAGTGGCGGCATACCAGCCCGAGACTGAGCCGCAGAGTGTTAGCACTCAGCCGAGTGAATGATCAGTGTAAAGTGTCGCGGAGCGTTGCGCCGTTAGCTCGCCCACATTTCTGCCGGGCAAGCTAACGGTGGGGGGATGAAATCGTTACAGGACGCTAGCTAAAAATTCCCGTAAGCGTGGATGCTGTGGGTGATCGAGGAGCTGGTGACTACCTCCCGTTTCGACTATTTTACCCTGATCCATGAAGACAATATTATCCGCAACCTCACGCGCGAACCCTATTTCATGCGTCACGACAACCATGGTCATTCCCGATTGGGCGAGGTTTTTCATTACCTGTAAAACTTCGCCGACTAATTCAGGATCCAAGGCTGATGTCGGTTCGTCGAACAACATGACCTCCGGGCGCATCGCTAAAGCCCGCGCGATAGCGACACGCTGTTGTTGCCCGCCCGATAACTCTCGTGGCCATGCATCGATGCGATGTTCGAGGCCCACTTGTTCCAAGAGTCCCAGCGCACGAGCCTTCACTACCGTCGCGCTTTCGTTGAGGATACGCTGCGGTGCGTCCATGACATTTTGTAGAACGGTACGGTGAGGAAAGAGATTAAATTGCTGGAAGACCATGCCGATCTTCTGGCGCTGCCGGGCAATCATCGGCTCGGGTAACTCCACCAGATGCTGCCCCTTTTGTCGATAACCGATGAGCGCTTCGCCGACATGGACGGTACCCGCATCCAATTTTTCGAGGTGATTGATACAACGTAGCAATGTAGACTTGCCTGATCCCGAAGGGCCGAGGATGACGGTTACCGATCCAGCGGCGATATCGAGATCGACGTCGTGCAGGATGGTTTTCCCAGAAAATTGCTTACGAATGGCCCGTAATCTTATCGACTCGCTCATGATGCTAACTCTTCATTTTTTTGCTTAGCGCGGAACCACTTCGGCTTATCGGCCACGTTACCTCGGCTGAAAAAGCGTTCGATATAGTGTTGTCCGACGGATAACACCGATGTCATTAGCAGATACCAAGCGGTCGCAACGAGGAGTAATGGAACGACCTCATAGGTACGCTGATAAATAATCTGCGCAGAATAGAGCACGTCCTGCAGCGCGATCACTGAGACGACAGCGGTGGTCTTAAGCTGCCCGATAACTTCGTTACCCGCAGGCGGCAGGATCGTGCGCATCGCTTGTGGAAGCACCGTTTGGCGGAAGATCTGTGCCGGGCGATAACCCAGTGCTTTAGCGGCCTCTAGCTGTCCAACGCTAACGCTCTGGATCCCTGCACGGATAATCTCTGCCGCATAGGCCGATTGGTGCATTACCAACGCGATCACCGCCGCACTAAAGGGGCTGATCAGTTGATTGGTCTTCGCGGCCCAGATCTCTCCGTAAAAGGGTAACGTGAGGGAGAGTTTGGGATAGAGCGTCGCGATGTTGTACCACAGGAAGAGTTGCACCAGCATCGGGACCGCGCGAAAGAACCAGATATACGCCCAGCTCACCCATGACAGCACAGGGTTTGCCGAGAGGCGCATAAAGGCGAGCAGCGTCCCCCCAGCAAACCCGAAGAGTACCGAGATACAGGTGAGTTTGATGGTCATCATCACGCCGCTAAGAATCGATGCCTCGGTGAGGTTTTGTAAGACAACGCCCCACTCGAAATTAGGATTGCTGGCAATCGAGGAACCGAAAAATACCAAGACTAGCAATACTACTGCGGCACTAAACCAGCGGCCATAATGGCGATGCTCGATAATTTTCAGCGTTGCACTCTCTGTAGAGGGTCGAACACTCATCGAGCAACCTCTTGATTCAGGCCGGCATGTTTCACCGCACCGAAACCAATCTGCCACTTATCGAGGATTTTTTGATAGGTTCCATCAGCAATCAACGAATTTAAGGCCGCTTGAACCGGCTTCTCTAGCGGCGAAGCTTTCGGGAGTGCCAGGGAGACGATGGTATCTTCAATCGTCAACTCACCGGCCAGTGCCAGCGGCTTAACTTGGCTAACTTGGTAGCGCAGTCCCTCGTAAGGACCAAAGAACATCGGGACACGACCGCTAATCACCGCTTGTACCCCAGCAGGACGGTCGGGGAAGATTGGGATGGTGATGGCCGATTTACCGGCAGCCTTGCACTGCTCGCTGGCAGTTTGCAAGCGCGTGACCTGTGAAGTCCCGGCCCCTGCGCCGACCGTTTGCCCACATAACTCACTAAACTGATGGAAAGGACCGAGTTCTGCGTCTTTCCGCGCGATAAGTGCCAGCTTAGAAGCATTGTAATAGCCAACGAAGTCCACCTGTTTTAATCGTTGCTGTGTCGCATCAATATTCGCGGCAGCAACATCATAACGCCCTGACTTTAACCCAGGAATAATGTTATCGAAGCCGCCAGTATCACGCCAATGTACGGCAAGGCCTAAGCGTTCCGCCACAGCACTGACAATATCGATTTCACGACCCGCCAAGGTCTTGTTATCAGCTTGGTAGAAAGTCGTTGGCGGCGTATTAGGGTTGGTCCCGGCAACGATAAATCCCTGTTTTTGAATATCCTGCGGTAAGCTCGCATGTAATGTTGTATCGGCAAAAGCGTGTACGCTACTGACATAGGGCACATTTTGATCGGCAGCCAGCAGGCTCTTTACCGGTGCGAGGGTCATCATCAGAGAGAGGAGTAAGTGTTTTTTCATCATTAATCCTTATTAGTTGCCAGCGGCGAGACCGCACTAAAATTAATATCGGGCGTGGGTAAACCGAGATTCTCACGCAGGGTAGTAAACTGATATTCGGTGCGGAACAGCCCGCGACGTTGTAATTCAGGGATCACTAATTCGACAAATAATGCTAATTGATTAGGCAACACAGCAGGCATGATATTAAATCCGTCGGCGCCCTCTTGTTCCAACCAGTATTGGAAGTCGTCGGCAATCTCTTCGGCCGTACCGATGACGACTCTATGCCCACGTGAGCCTGCCGCGACCGCTGCCAATTGTCGTAGGGTGAGATTTTCTCGTTTCGCCAATTCTAGCAGTAGCTTTACTCGACTTTGCCCCGCCTCGGCGACGGCAAGCTCTGGGAGTGGCTCATCAAGCGGGTACTGTGAAACATCAACCCCAAAGCGCGTCGAGAGTTGTTCAATGCCGTTATCGATATCGACCCACTCATTCAGCTGGTGCCACGTCGCCATCGCCTCTTCTCGCGTGCGCCCTACAATCGGCATCACGCCGGGTAGAATAAGGAGATGATCGGGATTGCGCCCCGCCTCTTGAACAAATTGTTTCTGGCTACGGTAGAACGCCTGACCATCTTCCAGCGAGGCCGCCGCCGTAAAGACGACTTCAGCCGTTTCAGCCGCTAATTTTTGTCCTGCGGGAGATGACCCGGCTTCGATGATGACCGGACGCCCTTGAGGCGAGCGCGCGATATTTAGCGGGCCTTGTACTTGGAAAAAGCGCCCTTGGTGATTAGCGGGATGGATCTTAGTTTCATCGGAATAGTGCCCGGTGGCTTTATTTTTTACTATCGCCCCCGGCTCCCACCCTTCCCACAGCTTAAAACTCACATCGAGGAATTCCCGCGCCATCTCGTAGCGCTCCGCATGGTTGGGTAAGTCGCTACGGCTAAAGTTTTTCGCCGCATCGGTGGAAAATGAAGTCACCACGTTCCATGCACTACGGCCATGACTGATATGGTCGATGGAAGAGAGCGCCCGAGCAAGATGGAACGGTTGATCAAATGTCGTCGAGGCAGTTGCCGCGAGGCCAATATGCGTAGTTTGTACCGCTAATGCCGAGAGTAGCGTCAACGGCTCAAGGCGTGACATGGTGGAAGGTAGACGGTGTACGCTAGTCGCCAATGCATCACCGACGAAAAACATATCGAACAGCCCTTTCTCTGCCGTTTTGGCAATCCAGGTGAACCACTCTATGTCGGTGGGTGATCCCTGAGCCTCGTCAGCGCGCCAGCCGCCGACATGATGCCCGAGAGCTTGGACAAAAAGCCCTAAACGCAGTTGACGGGTAGGCGATTGATTAGTAGCCATGATAAATCCTTACTATTTATATGCAGAGTAGCGAAGTGAGCTGTCGCAGCTGTTCACTATTATCTAAAGAGGTTGTTGCTGAGAACTGAGCAGCTAAGGAGACAGGCAGTAATGCCAAACTCATCGCTAATTTTTGCTCAACATCCGTATAGAGAGAGACCGTTTCTCGACGTGTCACGCAATGACTAAGTTGTCGACCGTCACTCAGATGCAGCGTCACGCGATGAAAGCGACGGTCTGGGTCGAGTTCATCGGCAGGAGCAGAGTGATCAGGGCAACGGGTTACTCGCGCCGCCAACGCGGCAATCACCTCATTGACGGGTTTTGCCGTGTAGTGATCGAGGGCTAAGCAGCCATTAAGTAAGCCATCGGCAATGACATATTCCAAACTAAAGCGTGCCTCGACCCCATCGCGAGGCATTCGGATATTGGGCGCGGTATCTGCGCCGGGTGGGAAACTCACCTCGATCCGAGTCACTGCTTGGCAAATATCGCCGATACCTTGTTCGAGGCAGGATTGGCGTAAGACAAAAGCGGCCTCAGCGGCACTGTGCGTACCACCGCAGGTTGGATAGCGCTTAAACTCCAATCCCGGCTGAATAATCCGCCAAGGTGTCGCCCACTCGTCGAGCAATAGACCCGGCTGTTCGACGTTGAAGCCAAATACGGTAAGGAAGCTTTCCACCACTGTGTCTACCTGCCCGGGAAAACCCGCCTTGGCCAGTAGCACACTATTCACGGCGCTACGCGCGGCCAAGCCGGCATGCAGTGGCTTCACTGCCGAGCCAAACTGTGCGCGTAACCCTGAAGATTGAGTGGCCGCCATACCGAGCGCTATCTGGGTCTGTGTTTGTTCCAGTCGAAGCCAGCGACAACAGGCAGCCGCCGCTGCTAACGGACCAAGCGTAGCCGTGCTATGTAGCCCCATACTGTAATGGCGTGTTCCCATCGCGCGTCCCAACCGCCCAGCGATCTCCACTCCGATGATGTAAGCATCCAGAAAGTCAGTAGGCGTGTAACGATCGAAGTGTTGGCATAGCGCGAACAGGCTAGGGAGGATAACCGTAGAGGGATGCCCGCGAAACGCGGCGTGATAATCGTCGTAATCCAACGCATGACTGAAATAACCCAGCACCACCGCCCTGTTTTCCGCTGAAGACGCTGCGTCAAAGGTCGCGAGTACTGCCGATCGTCCCTCATCTGGTACTACCGCAAACAGCACGGGCAGGGTACTCGCAAGATAATCTTTGATCCCTCGGCGGGCTGCCGCTCGCTCTTGCTCTGTCGGCGTGTCAGTAAGAAGTCTTTGCGCTAATTCGGCGGTCAGCGAGGTATCCAAAATCGGGCCTTAGTGAATAAAGTAGTAAGAAAATTTATTGATCGGCTATTCTCGGGCTTTTCACCCCGACCAGCTAATAACAGAGCGTTATAACTCATAAGTAAATAAGATAAGAGTTTTGAATAGTGATTATTTTTTATTTATTATCAAATAATTAGATAAAAGATGAAGAGGTAAGAACAGTTTTAACGGCAAATACTTATCTAGCCCAGTAACCCGTTGACGCAAATAATCGGCAGTGTAGGGTGGTGTTAAAGCATCAGATGTCCCGCACGATCTTGGGTGAGTGTAAATCTGGCTATTTTTTATCCGGATTATGGCTGAGTATAAAGGAGAAGATCTCAGCATCACTCCTTATCATTCACTCATAAGAATCCATCATGAAAAAGCAATATATAGACTTGCCGATTGATAAACCATCAAGGGATAGCTTCGGAAATAATTCCTACAGATTGTCATCATTAAGCCGCCTTTATCCCTTTCATACCGCAATCTATAAAGAGATAAAGTCTAATAGGGGCTATCTCAGTGGTAATTAGTGAAGGGTAGCAATCCCTGTTGGCAATATTTGTGCCCATTTACTGATTCGTACCGCTTTTCTGCAGTAATGCATTGACCCATATTTCGTTTCTATCTTTACGCTTATCTTCAGTTTTCCAATATCTTTGAATTCTGACGTTTAGAAAATCTTGACACAAAAGCCGTAACTTTTCTTCATTCATATCATTGAAATATCGACCATTAATTTCTCGCTCGCTGTCTCCATATTTGAAAGACAGGTAAATAATACCGTAATACTTAAGTGCATCGATAAACTTATCAAGCGTCTGTTTCAGCTCTTGATGGGGGACATGCAATAGGGATGCACAACACCAGATACCATCATACTGCTCTTGCACGTTCACCGCATCGAAAGTACTCACTTTAACGGGCAGTCCTGTTAACTGGCGAGCGCGATTCACCATTTCAGAAGATGCATCAAACGCATCAACTTGATAGCCGTGAGCGGCAAAAAATTGGGTATCTCGCCCAGATCCACAACCTGCATCGAGAATACGACCCTGTTTGGGTATTAAAGCTAAAAATGGGGTATACAAAGCTGACATATCCACCGCAATAGTGGAGTGATAAAATTCATCAGCATGATTTTGATAATATTCAATGGTCATTAGAAAGTATCCTCTGCAGCGGCTTGCGGCGCCCAAGTAGTGAAGGACATATTGGTTAGCACAGTATTCCAGGCTGTGGAAAGAAAATCTTTACGCGCGACTTCTGTTTTACCTGTTTGCCGAATCAGTGTTTCACGTAACGGTAAATGACTATTAATAAAATATTCATTACGTTGATGTAATCGTTCTAATAATTTGATACCGGGTAATTTTTCAAATTTTCCTCCCACTCCGCGATTACATTGTTGGCAAGCCAAAACCAGGTTCCAGATACCATCAATATTAGGGACTAAGGAGCGGGCTATCCATGGAATAAAATGGTCTACATCTGCTAGCCCATCTTTTGTACACGACACAATATGAATCGGTGCATAGCAGTAAAAACACTTACCCTTTTGATAGCCATTTAAGCTGGCTCTACAACTTGTAATCGCTTTACGGCGTGTCTTAGCAGCCGTATATAGTCCCTTTGTTTCAGGATCATAGAGCACATCCAGTAAGGTTTGTGAGATGTTCAGTTCCCATGCGCTTTCCACTAGTCGCCAACGGGCTTCAGTTTCTTTTCCTATATTTTTATATTGTGGGCTTTCAGTCAGATGAAAAAAATTATCGGTCAGCCTGATACTTTTTTCGGTCTTTCTTTCATCAAGATAAAAACGACAATCAATCTCTGCACGATTCACATTATGAAATTTATCTATGACATTAGCGAATCCATATCTTAGCGTAGTATTGATTAAGGCCTCCTGAGTAATTTCTCCTTGGTTAAATTGCAGACAAGCATCAAGAAAGGTACTTGACCGAGAGGTAATCTGCTTAGGGGCACCTTGTAAATGCCGACAGATGTGTTGACTGTAAGGAAGGGCTAAGTCTTCTAAGCGAATAAGCTCATTACCAAATGAATTGATGTCGTAAAGCGCATTCGCTAAGGCAAATTTATAGGAGGCGACGTTTTTGCCAAATAGAATAATGCCACGCCAATAATTTTCCCGTGTCGGTTCTTGTTGATAGAAACGCATGCTAATCCTTAGGCTACTGAGATGCAGGATGCATTTATATAACGAATCCTTAACGGATAAAAATATTGAATGTTAGTAATTTTTAATATTTTAGTTGTCTAGCCCCCTAATTCTAGGGCTAGATCAGTGAAGGATAGGCATTGTAGTGAGAAGGAATATTATTATTTTTTTAATTAGTTATGAATGGAGGTCGTTCTCTAATGTTAGAGATAGTCGTCATTTTTTATGAATCAAGTCGAAGATTGATTCAACCCACGCAATGCGGACACAGTTCTAAGCTGGGAGCTAATTTTCAAACTATTCCGGACTAAGACCGCCACAGGCACTGTGACAACGCCTTTGATATGAGCAAATACCATTTCCTGTATAGTTTCTCGACTGGTAAAGCATTCACCGTGGATGCATTCGACTTTTAGCGAGTGGAAGTAACTTTCTACGCAAGCATTGTCGTAACAGCTGCCCCTCGCACTCATGCTATCTCGTGGGAGATGTCGTTTAAACAGACCTAATAATCTACCGAACAATACTGCCCACCACGAACAGTGTGAACAATGATATTTTCCAGACGTTCTAAACGCCGTAGCGCCATCTTTAACGCACCGCAGGCCAGTTTCACGATAACTAACCGGACTAAACTTCCGCGAGGCTCACATACTATGAATAATTACGATTCTATCCAAAGCTAAAACAACGCTACCCAGGTACCTGTATGGCTATCAGTCATACCGATGGTTATTTAGGCTATCTTTCTTGTACTGAAAAGGTCTATCAACATTCTGAGCACCTCCTAAGCGTCAGCTTAATTGACTATCGCAATAAAATAGAAGCGCTCGGTGATAGAGAAACGGTAAAGTTTTTTAACCAAAATCAGCAAGATTGGCTAAATTATAGAGATTCTACCTGTCGTTACTTATCGTCGTCGGCAATTAAGGGCAGCGATGCCTATACCCATCTATATCAATTTTGTACTCTGATCGATAATTATAATCGAATAGATTTTCTTAATCGCCCCATTCCGATATCTTAGTCTCGCTAAGATACGAATTTTACTATCGGTAGAGCTATCTTAATTAAAACTTAGAAAAATAACTATTCGTTCGTTTTAGATACAAAGCTATCTACTTAATATAACCAATATCCGGCTTCTGCCGAGGCAATTAGCATATCTATAATCAAAGCTTGTGGAACGTGGTGGTCGGTTTTAAGGTAATCAGGAAGGATTACATTCGGCAAAAAACGAATACCCTCATTAGGAAAGTATTTACGCAAGTTGAATCCGACAGGATCGATACCAAGTGTATTGAAATACTCTTCGAAAAAATCCACGGCATCCTCGGGTAAAACAGGTGTATTACCGGTGCTCAAAGACTTCCCCTCCGCCATATCCCAAAAATATTTTTTAACCAGCTCTTTTACTAACAGCGCCTGGCTGCTCATTCTCAAGCCCCTATACCTGTAATGAGTTTATATCGATATTGGACATTTTTTGTAATTACGCTGATATCCCATGCTGTTAATATTGCCCCTAACCACTGCGCTCAATATCAACGATATGTGTCCGTTGTATCCCCTTCGCAACAAACACCCTTCACTAAAACAAAATGGGTGATAAGGCTCATCCACATTACCCGAACGACTGCTCTTCATCACGGCATATAGATGTTTGTGATTAACGACAATACCCGCGATAATTCCTCGTAATGACCTATTACCGATTAGCAATATTCAGGTCAATATAACCTAAGTTTGTAAAAAGGCAGTCTACCCGCATCCCGCTAAGCAGTTACCGACCAATCTAGACTCGTCATGATTATCATACGGATTGATACAGATTCCAGTGAGGATGCACAAGCGCAGATAATTTCTAGTATTGTCGTCGGTACAGATCGGCGCGATAGATATATCGGGATTAAGGTATTTTCGACTATCGAGGAGAACACTAGTGTAACGCCACGGATTCTAGATACCGCAATCCTTTGTACTCTATAGCTAGCCTATCGTAAGGGTTTAAGCCAAAGCGAGCTGGTGACCATCTGACTTTATTTCTTTGGATTGAACAGGGTCGCTAAACACTACCAGAATCTCAAGACGCTCCTGCACTTGCATGCCAAGACTCCGATGAATTTTATCTAAGACAATGACCATCAAGTTGGAATCATTACACAATTTAGCAATAACCTTTCGCCAAAGGTTATTGCTTATATTCTTTTCTACTCCAGTGGTTACTCAATGCAAACAAAAGAGTAGCGTACTTAATTAGCTATAACGATTGCATACCGTATGAAACTCACAGTCAAATCAAAAAAACATAATAAAAAAACAACATGAAGTTAACATCACCATCTATTTATGGCACTATTTATTAACTAAAAATCCATATTATTAGATAACACTATGTTAAATCGTAGACAATTTTTAATCTCACTGTCAGCAGTAAGTGGGCTTGCCGCTTTATCCCCTGTTCTCTCGTGGTCATCAACGGGATCCGCTGACAGCGATACTGAACACTTTTACCACCTGTCACTTCTGTTAACAGCCCGCACCAATTTAAGTCATTTAGTCTCTTCGCGTGCCCTGCACTGCTTAACAGCGGAAGATAAAAGCTTCCCACAACAAATTACCACTTTACTCCACGCTCTACGCGAAGCAAATATCACATCGAGTGACCAACTTAATGGCCATGAGATGATGCAGCAGCCCGTAGGACAAACTATTCGAAAAATTATTAGTGCTTGGTATTTAGGTTTCACGGGAACTCCTATATCTCTCAGAGCGAAAGACTCTACCCAATTTGTCACCTTTACCGATGCATTGATGTTCCAACCCACATTGGATGCCACGATTATTCCTACCTACTCACGTGGCCATACAAACTACTGGACGCAGCCCCCTGCGACCATTAAGCACGATTAACTTTCAGTTTTGTGAGCAATAGAAATGACTAACTATTATGATGCTGATGTAATTGTCATCGGCTCCGGTGCATTAGGAAGTAATGCCGCAACTGCCCTCGCTCAGCAGGGTAAGTCCGTGATTATTTTAGAGGCGGGTGAAAAAATTCCACGCTGGAAAATTGTGGAAAACTACCGAAACTCGTCAAAAAAAGGCAATTACAATTCGCCTTATCCTAACGATCCCTGGGCACATCATTCCTATGATGAGGAATATATCGAAAATGTAGGTTCCTTCGACTTCCGTCCAGGTATGCTTAAATTAGTGGGCGGAACGACTTGGCACTGGGCATCTGCATGCTGGCGATACCTCCCCAACGATATGAAGATTAAAAGCCTCTATGGTGTCGGTCGTGATTGGCCAATAGAGTATGGTGAATTAGAGCCATGGTATACCAAGGCAGAAGAAGCCTTAGGAGTATGTGGTAGCGACACTGATGACCAAAGTGGTCAGAATGGCAAAGCCTTCCCACCGCGTTCAAAACCCTACCCTATGCCCCCAGAAGGGGAAACCTACTTATTCCAACGATTGAAAAGCCGTTTAAGTCCTTCAGGTTATCACTTCATTCACGAACCTAATGGACGTGCAACCAAACCTTATGATGGCCGACCAGCCTGTAGTGGCAACAATAACTGCATGCCTGTATGTCCGATTGGAGCGATGTATAGCGGTGATAAGCATGCGCAACATGCGGAAGATGCAGGGGCTCAGTTAATGACTAACGCAACCGCTTATCGCCTAGAAAAAGGGCCGGATAATAAAATTATCGCCGTACACACACGTTCTTCGTCTGGCCAAGAACGTCGTTTAACAGCCAAATATTTTATCGTTGCAGCCCATGGCTTAGAAACGCCGAAATTACTACTAATTTCTGATGTTGCCAACTCATCCGATCAAGTTGGTCGAAATCTGATGGACCACACGGGAATGGGGTTACAGTTCTTGGCCGACGAACCTCTATGGCCTGGGCGCGGTGCAGTGCAGCAGGGAGGGATATTTAATTGGCGTGATGGTGAGTTCCGTCGGAATCACTCTGCCATCAAGCATGCTATGTCAAATAACGTCCCAAATATGGCCGTTGCTCAGCGTTTGATTGCACAAGGTGTTACCGGGAAAAAACTGGACGAACAAATACGTCATCAAGCAGCGCGGTGGGTCGATATTTCTACCGTTTTTGAAATGCTACCCCACCCTACGAATACCGTACGCCCCAGTACGACCCGTAAAGATGCCTTAGGTATCCCAATGCTCACTGTAAATTATGAGGTCGATGATTACGTTAACGCTGCACGCTCAATTGTCGTCAAAGACTACAAAAATTTTGTTTCCCTCATGAACGGCCAAGTTATCGAAGATAATACGGGTTGGCAGAACCGTGATCACCTGATGGGAAGCGTTATCATGGGCGATAAACCTCAAGACTCAGTCGTTAACCACGAGTGTCGGACTTGGGATCATAGCAACCTCTTTCTCGCTACGACAGGGGTGATTCCAGCTTCAGGTGTAATCAACCCAACACTCACCGGCGTGGCACTGAGTCTACGTCTTGCTGACATTATCAGTCGCGAACTCTAACGGGAAAAGAGATGAAAACCAATTATCGTATTGTGTTAATCATGTTGGTAACAGGCCTCTTTGGTATCAACTATGCCCTTGGCGCTGAACCCACGTTCGAGCAGACACAGTTAATTAAGAAAGGGGAATATCTAGCCATCGTAGCCGATTGTGCAGCCTGCCATCGGCCTATCGAGGAGACAGGGAAACCGTTTAGTGGTGGCTATACTATTGATTCCCCGATGGGAAAGATCATTGCCAGTAATATAACCCCATCAGACAGTTATGGTATCGGTAAGTGGACTGAACAACAGTTTGCTGATGCACTGAGAAAAGGCATCAATGCAAAGGGAGACCATCTCTATCCCGCGATGCCATATACCTCTTATCAACAAATCACGGATGAAGATATCCATGCGCTCTACACCTACTTTATGCAGGGTGTCGCTCCCGTGGATAAAGCCCCCAATCAGCAGACCTCATTAAGCTTCCCATTCAATATTCGTCAGTTAATGTGGGGGTGGAATTTACTTTTTACTCATGAAAAACCCTTTACTCCCTCAGCGACTTCGTCTGCTCAACCTAATCGCGGTCATTATCTAGTCGATGCCTTAGCCCACTGTAGTACTTGCCACACCCCGCGGAATGCGTTGATGGCAGAGACATCCTCACAATACCTTGCAGGGGCGGCATTAGGCGGTTGGTATGCTCCCAATATAACTTCAGATAAAGAGAGTGGTATTGGCACATGGAGTACCGATGACATCGTTACCTATTTAAAAACGGGGCATGTTAATGATAAAGCTCAAGCGGCGGGCCCAATGGCGGAAGCTGTTGAGCATAGCTTTAGGAAAATGAGCGATGACGACCTACACGCTATGGCGCTATGGATTCAGCAAGTGCCCGCTATCACTACCCCCACCGCAAACAGAAGCCAGTCTCAGGCTCAACCAGACATCAATGCCGTGATCACCGGACAAGGGAATCAGGCATCACTGGCAAACTCGTCGACGACTGATGGGGCGGTGTTGTACGAGTCTGCCTGTGCCAGCTGCCATGGTCGACAAGGTGAGGGCACCTCCGACCACTTTTACCCACCTCTCACCCACAATACGGCGGTGAGTAGCATTACCCCTAACAACCTTATTATGACAATTAGCGAGGGACTTGTTCGTCAGGGTCAAGATACTACGGTCTCGATGCCGGCTTTCAATCAACAATTATCTCCTGCACAGATTGCATCAGTAACACAGTATGTGCGTCAGCATTTTGCAGGGATTGATAGCCCTGTGAGTGCAGAACAGGTCAAACAATTACAAGAAGGGGGCGAAGCACCCTTTATTGTAAAATATACTTGGCCAATGCTGATCGGTGGGCTCATCCTGTTAGCTCTGCTTATCCTCATAGTTATGCGTAGAAAACGTTAAAACGTTTACCTTTCCCCTCCCTAGTAAGAGAGGGGGAAGTTTTCATATCCTCTCTTCTCTCTCCCACCAAAAAGCTAAACCTTGCACGCTGATATCGCGAGATTAGGCTAAAGATATGACCCTCCTCTCAAGATTGAATAATTTTTTTGTTTTTTATGGAAATGAAATTTATTTTCTATAAAAGGCAAATTTACAGGACGAGATATGAAAACACTTCGCTTGACGATGGCCCAAGCTTTAGTTCGATTTTTAAACAATCAATACATTGATATTGATGGCCGCTGTGAACGCTTTGTAGAAGGGGTCTTCACTATTTTCGGTCACGGTAATGTTTTAGGATTAGGACAGGCATTAGAGGAAGACCCAGGTCATCTGAACGTTTGGCAAGGGCGTAATGAGCAAGGAATGGCACATGCCGCGATAGGTTTTGCACGTCAGCATTTACGGCAAAAAATTATTGCCTGTAGCGCCTCAGTAGGCCCCGGGTCAGCAAATATGTTAACGGCGGCGGGGACCGCTACGGCTAATCGTATCCCACTTTTACTTCTAGCAGGAGATGTATTTGCCCGCCGCCAACCGGATCCCGTTCTTCAGCAAATAGAACAGCCCTATGATCTTTCCCTTTCAACAAATGATGCATTTAAGCCATTGAGTAAATACTGGGATCGTATTGTGCGCCCAGAACAATTGATGTCAGCCTGCATCAACGCCATGCGTGTCTTGACCGACCCTGCTGAAACGGGCACCGTCACACTATGTCTACCACAAGATGTACAAGGTGAAGCCTACGAGTATCCTGAAAGTTTCTTCACGAAGCGCGTACATACTCCCGGCCGCCGACTCCCGACCGCACAAGAGCTTGAACAAGCCATCACCCTCCTTAATGCCAGCCACTTTCCCTTAATTATCTGCGGTGGAGGGGTGAAATATGGGCAAGCTGATAAGGCGTTACTTGAATTTGCGGAGAAGTTTTCGATTCCCTTTGTGGAAACACAAGCAGGAAAAGGCACTATTCCCTCGTCACATCCGCTAAATATGGGGGGAGTAGGTGAAACAGGATCGTTAGCAGGTAATCTATTAGCACAAGATGCTGACCTGGTGATTGGGATTGGTACTCGTTATACGGACTTTACTACCTCATCAAAATGGATATTTAAACACCCGGACGTTAAATTCTTAAACATTAACGTTTCTCGATTTGATAGCTACAAACTGGATGGTATCCAAGTGGTGGCGGATGCAAAAGTCGCCTTAGAAAGTTTATCGGAAAAAATCACAGCACTTACGCACTCCTGGCAGACTGCTCCTGTTAATGCCAAAAATCGTTTCACTCATGAACTTCAACGACTCTATCATCCTGATACTGAACAAGAAATACAACAACCAGAAGTCAAAGACAGTATGGATACAGATTCACTCTTCAAAGAAGTTCAGAAAATTCATGGTACAACGCTATTACAGACCCATGCATTAGGTATCATTAACCAATATATTCCGCAAAAAAACGTCATTGTAGCTGCCGCGGGAAGCCTACCCGGTGACTTACAACGACTTTGGCAGAGCCCAGGACATAATAGTTATCATGTTGAATACGGCTATTCTTGCATGGGATATGAAGTCAATGCTGCACTTGGCGTTAAACTAGCAGCACCCGACCATGAGGTATATGCCTTACTCGGCGATGGCTCTTTTATGATGCTGCATTCTGAACTAGTCACCTCGCTACAAATGGGTAAAAAAATTAACGTACTCTTGTTTGATAATATGGCCAATGGGTGTATCAATAACTTACAGATGGGCCAAGGCATGGGAAGCTTCTGTACAGAATTTCGCTATCATCATGAATCGTCGTTCTTCCCGCAAGGCGAATTGATCCCCATCAATTATGCCAAAATAGCAGAGGGCTATGGCTGTAAGGCTTATGAAGTAAAAAATGAGCAGGAATTGATTGCGGCCTTAAAGGATGCGGAAAGCCAAACGGGTTCCATCTTGATTGATATCAAAGTCCTACCCAAAACAATGGCTCATGGTTATATGAGTTGGTGGCATGTTGGAACAGCACGTGTCTCGTCCAATCCCGCTATTCAAGAAGCAGCCCTGAAGCTTGAACAGCAGTTAACACGCGCTAGACGCTACTGACTCGCCATGGTTACCGTTTGAGCCTAACGAGTTAGTCCGTTACACTACCGATATAAAATAGAACAACAGTTCCATGCTATGTCGGTTATTCTCTTATTTTGAAACCAGGGGAAGCATTGTGTCGGTCCAAAAAACTCAATTATCAATTTTGCAGGATGATATCCGTCGCCGATACGACTCACTGAGTAAACGGCTAAAGCAGGTCGCTAGATATTTACTCGATAATAGTAATAATGTCGCATTCGATACGGTGGCCACTATTGCACAAAATGCAGAGGTCCCCCCCTCAACCCTTATTCGTTTTGCCAATGCTTTCGGTTTCAAAGGCTTCAATGAGATGAAGCAAATCTTCCGTCAACATCTGATGGAAGAAACGGCCAGCTATACAGAAAGAGCGAAGATATCGCGTAATAAAATTAATATTGGCAATGAAAGACCGCCGGAAAAACCTAAAGAAATACTCGATATGTTTGCACTTGTTAACAGCCAAGCTTTACAGCAGTTATCTACACATATCGATGAACAACAACTTTGCCAAGCCATCTCCATGCTTGACCAAGCGGAAAATATTTATGTAATTGGACTCAGACGCTCGTTTAGTGTGGCAAGCTATTTAATTTATGCTTTACGTCACCTTGAACGTCGAGCCTTCCTCATCGATGGGTTGGGTGGCATGTTCACCGAGCAACTCAGCATGGTCAGTTCCAAAGATGTCGTTGTCGCTATCAGCTATTCGCCATACTCTACTGAGGTCCTCGAATTAGTTGAGCTCGGAGCTAAACAGGGTGCACGCCAGATTGCTATTACTGACAGCATGGTCAGCCCTCTAGCCGCGTTCAGTGATGTGTGCTTTGCCGTAAGAGAAGCCCAGCTCGATGGATTTCGTTCGCAGGTCGCCTCGATGAGCCTTGCACAAACCCTCGCGGTCTCTTTAGCATTGCGTAGTACAGACGCCCCCTCTCCCTAGTTTAAAAATACCCCATCCATGGGGCAGAAAGGACTAGCTAAGGGTAAATGCATCTCGAAAGCGAGCCAATGCTATGGGCGTTGTCTGTGATGGATAAGCCTCTAGCCCGATAACGCCTTCATATCCGATTGCGGCCAGTACTTGAGCAATTACAGGGTAATTAATTTCACCGGTACCGGGTTCTTGGCGACCAGGTACATCCGCAACTTGGATCTCGCCAAGATAAGGCAATGATTTACGACACAACTCAATAAGTTGGCCTTCACCAATTTGCGCATGATATAAGTCAAGATTCATCTTCAACCAAGGGCTATCGACGGCAGAGACTAAGGTAAAGGTATCAATAGCTCGAGCAAAAGGTGTCCCCTTATGGTCCACTGCTGTATTAAGGTTTTCTAAGATGAATAATTGCTGATAACGCTCGCCCAGTGCGGCTATTTGGCATAAGGTTTTGTACGCACGTATCCACATCTCACCGCAAACCGTTTCTAAGGGGGCTACCGGTATCCCGCCCTCACCGAGCCCCGTTCCATGGAGATTTAATGCGCGACAATTGATTTTTTTGCCGCATGGATAGAAAGCTCGGCCGTATCAAGCAGCTGTTTAATTCCTTGGGGCTCGAGCAGATTACCCTCGACATAGCCTGTCATTGAAGTGAAGGTTGCTCCACTCTCTGCTAATAAATTGAGATCTTTTTTCGTCCAATCCCACAGTTCAACACAAAAGCCATCTTGCGTTAACTGACTAATACGCTGCTCGAAAGGGAGCTCTGTGTATAACATTTCTGCACAAGCAGCAAGTTTGAACGGGGTATTGCGGCCAGTCTTGATAGCATTTTCTCGCATAATCGAGTTCCTTGGCTAAAGCCCTGTATGCTGACGAAGGTAATCACGGGCTTTCATGGCGTACTCTAACGGATTAGCCAACGCGGGATCTTGCTCAGCTTCGACCACCATCCAGCCCCGGTAGCCACTGCGATCAATCTCAGTAAACAAGGGTCTAAAATCAATAATACCATCGCCAGGTACAGTAAATATCCCCCCTTTGACGGCTTCCAGAAATGAACGATTATCTGCTTTAACTTCTGCGATGATATGAGGACGACAGTCTTTAAGATGAATATGTGCCACGCGCGGTAAGGTTTTTTTCAGCACGTATTCGACTGCTTGCTGCGTGCCTTCAGATGCAAAAATATGCCCAGAGTCGAAGAGTAAATAGACATTATCTGGTGTTGCATCAAGAAAACGATCAATTTCTACAGGTGTTTGTATCCCAGTACCCATATGATGATGCAAACAAACTCTCATCCCATGATCTTCTGCGATCTGTGCGAGCTCACTATAACCTTGAGCGATTTTTCTCCATTGCAGCGTATTCCACTGCGGGCGTTGGCCGTACATTGGCGTTACCCCACCCTGAGTACTACCACTCTGTTCAGAACACCCTATGACTTTAGCACCCAGACCTTGTAAAAAACGGAGATACGGAAGATAGGCGTCAAGCGTTTTTTTGAGCGGTGCATCCGCGAACCACGTGCTAAACCACGAATTACAAACTTGTAATTTCCGCAGTTCGAGCGCTTTACGCAATATCTCTATATCTTTTGGATATTGTCCGCCTATCTCACAGCCCTGATACCCGGCTAAAGCCATTTCACTCAAACATTGTTGCCATGTATTTTCACGGCCTAACTCTGGCAAATCATCATTTGTCCAGCCAATAGGGGCGATACCCAACTGAATATGATCTTTGTTCATAATGTCATATCCTGGGCAGCTAACAGATGTTGAAGACCGCTAATCGCTAAAGTATGGTCCTGTTCTGAAGGCAAGCCACTGAGTGTAACTGCCCCTAGCACAGCTCCGGATTCATGAAGAATAGGGAAACTCCCGCCGTGATCGCAATATTCAGTTTGATCGATATAGGGTTTATTCTCCATCGGCTGCCCAGCCAGTGCATAAGTTAACCCCATAAATAAGGATGAGTGCCCTGTACGTAAGACAGTATTACGCTTTCTCTTCATCCATTCGATATTATCAATCACTGAGCCTGACTGCGCGCTAAAAAAGAGAGGCTGTCCAAATGCCCATACTTCAATCGCTACAGGCAAATATTCCGCCTGAGCTTTATTACGTATGAATACGCCTATTTGCCAAGCATCCTCATAGGTTAGATGCTTCAATCGATATTTTTGCTCTTGCTGTGAGACAGCCTCTATTGTTAATGACGCCATAAATCCCCCGAAGACAAAGAAAGTCACTAGCAAGACCGGTGACTTTTAGGTAACGCTAGCGATTAGGAATAGTGTTCAGTGTTTATCCATGCGTGATCTTTTTCCCAAGTAAATAACCACTTACGAACAGGTCCAGCCATTACATTGAGGTAATAACTGTTATATCCCGCCAGCGTTGCGACAGGATGATAGCCACGAGGAACTTTCACCACATCGCGATCGTAAACTGCCATGCACTCATCTAACTCACGGTCATCGGTATAAACGCGTTGTAAGCAAAAACCTTGCGGGGGATCTATTCGGTGGTAATAAGTTTCTTCCAAATAGGTCTCTTGTCCATCAATAGGCGTATCGTGTTTATGGCTGGGGTATGAGCTGGTATCCCCTTCTTGCGTATAAACTTCAACCACCAGCAAACTATCGGCTGGTCTATTTTCTGGAAGAATATTGTGTACTAATCGCTGATTACGCCCCTTTCCTCGATGCTCCACTTGCACATCAGTCTGCGCAATGACTCTAACGGGGAGATCGCCAAATCCCGGCGCATGGCACACTGCTACTTCTAATTCACTCAGCGCAACAATCTGGGTTTCTGTATGATGGGGGAGATAGACTGACCACGGCGGGATTCGTTCAAATGGACTCATCCGTTTTCCTAAACGAGGGAAAAACTCGTCTGCCGTCTTAACACTTGCCAACCCTGCTACTAATACAACACAACGTTCTTTATCATCCGCGGGAAGGGTTATCTCCTCACCTTCAGAAAGATGCCAAACATCAAACCCTACATACTCCCACCCTGCATTTTCCGGGGTGATATGATGAAGATGGTTAGATTCCTTTGAATTCGCTTTACTCAAGAGCTTCGCCATAAATACCTCGACAGTCAATTAGCCTAGCGTCGGCATACTGAATTCTGCAGCCCCTTGCTGCCCTTCTGGCCAACGCGTGGTAACCGTCTTCATCCTTGTATAGAACCGCACGCCATCAGGACCGTGTACATTTAAAGCGCCGAACACTGACCGCTTCCATCCACCGAATGAATGGAAGGCTACCGGAACAGGAACAGGAATATTTACTCCCACCATACCTGCTTCAACCCGTTGACTAAATTCTCGTCCGTAATAACCGCTCCGAGTGAAAATAGCGCTGCCATTACCGAACTCATGTTCATTAATCAGTCTTAATGCCGTCTCGAAATCAGGCGCTCTCACAATGCCTAATACCGGACCAAATATTTCTTCCTTATAGATCGTCATCTCTGCGGATACGTGGTCGAAAAGTGTTCCACCGACATAGAATCCGTGCGTATGTCCGGCTACAGAATAATTCCGTCCATCAACGACCAACTTCGCCCCTTCAGCGACTCCCGTATCGATATATCCCAACACTTTTTGCTGATGCTGTTTGCTGATTACAGGTCCCATATCATTTTCTTTTCCAGTCGAACACACTCCAGGACCTATACGCAAAGCTTGAATTTGTGGAACTAAGGCTTCTACTAAGGCATCAGCAACCTGATCGCCCACAGCCACTACGATCGGTAGTGCCATGCAACGTTCTCCAGCCGAGCCAAATGCACCTCCCATAATGGCACTGACGGCGGTATCAAGATCCGCATCTGGCATCACGATAGCGTGATTTTTAGCCGCACCAAATGCTTGAACCCTTTTGCCATGGGCGCTCGCCGTTGAATAAACATGTTGAGCTACCGCAGAAGACCCCACAAAACTCACTGCTTTGATTCTTGGGTCTGTCGTTAACAACTGAGTGACATCATTACCGCAATGGATAACGTTAAACACGCCATCAGGAAGGCCAGCTTGCGTGAGAAGCTCGGCTAGACGTATGGCTACAGACGGAGCCGGGGCGGGTGGTTTCAAGACAAATGTGTTGCCACATGCTAACGCAACAGGAAACATCCACATCGGAACCATTGCTGGAAAGTTAAAGGGAGTAATGCCAGCAACAACGCCTAACGGCTGCATTAAGGAATAACTATCAACACCACTACCAACGGTCGCCGAATGTTCGCCTTTAAGTAAATGAGGGATGCCACAAGCAAACTCAACGACTTCGAGGCCCCTTGTAATTTCACCTTGAGCATCAGAGAGTACTTTTCCATGTTCTTCACTAATTAACGCCGCTAACCCATCCCGATTCTCTTCTAAGAGCTGCTTAAAATTAAACAGTATTCGCGCGCGACGAAGGGGAGCCGTAGTAGACCAACTTGGGAAAGCACGGTGTGCACTTTCTATAGCTGCCAGCATTTCATCTTGCGAGCTTTGTGTCACCTTACGGACCACACTTCCTGTAGCCGGATTAAATACTGGCAAGGTTTCTTGGCTCTGGCTTTGATGACACTGTCCTTGAATATAGTTTTGAACAATCTCCATCTTTTTTTCCTTCGAGTAAGTCATAGAAAAACGCCATTAGCGAAGATAGGCGTCGATGATCAAGAGTGTGGCTATGAATAAAATCAACCGTACATTGAAGGTTTAAAAATTTCAATTAAGAATATTTGAAATTTTTATTTCTGTGATCAATGACATTTTTCTTATTAACTCCACGAGAAAAGGCAAAACTAGAGGTATAGATTGAACCCTATATTTTCCCCATCACCGCCACGGCGAGGTGACTATGATGAGGCAAGAATGAAATATTCTTATCATCACATTGAGTGAAAAGAGAATTGCCTCTTTAAGGTTCAGTGACGCTATTTTTTAGATTAATTCGCGAGTAAGAGGAATGTTATGCAAGAAACATTTATTGCTGTTGGTATCATTGGGTTTGGATTTTCAGGAAAACACATCCACCGTCCATTGATTGACGCTGAACCCTCTCTTCGGCTACAAGCCGTTTGCCAAAGAACATTTAAAGAACCGCCTCAAGGCTCTTACCGGTTAGAGACTAATGCTCAGTCCGTTATCGAGTCACCAGATATCGACCTAATCGTGATAGCAACGCCTAATGAGAGCCATTTTTCGTTAGCAAAAGCCGCGCTTCAAGCGGGTAAGCATGTCGTTATTGATAAGCCCTTTACGGTAACCCTTGAAGAAGCCCAACAACTGGTCACACTCTCTCAACAGCAAAATCGGCTACTCTGTGCCTTCCAAAACCGCCGTTGGGATGCCGACTTCCTTACCGTTCAACAAATAATTCGCGAAAAACGTCTGGGAGAATTGCGATATTTCGAATCTAACTATACTTTCAATCGTCCCGCCATCGAGGCGGGATGGCGTGAAAAAACAGTATCAGGGGGAGGTGTATGGTTCGATTTAGGCGCTCATCTCATCGATCAGATGGTTATGTTATTCGGTCAGCCCGAATATGGTGCAGTGAACCTAGGATTCCAACGTGACCATGCAAAGAATGTCGATTTTTTTCAGGCTATATATCAATACCCTCACCTACAAGTCAGCTTACAGGGCAGTCTATTAGCAACCTCTTCACCGCCGAGATTTCGCCTACAAGGGACACAAGGTAGCTATGTGAAATTTGGTCAAGACCAACAAGAAGAACAGTTACTAAAAGGAATGCAACCTGGCCACGGTGATTGGGGAATCGATAACGAAAGAGGCCAATGGTTTACTTACGAGCAAGACCAGATTGATCAGCAGTCATTTCCCAACCAACGCGGCGCGTACGAAGCATTCTACAGAAGTATCTCTAGCGCCATTCGCCTCCAAACGCCTTCGCCAATACCACTCACTCAAAGTCTTATGACGATACAGTTAATTGAACAAACGCCACGTCTGACCCGGTTATTCTCAGCAACTTCATGAAAAATTGGCAATGAGGGAGTCAATCCCTCATCTATTTCACTCATTTCATATTTAGAATAAAAATTTTGCATAGCTCACAACTGCAAAAGAAAAAAGCACCTTATTTCTATAAAAATACCTTTTCAATCATAACATTGCATTTGTTTCATTTTACACCAAAGAGACAATTGTTCGGGAAATGTAAGTGGAATCACATAAATGAAAATAATAATTCATTATTTTCATTACGGAATGTTAATTTCAGTTAAAGGCATTTTTGGAATACCAATTTATCTCTTCAATAAGGTTTCTAGGAATGTACGGCCGTAATAGATGAGGTAAGAAAATGGACTAGCCCAAAAGACACTATAATTTAGTTTATTTAATGCTCTGTTGTACCGTAGCCGCATTTGGCGGATTACTCATGGGCTACGATAGTTCAATCATTTCCGGCGCGATTGAGCCCTTAAGTGAATATTTCCAATTAACCCCCGCGGAAACGGGATGGGCTGTATCCAACATTCAAATTGCCAGCTTAGTCGGATGCTTTCTCGCGCCTAAAATTAGCGATAAATTAGGCCGTAAGAAATCTTTAGTGATTACAGCAATTTTATTTGCTGTCTCGGTAGTCGGGACATCGCTTGCACCGAGTTTTATTTTTTTCATTATATTTAGAATGATTGCAGGGCTGGCTATTGGATTAGCTTCGGTAATTTCTCCCATTTATCTCGCTGAATTGTCACCGTCTAAATATCGGGGTAGAACTACGGCACTCTATTCTATTTGCTGTGTCGGCGGACAAAGTGTCGTTTTGCTCACAAACTATTTTATTACCAATGCTATAGACCATCCACAGATGATCGAAAGTGGATGGCGGCTAATCCTCTCATCAGCCATAGTCCCTTGTGTATTGTTGTTAATTTTTATTGCTTTTATTCCTGAATCACCACGTTGGAGCGTTTTCCGTGGTGCTGATAGTGAGGCTCTTAAAACCCTAACGCGAATTTCTAACGCGGATCATGCTCGTTCCGTATACAAAGAAATCAAGGAATCCTTGAATTGTACAGATTCTAGTAAAAAAATAAGGTTTACATTAAATAGACGGACTATCCCTCTTTTAATTATTGGTATCGGATTAGCGGTAGGGAATCAATTAAGTGGGATAAATGTCATTCAGTATTTCGGTCCTACATTATTAAAAAACGTTACTGGATCGAATAGTAATGCTTTATTCATTACCTTCTTACTCTCTATTTCTCAGTTTGTCGGCGTCGTGATTGGGATGATGCTACTCGATCGTATAGGTCGTCGTAAACTATTGCTGTTAGGCGCACTAGCCTCAGCAATTTTTTTAGCCTATTCCTTTGCCGCCTTTTACTTACAGTTTACTGGGCCAGCTGCAGTAATTGGATTGTTCGGCTTTATGCTGTTTTTCGGGATCACCTGGGGACAGATTGTATGGACCGTCCTCGGCGAGATATTCCCAACTGACATTCGCGCTATCTGCGTCGGTATTTCAATTTGCATGATGTCATTTTCAAACTTTGCCATTAGTAGCGTGTTCCCAGTTCTTAATAGCAACACCTATCTGTTAGACATTTTCCACGGAGGCTTCCCGCTACTCCTTTTCTCTGTTTTCTCATTAGGGATGTTCTTCTTCACATGGCGTTACGTGCCAGAGACAGCGGGCATATCATTAGAGAAGATTGAGGATATCGTTTTGCAGCGTTTTTATGGCGATAAGAATATTCACTCACATACTGCAGCACTCCCTCCTAAAGACAACATTAACTCACTCTGACTACGGAGTGATAAATATTAGGCCTAATCACTAGGCCTTTTTTTTTAGCGTAACGATGATTATGTGATCGCTCTCCTATGTTAAATGAAATATTTATTCCATAATTAACGTAATTTGAAATAAAAAACTTAAATAACGACCAGTAAGGAATGGATTATGAATCATCAATCTAAAGCTGCTTTAGATGTTATTTGCATTGGACGTATTGCCGTCGATCTCTACGGCCAACAAATTGGTGCTAGACTGGAAGACGTCAGTTCATTCGCAAAATATCTGGGTGGCTCATCTGGAAACGTTGCTTATGGTACAGCAATCCAAGGCTTGCGCTCAGGTATGCTTGCACGCGTTGGCGATGAACATATGGGCCGTTTTTTACGTGAAGAGCTTGAGAGGGTTGGTGTTGACACTCAATACCTTATTACCGACCCACAAAGACTCACCGCACTGGTACTGCTAAGTATCAAAGATCAGGACAGCTTCCCACTCATATTCTACCGTGATAATTGCGCCGATATGGCACTCACTCCCGAAGATATTCGAGAAGACTACATCGCTTCTGCTCGGGCGCTTGCGATAACCGGGACTCATCTTTCACATCCTAATACGCGTGCAGCAGTACTTACCGCGTTAAACTATGCCAAAAAACATCAATTACGCCGAATTCTTGATATAGATTATCGCCCGGTATTGTGGGGGTTGACGTCTTTGGGTGACGGTGAGACACGGTTTATTTCTAATGATAGGGTGACTGCTCAGTTACAAGAAGTACTACACCACTTCGACTTAATTGTCGGCACAGAAGAAGAGTTTCATATTGCCGGAGGTAATACGGATACTCTTGAAGCCCTTAAACGTGTTCGCCAATTAACTCAAGCAACTTTAGTCTGTAAACGCGGTCCTCTCGGGTGCTCAGTTTTTGAAAATTCAATCCCTGACTCTTGGGACGATATCGCTCTTCATACTGGCGTTAGAGTAGAAGTACTGAATGTACTCGGGGCGGGAGACGCATTCATGTCAGGGCTACTCCGCGGCTATCTAAATAATGAAAGTTGGGAACAATCTTGCCGATATGCTATTGACGATTACCTAGCGAGAGCTGAGTCTGTCCCTCGTCCAGACAATGACCCCCAATTAAATCATCTCCATAGAGTTACGACCCGCACACAACAGTGGCCCGATCTCTGTGTCTTCGCTTTTGACCATCGCAAGCAATTGGAAGATATGGCACATGAAACGGGAAGTGATATATCCAGAATTCCTCAACTTAAAGAGTTATTACTGAAGGCTGCACAAAAAGCGGCAAAAGAGACTGGATTACAGGGAAATAGTGGTATTTTAGCGGATACTACGTATGGTCAAGCGGCACTCAATACTATAACCGGACAAGATTGGTGGATAGGTAGACCTATTGAGCAGCCGTCATCCTACCCATTACGTCTTGAACACGGAAATCTTGGTAGCCAATTAATCAATTGGCCAAAAAATCACGTCGTAAAATGCTTAGTTTTTTGCCATCCCAATGATTCTACCGATATTGCAACACATCAATACGACCTCGTTGATCAGGTATGGCAGGCATGCTGCCTTTCCGGCCACGAATTACTCCTAGAAGTTATACTACCCAACCATGCTGATCAGGATGAACACCATTACGCGACTCTTCTGACCAGTTTCTATCAACGCGGTATTAAACCCGATTGGTGGAAGTTACCGGCTCAATCTACCGAGAGCTGGGAGCGCCTTAGTCGTATCATCGATGAGAACGACCCCGATTGCCGCGGGATCCTCATCCTTGGATTAGATGCTCCTGAAGAGCAGATCAAAGCAAGTTTTGCTACAGCTGCCCCACACGAAAAAGTAAAAGGTTTTGCAGTGGGAAGAACTATTTTCGGCGAACCATCAAGATTATGGCTGGAAAATCGTTACACCGATGATGAATTAATTGAAGTAGTAACGCAGCGGTTTAAAAATTTAATACACTGTTGGCGTCAAGTTAGGCCACTGTAATAGTATTTATTCATATTATAGAGGAGATATACCTCACTTTTAGTACACCCTGTGAATGTTAAAGTGATATTTCATTAAGCGTTACGGAGTGAGAGAAGCTGAAGGTGTATCGGGCTAGCTGTCCATTTCGGATGCTCAACGTCAGGTTATTGCGCTCAATGTACTGAGTAAAAATATTGCCAGTCAGATGCTTATTCTTTAGCACCTCTCTGGCATAACCCCGTCAAAAGTCGTCGCGCCTTATCATGCCGAGGTTACCAAGCGTAAGCGGTGTCAGTGATTTGCTATGGATTTCATAATTCGTGGTCCAAAGGTGTAAAAGCTTCAGTATTGTATGCGTACTAGAGTCAGTCTTGAGGGCTAAAACTTAATGACTCGTCGAGTTCGCAGATAAGCTTAGAATACTATGATCAAGCGCAGATGGCGTGCAAGTCTTGCACACGATACGAATTATTCCACTCTTCGCATGTTGTAAAGCTTGAGAAACCAAACCATGGAATAATGAGGTAGGTTTAACTCGTCGCAGATTTTATCGGATATTCACCAAGCTGCATGCTAAAAATTCCCTTTTTGGTAGCCGAATCAATTTAGTGCATCTTTATGTGTTCTGAATTTGGCATTAGGAGCAATCAATACAACACCAGCTTCGAGGTGAGATAGCTATATTAATTAAAAACCATGCTGATTTTTAACTAAAAAATGCAGTGACTAAGAACGTTTTTTATTTCCCCCACTATTTAGCTCAATCCCCACTACGTCAGCTAACACCAAAAAAAAGGACCTGCGCTATTAACGCAAGCCCTTGATATATTTGGTGGCCCCTCCCAGACTTGAACTGGGGACCAAACGATTATGAGTCGTCTGCTCTAACCGACTGAGCTAAGGGGCCTTAATGTGGCAAGGAGTATAAAGCATCCGATCCGGGTAATCCAGTACTGTGGAATTAGTTGCTGTTTTTTAAGGCAACTCAGTATTAATGGATAGGATTTATACTTTTCTAGTCACCATTATCGATTAAAGGCTGAACCTGATAGACCCACGCGGTCACCGGCTCACCTATTGTTGTTAACGCCGTAACGCTTACACGGTCGTAGCCCGCTTCGAATTCGTCAAGATCGGGCCAGTGCGCGGTGAGCTGGTCGCTATAAAAAAGGTAGCCTTGCACTGCGTCGCCCTCTGCGTCAAGTACCAGACCCGGATACTCGGCGGCAAGTCCCCACGCTTTCTCATAATATGTGCCACGTACGCTGGCGGCCTGCCATTCGCCGCCGATGCGCGTTAACAGATGCTCGTTCTCGCGACCTGGTTGCAACGTTCCATAGACAAAAAGGGGTGTCGCCATTGTGCTCTCCTTCCCTATTGATGTTAACCATCATGCAACGCTTGGCGTTGGGGGTGCAAGAATTGTCTTGGGGAGAGGTAGAAAAGGCTCTACATTGATTAATTATAGTAATCCGTGGGCGAGGAGCCGTGAATGAAACTTGCAGTAGGTCAATTTCAAGTCAGCCGCGACTGGCAAGAGAATGCGTCGACTATCGTGGCGTTGATGCAGGAAGCCGAGGTCAAGGCGGCACGCTTACTGGTGCTTCCCGAGGCGGTCCTCGCGCGTGATAACCAGAATAGTCAGTGGGTTATCGACGCAGCGCAAGCGCTAGACGGACCTTTTATTAGCCAACTGCTTACGGCGAGCCGTAGCTTGGATATTACCACGGTATTGACTCTACATGTCCCTGCGAGTGCGGGGAAAGCGCGTAACGTCTTGGTGGCGCTACGCCAAGGGGAAATCGTACTGACCTACGATAAAATCCATCTTTACGATGCCTTCGCGGTCCGCGAATCGGATAAGGTGATAGCTGGCGAAGCCTTACCGCCCCTCTTACAGGTCGACGACTTTAGCGTCGGCGTGATGACCTGCTACGACTTACGCTTTCCCGAGATGGCCCGCGCCTTAGCCTTACAAGGTGCAAAGCTGCTTCTATTGCCGGCTGCTTGGCTGAAGGGGCCAAATAAGGAGATGCACTGGGAGCTGTTGACTCGGGCACGGGCGCTGGAAAATACCTGCTACTTGGTCGCGAGTGGCGAGTGTGGGCCGAAAAATTGCGGACATAGCCTCGTCGTCGATCCCTTAGGCTTAATCATTGCTCAGGCTGGTGAGCGCCCACAACTGATTGTCACTGAGATCGATAGAGCGCATCTGCTCGCGGTACGTGGGGTCTGAAGCCCAATCGTACGAAAACGTACGCTAAGTGCGTTTTTTGAGCAATTAAAACCAGTTATTCAGTCTGCCTAGTCCGCACCAACTCCGTAAATGTTGCCACGTCCATCAGCCACGTTT
>OFEI01000021.1_pt1 | contig 56627 bp, 42 predicted proteins | sample 1521041 | NCBI WGS metagenome assembly OFEI01 (sample SAMN05335687, study PRJEB24111) | insect metagenome | biome: ENVO:00009004; isolation source: gut from larvae fed green and black olives | host: Bactrocera oleae | place: Israel | collected 2011-11
GTAATTGCTTAGATAATGCGGTTGCTGAAAATTTTTTTGGTTTATTGAAGTCAGAAATGTATCACGGGAATGATTTTAAAAATGCTGATGAGTTGATAGAAAAGATTAGCGAGTATATAGAGTATTACAATACCAAGCGGATCAAAGCCAAGTTAAAAGGCCTAACTCCGGTTGAATACCGAAACCAGGCCTTACAGGCCATCTAACTAAAAGTGTCCAAGTTTATGGGGTCACTTCATTATCCGGCCTTTTTTTATGGCAGTCATTAACTAAAATGATTAACGACTACGGAAGACAATGCGACCTTTCGTTAAGTCGTAGGGGGTCAGTTCAACGGTAACTTTATCACCGGTAAGAATACGAATGTAGTTTTTACGCATTTTACCTGAGATATGAGCTGTAACTACGTGCCCATTTTCGAGTTCTACACGAAACATGGTGTTGGGTAACGTATCCAGTACGGTGCCCTGCATTTCAATATTGTCTTCTTTGGCCATCGAATCCTCTGAATGGACTAACTAAGTGTTTAATCGACAGAATAATGCCGAATTCTTATACCTGTGTAAAGAAAAGGCGACCAATTTGGTCAGCGCTGGGCGTCAAGTGCGCCATCTTTACGTGAATGTGGGTGTTATGTCGTTTGAAGAACACGATGAATGGCTAGCCGTTAGCGCTACATGCCCTATCGTGGTTCTGCAAGAAGAGAGTGGGGGAAAGAAATAAGGTGTTTACCAAACCGCCACCAGCATAACAAGCGCCAGTATTATACTACCTTTTTCTTGAAAAAGCCTGTTAAACATTCATTCAGACCTAAAATAAGCGTTGTTTACCCCAACATTCCGGCGAAATCACCCTGTTTTGTAGCACGACTAATTGCTGCAGAAACTCAGCGCGCGGTAGGTCGCGCGCGCCCAACGATTCGGTATGCGGATTTAGGATCTGACAGTCGATAAGCTCGCCGCCAAAGCCAGCAAAGTGACGGCATAGTGTGAGCAATGCGAGTTTCGAGGCGTTGGTTCGCCGACTAAACATCGACTCGCCGCAGAAAAGCCCGCCTAACGCCATACCGTAAAGCCCCCCGGCCAGGGTCGTGCCTTGCCATACTTCCACCGAATGGGCTTGACCTCGCGCGGCAAGTTCACACCATGCGCTGATGACTTGGTCGGTGATCCAGGTGCCGTCAGTATGTGTCGAGGCACAGCCTTCGATAACGCCCCGAAAATCATTATTGAGCGTTACATGATAAGGGCAAGTACGTAAAAAACGCTGCATACTTCGGCTAAGATGAAATTCCTCGATGGGAAGTACCGCGCGCGGGTCCGGGCTCCACCATAAGATAGGGTCTTCGGCAGAGAACCACGGGAATATTCCCTCGCGGTATGCGCAAAGTAATCGTTCTGCTTGCAGATCCCCACCATAAGCTAACAAACCTTGTGGGGAGCAGAGCGCCGTCTCGGGTGATGGGAAGCTCGAGATCGGTTGGTGATCCAAGCAGGGCAAGAAGCTAGCCGTCATAGCGCTTGCTGCTCTTTTTGGCGCTGACGAAACGCGTAATAGCGTGATGGGCTCGCCATTAACTGTTGATGAGTGCCCATTTCGATAATACGCCCCTCATCCATCACACAGATCTTATCGACGGCTTCAATACCTGTGAGTCGATGAGTCACTAGCAACACGGTTTTATGCTCAGTAACGGCGAGTAACAGTTGCATGATCTGGTGCTCGGTTTGAGCATCTAATCCTTCGAGCGGTTCGTCGAGTAGCCATATTGGCGCGTTATGCAGTAAGGCACGCGCAATCGCTAACCGACGTCGTTCTCCGCCGGAAAGTGGTCGCCCCCCTTCGCCTAACCAGGCATCCAATCCCGCACCGTCTAGCAGCGCGTCTAAGCCTACAGCACGTAAGCTTTCTGTCAGCTGTAAATCATCGGCTAAGGGTTGTGCGAGCGTTAAGTTTTCACGTAGCGTCTGGTTAAAAATGGCAACGCGTTGGCTGACGACGGTCGTCATTGACCGTAACTGTGTCTCTGAATAAGCCTGAATAGGCTGCTGATTAATCCTAATTTCCCCCGCTATCGGGTCCCAAGCGCGCGTTAATAGCTGCAGTAAAGTCGTCTTACCGCAACCTGTACTTCCTAAGAGGGCGATTTTCTGTTTGGCAGCCACGGTCAGCGTTAGCTGGTCGAGGACATTAGGGCCAGTATCCGTATAACGGAAATCGACATCAGTCAGTGTCAACTCACAGATCGAACCTGGATCGGCAAGCGTCGCGGGGGGAAAGTCGACCTGCGGTGTCTGTACGAGTAGCTGCTGCAGACGTTCGGCGGCAATAGAGACTTCTGATAAGTGGAGAAAGGCTACCGCAACAGGCCCAAGAGATTCGAAAGCGGCGAGGACACAGAAAATTAATAATGCGCTATTGGCGGTGGCGACCTGAGCCGCTTGAGAATAGGAAAGGGTAATAAATACCGCAATAACCGTTATTCCGGTTAAGACGATGATCAGACTTTGTGCAAGGCTACTGAGGTTCTGTTGTCGAGCCTGAGTTGCGAGCCACTTTTTCTCTGTCTGCTGAAGAGTTACCCGCCAATCCTTAGACGTTGGGAAAAGTAATAGCTCTGACATCGCACTCAAGTGGGTAGTGAGTTGCTGACGATAGGCGCTACTTAAGGCAGCAATTTGTTCGCCCGCAGGCTTCCCCTTATAGTAAAAAATCGGTGGGAAAAGAAGGATCACGCTGAACATAACTATCGCCACAATCAGCGCGGCAGACAGATTGATAAAGCTTAAGCCGAATCCGACGACCAGTGCGACCAACACCGCCCCGGTCACGGGAGAGATCACCCGCAAATAGAGGTGGTCGAGCGTTTCGACATCTCCAACAAAACGGTTAAGCAGGTTACCTTGGCGGAATTGGTGGGTACCCGCGGGGGTCAATGGATAGACCTTACTAAAAATAGTGACACGAAGGTGTTTAAGAACCTTAAAGGTCGCATCATGACTGACCAAGCGTTCTAAATAACGGGCCACGGTACGCAGAACGGCCGCACCCCGCACCCCAGCGGCGGGCAACATATAATTAAAGGTATAGATCCCTGCGCTACCCGCCATGGCGGAGGCGGCGAGAAACCAGCCGGAAAGGCTGAGCAGCCCTACGCTGGCGAGTAACGTTAGCGTGGCGAGTAGAATGCCGAGTAATAGTTGACAGCGGTGTCTACGCCACAATGTTAAGAAAGGGAGTAACGCTTTCATTATTCAATCTCCCCTGAGCGATGGCTGATCATACGTTGGAATAATCCAGCTTCTGCGGCAAGCGTTGTATAATCACCCGTTTGCACGATCTTGCCCGCCTCCATGACCATAATCACCGGCCAGTTCGTTAATTGATCCAGTTGGTGGGTGACCATCACTGTCATTTGTTGATGGCTGGCCATTTGTAGGCTCTGCATAACACGTTGTTCGTGATGACGATCGAGGCTAGCGGTCGGTTCATCCAACAGCAATAAATCGCCTTGTTTCGCTAGTGCACGGGCGACAGCGATCCGCTGGGCTTGACCCACTGAGAGGTTAGTACTCTCTTCGCTCACCTCTGTCGCAAGACCTTGCGCTAAGCGGTCAATGAATTCATCGATACCGGTTTGCTCGACGATGGTCTGTAAGGCTTCTTGGCTTAAGGTGCCTTGCGCAGAAATATTTTCCGCCACAGAACAGGAGAGAAGGCGAGGGTGTTGTCCCACCCAACTCACCCGTTCAAGCCAGTCTTGGCGAATCAATGTATTGAGTTCGTGTCCGTTGATCAGTAACGACCCCTTATAAGGCAGAAAGCCAAGTAAGGCATTAAGAATAGTACTCTTCCCCGACCCACTCGGGCCTACGATAGCGACTCGTTGCCCTACATCCAGACGAAAATTAAGCGGTCCGACGAGGTGAACACCCTCAATAGAATAAATAATCCAATCGCGTGCTTCTATGGTGAGCGCCGTGCCGCGAGGCAAAAGAGTCGGCTGTTCAGGGAGCGTCGGTAGCAGTTTTTCAGTCTGCGAGAGAAATGCTTCAATTTCATCTGCCGCACCAGCCGCCTGCGCTTTTGCATGATAGAAACTACCAAGATCGCGTAAGGGTTGGAAAAATTCCGGGGCGAGGATCAACGCAATAAACCCTGCAAATAACGTGACCGTTCCATGGTAGCTGCCGAAGTGAAAGACGCCAAGGTAAGAGAAACCATAGTAGACCGCGACGATGGCAATAGAGACTGAGGCAAAGAACTCGAGGACTGCCGAGGAGAGAAAAGCAATCCGCAGCACTTCCATCGTTCGTAAGCGAAACTGTTCGGATGTTTCGGCGATAGCTTGTTCTTCAGGCTGGCGGCGATTAAATAAGCGCAGGGTATCCAAACCACGCAGACGATCTAGAAAATCACCGCTAAGTCGCGCGAGTGCGGCGAAATTACGGCGATTAGCATCCGCGGCCCCCATCCCCACCATAGCCATAAACAATGGGATGAGCGGGGCGGTAAGCAGTAAAATTGTCGCCGCGGCCCAGTTAATCGGATAGAGAGTGATAAGGATCAACAGTGGAATGACGGCCGCTAAGGTCATTTGCGGCAGATAGCGCGCATAATAATCGTGCATCTTCTCGATCTGCTCATGGAGCAGTGTCGTCCAACTCCCTACCGGACGGGAGGCGACCCAGACGGGTCCCAGCGTTTCTAACCGATCTACAATCACTTGGCGGATTGCGATCCGTAACACCTCGCCTGCTTTCACTCCGACTTTTTCACGTAGATAATGCAGTACCGCGCGTAAGATAAAGCATCCCATCAACATCGCGAGCCACGGATAGAGCTGAGAGAGAGGATGATGGTCAATCAGGGCTAGTTGCAGTAATTCTGCTAAACAGTATGCCTGCAAGAGGATGGCCAGCGCGCTACCTGTACCGAGTATCACTGAAAGATTGAGCCAGCGTTTTGCAAGGTAACGCTGCGCCTTGAGCCAGAGGGTAAGTTGCTTTTGTCTTGATTTATCCACGAGAGAGTCACTGACCTATTGGAATTGAACATCGACTATCTGAAAGTGACAACAACTTTAGCATGGCAGAGACAAAAAAGGCGACAGATAAGCTGCCGCCAAGATTAACCTAGATCATGCATTTAACAAATTAGTTATTTTCGCTAACTAATCCGTCTAAATAACGTTCTGCATCTAGCGCAGCCATACAGCCGGTTCCCGCAGAAGTGATCGCCTGGCGATAATTATGGTCCATCACATCACCCGCGGCGAAAACACCCGGGATACTGGTTTGGGTGGCGTTACCGGCGAGGCCAGATTGCACCACGATATAACCATCTTGTAGGGTCAGTTGATCAGCAAAAATCGCCGTATTCGGCTTGTGGCCGATGGCGATGAATACGCCAGCCACGGCTAACTCAGCAATAGACTGATCATTCGTCGATTTGAGTTTCACCCCTGTTACGCCCATCTCGTCACCGACCACTTCCTCAAGGGTACGATCAGTATGCAGGATGATGTTACCGCTGCTGACTTTATCCATGAGGCGGTCAATCAGGATTTTCTCCGCGCGGAAATTGTCGCGGCGGTGAATCAGGTGGACTTCTGCGGCAATATTAGACAAATAAAGCGCTTCTTCGACGGCAGTGTTACCCCCCCCAACCACGGCGACCTTTTGCTTACGATAGAAGAAACCATCGCAGGTCGCGCAAGCGGAGACGCCGCGTCCTTTAAAAGCCTCTTCAGAAGGCAGGCCGATATATCGGGCCGAAGCACCCGTAGCGATAATTAACGCATCGGCAGTGTATTCTTCACTGTCGCCGATAAGGCGAAACGGGCGCTGTTGAAGATCAACACTCGTGATCTGGTCGAGAATAATTTCGGTATTGAACTTAACCGCGTGCTCGTGCATCCGATCCATAAGGAGAGGACCGGTTAAGTCATTAGGATCACCTGGCCAATTTTCGACTTCTGTGGTGGTGGTCAATTGCCCGCCTTTTTCAACGCCTGTAATTAGCACAGGGCTAAGGTTCGCGCGCGCAGCGTAGACCGCAGCGGTATAACCCGCAGGCCCGGAGCCTAGGATTAAGAGTTTGCTGTGTTTGGCCATTTTGATTCCTCAGTATCACTACATAATTTCCTTGATTGTAGGGAATCTTTACCTCGAAAAAAAGCCTCTGTGAGTTTTGTTGCCTATTGTTGTAATAGGTAGGGGAGATAAAAGGGGCTGCGCTAGAGAAATTGGTTAAAAGGGCGGCAAAAAGGGCTGTTTTATCGAGAATAATCATAGCCTATGAATAAAAATAAAAAAAATACCGAATGTTGTACTGAAAAAAGATGTTTTGCTTTGACAATCCGCTATTGTTTTGCGAAAACAGGGGAGGTGGTTAATCGCCTTAGCGTACTGCCATTTGCGACAACACAACATAAGCGGGCCAAACAATCCCCGGGCACAGGGGCGGGCTTTGTATTTAGGCTCGGCAATAAAAGAGATAATCAAACATGGTTGATAACAAAAAGCGTCCCAGCAAGGACCTTGATCGCATAGATCGCAATATACTTAATGAACTACAGAAAGATGGACGGATCTCCAACGTCGAACTCTCCAAACGCGTGGGACTCTCTCCAACTCCCTGCCTAGAGCGCGTGCGTCGCTTAGAACGCCAAGGATTTATCCTCGGCTATACTGCGCTACTGAATCCCCATTATCTAGACGCCTCATTATTAGTTTTCGTTGAGATAACTCTGAATCGTGGGGCGCCAGATGTGTTTGAACAATTTAACGCGGCGGTGCAAAAACTAGAAGAAACACAAGAGTGTCATTTAGTTTCTGGCGACTTTGATTATCTCCTTAAAACCCGCGTACCCGATATGTCTGCTTATCGTAAGCTCCTTGGCGAAACACTCCTGCGTTTACCGGGCGTCAATGACACAAGAACCTATGTTGTGATGGAAGAAGTTAAGCAAAGTAATCGTTTAGTGATCAAAACTCGCTAGATCAGACAGGTGCAAAGGCTGAATTTTTTCGGTACACTCCTGTAAATTCATACAGGGACAACGTTATTAGCGTTGTTCCTTCCTCCCTTGACAGGCACCTGGAGAGTACTCTTGAGCCAGGAATACATTGAAGATAAAGATATTGCTTTAACCCCTATGAGTAGTGGACGCCGCTTGTTAGAGGCTTTATTGATTCTGATTGCGCTGTTTGCCGTCTATTTGATGATCTCATTAGTTAGCTTTAACCCTTCTGATCCCAGTTGGTCGCAAACGGCTTGGCACGAACCTATCCATAATTTGGGGGGTGGAATCGGTGCCTGGTTGGCAGATACCTTACTGTTCATCTTTGGGATGATGGCTTATGCCATTCCTGTCGTGATTCTTGGGTTATGCTGGATTGCGCACCGCTACCGCTTCAAAGAGCAGCACTACATCGACTTTTTCGCCATTGGTCTGCGTCTTATAGGGGTATTGAGCCTAGTCGTCACAACATGTGGCTTGGCATCACTGAATGCCGATGATATCTGGTATTTTGCTTCTGGCGGCGTTATCGGCAGTTTGGTCAGCAGCGCGATGTCACAATTTTTTGCACCTGCCTTGGGCACATTAATTCTCCTCTTTATCTGGGCTGCGGGTATCACTCTTTATACCGGCTGGTCTTGGCTAACGATCGCTGAAAAAATTGGTAATGCAGTACTGCGTGTCGTCACTTTTGCACGCCATCGCCAAGGTGAAGAGTACTGGGAAGAGGAAGAACGGTTAGAGCCACCCGTGGCGCAGCATTCCTCTGCGGATGAAGTCCCTGTCCAAAAAACTGGAAAAAATGTTTTCCGACGCCTCGTTAATAGAGCGACACCAGAAGGTGTCGAGGCCGAGCATGACGATCCACTGTTGGCGCCGCGGCCAGCGACGACTGAGACGGCAGAGTCTCAGTACGACCCGCTGCTGGATTACGACCCATTACTAGACTATCAACCGCGGCCCGTCGAACAGGACACGGGGACTGAGTCTACACACACGGCTCCACAAGCCTATGAACCGACTGTCGCACCGAAGAGTGAACCGGTTGTTGTGCAGCATCCCGATCCTGTCGCACAGCACTCTGCATCCGTGGCGCCCGTAGCCCCGCAAGCGCAGATGCCAGAGCATACCCTCTCTGTAGAAACGGAGCAGGCACAACCGGTTTATCATTTTGAAATCCCGTCGCAAAGCCAAGCGTACCAATCCGCATCGCCTGCGGCGACTGCTATTGAACCGGTTAAGGCGCCAATTACGCCAACTGTCAGCCAGCCCTCGATGGCCCAAGCACCTGCTGCTGCCGTTACCCCAGTGGCAGCCGAAGCTGTCGCGAAAGCACAATCACCTTTTGCTGCAGCGGCGAGTATGGGTAAACTGACTCATCCCGATCTCTCAGGCCAAAAGCTGAAAGAGTCAGGAACTAGCTCGCAAGTAAAACAAGGAATTGGTCCCGAACTCCCGCGTCCGAATCCAGTGCGTATTCCTACGCGCCGCGAATTGGCCTCCTATGGCATTAAGTTACCCTCGCAACGCCAGGCGGAAGAAAAGAACCGCCAGCGCGAGGAGTCTGATCAGACTGATGAAGAGCTACTGGCTAACCAGACGGCTGAATTAGCGGCACAATTCTCTGCGCAGCAGTCCGAGCGTTATATCGAGACCCCATCGGCTATCTCCTCCGAGCCGGAGGTAGATATTGAAGAACAAGCGCAGCAAGAGGAGTTGGCTCGCCAGTTCCATGCGGTGCAGCAGCAACGCTATGAACAATCGCCGCAATCGAGTCCGGCTGAAAAATCACCGCTCCTCGATCTCTCTGATTTTAGTTTTTCCCCGATGGAAGAGTTGGTCGACGACACGCCAAGTGAACCGATTTTTACTCTCACGCCTACGGAACCGACGCCTAGCCCTAGCGTGGAGCCAGTGATCCCGCAAGCTGCGCCGGTTGAAACGCAACCTGTCGTAGAGCCAGCTCCAACAGTGGCAGCGAAAGATAGCTTATTCCATCCGTTCTTAGTGCGACACGAACAGCCGTTGGCGAAGCCGACTACGCCGTTACCGACGTTAGACCTATTGACCGCTCCCCCTGCCGAGGAAGAGCCAGTGGATATGTTCGCACTTGAACAAACGGGGCAGCTAGTCGAAGCACGACTCGCGGATTTCCGTATCAAGGCGGATGTCGTTGGGATCTCACCTGGCCCGGTCATTACCCGCTTTGAGCTTGATCTCGCGCCGGGCGTGAAGGCTGCGCGTATTTCCAACCTCTCTCGCGACCTAGCGCGTTCGCTGTCCGCTATCGCCGTGCGGGTGGTAGAAGTCATACCGGGTAAACCTTATGTCGGACTCGAATTACCGAACCAGCATCGACAAACCGTCTATCTACGCGAGGTACTCGACTGTCCAGCATTCCGGGATAACCCTTCGCCGCTGAGTATCGTGCTGGGCAAAGATATCTCGGGTGACCCAGTGGTGGCTGACCTTGGAAAAATGCCGCACTTACTGGTCGCGGGTACGACCGGTTCCGGTAAGTCAGTCGGGGTCAATGCGATGATCCTCAGTATCTTATATAAAGCGACCCCTGATGAAGTGCGCTTTATTATGATCGACCCGAAAATGCTGGAGTTATCGGTTTATGAGGGGATCCCGCATCTATTAACCGAAGTCGTGACCGATATGAAGGATGCTGCTAACGCCCTGCGTTGGAGCGTCATGGAGATGGAACGCCGCTATAAACTGATGTCAGCGTTAGGGGTAAGAAATCTCGCCGGTTATAACGAGAAAATTGAACAAGCGGAAGCGATGGGGCGGCCGATCCCCGATCCGTTCTGGAAGCCGGGCGATAGCATGGATACCCAGCCGCCAGTCTTAGAAAAACTTCCTTATATCGTCGTTATGGTCGATGAATTTGCCGACTTGATGATGGCGGTGGGCAAGAAGGTGGAAGAGCTTATCGCGCGCCTCGCTCAGAAAGCGCGTGCGGCCGGTATCCACCTAGTGCTGGCTACCCAGCGTCCCTCTGTGGACGTGATTACGGGATTAATTAAAGCAAACATTCCAACGCGTATCGCCTTTACGGTCTCAAGTAAAATCGATTCGCGTACCATTCTCGACCAAGCAGGGGCTGAATCCTTGCTGGGGATGGGGGATATGCTTTATATGCCGCCGAACTCATCAATGCCTATACGGGTTCACGGTGCGTTTGTTCGCGACCAAGAAGTCCATGCGGTGGTACAAGACTGGAAGGCTCGCGGTCGTCCACAGTACATTGAAAGCATTACCGCGGGTGATGAAAGCGACAATGGCGCTGGCGGGCCTGATGGCAGTGGTGAAGAACTCGATCCGCTGTTTGATCAAGCAGTCGGCTTCGTCGTTGAGAAACGTCGTGCCTCGATCTCCGGTGTACAGCGTCAGTTCCGTATCGGCTATAACCGTGCGGCGCGTATCATCGAGCAGATGGAAGCGCAAGGGATCGTCTCCGAACCAGGAAATAACGGTAATCGGGAAGTCCTCTCGCCGCCTCCCCACGAGATGTAATCGCTAAGTCGGCAGAATAAATAGGCCAGAGTTTACTCTGGCCTATTGTCTATAAGAAGAACGTCCCCATATCCTATTTACACCTATTCTCCTGTTCGAAGAGTAAAGTTAAGACTACAGTTATTCCACCTCGAACAAGAACTTATAAGGAATTACCAGTGATGAAAAAGATGACCGTTGCCACAGGATTGATGGCGAGTTTACTTTCTTTACATGCCTTCGCCGATGATGCCTCGGCCTTGCAATCACGCCTGAATAAGGTGAATAGCTTTCATGCCAGCTTTACCCAAACCGTGACTGATGGGTCGGGTGCAAACGTGCAACAGGGACAAGGTGAGTTGTGGGTAAAGCGTCCTAGCTTGTTCAATTGGCATATGACTGCTCCGGATGAAAGCACTATTATCTCTGATGGTAAAACACTCTGGTTCTATAATCCGTTTGTTGAGCAGGTAAGCGCGACCTGGCTGAAAAACGCGACGAGTAATACACCGTTTATGCTTATCGCGCGCAATCAAAGTACTGATTGGAAGAACTATAATGTGCAACAGCAAGGCGATCACTTCGCGCTGACGCCAAAAACCGGTGGCGGGAATTTGAAACAATTTAGTATTGATGTGACTCCAGAGGGAACCATCAACCAATTCAGCGCGGTCGAGCAAGATGGCCAGCGCAGTAATTATCAATTAAAAAGTCAGAAAAATGGCGCGATCGAAGCGTCTAAGTTTCAGTTTACCCCACCGAAAGGCGTGACGGTGGATGATCAGCGTCAATAAGTAACAAGGGGGAAGCCGTGAGTAATCTATCGTTAGACTTTGCGCCAGCCGCATTTCAACCACTGGCTGCGAGGATGCGCCCGACAACACTCGATGAGTATATCGGCCAGCATCATATTCTAGCGCCCGGTAAACCCCTCGCTAAAGCGATTAAAGCGGGACACCTTCACTCTATGATCCTGTGGGGGCCTCCCGGTACCGGAAAAACGACGCTTGCGGAGATCATGGCGTTCTACGCGCAAGCTCACGTCTCGCGCGTTTCTGCCGTCACTTCCGGTATCAAAGAGATCCGCGAAGCGATCGAATTAGCCCGTATCAATCGTCAATCTGGACAACACACGATCTTGTTCGTTGACGAGGTACACCGCTTCAATAAAAGCCAACAAGACGCGTTCTTACCTCATATTGAAGACGGTACTATTACCTTTATTGGGGCGACGACGGAAAATCCCTCCTTCGAACTTAACTCTGCGCTGTTATCCCGGGCGCGGGTCTATTTATTGAAGTCGTTAAGCAATGCGGAGATAGAAAGTATCCTCGACCAAGCGATGGCCGATAGCGAACGTGGGTTAGCGGGGCAAAATCTTGTTCTACCCGACGCTACCCGTAAAATGATCGCTGAGCTGGTCAATGGCGATGCACGGCGAGCGCTCAATACCTTAGAGATGATGGCCGATATGGCTGAGGTTTCAGCGCAAGACCAACGTTTGCTAACCCCCGAGCTCCTCACCGAGATCGCTGGTGAACGGAGCGCGCGCTTCGATAATAAAGGCGACCGTTTCTACGATCTCATCTCTGCCTTGCATAAGTCGGTGCGCGGCTCTGCCCCAGATGCCGCGTTGTATTGGTACGCGCGTATCATCACTGCGGGCGGCGATCCGCTCTATGTCGCGCGCCGCTTATTGGCTATCGCCTCAGAAGATGTGGGGAATGCCGATCCGCGCGGCATGCAGGTGGCGCTCGCAGCATGGGACTGTTATACCCGAGTAGGTCCGGCAGAGGGGGAGAGGGCGATAGCCCAGGCGCTGGTCTATCTAGCCTGTGCGCCCAAAAGCAACGCAGTTTATACCGCCTTTAACCAAGCGATGCAGGATGCTCGGCACTCGCCTGACTACGATGTGCCTGACCACCTGCGTAATGCCCCAACAGCCTTAATGAAAGAAATGGGGCTGAAGAAAGAGTATCGCTATGCCCATGACGAGCCACACGCTTATGCGGCTGGCGAGAACTATTTTCCTCCCGAGATGGCGCAGACTCGTTACTACCACCCAACTTCTCGTGGCCTCGAAAGCAAAATTGCTGAAAAACTCGCCTGGCTTACCGAGCAGGATCATAATAGTCAGACAAAACGCTACCGCCGCAATTAACATTCCGGTAATCTGACACTTATCGTTGTCGTGACTCACGACAAGTTTTTTTCACTTACTTAAACAGGATTAGCATGCTCGATCCCAATCTGCTGCGTAATGAGCCAGACGCAGTTGCAGAAAAACTGGCACGCCGAGGATTCACCTTAGATGTAGAAACGCTGCGCTCGCTCGAAGAGCGTCGTAAGGTTCTGCAAGTTGAAACGGAAACGTTGCAAGCCGAGCGTAATGCACGATCCAAATCGATCGGCCAAGCGAAAGCGCGCGGGGAAGATATCGAGCCATTGCGAAACGAAGTCAATGTGTTAGGGGAAAAGTTAGATCAGGCAAAAGCCGACCTCGACGCGTTACTGAGTGAAATCCGCCAGCTAGCCTTAACCCTACCCAATATCCCCGACGATGTGGTTCCCGATGGGAAAGACGATAGTGAGAACCAGGAAATCTTACGCTGGGGTACGCCTAAGCAGTATGATTTTCCGGTGAAAGACCATGTCGATTTGGGCGAGATGAGCGGTGGGTTAGATTTTGCATCTGCGGTGAAACTCACCGGTTCACGTTTCGTCGTAATGAAAGGCCAGATTGCACGCCTACACCGTGCCTTAGCTCAGTTTATGCTCGATTTGCATACCGAGCAGCACGGCTATACTGAGCTGTATGTTCCTTACTTAGTTAACCATGACTCGCTGTTCGGAACGGGACAACTTCCTAAATTCGGTAATGATCTGTTCCACACCCGTCCTCTCGACGAAGAAGCCGGTAACAGCCAGTACGCGCTAATTCCTACGGCTGAAGTGCCGGTCACTAATCTCGTCCGTGATGAGATTATCGACGAAGAGACCCTGCCGCTTAAGTTTACTGCGCATACGCCGTGTTTTCGTTCCGAGGCGGGTTCCTATGGCCGCGATACACGTGGGTTAATCCGTATGCACCAGTTCGACAAAGTCGAAATGGTGCAGATCGTTGCGCCTGAGCACTCCATGGAAGCCTTAGAAACATTGACGGGACATGCGGAGAAGGTCTTACAGCTACTCGACCTGCCGTACCGCAAAGTATTACTTTGCACGGGTGATATCGGTTTTGGCGCCTGTAAAACCTATGACCTCGAAGTTTGGTTACCAGCGCAGAATACTTATCGGGAAATCTCGTCGTGCTCAAATACCGGAGACTTCCAAGCTCGGCGCATGCAGGCACGTTGTCGTTCGAAGAGTGATCGCAAAACACGCCTCGTTCATACCCTCAACGGTTCTGGTTTGGCAGTGGGCCGTACACTGGTTGCTGTGCTTGAAAACTACCAGTTAGCAGATGGTCGTATTCAAGTGCCAGAAGTATTGAAACCTTATATGAAAGGCATCGAGTTTATCGGCTAATTATCGAAATAGGTGCGAAGCTCCGTCGGCAACGATGGAGTTTTTTTTGCCCGAAACAAAAAATGCCTTCTATAATTTTGGCTAATTGACTTTGGTGTAAACCCTGCCATTATTCGCCTACTTTCCCTACTCTGAGTTATCCCAACCATCATGTCGGCGCTTTCACGTCCAGTTGTGCTTTTACTGAGTGGCTTGCTACTTTTAACGGTATGCATCGCTGTGCTCAATACACAAATTCCGCTGTGGCTTTCCCACGAGTCATGGTCAACCCTACAAATTGGGTTAATCAGTTCAGCATTCTTTACCGGAAACCTTACCGGTACGCTATTTGCGGGTAAATTAATTAACCGCTTAGGCTTCAATCGTAGCTACTATTTAGCCACCGCGATTTTCGCTATCGCGACCTTAGTCTTAGTCTTTAGCCACTCTTTTGAAAGCTGGGCATTTTGGCGTTTTATCGCCGGTAATGGCTGTGCCTTACTGTGGGTGATTGTTGAAAGCGCCTTACTCTGCTCCGGGACTATTTCGAATCGCGGACGTCTGCTCGCGGCCTATATGATTGTCTATTACCTTGGTACCGTTTTCGGGCAGCTGTTTATCAGTGCCATGCCATTATCGGTCAGCGCGTTAGTCCCCGCTTTGGTGACCCTGATGATGTTGGCGATTATCCCATTATTATTTGTCGCGGTCACCGCGGGGGAGGCGGAAGAGGCATTAGAAACGCCTAAGCAACCCGGCGTGATAAAGATGTTCTTTCGTCGTCAATCCCGTCTGGGGATCAACGGATGCATTATCTCCGGCGTCGTCTTAGGATCACTGTACGGCCTGATGCCGCTGTATCTTTCTCATAAAGGAATGAGCGACAGTAATGTCGGATATTGGATGGCGCTTTTAATCAGTGCGGGTATCATCGCGCAGTGGCCGTTGGGTAAATTAGCCGATCGTTATGGGCGCTTATTGGTACTGCGCGTACAAGTCTTTATCGTTATCCTCGCGGCAATTGCCATGTTGATGAATGCCTCGTTGGTGGCCGGATTATTTATTCTCGGCAGCGCGGGCTTCACCCTCTATCCGGTAGCGATGGCGTGGGCTTGCGAAAGAGTCGCTAAGTCCGAGCTGATCCCGATGAATCAAGCGTTGTTGCTCAGCTATACCGCCGGAAGTCTTGCAGGGCCCGCGATTACGTCGTTACTGATGGAAACCTGGTCAGACAATATCTTATTCGTGATGATCGCAATCGTGGCGTTTGTATACTTGATGATGTTGCTGCGTAAAACGGATCAGCAGGCGACCCCCATTGCTCACGCATAAAAAAAGGCCGCGATTGAGGCCTTTTTTTTATTCCAATAATATATCTAATACAGGCCTCTTCGTTAGTAGGGTCTTTGTACTAAATTTATGACACTTAAGCTTACCGTATAGATTTTGAGATCAGGCCGTACTAGCTTGGTAAATCGAGGGTATGAGCATCGAATCATGTAGTTTGATAAGTATGCTACCTAGTCTAACCTCTGATGAGGTGAGTGGTTTATGTGTACGAGTAAACATCCCTTGAATAGGGTACCGATACTGAAGACAAAATGATCGAGGATAATTTACCGTTACCCGATAAAATTATTGGTTTAATTGATAAGTTTTAATAAAACCTATTAAATTAATTTAATAAGCTTTTTATCTTTCATTCATCTTTGATAATTTAATTTTCATGGCTTATTGTGTATAAGCTCAGTTTGGCCGCCTTGACCTAACACCTACTAAATTTTGAACATAAATCACTTACACTGTATTTAAAAAAACTTGTAGAGGATATTTTATAGGTTTTCAACTTATTTAATCTTTAGGTTGGTGGTCCATTAATAGATGGCTGTAATGTTATTTATAATTTATTAATTAAGCTTAAGCCTATTATTGATGGCTAATGTTCTTATATTAATTCATCAAAACATATTGCTAAATAATCATTTAAATACTCGAGATCACAAGAATAAAATCATTATCTCGTTCAACGATAAATGAGGCGGCATACGTGGCAGGTGATAATCTAATGAATGTCCATAATACCTTTGTTCACCAAATTTCCAGACCTCATGGCGAGCCCGTAATCGAAAACTTCCGGTTTGTTGATCAACCCCTTGAGCCATTGCAAGATGGGGCAGCTTGGGTAAAAAATATCCATTTCTCTATAGATCCTTATATGCGGGAGTGCATGGATGGAGACTGGGAATTAGACGAACCATTAGAAGGAAGAACGATAGGGAGAGTAGTAAAATCAACTAACCCAGCCTTAAATCCAGGTGACTGGGTATTCCATCGAAAAGGTTGGCGAGCTTATGCTCAGGTTACCGCGGAAGAAAGTCGTAAAATAACGCCTGTTGAGGGGGTGCCCTTGCGTACATGGCTAAGCCTGCTAGGTGGTACTGGACTTACTGCATGGATAGCGCTAACGAAAATTACTCGCTTACAACCTGGTGAATCAATATACATATCCTCGGCCGCAGGCGGAGTAGGCTCAGCAGCAGGCCAGTTTGCGGCACTACTGGGGGCAAAACGTATAATCGGTAGTACTCGGAACCCTGAAAAAGCTAATATTCTGACTGAGAAATTAGGCTATACAGATGCCTTTGTTTATCGATCAGGAAGGATTAGCGCTCAATTGCGCGATATAGTTCCAGAGGGCATCGATGTCTATTTAGATAATGTCGGTGGTGAGCAACTTGAGGCAGCCATTACAGTGTTCAATAATTTTGGACGTGCTGCACTAATTGGCGCAATTGCACAATACAGCGCTTTAACGCCATCCGTTTCGCCTAATAATCTTTTTGATATTGTAGGTAAGAGCTTAACTCTACAAGGATTCTTGGTGCGCGATTACACAACCTATCAAAATGAGCTGGAGAAATTTATTATTCCTCATATTCAGAGCGGCAAGGTAGTACCACAAGAAACAGTGTATTACGGTTTTGAAAATATTGTAGGCGCATTTCTCTCAATGCTTAAAGGCGGAAATATAGGTAAGGCACTGGTAAGTATCGAATAATCAATTACTGAATATCAGCAGCTTCATATAAATGCATCGTATGAATAAACCCCATCCTGAAGATGGGGTTTATGAGTAAGCTAAGGACTTTTTTCCGCTTAATTAGCCTTGCGCATGTTGGCGCTTAGCCACCTGTAACTTTTCATAAGCCGCTAATAGAGATTGATGCGCTGGGAAGGCGGTGAGTGCCGCGTCAACCTCTTGCAGTCCATAAAACGGCGCCTCACCACTCACGGCCGCAGAAGCTGCTTCAACGGTTTCAGCCCCGTACATTTTAGTGAAGGCATTTAGGTAATCGACGGCATGGCGTTCATCTTCCAGTGCCAAAAGCAGCAGCGTTTGCAAACAACGATAATAATTGGCACGCTCTGCGCTGAAGACCGAACCGTTAAATTCGATCGTCCACTCAGCCCAAGTTAAGGCCTGATCGATATCGCCACCGGCTAAGGCGAGCATCGATTTCAACTCACCGACTCGCAGCGTAGACCAACCGTTATCTTTCCCTGTCGCAATACCCAACAGCTCACGGACACGGGTAAAGTCATCTAAGCCGTGATCATCCAGCGTAGAGATTAATTCCAGATACTCTTGCGCTTCCCACTCTGATCCAGGCAATGACAGGATAATCTGGCGTAGGTCGGCGCCCATATTGTTGTTGGCTAATAACAGGTCTTCCGCTGGATAGATATCGGACATGCCTGGCACGATGATACGGCATGCGTATACGCCTAAGTGCTCGTAATCAGCAATATAGACCTCTTGCTGGTCGTGTTGGAAAATAGCCATCAACGTCGCGAACTCTTGCTCGGTAGTGCCTGAGAACGACCAGTCGATAAATGGATAATCGCCGCCATCCTTGAACATATCCCAAGAAATTAGGCCGCTTGAATCGATAAAGTGGGTTTCGAGGTTAGTGTGTTCAGCAACTTCTTCATCGTCGAACGTGGGAGGAGTAAAGACATCTAAATCTTTTAATCCACGACCCTGTAGCAATTCGGTGACCGTACGCTCAAGTGCGACACCGAAATCAGGGTGGGCGCCGAAGGAAGCGAAACAGGTACCATTGCTAGGATTGAATAACACGACGCAGATCACCGGGTACTTGCCGCCGAGTGAGGCATCGTATGACAGAATCGGGAAGCCTTCCGCTTCTAAACGGGCGATAGCTTCGGTAACGCTAGGGTAGCGAGCTAACACGTCAGTCGGGATTTCTGGCAGGCTGATCGATTCGGCGATAATTTTATTTTTGACGAAACGCTCAAAGACTTCGGATAGCCCTTGAACACGCGCCTCATTGGCCGTGTTACCGGCAGACATCCCGTTAGATACATACAGGTTGCCGATGATGTTCATTGGGATATAAACGGTCTGTAAATCAGACTGGCGGGAGAAAGGTAGGGCACAAATTCCGCGCTCGTGGTTACCCGATTGCAGATCGATAAGATCAGAACCGCTCAGTTCATTTTCCGGGTCATAAAACTGACGGAGTTTACTATCAAGAATACCTTCGGGTAATGAATCGTCCTCGCTTAGCGGGAACCATTTCTCATCGGGATAGTGAACGAAAGGACCATTCGCTACGGCATCGCCCAGCCAGAAGTCAGCAAAAAAATAGTTGGTGGATAAACGCTCAAAGTACTCACCGAGCGCAGAGGCTAAGGCCGCCTTCTTGGTGGCTCCTTTACCATTGGTAAAGCACAGTGCGCAATCTTTATCACGGACATGTACAGACCAAACATTCGGTACAGGGTTAAGCCATGAGGCTTCTTCAATCGTGAAACCAAGCTGTTGAAGTTTGTCTTGAAATCGGCTGATGGAATCTTCAAGGGCGGCATCTTTACCGGGGATAAAAGTTTGCGACATGGTGGCGCTCTCTGGTTAATCTAGAAATGATAACGGCTATCATACGTTTTTTCGCCGTGGGCGGCTATCGTTGTGCGGGGTTTTCCAGCAATCTTTGGTCGAGAGCAGATTATCTATTGCAGCAATATTCTGGCAGTGATAAAACCGAAGGCTCAGCACAAATTCTTTGACAGAATAATAAAGGGTGAAGGTCAATGACGCAGGTGTTCAATTTTAGTTCCGGTCCCGCCATGTTACCAAAAGCAGTGTTAGAACAAGTTCAAGCAGAACTGCTCGATTGGCAAGGGTTAGGAACCTCAGTAATGGAAATTAGCCACCGCAGTAAAGAGTTTATTGCAGTGGCCGAGACAGCAGAACAAGATCTTCGTGATTTACTTTCCATTCCTGCCAATTATAAAGTCTTATTTTGCCAGGGTGGCGCACGTGCACAGTTCGCGGCTATCCCTGCCAACCTGCTAGGCTCAGGCCAACATGCCGATTATATCGATGGTGGCTATTGGGCGCACAGCGCGATTAAGGAAGCAGAGAAATTTTGCACCCCCAACGTTATTGATATTAAAACAACGGAAAATGGCAAGGTTGCCCTATTACCGATGGATCAATGGCCGCTGAATGATAACGCCGCCTATGTCCACTATTGTCCAAATGAGACTATCGATGGCACGGCGATTGACGAAGAACCGAATTTCGGCGACCGCCTCGTGGTCGCCGACCTCTCATCAACCATTCTATCTCGTCCGTTAGATATCAGCCGTTACGGTGTGATTTATGCAGGCGCACAGAAAAATATCGGCCCGGCGGGACTCACGCTGGTGATTGTGCGCGAAGATCTATTGGGGAAAACCTTCCAACAATTCCCTTCGGTACTAGATTTCAAAACTCTCGCCGATAATGACTCGATGTTCAATACCCCACCGACCTTCGCATGGTACCTCTCGGGTCTTGTCTTCAAATGGTTGAAAGCGCAAGGCGGTATCGAGGCTATGGCTAAGCAGAACCAAGCGAAAGCCGATCTGCTCTATGGAACGATTGATAACAGCGATTTCTATCGTAACAACGTCATTGCTCGAAACCGGTCTAAGATGAACGTTCCCTTCCAGTTAGCCGACGCGAGCCTCGATAAGTTATTCTTAGAGGAGTCGCTGGCCGCTGGCTTGCACGCCCTGAAAGGGCACCGTGCGGTCGGGGGAATGCGTGCCTCGATTTATAACGCAATGCCGCTCGAAGGCGTTCAAGCGTTGACGACCTTTATGCAAGAATTCGCACAGCGTCACGGTTAATTTTCAACTTAACACTTTCCCCGCGTACGCCGGGAAAGTGGTTATATGAGTATCTTAATGCAATCTTTGACTTTACAACCTATCTCCCACGTGAGTGGAACCGTTAACCTTCCTGGCTCTAAAAGCGTCTCGAATCGTGCACTCCTTCTTGCTGCGATGGCACAGGGTACTACCCGCCTGACCAACCTCTTAGACAGTGATGATATTCGCCATATGTTAACGGCGTTGACGGCACTGGGGGTGGACTACCACCTTTCAGAGGATCGTACCGTCTGTACGGTGACCGGGATCGGCGGCGCCTTACAAAGCCGGGAGCCACTAGAGCTGTTCTTAGGCAATGCGGGAACGGCCATCCGCCCCTTAGCCGCGGCACTCTCGCTCGCTGAAAACGCTATCGTGTTAACGGGTGAGCCGAGAATGAAAGAGCGACCGATCGGGCACCTCGTTGACGCCTTGCGCGAGGGGGGAGCGACGGTGACTTACCTGGAAAATGAACATTATCCCCCTATCCGGTTGCAGGGTGGCTTTAATGGCGGCAACCTGAGTGTTGATGGATCTGTCTCTAGCCAATTCCTCACTTCGCTGTTAATGGCCGCGCCGTTAACCCAAGGCGAAACCGTCATTACCATTAAGGGCGAACTCGTCTCTAAGCCCTATATCGATATTACTCTCGACCTCATGGCTTCCTTCGGCGTCACTGTCGATAACCAAGATTATCAACGTTTCGTTGTACAGGGTCAGCAACAGTACCAAGCGCCAGGGGAATTTCTGGTTGAGGGCGATGCATCCTCTGCCTCCTACTTCTTGGCGGCTGCTGCGATCCGCGGTGGAACCGTAAAAGTCACAGGTATTGGTCGTAATAGTGTGCAGGGTGATGTTAGGTTTGCTGAAGTCCTTGAGAAAATGGGTGCCGCAGTGGAGTGGGGGGATGACTTCATCGCCTGTACTGGGGCGCCGCTACGAGCGGTTACGATGGATATGAACCATATTCCTGATGCCGCGATGACGATTGCGACCGCCGCACTCTTCGCCGAGGGCACGACGACCATGACTAATATCTACAATTGGCGGGTTAAGGAGACCGATCGGTTATTTGCGATGGCGACGGAGTTACGCAAAGTGGGCGCCGACGTTATCGAAGGCGAAGACTATATCACTATTACCCCTCCGCGCCAGTTGCAGCACGCTGAGATTGAGACCTACAACGATCACCGGATGGCGATGTGTTTCTCTCTTGTGGCGTTATCCGATACGCCGGTGACGATTCTCGACCCAGGTTGTACGGCGAAGACGTTCCCTGATTATTTTGATCGACTCACGTCGATCAGCCAGTTCTCATAATTATTCAAGCGAGCGTTTAAGCTCGCTTTTTTTTGCTTACAGGTGATGAGGTTAATGATGCAACGTAAAATTCTTTCCTTAGCGATGATGGCATTATTTGGATTAGGCGCGACGAGTACAGTACTCGCCGCTGTAGTTCCTGCGGGGACGGTGCTCGCGGCACAACAGCAGATCACGCGCGCCAATGGTTCCGACCCGGCGACGCTCGACCCACAACTGGCAGAAAGCAATGAAGCCTTCAATATTATTCTCGATAGCTTTGCAGGAGTCGTTGCCTTGGACAGCCAGGGGAAGGTTCATCCGGAATTAGCCGAGAAGTGGGATAACCAAGACAATAAAGTCTGGACCTTCCACTTACGCCCGGGGATCACCTGGTCGAATGGTCAACCCATTACCGCGCAGGATCTTGTCTACAGCTGGCAGCGCTTAGCCGATCCGAAAACGGCATCACCCTATCAATCTTATGTCAGCGCTGTTCATGTGCTAAATAGCGACGCGGTGATGAGCGGGAAGCTCCCCCCTTCAGCCCTAGGCGTTAAAGCGTTAGACGCGCAGACCTTCCAGGTGACGCTCTCCCAGCCCGTTTCGTGGTTTTTGCAAGCCGCGGCATCGCCAAGCTTTTTCCCGGTAAATCAACAGAATGTCGAGAAGTATGGCGAGCAATGGACACAGCCTGCAAACATCGTTGTCAGTGGGGCGTTCAAACCGAGCAAGTGGGTGATTAACGAACGCTTTATCTCACAGCGTAACCCCCATTATTGGAACAATAAGGCAACGGTTATCAATCAAATCACCTATCTGCCTATCGCCGAGCCTTCGGCCACGTTAAACCGTTATCAGAGCGGTGAGATTGATATTACAGACACTATTCCAACCGTGAATTTTGCGCAGATTAAGAAGACGATCCCTGAACAAATAAAACAGACTCCGCTGCTCGGCGTCTATGAATATTGGTTCAATATGAATAAGGCGCCGTTTAACGACCCACGCGTGCGCATGGCACTGAACTTAGCCGTCGATAAATCGATCATCACCGATAAGATTTTGGGTATGGGGCAGAAACCGGCTTGGACCCTGATGCCGCTGCAAATTGGCGGAGAAACCTATCAGCCAACCGAGATTGCACAATGGACCCCGGCACAACGCATCGCACAAGCGAAAAAGTTATTGGCCGAGGCGGGTTTTAGCGCGGACAAGCCGCTGAAGGCAGAGCTGCTGTACAACACACAACAAGATCATCTAAAAATAGCTATCGCGCTAAGCTCGATGTGGAAAAAGAATCTAGGCGCGCAAGTTACCATGCGTAACCAAGAGTGGAAGACGTTAATTCAGACAGAGCATAGCGGTGATTTCCAACTGGCTCGCCAGTCTTGGCTCGCCGATTACGATGCGCCGCCGACGTTCTTAAATAATTTTATGACGGGGAATACGCAAAACGACGGGAAATACAGTAATACTGCTTACGATAAACTCGTCAACGCAGCGGCGGCTGAGACCGACCCGGCCAAAGCCAGAGCCGACTATCAGCAGGCGTTGGATATTCTCAGCAAGGAGGTCCCGGCGATCCCCTTATACTATTATGTACAAAATAACTTAGTTAAACCCTGGGTGGGGGGCGTTTCAGTCACCCGCTTAGGGTTCTATAAAACGCAGGATATGTATATTCGCAAGCACTAAGTGAAAAAGGCCATGTGTACGTTGCACATGGCCTACAGATTATTCCTTATCTTCGCCGACATAACGCTCTTTCGCGTCTTCCGCATCTTGGCGGGTAGAATGCTGGCTAATCAGGGTATCGGGGTAGGGATGATCGGCCCTGAGCTCATAGTGACCTACTTTGTCCACGCCTTGACCATCTGAAACCTCAATAATCCATGCTTTACGGGGATACGGGGGATGACCTGCCATAACTCGCCTCCTAGATAGCTTACTCTATGATTATCTTTCATTTTTTACTTAATAAAGTGTAGACAAGCTTATCCGTTATGCAAGTGAAGAGATGAGCTTGGGGTAACGTTCACCAACAGATTCAGGTATACTGACGCCATTTTATTGCTGAGTGCAAGGAGTCAGAAATGACGACCATTCCAGTCATTACTATCGATGGGCCGAGCGGGGCGGGTAAAGGTACGCTGTGTAAGGTATTAGCCGAGCAGCTAGGCTGGCACCTGTTGGATTCAGGCGCAATCTACCGTGTCTTAGCGTTAGCCGCGCTCCACCATCATGTTGATATCGCGCATGAAGAGGCGCTAGTTCCTCTTGCGGCGCACCTCGATGTGAAATTTATCGTCGACGAGAACCGTACTCAAGTCGTTTTAGAAGGCGAAGAGGTGACTGCGGCGATCCGCACGCAAGACGTGAGTAATACCGCCTCGAAAGTGGCTGCATTCCCTCGCGTGCGCGAGGCATTATTACGTAGGCAGCGCAACTTTCGTGAATTACCAGGCTTGATTGCCGATGGACGAGATATGGGAACGGTTGTATTTCCAGATGCGCCAGTAAAAATTTTCCTTGATGCAAGTGCCGAAGAGCGTGCCGAACGTCGTCGCCAGCAGTTGCAGCAAGCAGGCGTAGATGTTAACTTTGCGCAACTTTTAGCGGAGACGGTAGAGCGTGATGACCGCGACCGTAATCGTGCCGTTGCGCCATTAGTCGCGGCGGGCGATGCCTTAGTTATTGATTCTACGGGAATTGATATCGAAGAAGTGACGGCGATAGCTCTTGAATATATTCAGAAAAAATTGCCTAACTTCAGCGCATAAGTGTGCTAAAATAAAAAGAATGCTGTAGCTTCATTCCATGGATGGTGTGAAGAATGTTAAACAACCCCATTAGACATGAAGTCCAATGGACGTTAAATTGAAGAATCCTAAGATTATCAATATGACTGAATCTTTTGCTCAACTATTTGAAGAATCCCTGAAAGAAATCGAAACCCGTCCGGGTTCCATCGTTCGTGGCGTTGTTGTCTCTATCGACAAAGACGTCGTCCTAGTTGATGCGGGCCTGAAATCTGAATCTGCAATTCCTGCAGAGCAGTTCAAGAACGCAGCTGGCGAACTGGAAATCCAGGTAGGCGACGAAGTTGACGTTGCGCTGGACGCAGTAGAAGACGGCTTCGGTGAAACCCTGCTGTCCCGTGAGAAAGCTAAGCGTCACGAAGCTTGGATCACGCTGGAAAAAGCTTACGAAGATGCTGAAACTGTTACCGGTATTATCAACGGCAAAGTCAAGGGCGGCTTCACTGTTGAGCTAAACGGTATCCGTGCGTTCCTGCCAGGTTCACTGGTTGACGTACGTCCGGTTCGCGACACTCTGCACCTTGAAGGCAAAGAGTTAGAATTTAAAGTCATCAAACTGGATCAGAAACGTAACAACGTCGTGGTTTCTCGCCGCGCGGTGATCGAGTCTGAGAACAGTGCAGAACGTGATCAACTGCTAGAAAACCTGCAAGAAGGCATGGAAGTTAAAGGTATCGTTAAGAACCTGACTGACTACGGTGCATTCGTTGATCTGGGCGGCGTTGACGGCCTACTGCACATCACTGATATGGCTTGGAAACGCGTTAAGCACCCAAGCGAGATCGTGAATGTTGGTGACGAAATCAATGTTAAAGTCCTGAAGTTCGACCGTGAGCGTACTCGCGTATCATTAGGTCTGAAACAACTGGGCGAAGATCCATGGGTTGCTATCGCTAAGCGTTACCCAGAAAGCACCAAGCTGACGGGTCGTGTAACTAACCTGACTGATTACGGCTGCTTCGTAGAAATCGAAGAAGGCGTTGAAGGTCTGGTACACGTTTCTGAAATGGATTGGACCAACAAAAACATCCACCCATCTAAAGTTGTAAACGTAGGTGATGTGGTTGAAGTCATGGTTCTGGACATCGATGAAGAGCGTCGTCGTATCTCCCTGGGTCTGAAGCAATGTAAATCTAACCCATGGCAGCACTTCGCAGAAACTCACAACAAAGGCGATCGCGTTGAAGGTAAAATCAAGTCAATCACTGACTTCGGTATCTTCATCGGTCTGGACGGCGGAATCGATGGTCTGGTTCACCTGTCTGACATTTCTTGGAACGCAACTGGCGAAGAAGCCGTTCGTGAATACAAGAAAGGCGACGAAATTGCTGCAGTAGTTCTGCAAGTCGATGCTGAGCGTGAGCGTATCTCTTTAGGCGTGAAACAACTTGCTGAAGATCCATTCAACAACTACGTTGCGCTGAACAAGAAAGGCGTTATCGTTAACGGTAAAGTGACTGCAGTCGACGCTAAAGGCGCAACTGTTGAACTGGCTGACGGTGTTGAAGGTTACTTACGCGCTTCAGAAGCTTCACGCTACCGCGTTGAAGATGCAACTCTGGTTCTGAACGTTGGTGATGACGTGGAAGCGAAATTCACCGGTGTTGACCGTAAAAACCGTGTTGTAACCCTGTCTGTACGTGCTAAAGACGAAGCTGACGAGAAAGATGCAGTTGCTGCTGTGAACAACAAGCAACAAGACGAAAGCAACTTCTCTAACGCAATGGCTGAAGCATTTAAAGCAGCTAAAGGCGAGTAATTGCCGAAAGGGGGATGGTGACATCCCCCCAACTAGCCAAGGGTGTTTTCACTCTTGGCTTTTTTTAAAACTGTCTTTCTTTACAGGATATTTCCGGAGGATTAATGACTAAATCTGAATTGATTGAACGCCTCGCAGCCCAGCAGACTCAAATCCCTGCAAAAGCTGTTGAAGATGCTGTTAAAGAGATGCTGGAATATATGGCTTCCACCTTAGCGCAGGGTGACCGTATCGAAATACGGGGTTTTGGTAGTTTCTCACTCCATTACCGTGCTCCACGCGTAGGGCGTAACCCGAAGACTGGCGAGAAAGTGGAACTGGAAGGTAAGTACGTGCCACATTTCAAACCAGGAAAAGAGCTTCGCGATAGAGCCAACCTTTCTAGCTAAGAAGTGCAGTTTTAAAAAAAGACGGTATCGTTAGATATCGTTTTTCATTTATACGACCCACATATTTTTTGCCCTTTCTTTTTTATCGCTCGACAATCCCCGTAGCGGCTCGCATTCTCTCCAATCAGTAAACCTATTACTGCATTATTCCCTTACAGTATCTCGCTTTGAGCGGTGATATTATGCAGACTATTCCTTATGCTTGGCTATTGATTGCCGCGTGTTTCCCGCTGCTATTTATTCCACAGATTGTTAGCCTTCCAGTCCTCAGCACAGTATTACTTCTAGCATTGCTGTTGTTGATCACGAGATCTAAATATCTGCACTATTATGGCGTAGCGCTATTCTTTTTCTTTATTAGCCAGTTTACCGCCCACGGGCTGGTATCCACGATCACCGCGTGGAGCGAACGTACGGTCAGCGCCGAAGTAAGAGTGAGTGAAGTTCAGGAATTAAATGGCCGGATTAGGGTCAGCCTGACTAAGGTTGAAGGTCAATGGCGATTTCCTGTCTATGACGTATGGATCGGTAACATCGACGCTAGTCAGTACTGTCTGGGGCAGCATTGGCTAATGCGCTTACGTTTACGTCCCGTGCATAGCCTATTGAACGAGGGGGGCTATGATAGCCAGCGTAACGCGCTGGCGAAGGACACGCCGTTCACCGGTAAAATACACCGTCAGCAGCTACTGGACCCAACTTGCTCGGTGCGCCATCGCCTTGAGCAGGCCTTTGTGCGACGTAGCGCTAGCTCTCCGTGGCAGGGCATCTCGCGGGCATTGGTCTTTGGGTTGCGGGACAGGATCCCGCCAGAGGTCAATACACTGTTTCGGGAAACGGGTATCGGACATCTAATGGCGATATCCGGCATGCATGTAGGGCTTATCTTCTTACTCACTCGTCGCATAATAAAATGGGTACAGCTATTGTTTCCGGATAGGTTCTCGCGGGCAGGCGGGCTCGAGGCAATAAGTTGGCTAGCCAGTGCTGGCTACTGTTTACTCTCTGGTGCCCAACCTTCGGCTCTACGCGCGCTATTCGCCTTAACCTTCTGGCTGGTGGCTAAGCGATTTGCTCTAAATCTTTCCAGTTTTCATATTCTCTTACTCTGCGTGGCTAGCCTCTTGGCGACCAATCCACTGATGATCCTCTCCGATAGCTTATGGCTCTCGGTACTCGCCGTTTTAGCGTTACTGATCTGGTATCGTTGGTTTCCTTTACCCCCGGCGTATCGTCAAGCTAAACGCTACGCGATTATTCGTCTAGTACATCTGCAGCTAGGGATTATGGTTTTACTCTTACCGATTCAGATTTTTTTCTTTCACGGTACCAGCCTTGCTGCTTTAGGGGCTAACCTAGTGGCTATTCCTATCGTCAGTCTAGGCCTATTACCGTTAGCGCTACTGCTTGCCATACCGTGGCCCGATCTGCTCTACAGTAGCTTGCTATTACTCCACGACGCGCTCTTTCGTTGTCTCTTCGCACTGCTCGGCCTACAAAAAGAGGGGTGGGTATTTCTTCCTGCCGCGCCACAGGTTGCCTGTCTACTCTGGGGTGGGTTATTTATTGGCCGTTTTTATCTCTGGCGGTCCTCGCCCTTGAGTCTCTGCGCACTCCTTATCAGTCTGGCGAGTTGGCGTGTTCAGCCCTCGGAGATCCTGTGGCGGGTAGATATGTTAGACGTCGGACATGGCTTAGCGATGGTGATCAGTCAACGAGGGGAAGGTCTTATCTACGATACAGGCAACCGCTGGCAGGTGGGGGATGCAGGCGAGCGTATTATCGTCCCTTGGCTGATTGACCAGGGGATAACGCCGGTTATGGCGGTGATTAGCCATCGCCATAGCGATCATAGTGGTGGCCTGGCGAGTATCAAAACAATTTGGCCACAGCTAGTGGTGAGGACGTCCTACCGTTATCCCGGGGCCTTAGCTTGTCGACGTGGGGATCACTGGCAATGGGGGCGATTAGCCATTCAGGTGCTCTGGCCGGAGCAATTTCCAACGGCCGGACAAAATAATGATTCCTGCGTACTGTACATCAGCGATGGTCGACATCATCTCCTGCTTACCGGTGATCTTGAAAAGAAGGCGGAGCAAAGGCTTGTTGAGTTAGTCGGCCAGACACTACCTGTCGATTGGCTACAGGTACCTCACCACGGTAGCCGAACCTCCTCTAGTCCCTTATTACTCAGGACACTGCGGCCTAATATTGCAATTGCCTCCGTGGCCCGCTACAACGCGTGGCGCTTACCCGCAACAAATGTCGTGAAACGCTATCAACAGCAGGGTATTCAATGGCTTGATACGGCACAGGCCGGACAGATATCGATTAGGGTCACCGCTGGGAATAGTGAGATTTTACAATTACGTGATCAAATTTCACCCCGATGGTACCATCAATGGTTTGGTGTAAAACCTGATTACGGGTAAACTACCCTTCGATGTTAAAAAACGTGAAGAAATAATGCACTTAGACAAAGATCTCTCAACGTGGCAGACGTTCCGTCGTCTCTGGCCAATGATAGCCCCCCATAAAGCAGGCCTGTTTATTGCTGCGATTGCTCTGATTATTAATGCAGCAGGGGACACTTTGATGTTATCGCTGCTCAAACCCCTACTCGATGATGGGTTTGGTAAAGCCGATAAATCAGTCTTGCTCTGGATGCCCTTAGCCGTAATCGGCCTCATGTTGATCCGTGGGGTAACAAGTTATGCGTCTAGCTACTGCATCTCTTGGGTATCGGGAAATGTGGTAATGGGAATGCGCCGCAGTTTATTTGCCCATATGATGAGCATGCCGGTCTCTTTCTTCGATCAGCAATCGACCGGAACGCTTTTATCAAGAATAACCTACGATTCTGAACAGGTCGCCTCGTCGTCATCTAGCGCATTAGTGACGGTGGTTAGAGAGGGCGCATCGATCATCGGTTTATTCATCATGATGTTTTACTACAGCTGGCAATTATCGCTGATCCTAATCCTGCTTGCGCCGATCGTCTCGTTTACTATCCGACTGGTTTCTAAGCGTTTTAGAAATATCAGTAAGACGATGCAAAACACGATGGGTGAGGTGACAACCAGCGCTGAGCAAATGCTTAAGGGCCATAAGGAAGTATTGATCTTCGGTGGGCAAGAGATCGAAGCCCAACGCTTTGCCACGGTCAGTAATCGTATGCGTCAACAAGGGATGAAACTGGTTAGCGCGTCTTCTATCTCCGACCCGATTATCCAACTTATTGCCTCGCTCGCCCTTGCGTTCATCCTGTATGCGGCCAGTTATCCAGCGGTAATGGATACGCTAACGGCGGGAACGATTACGGTAGTCTTCTCCTCCATGATCGCCTTAATGCGTCCGCTTAAGTCACTGACTAACGTAAACGCCCAGTTTCAACGCGGGATGGCAGCCTGCCAGACGCTGTTCAGTATTCTCGATGCCGAGCAAGAAGTCGATAATGGACAACGTTCTGTCGAACGCATGCAGGGCGATATTGAGTTTCGTAACGTCACCTTTACCTATCCGGGTCGCGAAACGCCAGCGTTAAAAAATATTAACTTAACGCTTCCGGCAGGAAAAACCGTGGCACTAGTGGGACGTTCTGGCTCGGGTAAATCGACGTTGGCCAGTTTATTGACGCGTTTTTATGATATTCAGTCAGGACAGATCCTGCTAGATGGCCATGAAATTAATGATTATAAGCTGCAAGCTTTGCGTAATCAGGTCGCGTTAGTGTCGCAAAATGTTCACCTATTTAACGATACCATCGCTAATAACATCGCCTATGCACGTACCGATCAATACAGTCGTCAAGATATCGAAAACGTTGCGGAAATGGCCCACGCGATGGACTTTATTGCGCGGATGGATAACGGTCTCGATACTGTAATCGGTGAGAATGGCGTCTTATTATCCGGCGGCCAGCGTCAGCGTATCGCGATAGCACGAGCGCTACTTCGCGATAGCCCGGTACTGATCTTGGACGAAGCAACATCTGCCTTAGACACAGAATCGGAACGCGCGATTCAATCTGCCTTAGATGAGCTACAGCGGAATCGTACCTCATTGGTTATTGCGCACCGCCTATCGACAATCGAAAAGGCGGATATGATTGTGGTCGTTGAGGATGGACAAATCATCGAACGTGGCACACACCAAGAGCTGCTGGCTCAAGCGGGTGCCTACGCTCAACTGCATCGTATTCAGTTCGGCCAATGATCGCGCGCCTGTGGAGCGGAGAGTCGGGAGCATGGCGACTTTTGCTGCCACTCTCTTGGCTGTATGGAGCGATCACTGCCGCCATTCGCTTCAGCTATCGCTGCGGGCTGAAAAAAAGATGGAAGGCACCAGTGCCGGTGGTCGTGGTCGGGAATCTGACCGCAGGGGGCAATGGTAAAACGCCGGTAGTGATCTGGTTGGTTGAACAACTCAAACAACGCGGTATTCGTCCGGCGGTCGTCTCGCGGGGGTATGGGGGTAAGTCAGAGCACTACCCCTTAGTACTCGACGCGACGACCTCTGCACAGCAAGCGGGGGATGAGCCAGTACTGATCTTCCAACGTACAGGAGTGCCCGTCGCGGTTGCGCCTAAACGCCGTGCGGCAATCAGCGCGCTGTTGCAGGCTCACAACGATATTTCAGTCATTATTACCGACGATGGATTGCAGCATTACGCGCTACAGCGCGATGTGGAAATCGTCGTTATCGACGGTGAAAGACGTTTCGGTAACGGCTGGTGGCTTCCGGCGGGTCCTATGCGTGAGAGGCCCTCGCGCTTAAAGAGCGTTGATGCGGTGATCACCAATGGCGGTGAGGCACAACAGGGCGAAATTCCGATGCGCCTGCGACCGGGAGTGTGGACGAATCTTGTCACGGGTCTACCACTTCCCCTGGCAGCCTTAGCGAATCGATCGTCCGTCGCCTTAGCGGGTATCGGCCATCCACCGCGTTTTTTCTCGACCCTACGCGCTCAAGGGATCACTCCTGAGCGCGAATATGCGTTTGCCGACCACCATGCCTATACTCTCGAGGAGCTTTCCGGTTTGGCAGATTCCTCGCAGGCATTACTGATGACGGAAAAAGACGCGGTAAAATGCCAGTATTTTGCGTTAGAGAATTGGTGGTACTTACCAATCGATGCACAGCTTCCGTCGGCGGATGCGCAGCGGCTGCTCGACAAGATTATTGCTTTATTGCCTACTGCTCCTCAAGGGACGTCCCTGTAGCAGTCAACGTTATTTATTTGGAGGTCTTATGGATCATCGTTTAGCTGGTATCGTCGCTTGTCCCGTTTGTCACGGTAAACTCGACTACCATCCGCAGGAACAAGAATTAATCTGTAAACCAGATGGGCTGGCCTTCCCTATCCAAGAGGGCATTCCAGTACTGTTGGAGAATGAAGCGCGCAGCTTAACTGCGGACGAGAGCTAACAATGAGCTTTGTCGTCATCATTCCGGCTCGCTACGCCTCCTCACGGCTGCCCGGTAAGCCCTTGGCGGATATCCATGGTCAGCCAATGATCCTCCACGTTCTAAACCAAGCGCTGGCAGCGGGGGCTGATCGGGTCATCGTCGCCACTGATCACGAGCAGGTTGCAGCGGTGGTAAATGCGGCAGGCGGTGAAGTCTGTATGACGCGGGCGGATCACCAATCGGGTACAGAACGATTGGCAGAGGTGATTGAAAAATATCGTTTCGATGATTCGACCATCATCGTCAATGTGCAGGGGGATGAGCCGTTGATCCCGCCTGTCATTATCAAACAGGTTGCAGATAACTTGGCTAAGGCGGATTGTGGCATGGCGACGCTTTCTGCGCCAATCACTGAGGCACACGAAGCCTTTAATCCGAACGCCGTGAAAGTGGTGACGGATAAACAGGGCTATGCGCTGTATTTCTCCAGAGCGACGATTCCTTGGGATCGCGAGCGATTTGCTCACTCTCAAGCGACCATTGGCGACCATTTTCAACGCCATCTCGGTATCTATGCTTATCGGGCCGGCTTTATCCGCCGCTACATTAGCTGGGAACCTTGCCCGCTCGAACAGTGCGAGCTGCTTGAGCAGTTACGGGTACTGTGGAATGGTGAACGTATTCACGTCGCCCCAGCGGCAGCGATCCCTGCTGTCGGCGTCGATACAGCAGAAGATCTGCAAAGAGTCAGAGACGTCTTGCGTTAATCCTGCGGTTAGCCTGAATAGGCTAACCGCGAATTAGCCATTGCCAAAGCCTACCCAAACTCTCGTACCACGCACGTTCACTATGTCCAAGCCAGAAAGGTGACGGCATGATCCGCTCCCAACTATTCAGCGGCGAGTGGATAGCAAGCTGATTGGCGGGTGCCGGGATCGGCGACAACCCTTGTTCAGTAAAAAAGCCTAAGGCTCTAGGAAGATGATTGGCTGAGGTCACTAAGATAAAGGGTCGGTTTCCTAGTCGCTGTTTAACGGCTATCGCTTCTTGGCGCGTGTCGCGAGGCGATTCAAGGGTAACCAGCTTGTCGGCAGGAACCCCGAGCGTCTGCGCGACTTGCGCGGCAACACTAGCACTGCTGCGCGGATTATCCGCTGCTGCCGCACCGGTAAAGACCAGTTGCGCGGTAGGATTCATCCGCCATTGACGTACCCCTTCCGCGACCCTAGGTAAGCTATTGCCGAGTAAGTTAGAACTCGGGGCCCACTGTGGATTATAAGTGTAACCGCCACCGAGCACGACGATCGCCGCGACCGTAGAGGGGTGGTTAAGCGTAGGATACTGATCTTCGAACGGCGCGAGTAAACGATCGGCAACCGGCTGCACACTCAATAACAGCAATAGTAACCAAGCGCCCGTTAGGCAGTACTTAGCCAGTCGTTGACGCGCAGTAAACCAGAGCAAGAATAGCCCAATACCTAGCACCAATAATAGGAAAGGTAAGGGTAATAGCAGGCCACCGATTAATTTTTTTAACGCAAATAACATAGTTAGCACCGAATTGAACGAAAAAACAGCACCCAGCACCGGATTCTGCAGGGAATAGCTCCATTCATCCTAGAGCTGTGACAAAATAGCATATTTCTTCTGTCGTTAATGCGGAGTACCAGTATGATGGATCGAAACTTTGATGATTTGGCCGAACGCTTCGCCCAAAACATCTATGGCACCCTTAAGGGGCGCATACGACAGATTATTCTGTGGGAAGAGCTGGAAAAGATCCTTGTGACGTTCCCTAACGCTCCGTTAACGATCCTTGATGCAGGGGGCGGTATCGGACAGATTTCAGCCGGATTAGCCGAGCGTGGGCATCAGGTAACCTTATGTGATGTCTCCGAACAAATGCTACAGCGCGCCACGCAGCACGCACAACAACAGGGCGTAGCCACGCAGATGACGTTCATTCAGACGAGCGCTCAGCAGATAGGTGAACAGTTAGAGCAGCCGGTCGATCTAGTCTTATTCCATGCCGTACTGGAATGGGTGGCTGAGCCGGAGAAAACGCTCGCTGCTTTATTCGACACCCTATCACCGGGCGGCGTGTTATCATTGATGTTTTACAATCTTCATGGCCTAACGCTGCAGAATTTAACCTTAGGGAACTTCGGCTACCTCAAAGCACACATGAAGAAGCGGAAGAAAAAAACGCTTTCGCCCGATTATCCGAGAGACCCTGCAGAGGTTGACCAATGGCTGCGTAACGTTGGTTTCCAAATTGAAGACAAAGCAGGGATCCGTGTTTTTAGTGACTTCATCCGCGATCTTCCGCCTTCGGCCAATGGCGAAGAGGGGATTATAGAAATGGAACGGCGTTACTGTCGTCAGGAACCTTTTATGAGTTTAGGGCGTTACATTCACGTCACGGCACGTAAGCCCGCAATAAAGGATGAGCTATGAGTGATTATACCCAGACCATACCTGAATTAGTGTCGTGGGCCCGTAAAAGTGACTTTGCTATCTCTCTGCCTGTAGAGCGATTAGCGTTTCTGCTGGCAATCGCGACGCTCAATGGTGAGCGAGTTGAAGGTGAGCTAACCGAATCCGAACTTTTAGATGCCTTTAAGCACGTAAGTGCGGTCTTTGAGCAAAGCCCGGAGACGGTAGATCTGCGCGGGAATAATGCGATTAATGACATGGTTAAACAGCGCATCCTTAACCGCTTTACCTCAGAGCAAGCGGAAGGCTATGCGATCTATCGCCTCACCCCTTTGGCGATTGGCATCACTGATTACTACGTCCGACAAAAAGAATTTTCTACCTTACGTCTATCGATGCAGCTCTCGATTGTCGGTAACGAACTAAAGCGTGCCGCGGATGATGCCCATCAAGATGGCGACCAGTTCCATTGGCATCGGAATGTCTTCGCACCGCTTAAGTATTCGGTCGCCGAGATCTTCGATAGTATCGACCTGACACAGCGGCAGATGGACGAGCAGCAGCAGCAAATCAAGCAAGAGATCGCCGATCTATTAAATAAAGACTGGCGAGCGGCTATCTCCAGTTGTGAGGTCTTACTCTCCGAGACTTCGGGCACGCTGCGGGAATTACAAGATACCTTGGAGGCCGCAGGGGACACACTGCAGACTCATTTGTTGGTGATACAAGAGTCGATTTATGGTATTCCTGACCTGGCCTATATCGATAAGCTTGTCTTCGAACTACAACATAAACTCGATCGCATCATCAGTTGGGGCCAACAGGCGATAGACTTATGGATAGGCTACGACCGCCACGTCCACAAGTTTATCCGTACCGCCATCGATCTCGATAAAAACCGCGTTTTTGCTCAACGCTTACGGCAGTCGGTGCAGAACTATTTCGACGCGCCTTGGGCGTTAACCCATAGTAGCGCAGAGCGCCTTTACGATACGCGCGACGATGAGATGACCCTGCGTAACGATGACGTGATGGGCGAACTCCCTCCTGAGCTGGAATTTGAAGAGTTTAATGAAATACGCGAACAACTTGCCGCGATGATAGAGCACGCCTTGCAGGCTTACCGACGTGACGGGCAACCGCTTAATCTTGCCGACGTCATGAGGCTTTATCTCGCACAATACCCACGCGCCCGCCATTTTGATCTGGCACGAATCGTCGTCGACCAAGCGGTGCAGCTGGGTGTTTCTGAAGCCGATTTAGCAGGGCTTCCTGCTGAATGGCAAACTATTAACGAATATGGAGCTAAGGTGCAGGCACATGTCATCGACAAATATTGAACAAGTGATGCCAGTCAAATTGGCACAGGCGCTCGCTAACCCATTATTTCCAGCCTTAGACAGCCAACTGCGCGCCGGTCGCCATATTAGTCTTGAGGATCTTGATCAACATGCGTTGTTGATGGACTTTGAGCACGAGCTCGCGGAATTTTACGCTCGCTATCATGTGGAGTTAGTTCGCGCACCGGAAGGCTTCTTTTATCTACGTCCCCGTTCGACGACCCTAATTGCGCGTTCGGTACTCTCAGAGTTGGATATGATGGTCGGCAAAATCCTCTGCTACCTCTACCTCAGCCCGGAACGGCTTGCGAACGAAGGAATTTTTACCTTCCAAGAATTGTATGACGAGTTGCTCAGTTTGGCAGACGAAAGCAAGCTACTGCGTTTCGTTAATCAACGCTCCACCGGCTCCGATATCGACAGAGCCAAACTTCTCGATAAGGTACGCTCCTCCTTAAACCGCCTTCGTCGCTTAGGCATGGTCTGGTTTATGGCGAATGACAGCAGTAAATTTAGGATTAAAGAGTCTGTATTTCGCTTCGGTGCCGAGGTGCGTAGCGGCGACGATCCACGCGAAGCGCAGCTACGTTTGATTCGTGATGGGGAGGCGGTCGATCTCGAAACCCGTGCCGCCCTCACTGAAGAAGAACAAGACAGTGCAAATGATGACGCAGCCGAGGGGCTACAAGAAGGTGATGACGCATGATTGAACGTGGAAAGTTTCGTTCGCTTACCCTAATTAACTGGAACGGTTTTTTTGCTAGGACCTTTGACTTAGATGAACTGGTAACGACCTTATCCGGCGGTAATGGTGCCGGTAAATCGACGACGATGGCGGCATTTATCACCGCATTGATCCCCGATCTGACCCTGCTTCACTTTCGTAACACCACAGAAGCCGGTGCCACCAGTGGTTCGCGAGATAAAGGCCTACACGGTAAGCTTCGCCCTGGGGTTTGCTATGCCGCACTCGATGTCGTCAACTCCCGCGGACAACGCTCGCTGGTCGGCGTTCGCCTGCAACAAGTTGCAGGGCGTGACAAGAAAGTCGATATTAAACCGTTCAGCATCCACGATGTGCCGGAAGACACTCTGCCGACTGACCTGTTAACGGAAGTGTTGAATAGTCGTCAAGCCAAGGTGCGCCCGCTTAGCGAAGTCAAAGAGCGATTAGACGCACAAGAGATTATGAGCTTTAAGGCATATAGCTCGGTCACCGACTATCACAGCATGATGTTCGATCACGGCATCGTTCCTCGCCGATTAAGAAGTCAAAGTGATCGGAGTAAGTTCTATCGATTGATTGAAGCCTCATTATACGGCGGGATCTCGAGTACCATCACCCGCTCCCTGCGTGACTACTTATTACCGGAAAACGGCGGCGTGCGTAAGGCCTTCCAAGATATGGAAGGGGCGTTACGTGAAAACCGGATGACGCTCGAAGCCATTCGCGTCACGCAAGCTGATCGCAGCCTCTTTAAACATCTGATCACGGAATCGACACAGTACGTTGCCTCCGACTATATGCGGCATGCTAACGATCGTCGTATTAATTTGGACGGGGCGATTGCGCTACGTCAGGAGTTATTAAGCGGCCGTCATCAGCTCAAGACCGAACAGTTCCGACATGTCGAAATGGCGCGCGAGCTTGCGGAACATGTTGGCGCGGAAGGGGACCTAGAAGGTGAATACCAAGCGGCCAGCGACCATCTTACCGTGGTACAGAACGCCGTCCGCCAGCAGGAAAAGATCGAGCGTTACGAGAACGAGATCGAAGAGCTTTCCTACCGCCTAGAAGAGCAGCACGAGGTGGTGGCTGAAGCGCAAGAGATCAACGAAGCGCAGCAGGCCGACGTCGAGGCATCTGAAGTCGAGGTTGACGAACTAAAAAGCCAGCTGGCGAATTTCCAGCAAGCGCTGGATGTACAGCAAACGCGAGCCATACAATATCAACAAGCCGTGAAAGCGCTACAGCGAGCGAAAGACGTCTGTCATCTTGACGACCTCGCTCCTGAGAACGCCGCAGAGTGGCAGGCGCGTTTTCAAGCCCGCGATGAGGAGGCGACTGAGCTATTACTGAATCTTGAACAAAAGCTCAGCATGGCACAGGCGGCTCATAGCCAATTTAACCAAGCTTTAGAGCTGGTTCAACAGATCAGCGGTCCTGTGAATCGTGGAGACGCTTGGCAGGTTGGTCGAGAAGCACTCCGTGAGGCACAGCAGCAGCGCCATCTTGCGGATCAGCTACCAGGCTTACGCTTACGTCTCTCAGAACTCGAACAGCGTTTACGCGAGCAGCACGATGCTGAGCGACTACTAGCGGAATTCTGTAAGCGTCAAGGTCAGGAGTTCGAGGCAGACGATCTGGAAGATCTCCACCGCGAATATGAAGCGCGTATCGAACAGCTCGGTGCAGGGGTGGACGAAGCGAGTGAGCAGCGCCTACTTCATCGCCAAACATTGGATCAGATCCGTGAGAAAATCAGCGCGCTGACCAATCGTGCGCCGCACTGGTTAGCGGCTCAGGAGATCTTGACTCAGCTAAGCGAACAGACCGGCCAGCTCTTTACGCAAAGCAGTCAGGTCACCGAGTATATGCAATACCTGCTTGAGCGTGAGCGGGAAACTACCGTCGAACGTGATGAAGTGGCGAGCCGCAGACGTCAAGTCGAGCAGCAAATTGAACGCTTGAGCCAGCCTGGCGGTGCAGAAGATAGCCGCTTAAACCATCTCGCTGAGAAATTTGGTGGGGTGCTGCTTTCAGAGATTTACGACGATGTGACCTTGGAAGACGCGCCTTATTTCTCAGCGCTATACGGTCCTTCACGGCACGCGATCGTGGTACCTGAGCTCGCGCCGGTTCAAGCCCTGTTAGCCGATTTAGAAGACTGTCCGGAAGACCTCTATTTAATCGAAGGGGACCCACAATCCTTCGACGATAGCGTCTTTAGTGTCGAAGAGCTAAATCAGGCGGTTGTCGTCAAAATCGCCGATCGTCAGTGGCGTTACTCACGCTTCCCGAAAGTGCCACTCTTTGGCCGCGCGGCGCGCGAGAATCAACTCGAACTGCTCTCTAAGGAGCGGGAGGTGTTGAGCGAAAAATACGCGACGCTCTCCTTCGACGTACAGAAGACGCAGCGGCTGCATCAATCTTTCAGTCGTTTCATTGGTAGCCACCTCGCGATTGCCTTTGAGGAGGATCCTGAAGCCCAGATCCGCCAGCTGACGACGCGTCGTACCGATATTGAGCGTGCGGTGGCGAACCATGAAGCGAATACTCAACAGCAGCGTCAACAGTTTGAAATGGCGCGTGAAGGGGTAGCACAATTAAACCGCTTACTGCCGCGCGTTAATTTACTCTTAGACGATACATTAAGCGATCGCTGCGACGAGCTGCGCGAACAGGTCGAAGAAGCACAAGAGGCCGCTCGGTTCCTGCATCAATTTGGTCAGAAGCTCGCTAAGCTGGAGCCAATGATCGCGGTGCTGCAAAGTGATCCTGAGCAGCATCAGCAGCTGCAAGAGGATTATCATACTGCGCAGCAGCGCCAGCGTGACTATCGCCAGCAAGCCTTTGCGCTTACCGAAGTCGTGCAGCGTCGGGCGCACTTCAATTACGCTGAAGCAGAAGGGATGCTGGATGGTAATAGCGATCTGACACAGAAACTTCGCAAGCAGCTAGAGCACGCGGAAAGCGAACGTGCGCAGTTGCGTGATCGTCTGCGTCAACATCAGCAGCAATTAACCCAAAGTAGCCAGCTGTTGGCCTCGCTGAAAAGTGCCTACGACGCGAAGCGCGATATGCTGTCAGAATTGCAGCAAGAGATGCAAGCGCTTGGCGCGAAAGCCGATCCCCATGCCGAGCTACAAGCCAAAGCGTTACGCGACTCGCTCTATCATCAACTTAGCCACAACCGCGCGCGTCGCCATCAGTTAGAAAAACAACTGACATTCTGCGAAGCGGAAATGGATAGCCTGCAAAAACGCCTACGTAAGGTAGAGCGTGACTATGGACAGAGCCGTAACCAAGTGGTGACCGCCAAGACTGGATGGTGCACGGTTCTACGCTTAGTCAAAGAGAACGGCTTGGAGCGTCGTCTTCATCGTCGAGAGTTGGCGTATCTAGGGGGCGACGAGCTACGTTCGATGTCGGATAAGGCGCTTGGTGCGCTACGTCTCGCGGTGGCGGACAACGAGCACTTGCGTGACGTGTTACGCCTGTCGGAAGAGCCACGTTATCCAGAGCGTAAAGTACGCTTCTTTATTGCAGTCTATCAGCACCTTCGTGAGCGTATTCGCCAAGATATCATCCGTACCGACGACCCGATCGAAGCTATCGAACAGATGGAGATCGAACTTAATCGTCTCACGGAGGAGCTGACCTCACGCGAGCAGACGCTTGCGATCAGCGCGCGCAGTGCAGCGAATATTATTCGCAAAACAATCCAGCGCGAACAGACGCGTATTCGCCAGCTAAACCAAGGGTTACAAGCGGTTAAATTCGGACAGGTCAATAGCGTACGGTTAAATGTTAATGTCCGTGAAGCCCACTCCATCCTGCTGGAGACGCTTGCCCAGGACCATGAGCAGCACCAGGATTTATTTAATAGCCAACGCCTGACCTTCTCTGAGGCCTTAGCAAAACTCTATCAACGCCTTAACCCGCATATCGATCTTGGCAGCCGGACTGCACAGGTGATCGGGGAAGAATTACTGGATTACCGTAACTACCTGGAGATGGAAGTCGAAGTCAACCGGGGATCGGATGGCTGGTTACGGGCAGAAAGTGGCGCGCTATCGACGGGCGAGGCGATCGGTACTGGTATGTCTATCTTGGTAATGGTCGTTCAGAGCTGGGAAGATGAATCTCGCCGGTTAAGAGGGAAGGATATCTCTCCTTGTCGCTTACTGTTCCTCGATGAGGCGGCGCGGCTCGATGCGCGCTCCATTGCTACGCTCTTTGAGTTATGTGAACGGTTGGAAATGCAACTGGTGATCGCGGCCCCTGAAAATATCAGCCCGGAAAAAGGCACCACCTATAAGCTGATGCGTAAAGTGGTTAACGATATTGAGCATGTGCATGTGGTTGGATTGAAAGGGTTTTCACCAGAAAATCCGGCTCAACAGCCAGCGGTCACTATCGATAGCGATCAGACGTAAAGCCAGACTGCTTTTCGATACTTAACTATTAAACGACATTTGTTACTAACAAATGTCGTTTTTTCGTTTACACTCATGAGAAGAAAATAATAAAAAACATTGAACTTTTTGGTGCGTGTCTAAACAAGGTAAGGAGTCAGGGATGTTTCTAAAGTGTTTTCAACTCAAACCAGTATTGCTCTTCGGCGGAATGTCGTTAGCGATCGGGAGTTCATGGGCGGCGCAGGCAGCTCCTGGACAGACGAGCTCACCTACCACACATACTAATACTCCTAGCCAGCGTATTTCCTCGGTCTATCAAGCGTTTCCTGCGGGCGTTTCGCCTTACTATGGGAGTTTGCTCACCTCGGTATACCGTCAGACTCATCAGCAACCGTTATGGACTGATCAAGAAGCCATTCATAGTTTCGAACAGCAACTTGCTGAAGTGGCACTATCAGGTGTACAACCACAATTCACGCGCTGGCTTTCGGTATTAACTCGAAACGACTTAACGAACGATGCGCGAGAAGTCGTATTATCAGACGCCCTATTAGGCTACCTACAATTTGTCAACGCTGCGCCTGCGCAAGGGGAGAGTTGGTTCTATGGGACCAATGGAGCTCGCCTTAGTGCACCAAGTTCTGCCCTGGTAAGTCGATGGCTGCAAGCGGTTAATCATGGCACGACGCGTTCGTTTATCGAGAGCTTACAGCCCCAGCACCCACAATATCGACCGATGCAAAAAGCACTAGTCGTTTTATTGGCGGACAACAAGCCCTGGCCAAAATTAGAATTAAACCGGACGATACGACCGGGTGAGAGTGATCCTGCCGTACCGCAATTACGACAAATGTTAATCAGAGCGGGATGGCTGAGCGAAGCCGATGCACAAGCCTCGATCCCTGCATCACCACCTCCCGCACAGCCAGTCGCATCCGATACGCAGGCGGTGACTGCGCCGCAACCACAAAGGATGCTTGCGCCATCACCGACTGCGGACAGTAGCCGTTCACCGGTAGCCAGTGGACCCGCTGAGGACATTTACTCCGATGCGCTGGTATCGGCGGTGAAGCGTTTTCAGCACTGGCAGGGGCTGACCGACGATGGCATTATCGGTTATAAGACTCGCGAATGGTTGAGTATTACGCCGCATCAACGTGCGACATTACTGGCACTCAATATCCAGCGTCTGCGTCTGCTCCCGGACGATATGCACAATGGCATCATGGTAAATATTGCTAACTACTCGCTAAATTATTATGTCGAGGGGAAAGCCATTTTGTCATCTCGCGTAATCGTGGGTCGTCCGAGTCGTAAAACGCCGCTGATGCGCAGTGCGCTGAATAGCGTGGTGCTCAATCCAACTTGGACGGTGCCGAATACCCTTATTCGTGAAGATCTTGTCCCGAAATTACGCAAGGACCCTAGTTATCTTGCTAAGCATAACTTCACGCTCTATTCAGGGTGGGGAGCCGATGCGGCAGCGGTGAACCCGACAAGCGTCAACTGGCAGACCGTTTCGGCCTCAGCGTTCCCGTATCGCGTACTGCAAGCGCCTGGACCACAAAACTCGTTAGGACGTTATAAGTTCAATATGCCAAGTTCTGATGCTATCTACCTGCATGACACGCCAAACCATGGCCTGTTCCAGCAGGATATTCGAGCGATCAGCTCCGGCTGTGTACGGGTGAATAAAGCGGCTCAGCTAGCGGGGTTATTGCTCAAGGACGTAGGCTGGGATCAAAGCCGTATAAGTTCGACCTTGGATAGCCGTACCACTCGACCTATCTCCATCCGCCATCGTATTCCCGTCAACCTCTATTACTTAACGGCATGGGTTAGCGAAGATGGGCAGGCGCAATTTAGAACTGACATCTATAATTATGATCAACTCGCGCGTGCAGGGTGGAGTTCTATCAGTAACGCCGAGAAGTTCTTGCTCTAAATTGCTTATTAGCTGGCCTATTGGCCAGCTAATAGTCTTTCAAAGTGTAATTAAGTTGATCGTTCTCATGTCTGCGTCTTGACGAAGAGCAACACTCTGGGTATGGTTCCCCTGTTGTTTTTTTGTCCTTTTGCCTCGCGGATGTCATGCCCATGGAAAAAATTGATTCACATCGCCGTAAATTGCTCTTGCTGGGTTCAGCAGCGGCCGGACTATCTTGCCTACCGCATTTCGCTCAAGCCTCACTATCTACCTCGCGACCAAAAATTTTGACGTTGAATAACATCAATACCGGGGAAAGCTTAAAAGCCGAATTTTTCAACGGCAAGACTTATAATCCTAGTGAACTGGCTAGACTTAACCATTTTTTCCGCGATTATCGCGCTGAAAAAATCCATGCCATCGACCCTCATTTGTTTGAGCATATTTACCGCTTGCAAGTGATGTTAGAGACTCGCCAACCGATTCAACTCGTTTCCGGCTTTCGTAGTATCGCGACCAACAACCACTTACGCGGTAAAAGCGCGCACAGCGGTGTGGCGAAGCATAGCTATCACACCTTAGGTCAAGCGATGGATTTTCATATCGAAGGCATTGCACTGAATAATGTGCGCAAAGCTGCACTAAAAATGAGTGCAGGGGGCGTCGGATACTATCCTAAGAGTAATTTTGTTCATATCGATACCGGTCCTGTGCGACACTGGTCATAAAGAGAGCGTCAATGAGTCGTCTTGTCCATCAACAGATCCCCGTCACCGCTTTTTCGCAGAATTGCAGCATAGTAGTTTGTCCCGCAACCGGTAAGGTTGCATTGATCGATCCAGGCGGCGATGCCGATAAAATTAGCGATGTTTTGCGCCAACAGTCTTTGCAGGTCGATAAAATTTTACTGACCCATGGCCATTTAGACCACGTAGGGGCTGCAAAAATACTCGCCGATCGCTGGCAAGTTCCTCTTATCGGGCCGCATACTGACGACCGCTTTCTCTTTGACAGCCTGCCTCAACAGAGCGCAATGTTCGGTTTCCCGCCTTGCGCGGTGTTTTACCCTGATCACTGGTTACGCGAAGGCGAGTCTGTCGAGCTCGGCGCATTGACATTTAGCGTCTTACATTGTCCAGGGCATACTCCCGGCCATATCGTGTTCTATGAAGCTGAGCAGAATATACTGTTCTCAGGGGACGTGATCTTTAAAGGTGGGGTCGGACGCACTGATTTTCCGCGCGGCAATGCCGAGCAGCTTATTGATGCCATTAAACATAAATTATTGCCGTTGGGGGATGAGGTAACGTTTATCCCAGGTCACGGGCCTCGTTCCACATTGGGACATGAGCGCTTAACAAATCCCTTCCTACGTGATTGACTTCCCGGCGTAGCCGGGCAGTTATCGGTTAGCGAATGACGCTAATAATCGCCTCGCAGAGGCGAGACATATTTTCTGGAGTCATCCCCGCGATATTGATCCTGCCCGAGGCAACCGCGTAAATGGCATAGTCTTCACGCAAACGCAGAACCTGTTGTTGCGTTAATCCGCTGTAAGAAAACATGCCGTTCTGGCGAATAATAAACGAGAAGTCTTGCGTAGCGCCTTTCTCTTGTAGGGTCTGCACAAAAAGTTGACGCATACGTTGGATACGTTGACGAACTTCCAATAGCTCTTGTTCCCACATCGTTCTTAGCGTGGGATCGTTAAGGATCGTTGATACGATAGCCGCGCCGTGGGAAGGCGGATTGGAGTAGTTAGCGCGAATAACGGCTTTTACTTGGCTGAAGGTATCACTCGCCGCCTGCGGCTGGCTGGCCTTGAGCGTAAAAGTCCCGGTGCGTTCATTGTATAAGCCGAAATTCTTAGAATAAGAGCTACAAACGATAAATTCTGGGTGCGACTCGGCAAAGATACGTAGCCCTTGAGCATCGTCATCCAAACCTTTACCTAATCCCTGATAGGCGAAATCGAAGAGCGGAAGGAGTGATTTACGCTGGATAAGTTCGGAAAGCTGTTGCCACTGCTCTAGAGTTGGATCGATACCGGTAGGGTTATGACAGCAGCCATGTAATAAAACGACATCGCCTGCTTGTGCCGAGTCTAAGGCGCTGAGCATCGCACTAAAGTCGAGAGTGTGCGTTTCTGGCTGATAATACGTATAGGTCAGAACCTCTAAGCCAGCGGCGCTAAAAATATTATGGTGATTAGGCCAGCTTGGGTCACTCACCCAGACACGTTTTGCGCCGGTATGCTGCGCTAAAAAATCGGCAGCAACGCGTAATGCGCCCGTACCACCCGGAGTTTGCGCGCTATACAGACACTCGCTGTTCAAAAGCGGATTATCCGCGCCAAATAATAGGCGTTGGCTAGCTAGAGCATAAGCCGCATTGCCTTCGATGCTCAGATAGTTTTTGCTGGTTTCAGTTTCGAGTAGCTGCTGTTCAGCTTTTTTAACGCTGACCATGACGGGAGTCAGGCCAGTTTCGTCTTTATATACCCCAATCCCTAAATTAATTTTATTAGGACGCAGATCATTTTTGTAGAGATCGGCAAGGCCCAAAATAGGGTCAGCCGCAGCAGCAGGAATGGATTCAAACATAGTAGTATCCGAATTGAAATAGCGTAGACCTAGGGTAGCGATATGCGTAAGCCGGTACAACTGTTACTGTAAAATTTTCGATATCGAAGTAAAAAGGGGATTACCGGTTATCAGTAATCCCCTAAATATTAGAATTGATAGACGAGGCCGGTAGCGACGATATTATCGTTATTAATACCGAGCTTATTATTATCCCCTAGCTGGTTAATACGGTAATCAACGTAGGTCGACATATTCTTATTGAAATAGTAACTTGCCCCCACATCGATATATTTCACGATATCGACATCCCCGATACCCTCAACATCTTTCGCTTTCGATTGAATATAGGCGAGGGAAGGGCGCAGGCCAAAATCAAATTGATATTGGGCGACGGCTTCGAAGTCTTGTGTTTTATTTGCAAAGCCGCTTTGACTGATCCCGTTGACCTTGCTGCTGATACGTGTCGCGTTCTGGCCTTGCGCATAGCTGACGGCGACGTAGACCGGCGCACTATCGTATTTTAGGCCAACAGCCCAAACACTTGCTGTATCGCCACTTCCGTAAGCGAGATGGTTTTGGCTAGCGGTACGGTTTTGCTGTTGATAGGCACCCGTGATGCCGAATCCGTAAGGTAAGGTGTAACTGGATGAGAGCCCCCAGCCATCGCCGTTTGAACGCAGGACGTCATCACGTTCGTTTTTCCCTTGATACTGTACGGCGATGTTGAGTCCTTCAACCAATCCAAAAAAGTCAGCATTTCGATAGGTTGCAACGCCTGTCGTACGCCCGGTCATTGAGTCGGAGTAGCTGAAGTTACCACCAAACTCGGGCAACATATCGGTGTAACTGAGGGCATCATAGGCGATAGCGTAGTTACGACCATAATCGATAGAACCGTACTGACTAAAGCGTATTCCTGCCAGTCCTAGGCGCGTTTTATTGCCATCCTGAGCATCGCCACCTTCGGTGTTATTGGTTTGGATGTTGTATTCCCATTGCCCGTAACCGGACATCATATCGTTGATTTGGGTTTCGCCTTTGAACCCAAAACGAACATAGGAGAAATCACCATTATTCGAGTTATCACCCGAGAAGTAATGGAGACCCACTGCCTTACCATATAAATCCAATTTATTGCCGTCTTTATTATAAATCTCCGCAGCTTGGACCGAAGAGATGGCTAAAAGACTTGGGATGAGAAGAGAGAGAACGTTGCGCTTAATCATCATTAATACCCTCATTGGCATTATTATTTATTATGTTTTTGTAGTTCGCCCGTTGCGGGCGCTAACTTAATAGCATGTTATGCTGGGTTTTCAAGTATGTAAGAATGAAATAAAGATGTTCATCACATTTCTATAAGTAACTAAAAGTAACTTAATGTGGAGCGGTTGTTTTAGCCATGATCTCAATCAATAGGCGAAAAAAAATCCGCCGCAGCGGATTTTATGATGAGGGAAGCCTGGTTTAGAAATTTGCACTACGCGGAGTACGCGGGAAGGCAATGACATCACGGACGTTTTGTACGCCGGTAACATAAGAGACTAAACGCTCGAAGCCTAAACCAAAGCCAGAGTGGGGGACAGTACCGTAGCGACGCAGGTCACGGTACCACCAGTAATCTTCTTTATTCAGTCCCATTTCGGCCAAGCGCTCGTCCAAGACCTCTAAGCGCTCTTCACGCTCGGAACCGCCGATGATTTCACCGATACCCGGGGCGAGAACATCCATGGCGGCAACCGTCTTGCCATCATCGTTAAGACGCATATAGAACGCTTTGATATCTTTCGGATAATTTTTCACTACTACCGGAGCGGCGAAGTGTTTCTCGGCGAGATAGCGCTCATGTTCTGAAGAGAGGTCGATACCCCATTCGACAGGGTTTTCGAACGATTGCCCAGATTTCAACAGAATATCGATCGCATCGGTGTAGTCGATCTGCGCAAAATCGCTGCTCACGAATTTTTCTAAGCGAGTGATCGCTTCTTTATCAACGCGCTCGGCAAAGAACGCAAGGTCGTCTGCGCGCTCGGTCAAGACAGCGTTAAAGCAGTACTTAAGCATCGCCTCGGCGAGTGCGGCGGCATCGTCCAAATGGGCAAACGCCACTTCAGGTTCGACCATCCAGAATTCTGCTAAGTGGCGGCTAGTATTCGAATTTTCTGCGCGGAAAGTTGGACCGAATGTATAGATCTTAGAGAGGGCGCTCGCGTACGTTTCGCCATTCAATTGGCCGGATACGGTAAGAAAGGCCTCTTTACCAAAGAAGTCCTGGCTATAGTCGACTTTACCCTGATCGTTACGAGGAAGGTTTTCCATATCCAGCGTGGATACACGGAATAGCTCACCGGCACCTTCGGTATCCGATGCAGTAATCAGCGGGGTTGAAACCCAAAAGTAACCTTGCTCATTAAAGAAGCGGTGGATAGCTTGCGCCAGGGTATTACGCACCCGTGCAACGGCACCAATGAGATTAGTACGCGGGCGTAAGTGGGCGACCTCACGCAGATATTCAATACTGTGGCGCTTAGCGGCCATCGGATAACTATCAGGATCTTCAACCCAACCGACAACTTTAACGGCCGTTGCTTGTATTTCGAACGATTGACCTTGGCCAGGGGAGGCTACCACGGTCCCTGTCACTTCAACTGAACAACCGGTGGTCAGGTTTAAGACTTCGGTTTGATAATTAGTAAGCGAATTATTGACCACCGCCTGAACGGGATTAAAGCAGGAGCCATCGTAAATGGCGATAAAGGAAATACCAGCTTTTGAATCTCTACGGGTACGCACCCAGCCACGCACTGTAACGTCTGACTCTACAGCGACACGGCCGTCTAGCACGTCCACGACAGGCACTATGCTCATAATTATCTCTCTGTTTGATGGAATCACTATTGAATTGGGTAGGATATGTTACTCAGGCGGGCTAAGTAAACAAGCAATATTCATAGAAAAAGGGCAGAGTAGGCCAGATTACCTCTGGCCTACGGCTAGTTTGGACAATTAATCTTCGGTAAGTCGAAGGCTTTTTCTAGCGCCTTAACGAAAGAGATATCTTGGCAGATGGTTTTCCCGGGGCTATCGGATAATTTAGCCACCGGCTTACCGTCGCAGCTGGTTAATTTAATCACGATATTTAATGGGCTGACACCGGGTAAGTCGCACGTAAGGCGAGTGCCGACTCCGAAAATAATATTGATACGCGGGTCGAAGTGTCGGTAAAGCTCTAATGCCTTGTCCAAGGTTAAGCTATCGGAAAAGACTAAGGTTTTCTCCCGTGGGTCGATGCCGAGGGAACGATAGTGATTGATAATTTTCTCACCCCAAGCGACAGGGTCCCCTGAATCGTGGCGCACACCTTGATAGCGATTAGCAAAATTAAATCCGAAATCACGGAGGAAGGCATCGGTCGCGATGCAGTCGGTCAACGCGATACCTAGCATATCGTTGTACTCTTCAAGCCAGGCTTGCAAGGCAGCGCGTTGGCTGTGCGCTAGCTCCGAGCTTATCTGCTGGTGGGCTTGGAACCATTCGTGAGCCTGTGTCCCGACCGGCGCTAGGTGATGGCGACGTGCAATATCGTAATTACTGGTACCCACTAGCCATGGAACCTCGCGCACGAGCTCCTCGACCACGGACTCTTGAACGGATTGAGAAAAACGTCTACGCGTACCGAAGTCCATTAGTTTAAACCGGGACATATCGAGGTCGGCAGAATCCATCTTAAACTTCGCTAACTTAGTGTTAAGTAGCGCTAGCGCATCGGCAGCGGTGACACTAGGTGTGCGATGACGGTGGACGATCTCAGAAATCAGCGCCAATAGCGGGACTTCCCAAAGAATAACTTCCACCCACGGACCGGTAATCGTTAAAACTAGGTGACCCTGCTGGTTGCTAACGCTGACCTGACGCGGATTAAAGCGAAACGTCTTCAGCCAGTTCAGATAATCGATAGTGAAAAAGGGGAGCGAGGCCAGATAACGGTATTCGTCATCGGTTAGCACGAGCTGCTGCATAAGCTCGATCTGCGTCATGATCTCGTCGGTATACCGCCCGAGTAGTTCATCGCCTCGGCAGCGGAATTCCGCTGTAACGCAGAGGTGTGGATAGCGATGAAATACCGCTTGCTGCATATGCAATTTATACGCATCTGTATCAAGAAGTGTGGTCAGTATCGGAGAAGCAAGTGGTTTCATAGTGCTTTTCGGCATCCTTTGGACATTGTCACTCTGCAACCCGGCAGAAAAGTCGTTGTGTCAGGCAACAGTATAACTTGTCGCACTAAAAAGTGAATTGGATCACACCATAGATTATTAGCGAAATCGAGAATAAATTGTGCTAAATGTTAAATTTATGTTCATAACGGTAGCGACTTGCCGCGAGGTACTGGAATCTGCTATAGAGAGCGCCTAGACTTTGTCGTAACACTCTATCATTCACATGGACATTGCATGACTCAGCAACCACAAGTTAAATATCGTAAAGATTATACTGCGCCGGAATTCACTATCACCGATATCGATTTAACCTTTCATCTGGATGAAAAAACGACCAAGGTCGCCGCGATGAGTCAGGTCAAGCGTTGTGATGCGTCGGCCAAAGACCTGCTCCTGCAAGGTGAGGGACTAGTACTGGTTAGCGTCAAGATTGATGGTACGCCGTGGCAGGATTACGCGATCGAAGAGGGTAATCTCATACTGCGTAATGTTCCTGAGCACTTTACGCTAGAGATAGAGAATGAAATCCATCCTGACCAGAATACTGCGCTTGAGGGGCTGTATAAATCGGGTGACGCCCTGTGTACACAATGCGAGGCAGAAGGTTTCCACCATATTACTTGGTATCTCGACCGACCTGACGTCTTAGCGCGCTTTAGCACCACTATCTACGCGGATAAACAGCGTTACCCTTATTTATTATCGAACGGTAACCGTATCGAAAGCGGCGATCTCGATAACGGTCAGCACTGGATCAAATGGCAAGATCCGTTCCCGAAACCGTGCTACCTCTTCGCCTTAGTTGCGGGCGAATTCGACGTGCTGCGTGATGTCTTCACCACTCGCTCCGGGCGCGACGTTGCGCTAGAGATCTTCGTCGACCAAGGCAATCTCGACCGTGCAGACTGGGCGATGACCTCGCTAAAGCAGAGCATGAAGTGGGACGAGCAGCGGTTTAACCTCGAATACGACCTCGATATCTTTATGATAGTTGCTGTCGACTTCTTTAATATGGGGGCGATGGAAAACAAAGGCCTCAATATTTTCAACTCTAAGTATGTATTAGCGAAGCCGGAAACCGCCACCGATAAAGACTACCTCGGTATCGAAGCGGTGATCGGGCACGAATACTTCCATAACTGGAGTGGTAACCGTGTGACCTGCCGGGATTGGTTCCAGCTCAGCTTAAAGGAAGGATTAACGGTTTTCCGTGATCAAGAATTTAGCTCCGATTTAGGCTCGCGCGCGGTTAATCGTATCGATAATGTCCGCGTGATGCGTGGCGCACAGTTTGCGGAAGACGCCAGTCCGATGGCTCACCCGATCCGCCCAGAACAAGTGATGGAGATGAATAACTTCTATACCCTAACCGTCTATGAGAAGGGTTCTGAAGTCATTCGTATGATCCATACGTTATTAGGCGAAGAGAAATTCCAAGCTGGGATCGCGCTCTATTTCCAACGTCATGACGGCAGCACCGCAACCTGCGAAGATTTTGTTAAAGCGATGGAGGATGCCTCCGGGATCGACCTCACACAATTCCGTCAATGGTATCGCCAGTCTGGAACGCCGCAATTAACGATTGAGGATGACTACGATCCGAATAGCGAGACCTATACGCTGACGGTGACACAAGAAACGCCGGCTACCGCCGATCAAGGAGAAAAGAAGCCGTTACATATTCCTCTGGCGATTGAGTTATACGATAACGAAGGGCAGGTGATCCCGTTACAGTATAAAGGCGAAGCGATCGATTCGGTCCTTAATGTGACTGAAGCTACACAGATCTTTGTGTTCGATAAAGTCTGGTTCCAACCCACGCCAGCACTGCTCTGCGAATTCTCGGCACCGGTGAAATTACATTACCAATGGAGCGATGCTCAACTTACCTTCCTGATGCAGCATGCGCGTAATGCCTTCACACGTTGGGATGCGGCGCAAAGTCTATTAGCTATCTATCTGAAACTGAATATCGCGCGTTTCGCACAGCAACAAGCGATGTCTGTCCCGCGTCATGTGGTGGATGCATTCCGCGCCGTGCTAGTCGATGAAACGGCGGAGGCAGCGTTAAAAGCGCAAATTTTTACGCTGCCTTCAGAGAACGAGATTGCTGAGTGGTTCGAGGTGATTAACCCGACGGCGATTGCGGCGGTAAGAGCTTCGCTGATGCAGCTACTTGCAGGCGCACTGGCCGATGAGTTTAAGAACGCCTATCAGCAGCACCAGTGTGCGGAGTATCACGTCACGGAACAGGACATCGGTAAACGGTCGCTGAAGAACGTTGCACTTTCGTACTTGGTATTCACCGATGCAGCACTCGGCGAACAACTCACGGTGGCGCAATACCAAGCGGCGAATAACATGACCGATGCGCTCGCGGCGATTAGCAGTGCGGTATCCGCGCAGCTCCCTGCGGCAGAACAACTACTCGCCCAGTGGGATGACCGTTGGCATCAAGATGGTCTGGTGATGGATAAATGGTTTGTCTTACAAGCGACCCGTCCGGATCCGCAGGTATTGACTCAGGTGCGTCAATTATTAAACCATCGCTCTTTCACCATGAAAAATCCTAACCGTGTACGCTCGTTAGTGGGCGCCTTCTGTTCATCCAACCCTGCTGCCTTCCACGCAGAAGATGGATCGGGCTATCAGTTCTTGGTGGAAATGCTGACCGACCTGAATCAGCGCAACCCACAAATAGCGGCAAGAATGATTGAACCGCTGATCCGTTTAAAACGCTACGACGAAGCTCGCCAAGCGTTAATGCGGGCGGCACTTGAGCAACTCTTGACGTTGGACAACCTCTCGCGCGACCTTTACGAGAAGATCACTAAGGCGCTCGCCGCCTAACGTGCCTAAACAAGCTCTACCTCGGTAGAGCTTGTTTTCTGCTACCCTGCAAGTTAAATTTACTTTCTGCCTAAAACTGCTACCATCCCCCCCCTGACTGAAGTCCGTTGCTATTACTCTTGTCAGCCACCTTTGGAGGGGAAATGTTGTATCCATTAATTCGTTCTGCGCTATTCCAGTTTGATGCCGAGAAAGTTCATGAGCAAACCATTCAAGCGCTAAAAAAAGTTAGCGGAACGCCCCTCGAAGCCCTGATTACGCAACGCCTCCCGAGTAAGCCTATTCATTCAATGGGCATCACCTTTCCAAACCCTATCGGTTTAGCGGCCGGTCTAGATAAAAACGGTGAATGTATCGATGCGTTTGCCGCGATGGGCTTTGGTTTTATCGAAATCGGTACCGTCACGCCACGCGCGCAATCGGGTAATGATAAACCCAGGTTATTTCGCGTCGAACAAGCTGAGGGCATTATTAACCGCATGGGGTTTAATAACCACGGCGTTGATCAGCTGGTTGAGAATGTGAAGGCGGCCCGTTATCGGGGGGTGTTGGGAATTAACATTGGTAAAAACAAAGACACTCCTGTTGAGCAGGGTAGCGATGACTACCTCTTTTGCATGGAAAAAGTGTATGCACATGCCAGCTATATAACCGTCAATATTTCTTCTCCTAATACTCCAGGTCTTCGTTCTCTGCAGTATGGCGATGCGCTCGACGAATTGTTAGCGGCGATAAAAAATAAACAGCACGACCTACAGCAGCGACATTTAAAATATGTACCCGTCGTAGTCAAAATTGCCCCAGATCTTTCTCTCGAAGAAATTATTCAAGTGGCCGATAGTTTGGTCCGACATAATATTGATGGCGTCATCGCTACCAATACAACATTGGACCGTTCACTGGTTGAAGGATTACCTTATGCGAGTGAAGCGGGCGGCTTGAGTGGGCGACCAGTACAATTAAAATCGACAGAAGTGATCAAACATTTGCACCATGAATTACAGGGCGCACTGCCGATCATCGGAGTAGGCGGGATAGATTCGTTAGTCGCAGCAAAAGAAAAACAGGCTGCGGGGGCAACCTTATTACAAGTCTATTCTGGATTTATCTATCACGGTCCTAAACTAATTAAAAATATAGTAATAGGAATCTAGATAATCAGACACCTGCACAGAGAAAGTGGTTTATTTTTTGTGCGGTGTCGTTTATATTTCTTGCACGTCTTTCTAATAGATAAATATTTCATGCCAAATATATCTATATAATCTTAATTTTATTTAGGGGATGATATGCACTTAAAACCCGATAACCGCTGGCAATGGTACTTTGATTCAGAGCAAGATTCAGTTGTGCTAGATATGAAAGATGGCTCGAACTTCGCCTCGCGGTTTTCCTCTAAGATGCTGATCCCTGACGCTTTTTGTTGTCATCCCTTCTGCGTAGACGATGCCTCACTCTTCGAACAATTTGCAGAAAGTTGCCTGAACACCCCGTTGGACAACGCTCAAACTCAGCAGCTAATTATTAACAGCTTGGTAGCGTACCGGTTCCTGAAACCGCAAATGCCGAAGAGCTGGCATTTTGTCTCTCGTCAGTATGCGCTGCAGCCTGCGGTCGGCGATATGGTCGTAGCGGAACTGACCAGTAATGGTGAAGAGGCGTTACTGCTGGTAATTGAAACCAATCCACAAGCCTCATTGTGTATTGTTGCTCAACCGGAAATGCTGCTAAATAGTGGCAAAGCCCTATGTTTGGGTGATGCGATCAAGATTATGAACGATCGCCTATTGACCTGGCACGCCGAGCCCTCGCTGCTGCTAGAAAAAGTCGGTTAATCAATCTCGAGTTGCAGGGGTCCTTGGTTAGGAATGCAACAACAGCTTAGTAAGGTGGAGTCGCTCACTGCGTTGGCATTCATAGCGGTCACTTCACCTGAAATTTTGCTTAAACGGCAACTCCCACAACTTCCCATCCGACATGAATAGGGAATTGAAAAGCCCTGTTGCTCTAACTGCTCCAACAGTATTTGCTGATTGTTGCCAATAAAGTGTCGACCGGAAAACGCTATCTCGACATCTCTTACAGTGGTACTCAATACCGGGGGAGCTTCAACGCCAGCCTGTGACTCCTTCTGTAAATAACTCCGTGGCGGTTTACGCTGTAATACGGCAACCTGCTCCCCGACTTGAATAATGCCGCTATTTCGGGCGATCAGATTAATGCCAAAATCGATATCCCCCGAGCCATCTGCCGCCTCGCGAAATTGTGCCAGTGAGCGCATCGGCTCCCCGCTAGGGTGCTTACGCGCCGTTTGGCTATTTATCGTGGTGAGGATACAGCGGCTACAAGGCTTGGCAACATCGAAAATAATCTCGCCGACGCGGATCACCGACCAGTGATCTTCTTCCCATGGACTGGCACCGCTAACGACTAAGTTGGCTCGAAATTGGTCGACAGCTACCCCCGCAGGACAGCGGTTCTGCAGATCGTGCAGTGAACTATCGTTGATGAGCAAGAAGGGGTAGCCATCAGCGAATGACAAGGGATGTTCCGGGCGCTTGGTTACCTTACGTTGTGGGGTGTTACCGATCCAACGTAATTGCACCGGGTGAGGAAAATAATGGCTCAGCCAGCGATTGATCGAGTCGGGGGCAATCTTTGCCGTAAAATGATTCCCCCAGACCTCGGTGGGAGCATCGACCTCTGCAAAATCCTCGATCCTTATCCATGCGTGTTGTAGGTCAGGCGCACGTAGGTAGAGTCCATCTCGGCTGAGTGTCGGGGTGAAGCGAAGCAGTTCAGGATATTTACGTGCCGTGATAAAAGTCCCATCTTCTAACGTCAGCATAAAGTGGCGATCCCACGTTAACCCCGTTTCTTCCACCAAAGTGTGTGATAACTGAGTGCCGCGCATCGACTTAACAGGATAAATGAACAGTTTCGCTAAGGTAATCATCAGAAGGAGTCTCTTTTACACGTACAATTGCAGTAACTTTATGACATAGCGTCGCGATTCGCTATACTAGGCGCAAATTTTCCGAAACAAAGATATTTATTATGAATTCTCTTTTTGCCAGCACCGGTCGTGGACTGGAAGAACTTTTAAAAACAGAACTTGAGGGCTTTGGCGCTCAAGATTTACGACTGGTACCGGGAGGGGTTCACTACAGTGGTAATGATGAAGTGATGTACCGGAGCCTGCTCTGGAGTCGTATCGCTTCGCGTATCATGTTACCGCTGGGAGAGTTCAACGTATTTAGTGATCTCGACCTCTATGTCGGGGCGCAATCTATCGCGTGGGATGAGATATTTGATGCGGAGTCATCATTTGTTATCAATTTCCAAGGCACCAACGACGAAATCCGTAACAGCCAATTCGGCGCACTGCGAATTAAAGATGCGATCGTCGATAGCTTTACGCGTAAGAATCTCCCTCGCCCTAATGTCGATAGAGACTACCCACATATCCGCATCAATGCCTGGTTACACCGCGATAAAGTCAGCATCTCCCTCGATTTAAGCGGCGATGCCTTGCACCAGCGTAACTATCGTCATGCGACGGGACAGGCGCCGCTCAAAGAGACGCTAGCGGCTGCGATCATCATGCGTTCTGGCTGGAAAAGTGGCACGCCAATGGTCGACCCGATGTGTGGCTCGGGTACCTTACTCATCGAAGCCGCGATGATGGCTGCAGATCGTGCACCAGGTCTCTTACGCGATCACTGGGGCTTCTTCGCGTGGAAAAAATTCAACGAAGCGGAATGGGAGAAACTCGTTACGGAGGCGCAACAACGTGCCAACTTAGGCATGCAGAGTAAACAGATCCGCTTCTTCGGTTATGACAACGACGCACAGGTTCTTGAGCGAGCACAAACTAACGCCCGCCGTGCAGGGGTTGCACCGTTTATCAGTTTTAAGCGCCAAGATGCCGTGAACCTGAAAAACCCGCAACCTGAGGCAGAAGTCGGTACGGTGATCAGTAATCCACCGTATGGCGAGCGTTTAGAAAACGAACCCGCACTGATTGCGCTGCATAGCCAACTTGGTCGACGCGTAAAAGCCGAGTTTGGCGGTTGGAACCTGTCGCTGTTCAGCGCCTCGCCGGAACTGCTGAGCCGCTTGCAGCTGCGTGCCGATCGCCAGTTCAAGGCGAAAAACGGTCCGCTGGACTGCGTGCAGAAAAACTACCAGC